>VFSW01015672.1_pt1 | contig 10396 bp, 10 predicted proteins | sample 5358111 | NCBI WGS metagenome assembly VFSW01 (sample SAMN11554181, study PRJNA540505) | mine drainage metagenome | isolation source: sediment from site ElyBrook_90M | place: USA: Ely Copper Mine, Vershire, VT | collected 2017
GACCGCAAGGGGAAGTACCAGCACCAGCAAGGCATCGTCCTGCCCAAACTGTAGCGAAACCAATCTCCACATGCGTCCGTATGTCAATCAGCGGATAGATTGAGCAAGGTGAATCAACTGGGATACGCGGGCACCTGAGGCATGAGACCGATGGATGAAGCTCCTCGAACGTTCGCGGGCCGCATTGGCGTGGTTGCCAACGACCCGCTGCGCGTGTTCGGCCTTGCAGCCATCCTGCCCCAGTTCGAGATCGTCGGCCTCACAGCGCCGGGCGCGCTGGACGATGTCAATCTGTCGCTGGTGTTGATCGACGCCGAATGCACCGGCCACCTCTTTGAGCTGATCGCGACCTTCCACCACGTCCGGCCGAAGACAAAGCTCGTCGTTCTGGGTGCCGAGACCGCGCCGGAGTACATCCAGCGCATCATCGGGGCTGGGGCCAAGGGGTACCTCAGCGTTGCCGCATCGGAGTCCGAGCTGCGCATGGCCATCGAGATGGTGCGCGATGGCTCCGTGTGGGCGCCGCGCCGGGTGCTCGCGCGGCTGCTCGACAGCCGGCCCGGAGGCGGCAACGGCCCTGGCGCGCCGCCGCGCTTCACCGCGCGCGAGGTGCAGGTCCTCAACCTGCTGCGCGCCGGACGGTCCAACCGCGAGATCGGCCTGGTGCTGGGCATCGACGAAGGCACGGTGAAGGCGCACATCGGCCGCCTGCTGCGCAAGGTGGGCGTGAACAACCGCATCGCGCTCACCATCCACCCCTTCACCCAGTTTGAATAGAACGGCTGCACCGCGGGCGCGTCGTCTATAAACGGCCCCGCGCACGCAGATCCGGCGCTACGTCGGTATAACCTACATTTCAGGGAAGATGGACGGCGTGAACAGAGTCTTCCACGCCGGTTCATATATTAATTGATGAGTAAACAATATGGGTATCTAAGTCTCTATACCTTCGTACCGTTGCTCGACTATCGCCCAAGGCCCACTATGAGACTGCAACACAGACCTGGGAGAGGGGCTACAAGGTTGGGCGGCGCAAGCTGCGCGGCTCTTGCAGCCCCGATTTTTTTGCTCTTCCAACCCCGTCTGTCCTGTCTCCGTCGCATCCTACGCCCGTACTGCATGCACTCCGGCTGCGTCCCCCAAAGCCGGATGCAACCGTGTGCAGGGCGCTCCCGCGCCAAGGGGACTCGCACCTCGGTTCGCACCTCATGGACACTTCTTTTTGCCCACAGTGCAACTCCCCGCGCCTTCGCCCCATCGTATGACCTGTTACAAGATTTCTTGTTGCGTCTACAGACGACCGCGGATAACTGGCCCGGCTGGCGCATTCAAGAAGCAGACTTACTTAATCTGGAGTGAAAGGTCGAAACCCGATGAAACGAATCTCAGGAGTTCTATGTGGCATGGCGCTGGTGGCCACGACCACGCTGTCAGCCTTTGCTCAAGACACCGCGAAGTTGAGTGATCGCCTCGCCAGTGCGCGGGACGTGATTCAGGAGATCATGGCCACGCCCGACAAGGGCATTCCGCAGAGCATCCTTTCCGGCGCATCCTGCGTCGTCGTCATCCCGGCCTACAAGAAGGCCGCCTTCATCGTTGGCGGCCAGTACGGCCAGGGTGTGGCCACCTGCCGGACGCCGAATGGCTGGAGCGCTCCGGTCTTCGTTCAACTGACCGGCGGCAGCTTCGGCTTTCAGATCGGCGGACAGTCCACCGACCTCGTCCTGATCGCGATGAACCAGAATGGCCTTCAGGAGATGCTGAAGAACAAAGTCAAGCTGGGCGCCGATGCCGGCGTAGCAGCCGGGCCAGTGGGGCGTGACGCCAAGGCTGGGACCGACTGGAAGATGAACGCAGAGTTCCTCAGCTACTCGCGCAGCAAGGGCGTCTTCGCCGGTCTCGATCTCTCGGGTACAGTCATGTCGCAGAACGCCGACGACACCCGCGCCGAGTATGGCTCCGACATCCCCTTCGACACCGTCCTCCACGGCAATCAACCCGTCCTAGAGAACGCCCGCGCCTTCGTCCACACCGTGGCCCACTACTTCGTCGTCTCGAAGAACAACCAATAGCACAGAACGACGAACGATTGCGCCATCGCGTCGCAGAACTACAGTTGCCGTAACGTAGAACAGGACAAAGCCGCCACTCGGAGCCCCCTCCGCCGGCGGCTTTTCTGCGTAGGGAATCCATCAAGCCTTCTGCGCGGAGAATCTAGCGCGCTCCGAATGTAATCCCGCGCAACCCATCTGCGTCTATCCATCTGGGGGTGGAAATGGACTTCATTCCTTCATCCCACACCAGCACAAACTACAGCCCTATCCCTATTCCCTATTCCTGTTCGCGAATACACTGGATCCTTGAGCCGCGAAGCCCAATCCATCCCCAAGCCGTCGCCCCGGCCCACCCTGCGTCAGGCTCTTGAGTTCGGCCTTGCGTGGCTCTTCATCCATGTGCTGCGTGCGCTTCCCCGGAGCATTGCGCGTGCCGCCGGGGCAGGTATCGCCGCGATTGTGTATGTCGCGCACGGTCGCCTGCGCCGGGTGGGACTGCGCAACCTGGAGCTTGCCTTCCCCGCGCTGCCCGTTGCCGAGCGCAGGGGCATCCTGCGCCGGGAGTACCGACACCTCGGCTGGCTGCTCGGCGAGTTCTGCAAGATGTCCACCTACTCGCAGGCATCGGCCAGCCGCTTCATCCGCTACGACGGACTCGACCGCTACCTGGCCGCGCGCGACCGCGGCAAGGGCGTTCTTGTGCTCACGGGCCACCTGGGCGCGTGGGAGCTATCGAGCTTCTACCACTCGCTGGCCGGCCACCCGATGGGCATGGTGATCCGCCGCCTGGACAACCCTCTGGTGGATTCGCTGGTGAACCGCATCCGCTGCCAGCACGGCAACCGCGTGCTGCACAAGGACGACTTCGCGCGCGGCCTGATCGGGGCGATGCGAGCGGGCGAGACGGTCGGCATCCTGATGGACACCAACATGACTCCGCCGCAGGGGCTGTTTGTGCCCTTCTTCGGCATCGAGGCCTGCACCGCCTCCGGTCTGGCGCGCGTCGCGCTCAAGACCGGCGCGGCGGTGCTGCCGGGCTTCCTGCTGTGGGAGCCGGCCGAGCGACAGTACGTCCTGCGCTTCGGCCCGGAGCTTGTGCTCGCCGACACGGGCGACCCCGAGGTCGACGCAGCCACCAACACCGCGCTGTTCACCCGCGTGATTGAGGCCAGCATTCGCGAACACCCCGATCAGTGGTTGTGGATGCACCGCCGCTGGAAGACCCGCCCCCCCGGCCAACCGGCACTCTACTGATCCTTCGCCATCTCCGGCAGATAGACCGTCTCCGAATCCTCCGTCCGCATCGCCATGGATTCCATGGCATCTCACCTCAGAGAGCCAACTACCGATACCGATGCTGGCTCTCGGAGAATGCCATGTCCTTTGGAATTTACGCAGCCGGTTATCTGATCTTCATCCTCGGTGTGGCATACCTTGCGCACCTGATGCACATCCCGCAGGCTTACATCGTGGCTCTCGCCATCATTCTGTTTGGCGCTGGCATTGTGACCGGCGTCCAGAAGACGCGGTGCAAAGACCCCAACTAGAGCATTTTCACTGTTGCTGTAATGCAGAACGGTGTTGTCATTCTGCCCCTGAGCGAAGCCGAAGGGGAAGAATCCCCGCATTTGTTTGTGGAACGACACAGTACACGATCGTTGAAAATATTCTGGAAGCGGCGACGCCAGTCAGCACTCGGAATCGGTCAGAGGGCGCGGGATTGACTATGGGGCCAGGCGGAGGTAATACTCTAGTCCCAGTCTCAGAAATCCTCTGCATCCACGCGCGGAGTTCGCGGGCACAGCCTGCTTCGCGGGTTCCACGGTTCGCCTGATGGGTCCGCGGGCAGTTGCGAGACGGGATGCAGACACGAGGTGCAGTTATGAACGAGCTGACAACCACCATTGGTGCAATCCTGCGGCAGAAGAGGGGAGAGATCCTGTCGATACGGCCGGACGCCACGGTCTATCACGCCATCGAGGTGATGGCGGAGAAGGGCGTGGGCGCGCTGCTGGTGATGGATGAGACGAAGCTGGTGGGCATCGTCAGTGAGCGCGACTACGCGCGCAAGGTGGTGCTGAAGGGACACTTCTCGAAGGAGATGCTGGTCTCGGAGATCATGAGCAACCCCGTCATCTCCGTCACCAGCGAGCATACCGTGGACGAGTGCCTGCGCATCATCACGGAAAGCCACATCCGCCACCTTCCGGTCGTCGAAGACGGCAGGGTGGTCGGTGTGCTCTCCATCGGCGACCTGGTGAAGTATGTGATCTCGGAGCAGCAGGAGACAATCCGCCACCTGACCGCATACATCTCCGGCGCGGCTAGCTAGAGCGGGTCCAGTACGCGGTGCGGCACGACGCGCTGGGGCGCTACGGTGTGTCGGTGGGGTCGTCCTCTTCGATGAGCGAGGCGGCACCGACGACGTCGAAGGTCATGGCGTCGCCGCCGTTCGGCTGGATGGTGACGCGCATCGGCGCGCGCTGCCACACGGCGGGATTGCAGACTGGCTGCTCGGGGGCGCTCTGGGGCCACTTGCCGATCTGCTGCTGCACCACGGCGCGGCGCGCTCCAAGCTGAGCGACGATGGCAAAGAGCCCGCCCTTGGCCGTTGCGCCCACACCGCAGTACGCCGCGTAGTCGCGGTACCATACGGCATCGGAGACGGCGGCATCGAAGTCCGGCAGGTGCAACGCCGCGATGTGGCCGGTGACGCGGTCCACCAGCAGCCACGGCCCCGGCTGCCAGCCCCAGCGGGGCACCGCATCGCCGGGCAGCGAGTCGTTCAAGCGCAGCGCGCGGCGGATGGTGAAGCTGCGGTCGGTGACGTCGTGGGCGTCGCCGGTGGTCCACTCCTTCTGCTGTCCGTCGACCAGGAGCGGACGGACCTTCAGCGCGATGGGGTCGGTGGGCTTGCCCGTGGGGGATGCGCTCCCAGGCGGCGTGTATGAGACTCTGCGTACCGCTCCCAGCGTCACGGCATGGACCTTGGCGGGCGCGGCACGGGCGACGGGTTGCGCGAGATGCACGACGCCCAGCGTCAACAATACGAGCGCCAAGACGAGCGTCCATTGCGGCAGATGCGCGGCAGCGGAGCGAAAGATCTGCATGGGCGGAAGAGTAGCGCGGTTGGCTACCGGATGCAAGCCACGGCGTCGGCGCAGCAATCTACTGCGCGGATTTGCAGAGGCATATGACTTTCTGTGGATCGTCGCGGAGTAGAATCGTTCTGTCAGGACGCTTGCGGCAACCGTCGGGCGTTGCGGTTGACCACGACCCGCTGTAGACAGGCAAGACTGGGCACACCGACCGCACCAACCATCTTCAGGCAACCAGGAAATGAAACAGACGAACAATGTGGAAACCGAACCAGGCTGGACCGATCTCACCCGCTACCCCTGAGCCAACGCGCCCCGCGCCGCCCCCGCCCACCATCTTCGAGCCCAGCACTCCAAGACCGGCGACGCCAGCCGCCGCCAGCCCGTCCGTTGCGTCCGGCGAACAGGCCACCATCGGAAAGTCGCTGGTCGTCAAGGGCGAGGTCTCCGGCTCCGAGTCGCTGTACATCGACGGCAAGGTGGAGGGTACGATCAACCTGCCCGGCAACCGCGTCACGGTTGGCCGCAACGGACAGGTCGCGGCCAACATCCTGGCGCGCGAGGTCGTGGTGCTGGGCAAGCTGCGCGGCAACGTGAATGCCAGCGACCGCGTGGATATCCGCAGCGAAGGCTCGCTCACCGGCGACGTGGCGGCAGCGCGCATCTCCATTGAGGCCGGCGCGTTCTTCAAGGGCGGCATCGATATCCGCAAGCCGGGCGAGGGCCAGAACGGCCCCGCGCCTGTCGTCGAGCCCGCGGCAGTCAACCCCAACTCAGCCTCACCCTTGGCGTAGAAGCGCGCGCGGAACGCCTGCGCGCAGTCGCTTCCACGGTAAAACTCATGGGCCCTGACGAATCCGTCAGGGCCGCTTTGCGCCGTAGAGCGCGCCGAAGTATTTGGACCGCCGACTATGGAACCAGCAGGACCTTCCCCGTGGTCTTGCGCCCCTCCAGATCGTGGTGGGCCTGGGCGGCGGCGGCCAGCGGATAGTTGTGTTCGAGGCGCAGCCTGAGGCTGCCGTCGGCGACCCAGCCGAGCACATCGCCCGCGCGCAACAGAAGCTCCTGGCGGGTTGCGGTGTAGTCCTTCAGCGTGGGCCGCGTAATAAACAGCGAGCCGCGCGCCGAGAGTTGGATCAGGTCGAAGGGTGGCACCGCGCCGCTCGATCCGCCAAACAGGACCATCACACCCCGCGGCCGCAGGCAGGCCAGGCTGCCGTCGAAGGTCGTCTTGCCGACCGAGTCGTAGACCACGGGAACGCCCGCGCCGCTGGTCAGTTTGCGGATCTTCGCCGCGAAGTCCTCGCGCGTATAAAGAATCGCCTCGTCGGCCCCGGCGGTACGCGCCAGCGCAGCCTTCTCCTCGGTCGAGACCGTCGTAAAGACCCGCGCGCCCAGCCGCTTCGCCATCTGGATCAGCAGCAGACCAACGCCGCCCGCACCCGCGTGGACCAGCACCGCATCGCCCTTCTGTATGGCGTAGGCGGAGTACGCAAGATAGTGCGCCGTCATCCCCTGCAACATCGCCGCTGCGGCCTGCTGCACGGTGACGCCCTCGGGAATCGCAACCAGCCGAGCGACAGGCGCAACAGCAAATTCGGCGTATGTCCCCTGCACGCCGCACCAGGCAACCCGGTCGCCCACCTGGATCGAGGCTGTGCGCGCGGCAGCACCGGGGCCGAGCGCGACCACAACGCCTGCCGCCTCCTGCCCGGGGATGAAGGGCAACGGCGATGGGTAGCGTCCCTCGCGAAAGTACACGTCGATGAAGTTGACACCGCAGGCCTCGATATGGACCAGGGCTTCGCCGGGGCCGGGCGCAGGAGTGGGCAGCTCGCGGATCTGAAGCACTTCGGCCCCACCGGTGCGGTCGATCTGGATGGCTCGCATAGTGTCTCCATGCTACCGCTCGCGCCGCGATGCAGAAAGCGAGGACGCACTGCATCGACCCGCCACGGGTTCAACCGCAGATCGGGCCGCGGCGCAGCGCAAGACATCTCGACGTGCGCTGGGCACCGCTTTCTGAGACAATACTCGCTGACATGCAACCCGACGATCTTCTCTCCCTCAAAGACGATATGGTGGCCTTCATCGCCGGCCACGGACTGCGCCGCTTCAATGCATATGTGACCGAAGAGGTTCCCGCGGTCTTCTACGAGGACGAAGAGGCGGACTCGTGGAAGGACTTCGTCGAGCACGCCAAGGCCGTCGGCGCAGGCTTCCTCACCATGAGCGAGGTGCGGTTGGAGAAGTCCGACATCGCCATCCTGTTGGAGCAGTTGCGCGACCATGCCTACCCTGACGCCGAAGCCCTCGATCTAGACGACGCCGAGCATCTGGTCAAATATATCGGCAAGGTCGGTTATCTGCAGCTCGGGTTCGCCCACCAGGGAGTGATGTTCCTCTTCGAGACCACCACCGAGTGGTACGAGCAGTTCCAGGAACTGATCGAGACCGTCACCGACCTCGGCGGCATGGTTCTCGACGACCGCGACGAGGACTGACGCAAGGGCCGCCGAACCGGCCCAGCCGGGATTCACCAGCAGTGATTAGCCAGCCAGTGCAAGAGCAATCCGATCCGGCGCCGTCGCCCGCATGGCTGCCCAAGGCAGCCGTCGATGCGCAGGCGGTGCATACGCTGGCCACAGCCCTCGGATGCCCGCCCGCGATCGCGCAGATCCTCATCGCGCGCGGCATCGCCACGCCCGCCGCCGCCGCGGCATTCCTCAGTCCAACGCTCGATGCGTTGCTGGACGACCCGGCCAACGATCCTGCGCAGATGCTGGGCATGGACGCCGCCATCGAGCGCATCCTCACGGCCATCCGCGCCGCCGAGCCGGTCCTCATCTATGGCGACTACGACGTGGACGGCACCACCGCCACCGTCCTGCTGAAGACCACCATCGAGCGCATCGGGCTGGCGCTGGAGCCGCAAATACCCCAGCAGGTCACCTACCACGTCCCGCACCGCATCCGCGAGGGATACGGGATGCAGAACTCCATCCTCGGCGAAGCCGCCGCCAAAGGAATCCGTCTGGTCATCAGCGTCGATACCGGAATCCGCGCGGTCGCCGAGGCCGTCGAGGCACGCGCGCTCGGCCTCGACCTCATCGTCACCGACCACCACCTGCCCGATTCCGACGCCGCGGCCGTGCTGCCCGACGCGCTCGCCGTCGTCAACCCAAACCAGCCAGGCTGCCCCTATCCCAACAAGGACCTCTGCGGCGCGGCCGTTGTCTTCAAGCTCGCGCAGGCGCTGCTGACCGCCGCCGCGCCGCTCACCGCAGACGCCGCCGCCTTTCGCGCGCGCACGCGCAATGTACTCATCCCCTCGTTCCTCAAACTCGTAGCCATCGCCACCATCGCCGACTCCGTGCCGCTCACTGGCGAGAACCGAGACCTCGCGGCCCTCGGCCTCGCCGCGCTGGCAAATCCCGTCCAGCCCGGCCTGCGCGCTCTGATGCGGCTGGCGAAGATCCCGGCGGAGCGCGCGCCCACCGCAACCGAAGTCGGCTTCCGCCTGGCCCCGCGCATCAACGCCGCCGGGCGCATGGATATTGCAGACGACGTGGTCGATCTCCTGCTCACGCGCGATGCACAACAAGCGCAGGCGCTGGCGGAGAAGCTCGACCGCCTCAACCGAGACCGCCGCGCCTCCGAGGCCCACGCCCTCGACGCCATCGACCGCACGCTACAGACTCTGCTCGACGCCGACGGCCAGTACCCGCGCCAGTGCCTGATCCTCGACCATCCGGAGTGGCATCGCGGCGTGCTTGGCATCCTGGCCTCGCGCGTGGTCGAGCGCACGGGACGGCCCGCGCTCATCGTCACCCACGCCGAGGGCGGCGCGCATGGCTCGGGCCGATCTGTCCCCGGATTCCACCTGCTCGACGCCATCGCCTTCGCCGATGCGGCAGACCCCGCCGCGCCGCTCTTCCATCGCTTTGGAGGCCACGCACATGCGGTCGGCTTCTCGCTCCCCTCGGACCGCCTTCCGCTGCTGCGCGCCCGCATCGGGGCCTACGCCGCGTCCCGGCTGACGCCTTCGCTCCTGCTGCCGCGGATCGAGTACGACGCGGAAATGCCGTTCGACGAGATCGCCCCCAAGCTGATGCAGTGGATCGCGCGCTGCGCTCCCTTCGGCATCGGGAATACGGAGCCGGTCTTCCTCACGCGCAACATGGTTCTCGCCGCTCCCATTCGTGCCGTTCAGGACCGGCACATTGCGTTGCAACTGGTGCAGAGCGGCCCCCGGCAGACGGAAAGCGATGCACAGAATGGGGCCGTTCAGTCCGGCACGGCGCGCGAGCAGGGCTATCCTCCCGCGATCGCCGCCCTCGGCTGGAGCCGCGGCGCAGTCGGCTGGCCCGCGCGCTGCGCCCGGCTTGGACTCGCCAAAGGCTCGGTCATCGACGTCCTCTACCGTCTGCGGCAGAACAGCGGCCCCTATGCGCGCCCGCAGTACGGTGGCCTCGAACTCGAACTCTGCGACCTGCGGCCCGCTGCTGGCCCATGATTCACTCTCCGCATGGCCCGCGAGGGCCGGCCCCCGCCATTCGGCACGATTGAAATCCGTGAGGAATGAATGCCGCATCGTCTGCCGCTACAGCGCGTCTTATATACTGACATTTAAGATATGGCCTCCACACGCAAGTCAAATCGTGCAATACCGATTGCAATCTGGGGGGCAGCCCTCATCCTGGTGGTCCTGGCAGTCTATGCGATCCGTACGCTCTCTCGCGATAAGGTCGGCGTCTTCACCGCCCAGGTGGCCTACCAAGACCTGACACTGACCTCCTCGACTACCGGCAAGGTGGAGCCGATCGACGAATTCCCGGCCCATGCGCTGGTTGCGGGCCAGGTGGAGCAGATCTACGTCGATCCCATGCAGAAGGTCAGCGCAGGCCAGTTGCTGCTCAAGATGGACGACACCGACTCCCTCGCGCGGCTCGCCTCCGCCAACTCCGCGCTGCGCGCCGCCGAACTCGCCCTAAGCGACATCGAACAAGGCGGCACGCAGGATGAGCGCAATACCTACGCCGCGGACCTGGGCCGCGCAACGCTACAGCAACAGCAGGACGAAGCCGCGCTGGCCGCGCTCAAGAAGCTGCAACAGCAGGGCGCCGCGGCGGCCGATGAAGTACTCGCAGCCCAGCACCGCGTCGAGGTGGACGACGTGACGCTTCGCGGCATCCAGCAGCACAGCACGCAGCGCTACGGCCAGGCCGACCGCGCCCGCGCCCA
>VFSW01015673.1_pt1 | contig 10395 bp, 11 predicted proteins | sample 5358111 | NCBI WGS metagenome assembly VFSW01 (sample SAMN11554181, study PRJNA540505) | mine drainage metagenome | isolation source: sediment from site ElyBrook_90M | place: USA: Ely Copper Mine, Vershire, VT | collected 2017
GTCTGCACGTCATCATCGGTGACGCCAATATGAGCCCCGTGGCCACCTTCGTCAAGCTGGGCTCCACGGCCCTGTTGCTGGCGGCCCTCGAGCAGCTCGGCGTTGCGGCCTTCCCGAGTCCACCGAAGCGGCCGGTCCACGCGGTGCGCCGATTCGCCCTGGACACTGACCTTCGTCACGTTGAGACGTGCGAAGACGGTCGCGATTACAGCGCGTGGGATCTGCAGGACCAGTTGTGGGTCGTCGCGCGCGACTACGTCGAGCGATACGGGGGAGGCGTGGTTGGTTCCGCCGACGAAGTGGCGCTCGTCCTCACCCAGTGGCGTGAGATGCTCGACGGCGTACGTGACGATCGTGGCGCCGTGAGCGACCGCGTCGACTGGGTGGCCAAATTACGCGTCGTGAAGGGCTACCAGCACCGGTACGACCTCGCCCCCGATGACGCGCGACTCCGCGCCATCGACCTGCAATACCACGACCTTCGCGCAGAACGCTCACTCGCGCAACGGGTTGGACTGCGCCGCTTGCACGCGCCCGAGGTGATTCGTGAAGCCGTTCACAATCCGCCAGCCTCCACCCGGGCCTATTTCCGGGGTCGCTGCGTCGAGCGCTACCCCGATCAAATCATCGCCGCGAATTGGGATTCGGTCGTCTTCGACATCGGCGATGGCCCCCTGCAGCGAGTGCCAATGTTGGACCCGCTTCGAGGTACCAAGGAACTGGTCGGCGAGTTGCTAGACAATTGTGCGACGGCAGTTGAGCTTCTCGAGGCGCTAAACAGGTAGAACGGTACATATGACTGAGCAAGAGAGAATCCAGAAACAGCGCGCTGAGCGCCCCAGCGAAGCGGCGGCCGACGTATCTGTCGACGCCACCAAGGGCGACCAGTTGAAGGCGGATCTCGACGACCTGCTCGACGAGATTGACGAAGTCCTCGAAGAGAACGCTGAGGAGTTCGTTCGCAACTACGTCCAAAAGGGCGGGGAATAGCACATGGGACTACCGCTGTTCAGCGCCCAGAGTGACCCAGGTCCCTCATTCTTCCACTACGCCCAGGAGGCCGGACTCGTGACCGACGTCAGCGACGCCCTGGTCCAGTCACCACACGCCACGACCGTGATCGCCGTTCGATACATCGGAGGTGTGGTGATGGTCGGTGACCGGCAGGCGACCGGCAACTACATCGCCAGCCGCGACGTTCGAAAGATCGAAGCGGCCGATCGATACACGGCGATCGCCATCTCGGGAACGGCGGCGCGGGGCATGGAGTTCATTCGCATGGCCCAACTGTCGTTCGAGCACTACGAGAAGATGACCGACACCCAGTTGAGCCTCGAAGGCAAGGCCAACTACCTGGCGCCGATCATTCAGCGCAACAACCTCTCGTCGCCGCTGATCGTGCTGCCCCTCTTGGCCGGCTGGGACCCAAGCCATGAAGTTGGTCGAATCTTCGAGTACGACGGTGCGGGCGGATGTTACGAGCGCTTCGACTACTCGACCATAGGTTCAGGTACCCCCTTTGCCGACGGGACGCTTCGTTTGGGTTATCGACCAGACCTCGACCGCGAGGCCGCCCTCGAGTTGGGTGCGCTCGCGATCTACGAAGCTGGCGACAATGACCCGAGCACGGGAGGGCCGGACTTCGTGCGCAACATCTACCCAATGATCGTGACGATCACCAAGGATGGGTTCCAGGAGATGGCCTCGGACGAAGTGGCGAGTCGGTTCCGAGTGATCAACGAGCGTCGCACGATCAGCGGTGGCAACGCCGGCGGTTCCCTCCGATGAGCAACTACTTCTATGTCGCCCCGGAACAGCTCATCAAGGACCGCGCCGAGTTCGCCCAGAAGGGGATCGCCCGCGGACGCTCCATCGTGGCGGCCATCTACGACACCGGTGTTGTCATGGTCGCGGAGAATCCCTCGGCGTCGCTCAACAAGACCTCCGAGATCTACGACCGCATCGCCTTTGCCGGCGTGGGCAAGTACAACGAATTCGACCGATTGCGCGAGGCGGGCATCCGTTGGGCCGACAGCACGGGATTCACGTATTCGAGGGAAGACGTCGACGCCCGGGCCCTGGCGAACTACTACGCCCAACATCTCGGTGACATGTTCACCGAGGGACAGAAGCCGCTCGAAGTCGAGATCTTGGTGGCCCAGCTGGGAAACAAGATCCGACCCACCAAGCTCTACCGCATCGCCTACGAGGGAACGATCTCCGACGAGCCGCGCTTCGCCGTTCTCGGGGGCGATTCCGAGACCATCAAGGCACGCTTCGAAGCCGCCGAAGAGCAACTCGAGCCGCTCGCAGAGACACTGAAAAACGCCATCAACGCCCTCGCCGGTCCCGACCGGACGATACCCGTGGGGGACCTCGAAGTGGGCATCCTCGAAGACCGCGGTAACCGCCGCACGTTCCAGCGTCTCACTGATGAACAAGTCAGCGAGTTGCTGCGCTGAGCGATCGGCGCGCGCCCCGACATGCTCCGAAGGATCTTCGGCATCGAGACCGAATACGGCATCACTTTCTCGCTCCGCGGCCAGCGGCGCCTCAGTCCTGATGAGGTCTCGAGATTCCTCTTCCGCAAAGTGGTGGCCTGGGGCCGGTCGAGCAACGTCTTCCTGGAGAACGGCAGTCGCCTCTACCTTGATGTCGGTAGCCACCCTGAATACGCAACCGCCGAGTGCGACTCGATCGCGGACGTCGTCGCCCAAGACAAAGCCGGAGAAGCGATCCTGCGCGAACTGGTGGAACACGCTCAGTCCCAACTCGCCGAGGAGGGCATCCGCGGCGACATCTTCCTGTTCAAGAACAACACTGACTCCTCGGGCAACTCCTACGGTTGCCACGAGAACTACTGCATCGAACGCATTGATGACTTGACGCGACTCGAGCAGGTGTTCATTCCCTATCTGATCAGTCGTCAGATCTTCACGGGCGCCGGCAAAGTCGTGACCAACGCCAAGGGGACGGCGTATTCAATGAGTCAACGAGCCGAGCACATTTGGGAGTCCATCTCCTCGGCGACGACCCGCAGTCGGCCCATCATCAACACGCGCGACGAGCCCCACGCCGACCCCGAGAAGTACCGACGTCTGCACGTCATCGTCGGTGACTCCAACATGAGTGAGTTCGCCACCTTCTTGAAGGTGGGTACCGCCTCGGTCGTGCTCGCCATGATTGAAGATCGCACCACTGTGCTGCGCGACTACAACATCGCGTCGCCGATCAATGCGCTTCGCGACATCTCCTACGACCTGTGGAGCAAGGAGCCGATCAAGCTTGTCAACGGCCGTGACCTCACCGCGCTCGAAATCCAAGAGGACCTCTGCGAACGCGCGGAGTCATTCATCCAGAACCGCGAAGTCCCCGATGACCAGAAACTTGCGGTGCGCCTCTGGCGCGAGGTCATTGAACAGTATCGAGCGGATCCCATGGTCTTGGCGGACCGGGTCGACTGGATTGCGAAGTTGCAGATCATCGAGCGTGAACGTGAGCGCAGCGGAGCCAAGTTGAGTGATCCCAAGATTGGGCTCATCGACCTCCTCTACCACGACACGAACTACGAGCGGGGTCTCTACTACCGCCGCGAGGCTCGTGGCCACTTCCGACAGATGGTGTCGCACGAGATGATCGCGGCCGCGACCCATACGCCCCCCACGACCACACGTGCCCATATGCGCGGCATGTTCATCAAAGCGGCCAAGGAGTGGCGACGGGACTTCACCGTCGATTGGGTTCACTTGAAGCTAAATGATGAGATGCAGCGCACGGTCTTGTTGAAGGATCCCTTTAAAAACACGGATGACCGGTTCCAGAAGCTGCTCACCTCCCTCGAGCGTCACGGCTGAGCCGACTAACCTTGCTACGTGCCTGAAGCGACCCCCCTCAGCGAAGCGTCTCCCATGGCGCCCACCGGTCCGTCCAAGGCCAGACGGCGTCGGTCACGTCAGCGCGCGGCCATCGAGTGGGTCGCGATCTTGGTGGTGGCAGTCGCGGTCTCGTTCGTCATGCGTTCCTACGCCCTCCAAACCTTCTTCATTCCGTCAGGCTCGATGGAGCCGACCCTCCAGATCGGCGACCGCATCATCGTCTCGAAGCTGAGCCTGCACTTCGGCGCGATCCATCGTGGCGACATCCTGGTGTTCAAGGCGCCGCCCGCAGAGCACTGCGGCGAACCCGTCACGGACCTCGTGAAGCGCGTGATCGGATTGCCGGGGGACCACTTGACGAGCAAGGCCAACACCATCTACGTCAATGGTCAGGCGCTCAAGGAGACCTGGACCCACTACGAGCCCCTCTCCACTCCGATCGGCAACGTGACCGTGCCGGCGAATCAATACTTCATGATGGGTGATAATCACCCGAATTCCTGCGACAGCCGGATGTGGGGGACCGTCCCGCGATCCGACATCATCGGGCGCGCCTTCGTGAGGATCTGGCCGCTGTCGCGCTTCGGCTTCCTCTAGTCTCGCCCCTACAATGGGGCCGTGCTTAGTTTGAGTCCCATCAAGATCATGGTCATCGTGGCGGTGGCCATGCTCCTGCTCGGACCTGACAAGTTGCCCGAAGTCGCACACAAGTTGGGATCCAGTTGGCGTGCCCTCAAACGCATACAGGAACGCGTGGAGGCCGAGGTACGTGGAGCGATTCCCGACCTGCCGAGCACCGGTGACATTGCCCGGATCGCGCGTAGCCCGATCAATCTGCTCAACCAATTGGCCGACCGGGTAGATGCCAACGAAGAGTTCCAGTCTGGTGTGGTCGACGATGAGTCCACCGAACGATCGCCCCAGGAGAGCGAACCCCTGATTACGCCCCCGGCGTCGCCAATCGTGAAGCGCGTTGACTCCGCTTCGATGCCACCCGATCCGTCACTCAACTAGGTAGGCCATGTCACGTTTTCGAAGAGCCGCCGAAGGCATGACGCTGGCCGAGCACTTGGCCGAGGCGCGTCGCCGGTTCCTCGTCTCGACCGCGAGCATCCTGATCCTGGGCGTCGTGTCGTTCATGCTCTATCCCCAGATCCTGCACATCTTGCAGAAGCCGTATTGTGCCGCCACTCCCGACCATTGCCAGTTCCTCGTCACCAACCCACTCGACGGCCTGTCGCTGCGCATCAAGATCGCGTTCTTCGGCGGACTCCTCTTTTCCTCACCGGTCATCTTCTGGCAGGTCTGGCGCTTCATCACCCCAGGATTGAAGGCCAAGGAGCGCCGCTACGCCATCCCGTTCGTCACTTCCTCGATCGTGTTCTTCGCCGGCGGTGTCGCCGTCGCCTACTTCAGTTTCGGTCACGCCATCACCTTCCTCGAATCAATCGGTGGCAAATCCCTGGTCACCTTCTACAACCCGAATCAGTACCTGACCTTGTTCCTGCTCATGATGTTCATCTTCGGGGTCACCTTCGAATTCCCCGTGGTGCTTGTTGCCATCGAACTCGCTGGACTGGTCACACCAAACCAGTTGCTGCGCTCGTGGCGCTACGCGATCATCGCGATCACCATCGCGTCGGCCGTCTTCACCCCCAGTGGTGACCCGCTGTCGATGATGGCCCTCGCGATTCCCTTGACGGTCTTCTACTTCCTCGCCATCGGCGTCGGCAAGCTGCTGCACAAGTGAGCGACGCCGGATACCGCATTCAGTTTGTTGACAGCCTCGGCTTCGGACTAGACGACTTCCAAGCAGAGGCCATTGACGCCATCGACGAACACGTGAACGTCCTGGTGAGTGCCCCGACGGGATCGGGCAAGACCCTGATCGCCAACTACGCCATCGGACGGACGCTCGGACGGGGCGAGCGGGCCTTTTACACCACCCCCCTCAAGGCGCTGTCGAACCAGAAGTTCAACGAACTGCGATCCCTCTACGGCGATCGGCGCGTTGGCCTCCTGACCGGCGATACATCGGTTAATCGCAACGCCGACATCATCGTGATGACCACCGAGGTGTTGCGCAATATGTTGCTTACCGAGTCAGAACAGTTGCGCACACTGGGTCTCGTCGTACTCGATGAGGTCCATTACCTCCAGGACCCGTTCCGGGGGGGCGTGTGGGAAGAAGTCATCATTCTCACGCCCGCCGCGGTCCGGTTCGTCGCCCTGTCGGCGACCATCGGCAACGCCTCCTTCATTGGCGAATGGTTCAGCGAAGTTCGCGGCCCCACGTCGGTCGTCATCGAGCAGACCCGCCCAATCCAGCTCCACAACCACCTTGCGGTGGTCAAGCGGGGCCAGGCTGGTGTCGAGGTGGTGGATTTGCTCGACGGCCACCGACTCTCCGACGAAGGACGGCGCATCGACAATTTGATGAAGGCCACACGCAAGTTCCGACCCGGACCGAAATGGAAGGGCCCAAAGTCGAGTGCGCCGCCTCCACCGTTTCGCGCCCCGCGACGCAGCGAATTGTTGCTGGCGCTCGAACGAGACGACCTGCTGCCCGTCATCGTCTTCATCTTCTCTCGTGCGGCCTGCGACGACGCGGTCCACCAATGCCGACGCGACGGGCTGCGGTTCACGACCGTTGAGCAGCGACACGAGATCGACGCGATCGCCGAGTCGCGGCTCGTCGACTTCTCCGAGGAGGACCTGACCGCCCTCGAATACGCCGACTTCATCGACTCATTGCGCCGAGGGCTCGCCATGCACCACGCCGGCATGGTCCCCGCGTTTCGCGAGATCGTTGAGACCTGCTTCGAACGCAACCTTCTGGCGGTCGTCTTCGCCACCGAAACCCTGGCGCTGGGTGTGAACATGCCGGCCCGGTCGGTGGCACTGGAGAAATTCTCAAAATACTCCGACGCCGGTCGCAGATTCCTCACCAGCGGGGAGTTCTCCCAGATGACCGGTCGAGCCGGGCGACGGGGCCTCGACGACGAGGGCCACGCGATCGTGTGTTTCGCTCCTGAGGTCGCCCTGCACGACGTCGCTCGAGTCGCCTTGGCGCCCCCGTCGGACCTGCATTCATCGTTCCGTCCGACCTACAACTTCACGGCAAATCTGATCAACCACTTCGAGTTCGACACCGCCCTCGAAGTCGTCCAGCGATCCTACGCACAATTTGAAACCGACCACCGTCCCACGGGCGCCAAACGGCCGCTCGGTGATCAGATGGTGGCCCGCCATCACGTGCTCGAAGAACTCGGCTACACCGACGGCTGGCGCCTCAACGCGCAGGGTCAGTTGCTGCGATCGATCTACCACGAGTGCGACCTCTTGATCGCCGAGTCGATGGCGGCGGGGGTGTTCGATGGCCTGGAACCCGCCCAGTTGGCCGGGGTTCTGTCGTGCTTCGTCTTCGAATCCAAGCGCGCGGCACGAACCCACAGCGCGGCCAAGCAGGTGACGACCAAGAAGAAGCGTTCCCTGAATGACCGTTTGGGCCCGGAGCGACGCGGCAACATGAGCGAGCGGCTCATCGAGATTTCCGTGACGGCGGCCACCATTCGCGAAGTCGAGGACCGGTTCAAGGTTCCCCACGCCAAGGAGCCCGACGGCAAGTTCGCCACGATCATCGCCGCGTGGGCGCGGGGGGCATCACTCGGCACCGTGCTGGACCTCGCCGACGTGGAAATCGGTCAAACCTCGCCGGGTGACTTCGTCCGAAATGCGAAGCAGGTGGCCGATCTTTGCGAGCAGTTGGCCCGCATGGACCACCTGACCGACGTGGCCCACGTCGCCGCCGAGGCCCGCGACTCCCTGATTCGCAGTGTGGTGGCGGGAGCGTCCAGCGTCCACCCACGGGCCTGATTTCACCTCTAATCTCGTAACTCCATGCACCAATACGTCGCGGAAGACTTCACGGAGGCCGAATCGGCCATCCTGCGGCGGTACTTCACGAACCTGGAGGGACCGGTCTTCGCCCTGGTGAACCTTCCCGAGGTGGTGAAGGGGGCGCTCTTCGCACGGTATTCACGCTCCTCCAAGAGCCTCCGACGACTGTTCCTCGATGAGTTCGTGGGCGACTTGGATCTCGCCGGTGACGTGTCGCTCGACGCCACGATCGGGCTCGACCGGGCCGATGACCTCTACCAGAAGATCTTCTTCGAGTACGGCGACGACTCCGTCGCCCAGCTGGGCGGGGTCCACCTCGCCTGCGAACAGGCGAGCAACGTCCTCACCAAAGTCCTTGAGTGGGGTCGGCTGATGAGTTACCTCGAACAGTCCACCCGCTACCTCGGCTACGACCGACGACTGGCCAATGGGCATTACCGCTTCTATCGGGACCACGACATCCTCGAGTCCCGTCTAGGTGCGCGCTACGTGGGTGAGATGGACCGGATGTTCGACACCTACGCCGAACTCCTGCCCCAGATGACCGACTACTTCGCGAAGAAGTACCCAAAGACCCCGGAGGACACGGACTTCGTCTACCGTCAAGCGATCAGGGCCAAAGCCCTCGATGCGGTGCGCGGCCTGCTCCCGGCGAGTGCCCTCTCCAACTTGGGCATCTACGCCTCCGGGCAGGCCTACGAGGCCCTGTTGCTGCGGATGCGGGCGCACCCGCTCCCGGAAGTCCGCGACTACGCCGAGATGATGTACAACGAATTGGTGAAGGTCATTCCGTCGTTCCTGAAGCGACTGAACGTCGCGGAGCGCGGGGGAGTGTGGACCGAATATCTCGCCACCACCAAGGGTGCCACGAAAGAACTGATCGACTCGATGTGGGCCGACGTCGAAGCGGACGAACCCCGTGAAGAAGTGAACCTCGTAGGATTCGACCCCGAGGGCGAGACCAGGATCCTCGAAGCGATCGTATTTGCCAACTCGACGATGACCAGCGCCGACGCGGCTGCCCGCGTCGCGTCCCTCGGGCCAGAACAGCGAGTCCAGCTGATGCGAACCTACGTGGGGGAGCGCAAGAATCGGCGCCATCGACCCTCGAGAGCCTTCGAGCGTACCGACTACCGGTTCGAGTTGGTAACCGATTATGGGGCGTTTCGTGACCTACAGCGCCATCGATTGCTCACCATCGAGTGGCAGCCACTCAACGTGGACCTCGGCTACGACGTGCCCGAGGTCGTGCGCGAGGCCAATCTCGCCGAACGCTATGAAGAGTCGCTGCAACGGTCGGCCGCCCTGTACCACGATCTCCGCGAAACAATGCCCGAACAGGCTCAATACGCCGTGGCACTGGCCTTTCGCATTCGCTACGTGATGCAAATGAACGCCCGCGAGGCTATGCACCTGATCGAACTGCGCTCGGGCCCCCAGGGGCACCCGAGTTACCGCCGCGTGGCCCACGAAATGGCCCGATTGATTCGCGACGAGGCGGGGCATCACGCCGTGGCCGACGCCATGAGATTCGTAGATTTCACGGAAACCGACCTCGAGCGGCTCGAGGCGGAGCGCGCAGCAGAGCGAAATCGGCAAAAACGATAGAAATATCGGCAATAACTAGGTCATTTAGTAATTATTTAGCCTAAATTGCGTCAATCGGCCCGGAAATGGCTCTACACTTCCAGCGCTACAGAAGAGGACTTTATGGTGAGTGACAACGAAACAGACGAAGTATTCGACGAAGATGAACTCGCCGAGGGCTTCGACGAAGAGATCATCGGTGATGACGAACTAGAGGACGCTGTCAGCGAGGATGTCGACGTCGAAGACGAGATTGAGGTCGACGACGTCGAAGAAGTTGAGGGTGACGACGTTGTCGCCGAAGTGGTCGTGGTCGAAGAGGATGATCTGATCGACGATGCCGACATCGAGTTGGCCCTGGACGAGGTACTCGCGGAAACCATTCGGCGCACCTCAACCCCCGAGGATGATGAGGAGATTCCCGGTGAGGTCGACCCCACGCTCGAGCTCGCCGAGGTCATACTGCCCAAGCAAGATGATGAGTTCCGCTGTAACTCGTGTCGACTATTAAAGAAGATGAGCCAGTTGGCCGACCGGGGAAAGAATCTCTGTCGGGACTGTGTTTGATCGGGTCTCCGACGGATCCTGTCGGATGCTGAGGCGCGTCCTGTGACCACGGTGGTCGAGGTTGCCCTCAATGTAACTCCCGACCTCTCCCACATGTGGGATGAGGCCCTGCGCGGGCTCTTGGCCCACCGGGGTGGACCCGAGATGATGGCCACTGAAATGGGTCACCGCGACCCACCGCACATACTGGCGCAATTAGTGCACGACCGGGGCATCACCGTAGCGTTCGTCGACGGGGCGCTGGTTGGTTTCGCGGCGACAGAGCACGGTGTGATCGAAGCCCTCTACGTGGACCGATCCCATCGTCGTCACGGTGTGGGACGTTCCCTCGTGAACCATCTCATGAACTCGCCGTTCCCGCCTCGTGACGCGCACGTGCTGCCGGGGGACCGGGCCATGAAGTCGTTGTTTGAGTCCTTCGGTTGGAAGGCTCGCCTGCTTACGATGCGCGGCGAGTAGGCGTCCG
>VFSW01015674.1_pt1 | contig 10395 bp, 6 predicted proteins | sample 5358111 | NCBI WGS metagenome assembly VFSW01 (sample SAMN11554181, study PRJNA540505) | mine drainage metagenome | isolation source: sediment from site ElyBrook_90M | place: USA: Ely Copper Mine, Vershire, VT | collected 2017
ATGTGCTGAACGAGCCTTGTGCGAACAACTCCCTAGGCGACTATCCATGGAACGTGGGTTCCAATTACAGGCCCAATTTTGACCGCATGAACGCTGTCTATCGGCGCCTGGTTACAGAGATTCGCAAGATAGATTCCAAACACATTATCTTCCTTGAAGGGGATGACTACGCAAAGGACTTCTCTGGGCTAGATAAACCCTTCGACGATAACCTCGCCTACAGTTCACATAACTACTCTGTGCCTGGGTTTGGACCTGGACGATACCCTGGCACCATCCATCCGCGATCGGCTGCGGTGGGCAGTGCTCAGGACTGGGATCTGGCAAAACAGGAGCGTAACTTCCTCGATGCCGAGGGAACCAAGTTCACCCGGCAGCATAACGTTCCGCTGTGGGTTGGCGAGTTTGGGTCTGTCTTTAACGGGCCTGCCAATGAGAGTGGTGACCGGCTTCGCGCGTTAGATGATCAGATTGGCATCTTTGAAAGTCACGATGCGCACTGGACAACGTGGAATTATAAAGATGTTGGCGTGATGGGTATGTTGACACTCAACCCTGCATCTCCATACATGGAGCGCATCAGCGACCTTCTTCGCAAGAAGGTTGCTCTCGGCACCGACGATTGGATGAAGTGGCTACCGTCAACGCCGGTAAAGGACGCCACGGCTCAGCTTGCTGACCAGATTCGTCAAGTGGTTGGTGATCAGCAGTTGGATGCGCGACTCAATGTAAGGTGCATGAGTCAGACCCTGTTGTGCTTCTACACGGGAACCCTGATGCAGCCGCTCTACGCCGGCCTCTTCAAAGGCATGTCAGAGAATGAACTGGATCACATCCTATCTTCCTTTTCGGCAAAGCAGTGTGTGCCAAACCAAGGTCTGGTGGACGTCCTCAGTAAATACATGACCACGCCAACTTAGATATCCCGGTCCAGTGGGCATAAGAGGAAGGCTCTTCCGCCTCAGCAGGCGGAAGAGCCCCAGGCCAACGTCAACAGGGTGATGACGATTTTGCCTATATGCTCGTTGCTCTCGAGGTATCTGTAGGCTTCGAAGGTTTGATCGAAGCGAAAGGTCCGGGCGAGCTTCGGCTTGAAGGACTTCGGTCAAATACATGAGGCAATGCACCTTGCTCGATGCCAATCTCCGTATCTCGGAACGTAACGGAAACGTGGCTGTTCTTTGAGTTGACCGACAGGTTGATCGAACCCGGCTCCGTGTACTTGATCGCATTATCGATAAGGATAAGAAAGAGTCGGCGCAGATCGGTGGCCTCTCCCATCGCATATAATTCCTCATCCGGGATTGTCGATATGAGTTCGAGTCCTTTGGCCTGTGCGGCGGGCGCCGGTTCCGCGCAAAGTTCACATAAAAGCCCGGTCAGGTCAACTGGCACAAGTTTTGCAGCCACACCTTGATTGTCTCCCCGCGCCAGCGCCAGGAGATTTTCCACCAGCTTCGACATGTGCCGCGCCTCGCGCACGATCTTTTGTAGAGTCTCTGCGAGTTGTTCTCGCGTGCGTTCACGGCGGAGCGAAACTTCCCCGGCCGTGATGATTAAGGCCAATGGTGTACGAAGTTCTCAAGCCCACGGTCTGCCATGAATCCGCTGAGAGCGGTTGGCAGCAATCACCTGTCCCAAAAGGCGGCTTTACGTCCTGGCGGATTGGATTTGTAAACACTGCCCAACCTAAAGGCGGATCGGCATTGGAGGAGTGCTGAGCGATGATGCACTCTTTGAGAACCTGGACTAAAGCATCTGCTCTCGATTGTCTGGTGTGAAGCCCGCTTTAAAGTATCTAATTCTGGGGTGCATAAAGTGTTCTGGGGTGCATAAAGTGGGTTTGAAGCATTTGTTTGAGAAGTTGCGCCTGAATGTGGCGCGTCTCTGTTTCTGTCGCGTACATCGCGAAAACTGTACGCAGGTTCCTTGGTCTTAGCGGATCGCACATGATCGCCTAAAGCTTAAGTGACGTTGGAGCAGAACGGCGGCAGCACCCCGTAATCGTGCCGCTTCACCATCTGACAAAATCGCCATCCTGGGTTGTGCGCCGCCCACCAGGCACATCGCAAGTTCAGCACTAATGATTGGTTGCACAGCATCCCAGCGAAGCGTGATGTCGCCGACAAAGAGTATCAGCTCCGGGTTGAAGGCAGCCGCCACAACTCGCAGTCCTCGTCCAATCCATTCGGCTTGTCGATTCAACGCAGCGCGTGCTGCCTTATTTCCACTCGCCTCCAGATTCATAAGGTCCTGGATCGTTAGAGCGTCTTTGCCCTTCGTCTCCTCGTGGAGGTAACGCAACGCCGCACGAGAGGAGGCGAACATCTCCCAGCAGCCCACTTGCCCGCAGGCACATCTTGGACCGGAGTCGGAGACGGATACGTGGCCAAGCTCTCCTGCCAGTCCGTCCGCACCTTGCATCAGCGATCCATTCACAAGCGCTGCCGCCCCAACGCCCTCTGAGATCGTGATCAGGACCGCGTTCTGAATGCCCTCCAGGTGTCCGAACCATACTTCGGAAAGCAAACAGGCATTGGCAGCGTTCTCGAGTTCGACCTGAATCTTGAGAGCCTTCTGCAGCGTTCCACGGATATCGAAACCCACCCAGGGAAGATTTGGAGCCCACGCCAATTTCTGCGTGACCTTGTTAACGCGACCCGGCAGACTGATCCCCGCACCCTCCCACGACTTCCCGCGGAAACGGCCTTGAAGATCTCGCATGCCCTTTGCGATGAGATCGACACCCTGTTTCGGATCCGCAATGATCGGAACCATCGTCCGATCAAGAAATCTGCCATTCAGATCGACGACTGCCAGAATCGCCTTGGTGGGACGGATGTCGCCCACCAGAAGCAAAAGATCGTCGTTCATTGTCAACATGGTCGGACGGCGGCCACGCTCCGTCTTCACCACGGACCCTTCACGTACCCATCGCTCCTCGATAAGGCCATCCACAATCGAAGAGATCGTCGAACGCTGCAGTCCGGACTTGCGAGCGATGTCTACCCGCGAAATCGGCTGATTGCGTCGCAGAACTTCGAGCACAAGGTCGCGGTTATTATCGCGGATTGGCGACATGCCCGGAGCCCGCCTTGGACCATCATCCTTCGAATTCACCTTGCCTCGCCGAATATGCCCATTCACTTCAGACAATCTCGTACGGGTGACGTTGATGACGCGCGAGAAGGCTTGCTGCAATGTCGTCGCCCAAAATTGACTCGGTCACCGGATCCCAGTGGATGCGGTGATTCGTCTTCATCGCGATCCAGTGAAGCAGGCACGTGGTACAGGCACGGTGACCAATCTCAGCCGGCGCGGTCGGCGCCTTGCGCGAGTGGATGCAATCAAGCCAGTTTCCATGCTGGTCGTCGGATGTGTATGGATGAAACTCGTTTGGACCGATCTCGGAATCCAGGATCCGGGGATCGCTTGCGCGCAGCGGCACGATGGGTGCCGGCTTATCGCTGGACGATGCATTCGGAGTCGTCATGCCGTCGCGACAAACGAAGATCCATCCCTTGTCGCCAATCCACTTGATGCCGTTTTCAAACTCGCCGGAGATCGTCATCACCACGCCGTTCGCGTACCGGCCATAAGTCTTGAAAGGGCCGTGCACGTCCCACAGACCCTCCTTCGGAAACTCCGCGCTTCCGTGGATTTCCACTGGCCCTGTCAGCTCTGTATCCATACCCCAGTGAGCGGTGTCGACGTGATGCGCGCCCCAACCGGTAATCATGCCGGCGCCGAACTGTTCCATGCGCAACCAGCCAGGACGCGAAAACCCTTTGGTGGGCATCACGCGATCCAGCGTGTATGGCACCTCTGGAGTCGAACCCAACCAAGCATCATAGTTAAATCCCGCGGGAACGGGCATGGGCTCGGGATTGCCGCCTGCGGGATCGCCGGGCAGCCCGATTTCAACCTGTTTCACGGTGCCGATGCGGCCGTTGCGCACCAGTGCAACCGCGCGGGCAAATTGCTTCCACGAGCGCTGCTGTGAACCTATCTGAACAATGCGGCCACTCGCCTTCACGTGGTCAGCCATGATGCGGCCTTCGCGAATGGTCAGGGATGCGGGTTTCTGCAGATACACATCTTTCCCTGCCTTCACCGCGGCGACCGCTAATCGCGCATGTTGATGATCCGGAGTCGAAATCAGCACCGCATCGATTTCCCTGTTTGCGAGAAGCTCTCTGAAATCCGTGTAGCCCTTGGTTCCCACGTAAGGCTTGCCGAGCTTCTCAGTGTAGGTCTTGTCGACAAACTGCTTGCCCCTCTCGACGCGCTCCTCGCTTAAATCGCAGACTGCCATGATGCGGTTGTCCCGGCCCGGGACATCGGTGAACTGCAGGACGCCAGGCATATCGTGCCCTTGAGAAATACGTCCCACGCCGATTGCGCCGATGCTGATCCTGTTGGACGGAGCAGTGGCTCCAAACACAGACGCAGGCACGATGGTTGGGAAACCGGCAATGACGCTCCCGGCAATCGAAGCCTTGATGAACTCTCTGCGTGACGCATCCATGTGTTTCTCCCTGAAAATAATCAGGCCCGGCTTTCCCAGTCGAGGTGAGTGCGGGCCGCATGCATTTGCGCCTTGATCGAAAGTTCGGCAGCGAGAAGGCACTGCGCCTGATCCTGGGCAGTGTGGGTTCGATTGACGATATCGCTGACGAATTGAGGTCCAAACGGAAGTGTCAGATTGTTGCAGTCGATGTACCTGGCCTCATTTTGATCGACGACAAACAGATTGTTGCCTTGCTTGCTTACGGCAACGTTTGTATATTTTCGAAGTTCGATATAGCCCTCCGTACCGAGGATGAAGAGCCTGCCGTCGCCCCATGTGCCGAGTCCGTAAGGCGTGAACCAGTCGAGGCGCACGTAACCGAAACCGTTGTTCCCGCGCAACATCATGTCACCAAAATCCTGAAATTCAGGATGATTCGGGTGACGGACGTTGGCGACCTGCGATGCAATAACCTCTGCTTTCGTTGAGCCCGTGTAGAACAGGAATTGATCGACCTGGTGAGAGCCGATGTCGCAGAGAATCCCCCCGTACTGGACATCTTTCCAGAACCAGGCCGGCCGGCCATCGATTGAACCTGCACTTCCTGCGTCGCCGCCAGGTCGCTGACGAATCTGGTGAGGCGCAATGTTGATGGTCTGGATCACATGGCCGATTGCTCCGGCTTGAATCAGTTCTCCTGCCTTGACGGCCGCCTTCACCTCAAGCCGTTCCGAATACATGATCGCGAAGATGCGTCCGGTGGAGGCGATCGTATCGCGTACTTCCCGGAGTTGTTCGAGCGTGGTAATGCCCGGCTTGTCTGAAAGGAAATCCTTGCCCGCCTTCATGCAGCGAACGCCCAGGGGCGCGCGCTCGTTGGCTATTTGGGAACTCAATACCAGTTGGATCGACGGATCTCGCACAATCTCGTCTTGTGTCGACGTGACCGCGACGTCCGGATAACGCTTCTGAAATGCGGCGAGAAGATCGGGTTCGAGTGCCCAGGCTTTGACCAGAATGCCGCCCCCGCGTTTGACCGCTTCAATCATGCCGTAGATATGTGGATGACTGATGCCACAGACGGCGAATTTGATGGAATGGCGCGGAGGCGCATCTTCCACCAGGGGGAGCACTTCCTCTCTAGCTCTTGCGGGAGAAGCTAGAGGAGGTTCCGAAGCGAGGCAGGGAAGAGCGGAGATCACGCTTGCAACGGAGACACTCCGCAGGAAATCGCGCCGAGGAATAAAGGATTCAGCCATGAGAGCACCTGTGAGGATAGATTTGGGCGCAGCGTCGTATAGACAAGGTCCGAGGAGCGACAACCTGGAATAAGGGAGAGACCATGATTTCTGAGCTCCCCCAAGAGAGCCAATTTTTGCGGCTTGAAGATGAATCGATGATCTGGCCTCGCTCCATCAGAAATTCATCTTCAGCGCCAGCTGAATAATGCGGGAATCGGCTGTTGTGCCCACATTGCCCGTGGCCGTCCCGATCGTCGAGCGGGTGCTGCCAAAGGCGCCGTTGGCGAAGGTCACGTTCGGATCGGACCATTGTGGGTGGTTCAACAGGTTGAAGAACTCGCCGCGGAACTGGAAGCTCAGTCTTTCGTGCGATGGCACAGGATAGAAGTTCTTGATGAGGCCCATATCTACATCCCAGAGATTCGGACCACGCCAGGTCCCTTTGCCGGCGTTTCCATAGTTCCCTACTGCTGGCTTTGCGAAAACGGCCGGGTTGAGCCACGGGAAGCAGTGCTTGACTCCGGTGCACCCGCCTGCCTGGCTTGATGGCGACTGGCCAAGTTGGTTTGCAGGGCCGATGTAGTCCGCGCGATCAAGATTGTTGCCGGTCTGGGATTGGTCGGTTCCAGCCAGGATGGTCATCGGATCGCCCGAAGTGTATGAGTAAATACCTGTCCATTGCCATCCACCGGCAACGTTGCGGACCAGCCCATTGGAGCCGTTGAGTTTGGGCAGACTCCACACGTACGAAGCCACGACGTGGTGCCGGTGGTCGAAGGTCGCCGGTCCGGTCTCGAAGGCATGCTGCCTCGGATCGTAGAAGGACATGCCAGAGCCGATGCTCGATCCGATATCGGTGATTCCGCCATTTTCGGATAATCCGTAGTCGTTCGCGTGGGAGTACGTGTAATTAGCGAGCAATGTGATGTTGTTCAAGATGCCGGTTCCGCTCGATGCCGCCCGTTTCTCCAGATCGATCTGGAGACCGTTATAGGCATTGGCGCCGGAGTTGCGATTCTGATAGATGATGCCAAACGGCTGATAGGGCCGTCGCGCTTGCAGCTTCGCAGTGCTGCCCGGCGTGTACACACCGGGATTCAGATTGACATCCTGTCTCAGATGGGTTCCCCGCGTTCCCACGTAGGAGGCGCGAATCACTGTATCCGCGCGCAACTGACGCTCGAACGTGATGTTCCAATCGTAAATTTCAGGCGTGACCCACTTGACGCCAGGCTGAAGGCCGAAAACCGTGGGGTTGGCAACAAACGTAGCATTCTTCGGAGCTGTCGCGAGAGTAAAGCGCTGGGGGAAGCCCTTCGTGAAGTCTGGATAGTTCACCAACGGATTCGAAAGCGAACCAATCTGCGAGGCCCCGGTGGTTGAGTCGTTCAGGTCAATGCGCAGGCTGAAGGGTGCTGAAATCGCCGCATCGTTGAGGAACAGGCCCGGCAGTCGCGAATAGTAAAACAGACCGCCTCCGCCGCGGAGAGACATCTTCCCCGAACCGGTGGGATCCCACGCAACACCGACGCGAGGAGCGAAGTTGTTGAAGTCGCCCGTTTCTCCGCGATCAGGAACAGTGATGTTGTTGTACGTGTCGCCAATAAAGAACAGCCCCGCCGGGGCGGACGGAATCACGCTGGAGTGAACGTCTGCCGCATAAGCATCCGGGCGAAACTGCTCAATGCGTCCCCGGATTTCTTTCATGACCTGCTGCGGTTCCCACCGCATTCCATAGTCCAGCGTGAGCCGCGGCGAGACTTTCCACTTGTCATCGGCGAAAAGGCCGATCGGGTTCTCGCGCGAATCGGAATAATCGCCCGAGGTCTGGCTGAACTGGTGCTGATAGCCCAGCACAAAACTCGCCATGGCCAGGCCTGTCACGTCATTCGTGAAACTGAAGCTGCCATTCTCTAAATCCGTATTCCGGATGTTCGACTGATCCATTTCGAGATCGATGCCGAAACCAACAGCGTGCTTGCCTTTGGTCCAGCTAAACATGTCACGAACGTCGCCCGTGTTCCGGATGAATGTGGCAGTGGTGAACTGCGAGATATTAAAGTCGCCGGAGACATTGAAAGCTCGAATTCCGCCCTGCGATTTCGGGAGCTGCCAGATACTCGAACCGAAATCGGTCAACTGAGGCACGTTGCCTCCCTGCCCGCGATTCGAAGCTGCCCGCACTATATCCAGAACCAGGTTGTTCACCAGTGTCGGAGTGAAAACCTTGGTGTAGCCGACAGCCCAGTTCTGGGTCTGGACAGTTGCGCCCGTTCCCACGGTCAGCAGGTTCTTGCCGTCGTACGACGGGGCATGTTGATACCGGTTGAGATAAAAGCGCACAAAAACACGGTCCTGCGAGTGCAGTACCTGGTCGAAACGCGCGATGTACTCGTTAAAATCCTGCTGGAGCGGCGTGCCGAACGTCACAACCCCACTCGTGGACCCCGCCGGGGCAATGGGCAGCAGTTTGGCCATGCTGACAGCCACCGGGTCAATCGGGCCAATGGATGCATTACTTGCATAGGGAACATGCGTTAACGGATTGATGATGGTTGTGGTGGGATTCGTAAGCGAGAAGTTTCCGTTCATGTTGTCCGCGGTGGGTACGATCGCGTTGCTGGCATTGTTGATGCTGCGGATAATCGTCTTCTGCCATCCGAAGAAGATGAAGCTGGTGTTCTTGTGAATCGGACCGCCGATCGTACCGCCGAACTGGTTTCTCTTAAGAGGATCCACCTTGTCGGCAAAATAGTTGCGTGCGTTAAAGGCGCCATTGCGCACAAATTCAAACAAATCGCCGTGCCACTGGTTCGTACCTGACTTGGTAACAACGTTCACGACCGCGCCTGCGTTGTTGCCATACTGCGCGTCGAAGCTGTTGGTCTGGACGCTGAACTCCTGTAGAGCATCCGGAAACGGAAATGGATCGTTCGTATTGCTCATCAAGTCTTCGTTGTTGGCACCGTCCAGGTTGTAGCCGATCTGATCGGGCCGCGCACCATTCACCGCGATCGCCTCGGCACCGGGAACCTGCTTTGTATCTCCCTGCAACGCGCCGGAATTGTTTGCGATTGCCGATACTGCACCAGGTACCAGGAGCGTCAGATCCGCGGCATTTCTCCCGTTGAGGGGCAGGTCGCTCACTCGTGAGCCCTCAATCACCTGGCTGAGTTCCTGGCTCACGGTGTTGACCTGAACGCTCGATTCCTCGACCGTGACCTGCTGATTGGCCTGCCCAATTTCGAGACGGATATCCATGCTGCGAATCTGATCGGCGAGGAGCACGATGTCCTGCACGTAGCGCTTGAATCCCTGCGCCTCGATCGAGACGGTATAGGTGGCTGGAGGAATGGAGGACACGTTGAACTGGCCGGTGGCGTTGGTCACAACAGTGCGGGTGGTCGATGTGTCCTTTTGCGTCACCGTAACCTTGGCGCCGGGAAGTACGGCACCCGTGGAATCGGTGACCGTTCCTGTAATTGCGACGTTGCCGCCTCCCTGGGCGAAAGCGCCCGACAAGAATGTCAGGATTCCGAGAAGAATTCCCATTCGAACGATCCACTTACGCGGAGTGGTATCTGACGTAGACCTACGTTGCATAACTTGGCCTCCATTTCCCAAACGTCCTACCGGTGAATTGCTTTTGTTCGAGGGTTGAACTAATAGCGCGCGAAGTGTACTTCGCTCGCAAGTCCCCTGTCAACGTTTTTTGCCTGAGAATTGAAGCTCATGGCAAAAGCCGCCATGAATCAGAGCGAAGAGACGTTTCTTATCATGGAGCTGCGATACGTTGTCCTTCGTCAGATTCTTTTCTCGGCCATGATCTTCTTTAAGATAAAGAACAACCCGGAACTGCCGAAGGGCTGTACTTGCGGTGCGAGCCAGGGTGCATTTGGTCGGCGAAACATTGAAAGCGAACTGAATTGCCCAACGGACGTGGTTTTTCCGCTCTTTCACCTGGCTATTCTCGATAGATCTCTTCGTTAGGAAGTCTGTAATTTCTTAGGAACTATATATTTAACTCCCTTTACCCTGGCGCGATGCGAGCGGAATCCAAAGGGAGGCAGCGTGTAGATGCGAACTTGAAAAGACGTTCTTTACCGCGTTGTAAACGAAATTGAAGACTTACGCGCTCATCAGGTTGCTTTCGACGATTGTCTTGAATAATCTTCCTGAATTGAAGACAACTGATCTGAATTAACTAGAGAGCCAACCATTTGAGAAAAATATGGCGAAGCATTGCGTCAAACCATCGCCGAACTATAGCCATTTTGTCTCCTGATAGAAAACCCGCCTTCATGGGGCGGGTTTCTCTTCCTTTTCAATTTATGTTTTACGTGGTTGCGCTTCTTCTGCGCTTTGGACTTTGGCGGGGGCCGATACGCCAACACCACGTCTGTGATCGTGTTCAGGCTCCTCCGAATGCTCCACCGCACGTTGCTATTTCGTCCACACCGAGCCGAGCGTGTCGGCATTCCGCGAGATTCATCTTTTAGTCTTCGGCTGTTGTGGGATCGATCGTCGTTGCGATCTGCGATCGGCTCGATGGTCTGCCATTAGCGATTGAACTGGCAGCAGCGCGCACGAGGTTCTATCACCAAGAGCAATTCTGGAACGGCTACAGAGCCGGTTGGACCTTTT
>VFSW01015675.1_pt1 | contig 10394 bp, 10 predicted proteins | sample 5358111 | NCBI WGS metagenome assembly VFSW01 (sample SAMN11554181, study PRJNA540505) | mine drainage metagenome | isolation source: sediment from site ElyBrook_90M | place: USA: Ely Copper Mine, Vershire, VT | collected 2017
ACGGCATCGCGGTCGCAGGCGTGCGCATGGGCGAATTCCAGCGCGCGCACCGTCGGCAGCTCATCGCCCGCGCGCCCGAGCCCGATGCGCGCCCGGCTCACCGCCGCAAAGCGCCGCCAGATCCGGTCCAGTTCGTGGGCGGCCATGCGGCGGGCGGTTCCTTCAGAGCGGCAGGCCGCGCAACAGCGCGCTACCCGCCGCCGGATCGAGCAGGCGCCCACGCACATCGAGCAGCGCCATGCGCTCGAGCCAGGCGGCAAATTCCGGCGCCGGCTCGCGCGCGAGCAGGCGCCGCAGTCCGGCGATGTCGTGAAACGCCAGGCTCTGATAGTTCAGCATCACGTCATCGGCGCCCGGCACTGCAATGAGGAAGTTCACGCCGGCGTTGCCCAGCAGCGTCATCAGACAGTCCATGTCGTCCTGATCGGCCTGCGCGTGATTGGTGTAGCAGACATCGCACCCCATGGGCAGACCGAGCAGCTTGCCGCAGAAATGATCCTCGAGCCCGGCGCGGATGATCTGTTTGGAGTCGTAGAGATACTCCGGACCGATGAAGCCGACCACGCTGTTGACCAGCAGGGGGGAGAAGGCGCGCGTCACGCCGTAGGCGCGGGCCTCGAGCGTTTGCTGATCGACGCCGTGATGCGCATCCGCCGACAGCGCGCTGCCCTGTCCGGTTTCGAAGTACATGAGGTCGGTGCCGACGGTACCGCGGCGCAGCGACTCGGCCGCCGCCCGGCCCTCGGCGAGCAGCGCGAGACTGACGCCGAAGCCGCGGTTCGCCGCCTCGGTACCGGCCACCGACTGGAACACCAGATCGACCGGAGCGCCGAGTTCGATGGCGCGCAAGGTGGTGGTGATATGCGCCAGCACGCAGGTCTGGGTGGGAATGTCGAAGCGCGCACGCACCGAATCGAGCAGGTCCAACAGCGCCAGGGTGGAGGCGAGATTGTCGCTGGCCGGATTGACGCCGATGACCGCATCGCCGACGCCGAACAGCAGGCCGTCGAGTATCGATCCGGCGATGCCCTCGGGATCGTCGGTGGGGTGGTTGGGCTGCAGCCGGCTGGCGAGTCGGCCCGCCAGGCCGAGGGTATTGCGAAAGCGCGACAGCACCCGGCACTTGGCGGCGACCACGATCAGGTCTTGATTGCGCATCAACTTGCTCACCGCGGCGGCCATTTCCGGCGTCAGCGCGGGCGCGGCGGCGGTGAGCGCCGCCGTGTCGGTGTCGTAGGACAACAGCCAGTCGCGCAAGCCGCCCACCGTCAGATGGCGCAGCGGCGCGAAGGCGGCCGTATCGTGGGAATCCACGATCAGCCGCGTGACCTCGTCCTGCTCGTAGGGAACCACGGCTTCCTGCAGGAACGTGGCCAGCGGCAGGTCCGCCAGCACGCAGCGGGCGGCCACGCGGCGGGTGTGGGTTGCAGCCGCGATGCCGGCCAATTCGTCGCCCGAGCGCGCCGGGGAGGCGGCGGCGAGCAGCGTCTTCAGATCCGCGAAGACATGCCGTTCCCCGCCCAGAATGCCTCGGTAAGCCATGTTTCCCGGGGTTGCGTCGCGGCCGCTTACGCGCTGAGCCGCGCCGGCGGCCGCTCGCGGTACACCAATTCGATGCGCTAGACGCCGCGCGTGCGCCGCGCGGCGCGGCGCACCTCGTGCATCAGCCGCAGCAATACGCGGGTGCCGAACGGCGAGTCGCCCACGCCCGGGGCCTCCACGCCCAGGTGCAGCACGACGAAACGCTCGAAGGCCAGCCGGGCGAACACCGCCACGCCGAGCAGCCGGCCGGTGGCGGAGAGCGCAAACAGATTCTGCACCCCGTCGATATCGCCGACGCGAATGCGCAGACAGCCATGCTGCTCGGAGATCTCCGGCGCGCCGTAGATGGCGATCGACTGCTCGATCGCCGCACGCACCCGATGCTGATTCAGATTGAAGAACACCAGGCGCTCCAGCGCCACCCGCTGGGTCGCCGGCAACTTGCAGGTGATCTCGATCGTCTCGCTCAAGGAGCCCTCGCGATGCGCCATGCGCCACTGGGTCGAGTGGAGAACTTGGTCACAAAAAGCCCAAGAACTGCAGCGCAGCATAGACTGTCTGCCGGCCGAGACGGGGTATCCTATCCCGTTGGCGGCTGGCTGACACCAGATTTGACGGCGGCCATTCGCCGCCGCGTTGCGCGATGCAGCATATTGGCCCGGCTGCCGCCGGGCCACCGCCCCTGGCTACCTAGGCCGCTGAACTGCGCGGCAGCGCCGCTTCCGCCGCAACCTGGGTGAGCGCGCCGATCTCGGCGCCCAAGCGCAGATCGTCCACCGGCCCGAAAGCATGCTTGCGCACCAGGCCCAACCGGTCGATCAGCACCAAACTCGGCGTGCCGCGCATGGCATAGCGCTCCATGGTGAGGGGGATGGGTCCCGCATCGTTCGGTTGATCGAGAGCGATGGGGAAGCGCAGCCGGTATTCCTGGATGAAGGCCTTGAGCACCGCGGGGTTGAAGGCGCGGTGATGCTCGAAGGTGGCGTGCAAGCCGATCACCGCCACGTCCTCGGGCGCGAAGGTCTCGTAAACCCGCTGTGCCTGCGGAATGCCGCCAGCCACGGAGTTGGCGCATAGCACCTGAAAGGCCACCAGCACCACCACCCGGCCGCGCAGCCCGGCGAGCAGCAGCGGCTTTTCGGTGTTGAACCAGGAGTGCACGAGCAACTCCGGCGCGTGGCTGTTTGTATTCGTCATGTACGCCCGCTCGATGAGTTCAGCCGCGCCATCCCCGCGCGGCAGGGCGCTATTGTGTGCCCGAAACCCGGGGCAATTTCAAGCGGGGGGCGGTGAGCAAGCCCTCCCGCACGCCACGGATACCACCACCCGCGGCGTGCGGTCGGACTTTAGGGAGCTTGGACCGGGGGGCCCGGCGGCGCCGTTTCGCCATCGCGCCGCTTGCGCTGCGCCACTTCCTCGCGGTCGACGGTGACGTCGCGGGGCGCCTTGATGCCGATGCGCACCTGCGTGCCGCTCACCGCCATCACGGTGACTTCGATGTCGGCACCGATGCGCAAACCCTCACCGGCACGGCGTGTCAGGATGAGCATGTTGATTGCAGCCCGCGGTTGGATACGATGGCTTCCATGTTGCGGCAAGCGCCGCGACCGCGGTGTGGGAAATCGATGCTATCGCGTGTAGGACTGCGTACTACACGGCGCGCGCCGGCGCCCAGGTATCCACGCTCGCCTCGAAGACTGCCAGCTCCCGCAGCAGTTCCTGCAGAGGCTGTGCCCTGCCCATGGCGAAGCCCTGGCCATAATCGACGCCGAGGTCGGCCATGCGCACCCGCAGAGCATCGGTCTCCACGTACTCCGCGATGGTCTCCATGCACATGACCTTGGCGAGCTGCGCGATGGCCTTGATCATGGACTCCGAGCGGCTGTTGACGATGGCATCGCGCACGAAGCTGCCGTCGATTTTCAGGTAGTCGACCGACAGATCCTTGAGATAGGCCAGCGAACTGACGCCGGTGCCGAAATCATCCAGCGCGAACTGGCAGCCGAGGTCCTGGAGCCTGCGCATGAACTGCTGCGCCTTGGCGAGATTGCCGATGGTGGCGGTCTCGGTGAGCTCGAAGCACAGCACGCTTGGCGGCAGCCGGCTTTCCTCGATTCTCGCCACGACGAAGTCGAGGAAGGAATCGTCCTGCAGCGACTGGCCGGACAGATTGACCGCGAAGCGCGCGATCTCGCCGCCCACCGCCCCACCATGCGCGCCCAGCAATTCGCAGGCATGTCGAACCACCCAGCGGTCCACCGCGGGCATGAGCTGATAGCGCTCGGCGGAGGAGAGAAACTTGCCCGGAGCGACGATCTCGCCATTCTCACCCAACATGCGGATCAGCAGCTCGAAGCGCGGTCGGCCGTAGTTGCCGCGCAGCGGCAGGATGGGCTGGGCGTCGAGACGGAAGCTGCCATGGTCCAGCGCGTCGCGCAGGGTGCCGACGATCAACACGTCGGTATGACGGCGGATGATGCTTTGATCCGAATCCTGGAACAGCTCCACGCGGTTGCGGCCGCGGTCCTTGGCGGCCTTGCAGGCGATTTCCGCGGTGGCGAGCGCATGCGCCAGGGCGTTGTCGGAACGCCCCACCGGCGCGACGCCGACGCAAACCGACACCTCGACCATGCCCCGGCCCACGCGCGGCTTGAGCCGCTCGGCCGCCTGCCGTATCCGCTCGGCCACGGTCGCGGCCTCCGCCACCTCGGTATGCGGCAAAAAGGCGGCAAGCCGGTCCCCGGAGATGCGCGCGGCGAACGCCGGCGCGACCAGCACCGGTGTCAGACAGCCGGCCACCCCGGCAATCACCTCGTCGCCAACATGCATGCCGAAGGTTTCGTTGACGATGTGGAGCCGGTCGATGTCCAGATAGAGAATGCTGTGCGTGTCCTGCGGCGCGGCACGCAACGCCGTCATCGCCTGGCGTTCGAAGGCCTGGCGTGTGAGCAGTCCCGTTCCGGCGTCGAATTGCGACTGGATCACGCCCACCGCGCGATGCGCGAGCAACTCGGCAAGGCGCGACTGATGAGCGTCGAAATCCCGTGCATTGGGCGGATTGAACAACGCCAGCAGCCCCATCACCCGCTCCGAGCGATGCAGCACCGGACAGGCGAGGATCTTGTACGGCGTCGCCACCTCGCCGGCCACCTTGGAGACGTGGTTGATCACCAGCGTGCGCTGCTGCAGCCGCATCCAGGCGAACAGATGCTGCTGGGCGCGCTGCAGCGACTCCTCGGGCATCGGCTGGCCGCTGCGCGTCACGGAGAGAAAAATGCTCTTGTCCGGCACCCAAAGCGCCGCGAAGGCGCAGCCGATGTGCTCCAGCGCCGATTGCAGGATGCGCTCGAATTCGTCGGCATCACCGCCTGCCTCAGGCTGCGGCAGTGACATCTGCACCATGAGCGCCAGATCGCGCTCGCGCACCGTCACCTCGCGCTCGCGCTCGCCCACCACATCCTCACGCATGCCGATCTGCGCGCGCAGCTGCAGTTCGCGCTGCAAGCAGTCCAGGGCCGGCTGCACCAACTGGCGCACGGTGGGCAGGGGACGCGGCTCGGATTGCGTGGCCGGCAGTCGCGTCACCAGGCTGACCGCGCCGAGCGGCGCCTGTTCGCGACCGCGAATGATGAAGGTATAGGCCGCATGATCGACATCGAGGCGGGTGAGCACCCCGCCGGGGCGCGCCGGCTCGCTGCGGGCCTCGGCGAATGCGGCGGCGAGAATCTGCGGCCGGTCCGCGAGGTCCCACTCATCCGACCGCCATAGCAGGCGGCCGCGGCCGTCATGCAGCGTGATGGCGCAAAGGCTGGGTACCAGCATGCGCAACAGCCGCGCGTAGGAGTCGAAGGAGGTGTCCGCTCCGGGAACCCCGCCCTGATCCGTATTCGCCGTCAGTACTGCAGCCATCCGGGTGCCACCACTCCGTCGTCTCCCGCCGTCATGGCAATCTGCGGGAATCCCGCAGGCGAGTCCTTGACCAAGGTCGCAAATCGGTGGGCAGAAGGCGTTAAATCGGTGGCCGCAGGATGGCCGGCCGACGGCAAAGCGCGGAATTGCGGCGATGCCGCATGGGTTAACCCGAGGCGCCTCGGCGCCGAGCCAGCAGGCGCAGCAACAGCCGCCCTCCGGGCAGGCGCACGAGGCGAAAGACCCGCCACCAGAAGCGCTGCGCGGCCTGATCGAAGCCAGCCAGGGGCAGCGCCTCGTAGAGTCGCGGCGCCGATTCATGGACCACCGCGAAGCGCGCCTCGAACACCCGGCGCAGCGTGGTGGTGGTGGTGACGTACACACGAACCCGGCCGGCGCGCCATTCGACACTGAGCGCCTCGCAGCGGCCGCCGCCGAGCAGGGCGACCGCGGCCGGAGCGGCGCCGCGCACCCAGATCTGCACGGCCGGCGGCGCGCTTTGCAGGCACCACGCATCCTCTCCCCAGCGCCGCACCTCGAAGGGCTGAGGGAAGTCGCGCCGCCGGTTCAGGTTCATCTGCTGGTCCAAAGTCGGGTAGGCTCCGTCGATCGTCTCTTGCCAAGATCCAGGACCGTCTTCCATTGTCGGCACCCCTCGACTATCGCGCCATCGCCGGCCTCGCGCTGCCGTTCATGCTCAACAGCGCCGTGCAGGCCGTATTGAACGCCACCGACACCTGGTTCATCGGACGGCTCTCACCCGGCGCCACCGCGGCGATGGGCGCCGTGTACTGGCCCGTGCTGGTCTGCCTGCTGCTGCTGGGCGGAGTGAGCTTATCAGTGCAGACCGTGGTCGCGCAGGCCTATGGCGGCCGACGCCGGGCGCGCGCCGCGCAGGCCACCTGGACCGCCCTGTGGGCGGCGGCGGCCACCTTGCCCTTGTTCGGCCTGCTCGCGCTCAGCGGCGGCCGGATGTTTGCGCCCTTCGGACTGCCGGCCACCACGCTCGCGCTGGCGCTCGATTACTGGCGGCCGCGCATGCTCGGCGCGCCGCTCGGACTCGCGCTGTGGGCGGTGCTCGGCTTCTTCAACGGCATCGGGCGGCCCGTGGTCACTCTGCGCATCAGCGTGGCCGTGGCCGTGGTCAACGCCCTGCTCAATCAGCTGCTGGTGCTCGACTGGGGCCTGGGCGTGGCCGGCTCCGCCTGGGCCACCAACGCCGCACAGAGTCTGGGCCTTGGCGCGGCGCTGATGGCCTTCCTCGGGGCGCCGCAGCTCGCCGCCTATCGTACCCGCCTGACGTGGCGACCGCGCAATCGGCCGTTGGCGCAGCAACTGCGCCTGGGCATTCCCATCGGCGTTCTGTCGGCGGCCGACATCCTCGGATTTGCGCTGTTTCAACTGATGCAGGTGCGCCTCGGGGTGGTCGATGGCGCCGCCACGCAGATCGTGATGATGCTCACCTCGTTTTGCTACATGCCGGCCGTGGGCATCGCCATGGCCGGCACGACGCTGGTCGGGCAGGCCATCGGCGCTCGCCGCCCGCGGCGGGCGGCGCGGGTGGGGGGCGGGATAATCGGCAGGACGGGGGGGTACATGGGGGTGGGGGGCGGGTGGCGCGCCGCCCTGGGACGCTGGCTGGTGCCGCTGTTCACCAATCCCGACGATCCGCAGGCCGCCGCCGTGGCGGCGCGCGGCGCGCTGCTGCTGTGGATAGCGGCTGGCTACCAGATTTTCGACGGCCTGAACATCGGCGCGAGCGCCTGCCTGCGGGGAGCGGGTGACGTGCGCCTGCCGGCGATCATGGTCATCGCGCTGTCCTGGTTTTGCTTCGTGCCGCTGGCGCACACCCTGTCCTTCGCCCCCGGCGACGGCTGGGTCACCGGGCTGCCGCAGCTCGGCTGGGGAGCGGTGGGCGGCTGGCTTGCCGCCCTCGCCTACGTATTCGCACTGGGGCTGGCGCTGTTCCTGCGCTGGCGCTCGGGGGCCTGGCGGTTCCATGCAGTGGCGGGCGAGGAGAACATCGCGTGCTTCTGAGGCGCAAGTGGACGGCGGCCGCGGTGGCGATGTCCGCGCTGGCGATGTCCGCGCTGGCGATGTCCGCGGTGGTGGCGGCACCCATGGGATCGGCAGCCGATATACCGGCGCCCCTCGTGCGCGCATTGAGCGTCCAGCGCGTGCCGGCGAGCGCCTTCAGTTTCGCCGTGCTCGACATGGATGGCGGTCGATGGGTGGCCGGCGTCCATGCCGAGGTGCCGCGCAGCCCCGCCTCGACCATGAAGCTGGTGACGACCTTGGCCAGTCTCGATGTGCTGGGACCGGCTTTCACCTGGCATACGCGCGCCTGGCGCGGCGGCGAGTTGCGCGACGGCGTACTGCATGGCGATCTGTACCTGCAGGGCGGCGCAGATCCCTATCTGACGCTGGAGCGCTGGTGGCGCTTCGCGCAGACGCTGCGGGCCCAGGGACTGGCACGCATCGAGGGCGACATCGTCATCGACGATGGCGCCTTCGCCCTGCCGCCCGAGGATCCTGCCGCCTTCGACGGCCGGCCCTCGCGGGCCTACAACCTGGTGCCCGACGCCCTGATGGTGAATTTCCAGTCGGTGGAATTTCGACTGGCGCCGAACGCGGCGGCCCGACGGGTGGAGGTGCTCACCACCCCGGCGCCGGTGAATCTGGCGGTGGAGAACCGTATCCGCTGGGTGCCGGGGCGCTGCACGGCGCGCGCCGACCGCATCGATCTGCAGATTCTCCGCGAGCCCGTGGACCGCGTGGCGTTTTTTGGCACGCTGGCGGATGAATGCGGCGAGCGCACCCTGTCGCGGGTGCTGATGAGTCCGGCGGACTATGCCTACGGCACCTTCGTGCAGCTGTGGCGCGAGCTGGGCGGCGAGTTCACCGGCGGGATGCGCCGCGGGGCCACGCCGGCCGATGCCCGACTGCTCGCCAGTTTCGACTCGCTCAGTCTCGGCGAGATCATCCGCCTGACCAACAAGTACAGCAATAATTTGATGGCACGGCATCTGTTGCTGACCCTGGGCGCCGAGCGCTTCGGCTGGCCGGCGACTGCCGACAAGGGGGTGAGGGCCGTGGCGGAGTGGAGCCGCGGGCGCGGCCTTGACCTGCACGACGCGGTGATCGACAACGGCGCGGGGCGCTCACGCTCCGCGCGCCTCTCGGCGCTGCAGCTGGCGCGCACGCTGGAGGCGGCCTACCACAGCCGCTATGCCCCGGAATTCCTCGCCTCGCTGCCGCTCGCGGGCATCGACGGCACGCTACGCCATCGGCTGCAGGACACGCCGGCGGGCGCGGTGCGCCTGAAGACCGGCCATTTGGACGGCGTGAGCGGCATCGCGGGTTTCGTCACCACGCCGCGGGGCAAGACCTACGCGGTGGCGTCCATCATCAACGACCGCCATGCCGACTATGGGCGTGAGCCGGTGCATGCGGCGCTGATCGCCTGGATGCTGCAGACTCTCTGAGGCGGCGCCCTCAGGGCGGTTCTCGCTCCAATTCCCACACCAGGGCACGCACGTTGCGGCGCAGCCAAACGCCGCATCCGAGGTGGCGGAAGTGGCGCCGCAGCCGCCGCCGGTACCAATCGCCGGAGCGCAGGTGAACGGCGCGATCCGTGAGGTTGCGGTCGCAGTTGTCGCGCCAATCGGCGCGCGTCAGTGCGGAGAAATACAGCGCGGCGCGGCTGAGCCGCGCCAGATTGCCGAGCGCGCGCGCCGCCTCGCGGTCGCCGAGGTACTGCAGCACGTCGTAGCAGACCACCAGATCGCTGGGCGCCCGCGGCGCATAGTCGACCAGTGAGCCGCGCACCCAGCCGTAACGCTCGCACAGGTAGGCGCTCGCCTCGAGGCCGGTGTAGCGCGCCCGCGGCAGCAGTTCGGCGAAGGGCTTGCGCAGCAGGCCGATGCCGCAACCGGCATCGAGCACGCTGCGCACCGGCACACAGGCATGCTCGAGCAAGCCGACGATGAGGGCGGCACGGGTGTGCATTTCCCTCGCCGTCGTCACCCGGGTGGCCGGGTCGCCGTAGAAGCGGCGGAAATACGCCGCATCGAAGCGCGTCTCGGGGTGCGCGGTCATGCCGCGCATTTACTCGGTGGCGGGCCGGCGGCGGCCATGCCCACGGCGGGGAACGGCCCGGGACGACGGCATCGCTGCCCCTCGGGAGGGGTGCGAAAAGGCATCATGGCAGCGTCCTCGAGCGGTCAGGCGACCGGGCCGCTGCAATCTAGCGGCAGGACCGGGGCCGGTCAATCAACACCCCGGGCGGAGTGGACGCAGACCAGGGCGGAGAATTCCTACAGGCGATGGCGGCAACGACCGACGTCGAGGAGGGCTGCACTGCCGAACTTAGCCACCAGCCGCGCAGTCCAAGCTTGCACCTGACAACCCCGCCGTCCGTTATTTCTCGCAAGGAGCCCGCCGATGCCCTCGTCCCTTCAATGGTCGCGCAGACACCGTTCCTGGATCGCTTCGACCGCGCTTTGCGCCGCCGTTTTCGGCCTGAGCGCCTGTCAAACCGAACAGCAGGCGGTCGCGGAGCACGAGGACAGCCTGGCGGCCGCCGGGTTCATCGTGCGCCCGGCGAACACGCCGGAGCGCATCGCCATGCTGAAGCGCCTGCCGGCGCACCGCTTCGTGCAGCGGGTGAAGGGGGACCAGGTGCACTATGTCTATGCCGATCCCCTGGTCTGCGGCTGCCTGTACGTCGGCACGCAACAGGCTTACAACACCTATAAGCGGGATCGCATGCAGCAACAGCTGGCCGACGAACAGCAAATGACCGCGCAGATGTACTCCGATCCCGCCTGGAGCTGGGGTGCCTGGGGCATGGGTACCGGCATGGGCATGGGGATGGGCTATGGAGCGGAGGGCGGCTGGTAGACCGGCGAGCCGTCGGGCGGCGCTCTCGGGGAAGCGCCGCC
>VFSW01015676.1_pt1 | contig 10393 bp, 10 predicted proteins | sample 5358111 | NCBI WGS metagenome assembly VFSW01 (sample SAMN11554181, study PRJNA540505) | mine drainage metagenome | isolation source: sediment from site ElyBrook_90M | place: USA: Ely Copper Mine, Vershire, VT | collected 2017
CGCCCCAGCACTCCCGTCATTCCGAGCGTAGCTAGAAATCTCTCTTTCCTTTTTCGCGCAACGCCAAGGAACACGGAGGGATTCCTCGCTCCGCTCGGAATGACGAAATGGACTACGGGCACGCGCATTTTGGCCAAGCGCACTTCGATGAAAGCGGCTATTCCTCGACCATGACAGGCACCACAGCGTCAGCAGCAATTTTCCACTGGCCGTTTTCCCGGACAAATACCAGTACCGACCGGTAGTTCTTGCTGTTGAGTTTTCCGCTGGCGTCCATAATTTTTCGCACCCGGCGGTCCGTCGCCAGGGCCACGTCTCCGTAGAGGGACATCAGTTTGAACTGTTCGGGAAAAATTCCTTCGCCGGGCTTGAAATTGAGCTTCGCGACGCGCACCATCGCCGCGGGCTTGGTCAGTATCAGCGTCGGATCCCAGCCGATAATTTCCACCCAGCGTTCGGCGTAAAAGTCTCTGAGGAAATCGATTTTGGCGGTGCGGACCGCGTCCATCCACTTCTGTGTCAGGTCAGCAAGTTCCTTCTCCACTTTGGGGTCAGGACTCTTGGTACTGTGGGCGCCGGAGGTTTTTGCGCTCGCTTCCGTGGGCGGAATGATGGGAACCAGTCCCGCGGCGGCGGGCCTCCACTCCCCGTTCTGTTTCACGAAAACGCGGAGGCAGTGGCTGCCGCCCGTGAAAACAAAGTTTCCATCCGGAGCCATGGTCTTGAAATCGGTGTGATCCGTACCCACGGCCACGTCGCCGTACTGCGCGACAAATTTGAAATCGGCGGGAAAGGGACGGACGCCCTTGTTGGGATCCATGGCGGATTGCGAGGCGACCATCTCTTCCTTGTCACGCAGAGTCCCCGCGGACTGCACTTCAAAAAATCCGGGCGCCCAGTACTGGCTTCGGAACTGCACGCATTCCTTGTAGGGCTTTTGATACGGGCCGTCGCAGAGCCACTGGCGATCCACATCCCAGAGGGTATCCTCCAGACTCATCTGCATCTTCATAGGTTTGGCATCCTGCGCCACGGCGAGCGCGGGAAGAACAAACAGCAGTGCCGCAAACAAAAGTCGAACCGGTTTCATTTTCATCCTCCACGTTGGGGAGCGGCGTGCGCACGCAAGGTAGCGCAGGCCGCCGGAACATTCGCATGCGCAAAAAATTATTTGATGCTATTTGCCTGTCGTGATCCAAGAGTCCGATGGGCGGAGGAAAGAATAGCAAATTCAGGAGATGGAATCCTGGCAATTCGGAAAAAGCGCGGGGGAACGATGCAACCTGGTGTCTTGCCCCTACAGAGCATAACGCCCCGGCGGGACACATTGGAATCTATCCCGTCGGGGCGCTGGTTTAGGACAGTACAGGTCGAGACCGGTATTGAGGCTACCGGCCGAACGAGTAGCCGATGGACACGGTATATTGCGGCACAAAGTTGCTGCCATATTGCTGGTTAAGATTCGGAACGTAATGGAAATCCACTTGCGGTTTAATGAATATGTTCGATCTCACGTAGAGTTTCACGCCGACCGCGCCGTGCACCTGAAAATGGTTCGCGCTGATCACGAGAGAGCTCTGATTGCCGCAGAGCGCGCATATGGCTTGATTGTAATAAATGGAAACCTTCGCCCCGCCGACACCGCCTTCGAGCACGGGTACGATTTTGCTTTCGGCAGCCACTGGCTGATACACGGCGTTAAAGTCGTAAAAAGACTGGCGCGCGTTCAGGCCATCCGTCGGGACGTAGCTCGCCTGGGCAAAACGGAAGGAGTCCTCGAAATTCACGCCCAAGTGCTGCTTGATCATGACATCGCCGCCAATCACGCCAAATACGCCGTCAATGACCGGACCGCCAACGCAATTGCCGCTCAGGTCCGTAATCTGCTTGGGCGCACAACCAAGGGTGGTGGCAGCGCCGTCACTGGCGGTGCCCATCCCAAAATAGACATCCACGTGCTGCGCTTTCGCTTGTGACGCGAGGGTGAGCAGGAACAGGAAAACGGCGCACTGCAAAAGGGCGCGGTATATGAGCTTTGTCAAAACTTGCCTCCTTGAGAATTTAGGAAAACAGTTCAGCACACCATTTTGATACTTCAGGAAAGGGCCCAGGACCGCAAATTACCCCCTAAGGTTCTTATCAATCAACCCAAGCATAGCAGACTGCCCTGCTCAAGTCCCCTGGGCGGCATGCCTCGTCCACGCGCGGCATGCAGACGGACAGGCGCTTGCTACGGTCCCACGAATAGATGACCATTGGCCATTGCGGGTTGTGCGCTGGAATACTGGGTTAATCATTTGCGTAGGCCGGAATCCAGAGAAGTGCCAGGGACCTGGGGAAGGCTACCGGGCTGCCCGCAACCTGTCCTTCGGGACGGGTGCCATGGGCCGGGCCAAGGTACTGATTTTCCAGAGCGCACTCAAAATGAATGCGGGACATCCATCGGACGCCCCGCCTTTTTACATCCTGTTGCAGCAGGGATTCTCCCGCGACCTCACCGCCGCCGTCCGCTCCGGTATTACTTTCCAAAAACGAGGACGTGGAAATTTCCGGGCTTCGGAGTGGCCAGCGGGTTCGGCTGCTTTGCCGTGGGAGCTGCCGGGGGATTGAAGTCGGACGTCGTCAGGAAGACCCTATGTGTCTTGGGATCGAGTTGCAGCGTCTTTGCGCCGTACTCGGTCTTGATGGCTTCGAGTTCGGTAAGTTTGTCCGGCGAATCCTCATGGTAGATGTGGAGCATGCCTTCGCGAGTCGAAACAAAGAGCAGGCCCGTGGCGGGATCAAACGCATTGGCATCCACGCCGGCGGAGATGGGATAGGACGAAAGGACCTTGCCCGAATCGGCGTCCATCATAATGACGAATTGCGGTCCGCGCCCCGCCGAGAACAGCCGCCTGTTCTTCTGGTCCATGGCCATGGAAACGGGATGGCCTTCCGGAGCGGTCGGCCAGCGCGCCTTCACGGTATTGGTCCGCGCGTCAATGGCAACCACTTCGTCTTTTCCGGGATTGTTGTCGTAGATCATTCCCTTTCCGTCCACCGCGGGAAATTCAACTTCGCCGACCAGATCAATATTGGTGATGACGGACTCCTTCACGGGATCAATCACGGTCGAGTTCTTGCTGTCGCCGTTGAAGGTGAAAATATGCTTGGAGACAGGCTCGTAAATAAGCGCGTCGGTGTCCATCTGGCCCGTTTTCACGCGCCCGGTAACCTGCAAGGTTTTCAGGTCAAAGATCACCACTTCCTGCACCGTCGCTCCGGGACGCGAGTCTCCATCGGTGATGTAGCCTTTGCCGAGTTCCTTGACGATGGCAACTCCGTGGCAGCGATTCAGGCCGCTGATTTTCCCGATGACGGAGTAATTGTCCGCGTTCAGCACCACCACTTCGGTGCCGTGCGAAACATAGACGCGCCGCTCGGCGGCATCCACCGTAAGGTAATCGTAGTATTCCCCGCCGCCCGGGGCATCCGGCAACGGAATCGTCTTGATCAGGTGGTAGCCTGAGGATTGCTTTGTCTGGGCGCGCGCGCCCGGAAGCATGGCCGCGCAAGACAATGTCAGCGCGCCCCCCAGAACCATACGGAACAACGTGGAACTCTTCATTCGCTCCTCCTCATGCGGATCCGCCGCAAACGCGCGGTCGGGAAGTTTCCTCATGATCCTAACGAAAAAACCTGAAGGTTCTCTGAATTCAGGAGAAGCGTGGGGTTCGGCCGGATTCCGCCGCAATTTGGCATAGCTCTAACCGGGGCAGCTGCAGCAAAAAACCGCCGTCATTCCGAGCGGAGCGAGGAATCCCTCCGTGTTCCCTGGCGTTGCGCGAAAAAGAAAGACGGATTCCTCGCTCCGCTCGGAATGACCGGAAAACTACCGCCACGCATTGAAGCCTACGCCGCCCGATGCGGCCTCGCACCTTAAATTAATCCTGCGGATTCGTGGCGAAAATGGAAAGCTCGGGAGTGAATCCGCGATCGTCCATTTCGAGGACGGCTTTCACCATGTGGGCGATATCCTCGGCGCGCAATTTTGTCGCGTTGTCCTTTTGCGGCAAATTCGCTGTCTGATAAAAGTGGGTGACGACCTCGCTGGGATTGACGAGAAACACGCGAACGTTGTTTTTGCGCAACTCCGCGCGCCAGCACTCCGTCATGCCGCGAAGCGCGAATTTGCTCGCGTAATAGGCCGTGCCGTGGGGAGCGCCGCGCAGTGACGCGGTAGAGGAGATATTCACGATGTTGCCGCGATTGCGCTTCACGAAATGTTTCGCGGCCTCGCGGCCCATCCGCATGGCGCCGGTCACATTCGTGGCAAACACAGTTTCAAATTCCGCCGTGGTCATGTCCACGAGATTTTTGAAAGTGCCCACTCCGGCATTATTCACCAGAATGTCGAGATCGCCGAACTTCTTGAGGACTTCGTCCATCGTGCGCAGAACGTCCGCTTCCACGGCGACGTCCGCGTGGATGGGGTGCACGCCCAATTCGCGCGCGGCGTCGGAAAGCCTGCGCTGGTCGCGTCCGGTAATGGCCACACGAGCGCCGCTGGCCGCGAGCGTCTGCGCGATGGCCTTTCCGATGCCGCTTGAACCTCCGGTAATCAGTGCCACTGCATTCTTCAGGTTCATGTTCTCCTCTTCCCCGATTGCGTGATGTTGGATGATTGCATCTTTCCGCGTGCTCCCGAAAAAAAACGCGCGCGCGAAAACTATTTCTTTGGCGCGGCAGGCAACGCGAACGCGATGAAATTGAGTCCGGCCGTGGTCACAATCCACTGCCGGCCGTCGAGCAGGAACGTCATGGGGCCGGATCCCCAAACCGGTCCGCCGGTCTCAAATTTCCATAGCTCTTTGCCGGACTCGCCTTCAAAGGCGTGAAAGTATCCTTCGTTGTCTCCGGTGAACACGAGGCCCGAGGCCGTGGTCATCACGCCGCCGGTCAAGTCGAGCGCGACGGTCGAAGGATACGGCTGGTAACGATGTTCCCAGCGGCGTTGCCCGGTTGTGGGATCAATCGCGCGCAGAGCGGCAAACTGATCGTGGCCTTCGACGAGCACGCGCCCTCCGCTTGGGACACGCACGCCCATGTTGATGGGCTCGGTGGGCTTGATCGCCTCCCATGTGGCGCACGTTTCATGTGCCGTCACGAAAAACAGCCCCAACTCCGGAGCGAACGACTGCGGCATGAAGTTCGTGCCGCCGTGATTATCCGGCAGGCATTTGTCCGGAGTGCCCTTATCATCAAGGATGATTGGGCGCCCATCGGGGCCAATCTCTTTTGCCCAGTTCGATCCGTCAATAAATGTTTTGGCAACGAGCAGCTTTCCATTTTCGCGGTTGAGAACGTAGAAGAACCCGTTGCGGTTCGCCTCCATGATGACTTTGCGGATCTGGCCGTTGATTTTCAGATCTGCCTGTATGGGGACATGCGCGGAATCCCAATCGTGGACATCGTGCGGCGTGAACTGAAAATGCCAGCGCAATTTCCCGGTGTCGGGATCAAGCGCGATGAGCGAGCAGGTGTAGAGATCGTCTCCCGCGCGGTCGTCACCGTAGTAATCGGGATTTGGATTTCCCGTTCCGTAGTAGACGAGATTCAGCGCCGGATCGTAGCTGCCCGTGATCCAGACTGCGCCGCCGCCGCGAGCGGCGACTTCGGCGTTGGGCCAGGTCTCGCTGCCCGGCTCGCCCGGCATCGGAACCGTGTTGAAGCGCCAGACGCGTTCTCCTGTTTGCGCGTCATAAGCATCGAGGTAGCCGCGGCTGGAAAAATCCCCTCCGGCAACGCCGATGATGACCTTGTCTTTCACCACCAGCGGAGCCGCCGTGATCGCGTTCGCTTTCTTGAGGTCGCCTACGGCAACATCCCAGATAACTTCGCCGGTCTTGCGGTTGAGCGCGACCAGATGCGCGTCCAGCGTTCCCATGTAGAGGCGGTCGCCAAGAATTCCAAAGCCGCGATTCACCGGACCGCAGCAAATCGAAGCGATGAAGTTGTTTGGCAGGCGGCGCTTGTAGCTCCAGATCGGGCGTCCCGTGCGGGCGTCGAGCGCCCAAGCTTCGTCATTATTTCCTGTAACATACAAAACTCCATCCACGACGAGCGGCGTATTTTCGATCCCGCGCCCCGCCATGCCGGGAATGTCCGTCTGAAAAATCCACTGCGGCACAAGGCCCGCCACATTTTGCGGCGTGAGTTGCTTCAGCGGACTATGACGCTGGCCCGTGTAGTCGCCGGAAAAAGTCAGCCATCGCGCGGGATTTTTCAGCCCGTCGAGAAGATCGCGATAGGTGATCGGCGCAGGCACGGCGTCCTGCTGCGCGAAAGCTGCGAACGGGCAGATGAGGACCGCCATGGCCAGGAGAAAAACTGTTCTGCGTGTATTCATCGGAGGACTTAATCCTGAGCATCAAGATGTCGTTTCCCGTGGATAGTATCTCACGCATCGTACACTTTCCGGCGCTGCCGGGACAACGGATTCGACGCCTCGGAACGCGCTTTCTCGTCCTGTTGCAATCGGGCATTGCCGGAGTTAGATTTTCCATGGCGCGCGAACGGTTTCCATTTCCCCGGCTGCACGGGATTCCCTTTCGCCTTCTTTTTTATTCCAGCCAGAGGTGTGATTTTGCAATTTGACGATAAAGCGGTGCGCCATCTGGAAGTGACTTACCGCTCCCCTGAGGTTGCCGCGCAACGCCGCATTTTGCTCGACTCTATCGCGGCAAAACCCGGTGAAAAGGCGCTCGATATCGGATGCGGTCCCGGATTTGTTACGGAAGAGCTTGCACTCGCGGTCGCTCCCGAAGGCGTCGTGGAAGCGATGGACGTCAGTGAAAGTTCCCTCGCCGCGGCCCGGCAAAGATGCTCCCGGTTCCAGAACGTGCATTTTCAGCAGGCCGATGCAGAGCGGCTTCCCTACCCCGATTCTTTTTTCGATCTGGCCGTTTCAACTCAGGTGTACGAGTTTGTGCCGGATGTGAGGAAAGCTCTTTCGGAACTGCACCGCGTGCTGCGCCCCGGCGGTCGGGCAGGAATTATTGATACCGATTGGAACACGGTCCTCTGGCATTCCGCGGACACGGCGCGCATGGTCCGCATTGTGAAAGCGTGGGAAGAGCATCTGGCGCATGGCGCGCTGCCGCGCACGCTCAACATTCTCCTGCGCGAGGCCGGATTTTCCGTGCGCGAGTGCAGAGTGATTTCGTACCTGGATACAGAGTACAAACCGGAAGGCTACAGCTTCAACATGGCAAAGGCGATTGCGAAATTCGTCCGCGATCGCCAGGGAATTACCAGAGACGAAACGGAAGCGTGGTCCGCAGAACTGCAGGAACTCGCGAAGAACGGCGCTTACTTTTTTACTCTGAACCGGTACCTGTTTGTGGCAGAGAAGGTTTGAATCGTACTCGTTTCAGTTGCCGCGTCCAATTTTCCCACCAATTGTGGCGGTCTTCTATTGTGGTACTTATTCGCGGTACATCCCTTGCCGCCCCTACTGCACCTGCGTCGTCATAGGCAAACCCTTCTTGAGAAGGAATGACGCGAGGACTTTGACTGGCGCCTTCCCGTTGTTGATGCCCTCGTGAATCTTATCGGGCTCGACGTAAAGAGAGTCTCCGGGATTGTACGTGGCTGTTGGTTTTCCTTCGCTATCGAACGTGAGCGTTCCCTCCTGGACGTAGATCAAGACGGAACCCGGATGCGTGTGTCGGCCTTCCCGGCCGCCAACGGGTATCGTTACTTCGACCAGGGCTTGTTCATAGCCGGGAATGGCCGAATCCACTTTCAGCAACATCTTGCGCGACACGGCCGGCTGTTGCGCGGCCGGAGTGATCAGCGACAATGCGAATATGGAAATCGCAGCAAAAACAAAAGCCACAGCTACGGCCTTGATGGAGTGCTTCAGCATCGGTTCTCTTTTCCTGCGTCACAAGTTCGGCAGGCTCATCCGAGGATTCTTCTTTTGCAATCCTCAGCCTGTCCGTAGGCATAAGCCTACTTCGAGTGGCCGGCCCCGCACAACTCAATCCTTGGCCGGCACTGCGGCCACATACAGGGAAGGCCGTATCTCCCGCTTGGAGCAAACCATTCGTGCTGAAAGTGGCAGCGATTTTACTCCCGTCGAGCGTTGATCTGAGGATTCACGACCTGACAGGTGGCTTCGGGCGGGTCCGCAGCACTTTCCGCAACGACTGGCGCACTTCTAGTCCTCCATCGTAGTCAATAAATCCCTGTTTCCTGAACCGATTCATGAACAGATTGACACGCGGGCGCGTTGTCCCGATCATTTCCGACAGAACCTGGTGACTTAGGACGGGAATCTCAACCATTGCCGCGCCTTTCTTCTCCATGTGCGCCAGCCGCAAAAGCACACGCGCCAGCCGTTGTTCGGCGGAAGAAGTCATTAACTCAGCCACATGATTACTGTAGTTCTGAACACTGGACAGCAGATAGGCCACCAGGGCATTTGACGTTTTACCATCCTTGCGAAGCATTTTGAACATCTCTTCTTTCTTGATGGTCCGTATCGAGCTGGCAGTCAACACGACCGCCGTGGACGTGCGAAGTGGAAAGCCTGCCAAGCAAATCTCACCAAAGAAATCACCCCTCCCCAAGATGGCGGTAACCGCCGTTGCCTTGTGTTTCGTTCGGGTGGTAAGTCGCACCCCTCCTGCTTGAATATAAAAAAGCGTGTACGCAGGCGCACCTTGTTTATAGATGGTTTGCTTGTTCCGATAATCCGAGACCTTCCCGCCCAGACCGGCTCCTGAAGAGAAACCACGAAGTTGGGTGGTCAACTTTCTCGAAGGTTTCATAAGTCGCATCACTCCTAACCAACATGCAACGTGCGTAAGTGCGCAAACACGATTGGCCCAATAGCGTAATAGGGTGGTCCGAAGCGGACTGTTCAAAAGTGAACAGTCACTGGATGGTATCACTGAATCGCTCACACATATGTGCCCGCGTGGACATTCGGATCGGTCGCTTCATAGCGTTCGGCCATCTCACAATCGGGATAGGCGCTGATAAACGGTCCGACCTCAACCGGTCATTGCAATACCATCTGATATGAATCTTTTCTCTATAGGTGGTGTTTATGACGCAAGCGAGACGGGCGCGGCTTTCCGCGGCACTCGCCTTGACTGAGAGGTTTGGCTATGGGGTAGGAGATTCGGATTCCGCGTCCGGGAACAAGATAGCTTGTGCCGACGAGCGCACAGAAGAGGGCGAGTCTATCTTGTAGCTCACATCTTTCGAAATCATTTTATATGGTCCGGCGATTCGCACGTCGGCGGTACTTTCCAAGGATGTCTGCATCCACATTTCTCCGACATAGCCGAAGAGAAGAACAATTCGCACGTCCCTCAGCCACCATGAGGAACTTTTTGCAGGTTCGCCCTCGACGCGGTGAATCAGGTAAGTGTGGGCATCCACCCAAATGTCTCCGCGCAGCAGGTTCTTGGCTTTGCGCCGCGGAAGCAACTCAAACACGTAGCAGTGGTGACCGTTCACATCCTCCTCGCGAACAAACCGGAAATCATAATTGCCCCGCGAGATATCGGTTGAGCCCGAATCTTTCGCAAACGCCATCTGACCTTCCAGCATTCGACGAACAATGCTTTCTCCCATGCTGGTTCCGTGCGTTTGTCGGATGACGTAGCTCTTGAGATCTGGCGGGACGAAAGTTAATTCCGCAATTACCTCGGAGGTGGGGACCACGGCCTCCCTGCCGAATAATTTGTAGTCGCGCATTACGACATAGGGTTGAAAATGGACAAAATTGTCCTTCGCAGCCAGCGTCATGTGGGCAATGATATTCTCGGTTGAGGCTGAACTTTCAGTCTGAGCTGAACGGCATGCCACCGCCGATGTCAGAAAAAGGAGGACGGACCATCCGATTTGTTTCCGAGTCCACATGAAGAGATCTCCGCTAATCCACTCCGGGTCGGAGGCACTTTGGTTATGCCCCTCCTCGAGCACCGTGACGCATAGAGAGCCATCGCTCTATAAGTTAAGAGTAGAGCACATGCGCGGAACTACTGCAGTGAGTTTGGTCACCCTGCCGTGTGACCTGAAACGATATTAAACTTCGATGCCCGGCCCATAGGCCAAGTCCTCTGCTCGGAAACTGGCTTTGGGGACCTGAAGACGCGGATTCCCATTTACCGATAACGCTGTTTCTCAAACGGAATCTCAGCCTGTGGAAATTTTGTTCTGGCTTAGACTAACTTCCACAGGCTAACCTGACGTTCTCAATCTCAAAGCACAGTTGGCACGAATCGCCTTGGGGCAACCCTGGGAACCCCCCACAGAAGAGTTTGGGGGTTTGGCCCCGCCAAAAAGGGAGATGTGGTGCGCCGGAAATTTGAAAATAGATTGTGAATCAGGGGGG
>VFSW01015677.1_pt1 | contig 10392 bp, 9 predicted proteins | sample 5358111 | NCBI WGS metagenome assembly VFSW01 (sample SAMN11554181, study PRJNA540505) | mine drainage metagenome | isolation source: sediment from site ElyBrook_90M | place: USA: Ely Copper Mine, Vershire, VT | collected 2017
CCCTTTGAGGAGTAGGTGCCAATATCCACACCCAACAGGTAGTGCATCATGGTGACACCTCCACGATTGGATTAGAAAAGGAACTGGCCGTTATGGAGAACAAGCTGGCCATCTACGTAAACAGCACCTTCGCTGCGGGTATCTTTAATGATATCCCAATGGATGGCGGATTGGTTTGTACCGCCGCATTCCGGGTAAGCCCTGCCCATAGCAATATGCACCGTTCCACCGATTTTCTCGTCGATCAGGATGTCCTTGCAAAACAAATTGATAAAAGGGTTGGTCCCCAGGGCAAATTCGCCAATCAGGCTGGCGCCTGCATCGCTAGCCAGGATGGAACGCAGGAAATCCTGGTTGGTGGAGGAAGTCGCTTCCACCAGCCGGCCGCCCTCCCAGCGCAGGCGGATATCCTGCATCAGGCGCCCACTCAATACACCCGGAAACTCGAAGTAAATGAACCCATCGATGGTGCTTTCTAACGGGGCAGTATTGATCTCCCCATCCGGCATGTTATTGCGGCCATCTCCGATTACCCAGGTGCGCCCCTTGGTCGAAAAGCGTAAATCGGTATCTTTACCCACCAGACGTACGTCCCGGCCCTGGTTGAGGCGGCTGGCCCAACCTTTCCATTTTCTGGTCATTGCATCCCAATCCAACAGGCAGGCATTGAAAAACATGTCCATTAGTGGATCGGCATCGACGCCGACCTGACGGGCAAAAGCCTGGTTGGGCACTCGCACCAGGCACCAGCGTGTATTCTGCCAGCGCAGGGAGGATACTTTGCCTGCCGCAGCCTGGTTGAGCGACAAACGATACGCCGGGATAGCCTGGTGAATGTCCAGGTCAAACGCCCCTCGCAAGCCGAAATAAACGTCGGCCCATTGCATGCCGTAGGCTTCGATTTCAGGCACCCAGGCTAACTGCTGCTCACTCCCATCAACCAGCAGTGTATGGCGGAGCGTCTCAGATAAAAACTGGACCTGCGGAAACCCGCCTGCCCGGATGACCGCCGCGTAAACTGCCAGCACCAGGGGCAGGCTTTCCACCTCACCCATGGCAATCATTACCCGCTCTCCCGGTTTTACCCTGGCCGAATAATTGACCAGCAGATCACCCAACCGCGCCCAGCGTGTGTCCGCCTCCACCAGCCCCATTACAGGTTGGCTCTGAACTGGCGGACGCATTTCATGAACTCGCTCACGCGCTGGACGTCGACCTCGTTCCAGATATACCCCTCTCTCTTGAAAGTCGTCCCCACCACAGCCCCATCGGCAATAGATAACTGCGCTTCGACATTGCCCAGGCGCACGCCGGTATTGGCAAAAATGGGCGTATCCGGAACCACTTCTTTGACCTGGCGCAGCAATTCTGCTGAGGTTTCGACTCCGGCGGTCAACCCGGAAACACATAGGGCATCCGGGCGGGCATTGAAAACGGTCGAGCGGGCGATATCGGCGACCGAACGAGCGCCAAGGTATGCGGCGGCTTCCGGTACGATATTGAATAAAAGCTTTACGTGTTCCGCGTGCACACGCTGTTGGTGGCGGACGACTTCGCCGGCGTTCGTATTCCATAGGCCAAAGTCACTGGCGTACACACCGCTAAATATCTCGCGGACGAAGCTTGCCCCGGTGGCTACCGCCAGGTCAATGGAGGCTTTGGCGTCCCACAGCACGTTCACACCGTAGGGCACTTTGATTTCGGCCAGCAATTCCCCGATAATGCGCGCCATCGCCACATAGGTCACCGGCTCGACGGTGGTTAAATATGGCAGGCTGGCCTCGTTTGAGAACATGACTGCATCGACGCCGCCATCCTGCAAGGCTTTCAAATTCAGGCGCGCCCGCTCGATGACCCAATCCATGCCCTTATCTGCCTGATAACCGGGGTCGCCTGGCAGCGCCTCCAGGTGGCACATGGCAATTACCGGCTTTGATACCCCAAACACATCTTTCAACCAGTTCATTGTTAATATTCTCCTGATTGGCATTCAAGATCCCCGAATTTTGGCTTGTGAGCGGGCATAGCCCTCTCATAATCCAAAATTCGGGAGTTCACTCTGCCTGGCTTCTTGAAAACGTTTCTGCCAGGTTAACGGCGTACACTGTTTTAACTTGTGAAAAACCCGGTTGAACTGCTGCACACTGCCAAAGCCGCATTCAAATGCCACCTGCATGCAGGTCATATCACCGGCCTGGAGCTGCCCGCAGGCTTTATCGATGCGCATCTGTTGGATCGAGTCCAGCACCGTCATCCCGGTCTTGGCCTGGAACAACCGGGTAAGGTTGCGTTTCGAAGTGCAGGCGACTTTGGCAATATCATCCAGTGATATGGGTTCCGTAAAATGGTTACGGATGAAAGACAGGCCGCGTTCCAGAGCGCGTGATTGCTGGGTGGCTTCAGATAATTGGATCTGGTATTGGGCGTAAGCGATATAATTGCCGAACAGTTCAAGCAGGGTCATCAGGTCTTTTTGAGTTTGAGGATGGATGACACGCAAGGAGAAAAATAGCTCCTCCGGAGGTAATTGTTCAAAGCCTAATCCTTTTAATAATTGGCTGGTGTTTTCCCAATCTTCCTGGCCAGGAGGCGCATCCATTACCTGCCCGCATTGGATGAAGGCCAGGACCTCGCCATCCAGGATAATGGGAACCATGAATTCCCTCAGCCCGGCCCAACAGTGGTAGCGCAACGAATGCCGCTGAGCCGTTGCGGTAGATAGATATTTCTGGTCGCAAGCTATACAAAACCTGGGTGTGTACATCTGGCGCAAAGCCAGGCAAAAAGGCGACCAACTTTCAGTGGCGCCAAGGTCCTGCGACAATTTTCCATCCGGTGAAAGGATCGCAATATTGACCCCAAACAACCGCCAGACCAGGAAATAAAACTGGCGCAGGATCGGCAGTGTCGAAATCTGGTCGTAAGTAAGAACTGGCATCCTTTATATTATCCACACATTTGGCGCTTTTGTCCATATCTATTCATCGGATGACCCAATTTGTGTAGAATTGGAGGAAATGAGGCCTTATACTGAATATAACAATCCCATGTGTTTTTCCTACAACCTAGTTTAGTAACAGGAGGATTTTTGAATGGCTAAGAAATGGTCACGAAGAGATTTTCTCAAGACGTCTGCCCTGTTCTCCACTGGCGCTTTGCTGGCAGCCTGCGCCCCGGCTGTTCAGCCCCAGCAGCCAGCCGCCGCGGGTGCAACGGAGGCCCCTAAGGCTGCCGCTCCCTCGGCCGGAGTGCAGAAAGTTGTTTTTTCTACCTATGTCTGGTCGAATTTTGAAGCGGCAATGACGACGATTCTGAATGGTTGGAAGGAAAAAACTCCCAACGTCGATTTTGAAGCCCAGTTCATACCCCAATCCACGGATTACTGGGCCAAGATCCAGACCCAGGTTGCCAGTGGCACCCCACCGGACTGCGGCATGGCCGATTATGGCCGTCTGGTGTCATACGCTAAGAACGGCACCCTGTTGGACATCACCAATTACATCGCCTCCTCAAAATTCCCCATTGATAAATCCTTTGCGGGAGCGAGCGCTCAATACCGTTGGGCCACCGGTGACTTCGACAGCGGCGCGGCGGGCGGGAATTATTACGGAATCCCCAGTGACGCACAGGCCCAAATCTTTGCCTACAATAAGAATATGTTCGATGATGCCGGCGTGTCTTATCCCACGGATGACTGGACCTGGAATGATATGCTGGCTGCCGCCCAGAAAATGACCAAACCCGACCAGAATAAATGGGGCATGTCGCCGATCCCCAACTACATCCTGTTCAAGGGCAACTTCGTTTGGGCTGCTGGTGGCGCCATCCACTCATCCGACTTCACCAAATCCATGTTAGCCGATCCGAAAACTATCGAGGCTTATAAGTGGAACTGGGACCTGATTTATACCCACAAAGTTGCTCCCCCGCCCGGCGGCGTAAGCGCACAGCAGCAAAATCCATTTATGAGTGGACAGGTTGGCATGTACGTAGAAGGCGTCTGGTGGCTGACCGATTTCGCCACCATCAAAGATTTCGGTTGGGATGTAGCCATGCTGCCCAAGCACCCGGTAACCGGTAAACGCACGGTAACGATGGAGTCAGATGGCTGGTGGGTCTATAAAGGCGCCAAGAACCCCGATACTGCCTGGCAACTACTCTCCTATATGGGAAGCCCTGAAGGGCAAAAACTCTTCATCCCGGCCAATGATTGCATCCCCAGTACTTACCAGGATGTTGCCACAGATTGGTATGCGATGAAGCCGCCCGATAATAAGGGAAAAGTCCTGCAAAACATCAACGAAGATTCGGCAAAAGTCGACTTTACCTATTTCGAGTTTGGCCCGATCACCAATGCGGTCTGGCCGGTGATTGACAAGGCTTTTGCAGACGGTACCGATATCACCAAAGCCATGCAGGATGCCGATCAAGTAATGAACGAAGAATTAACTAAGGCGTGGGCATTATTAAAGTCCTAGCCTTGGTAACTTTTCAGCCTGACACTGGAGAGGCTTGTGAATAAGCCTCTCCAGTAATTTCCGGAGGGATGAGTATGCCCAGCAAAAAAGCAACTTTGACTGGAATGCGCCGGCGCGAGGAATTAACCGCCTGGTTGTTTATCACTCCAATTGTACTTGGGATCCTTATCTTCCAATTCTACCCAACCATCTTCTCGTTCTACATCAGCTTTACGCGTTGGAATTTATTATCCCCGCCAAAATGGATCGGACTGGACAACTTTGTAGAACTTTTCACGACAGACCGGTTCTTCTTCAATACAATGCGGAATACCTCGACCTATGCATTCTGGACTGTGCTGTTTGGACTCGCCTTGGGGTTATTTTTTGCAGTACTGCTCAATCAGGAAATCCGCGGGAAATACATTTATAGAGCGATTTATTTTGTGCCCGTGGTAGCTCCTACTGTGGCAGTCGCCCTCTTGTTCCAATGGTTATACGAGCCAAATTTTGGTGTGATCAATGGATTACTACGTATGATTGGCGTCCAGGGCCCAAACTGGTTGGGCAGCACTGCCTGGGCGATGAGATCCGTGATTTCCGAGGCTATCTGGGCCGGCTTGGGTTTTAATATCCTCATTTTTCTGGCCGGCCTGCAAGGAATTCCGCAAGAATATTATGAGGCGGCAGAGATCGACGGGGCTAACGCCGTTCAAAAATTCTTCTCTATTACCATGCCGCTCCTTTCTCCAACCACTTTCTTCTTACTGGTGACCGGCGTGATCGGCGCCTTCCAGGTCTTCGATATCCCCTATATTATGACCGGTGGTGGACCTGCGAATGCAACCCAGATGGTGATCATGTATCTGTATAATAATGCCTTCACAATTCAGAGAATGGGTCTGGCAGCAGCAGTATCTTTCATAGTTTTCCTGGTGATTATTATCCTGACAGCTATCAACTTCCGCATCAGCAAAAGGTGGGTCTTCTATGAATGAACCATCGGTTATGAAAGCTAACCCCATAAAAACGGCTGCCGCGCTGAATAAATCTGCCAGGTCAAAGAAATTGACTAACAGTATTTTTAGCCACACCCTGTTAATGCTGGTGGCGGTTGTGATGATTTTCCCGTTGGTATGGCTGCTATCCTCCTCTTTGAAGACTCCCCCACAGCAGATAACCTGGCCGCCACAGTTCATTCCAAAGCCGTTTTACCCCCAAAATTTCGTCCTTCTGTTCACTTTGTCTCCGATGGCAACGTATTTATTCAACAGCGCCAAGATTGCCATCTTATCGGTAATTGGTATGTGCTTCTCTTCTTCGCTGGCGGCCTTCGCCTTTGCCCGCATGCGCTTCAGGGGTAAGGACGTAATCTTTGCTATCTTGCTGGGGACCATGATGATTCCGTATGCAACAACAGTCATTCCAACCTTTGTTATTTTCCGCATGTTGGGTTGGATTGATACGCATGCCCCACTGATCATCCCCAACTTTTTTGGCGGCGCTTATAGTATATTCCTCCTGCGCCAGGCTTACCTGGGAATCCCGCAGGATCTGATGGATGCGGCCGAGATGGATGGAGCTGGATTCTTTTACATATACTCACGGGTGTTTGTCCCACTGGGAATGCCAATCCTGACCACAGTGGCTGTGCTGCAATTCTTAAATAGTTGGAATGATCTTTTCGGTCCATTAATCTATCTAAATTCCCAAATGAAGATGACTGTTCAGATCGGCCTGACATACTTGCGCGGGCGGGCCGGTACCGGGATCGAACAATATGGGGTCGTGATGGCCGGTTCTCTACTGGGCCTGCTGCCCATGCTCCTGCTCTATGCGTTTGGACAAAAATATTTCGTCAAGGGGCTTGCCCGAACCGGGATAAAAGGATAAGTGGATGTCCAAGAAACTGGTAATATTCGGCGGAAGTGGTTTTGTCGGCGGCAATATGACCAAGATTGCCCAGGAAAAAGGCTGGCAGGTGGTTATTGCCGATAACCGTTCCGTAACCCAGGCTGACTATCGCCTGGTAGACATAACCGACAAGAATTCCGTTGAAAGAGTGATTGCAGAAACAGAACCCACTGCGGTTGTGAATGTGGCAGCAATTGCAGATATCGATCAGGCCGAACGAGAGCAAGGGCTGGCCTACAAAGTCAACGTAGATGGAGCAAGGAATGTCGCCGAAAGCTGCGCCCAACACCGGATTCGCTACGTGTTCTTCTCCAGCGATGCCGTATTTGATGGGGAAAGCAGCTCCTACAAAGAAGACGACCCCCTCGCACCGGTGAATTATTACGGCAGGACAAAAATGGAGGCCGAAAAAGCCGTGTTCCAGGCCTGCCCTGGCGCAGCCGTAATCCGCATCTCGCTGGTCCTGGGGTATCCCGTCCAATCCGGCAACTCGTTTTTTGCTAACCTGCACACCAGGCTGCAAGAAGGCAACGACATTTCCACCCCCACTGACGAAATCAGGACCCCGGTGGATGTCTACACGCTCAGCGAATGTGTTCTTGAATTATGTGAGAATGAATACGCCGGGATTTTGCACATTGGCGCCACAGACAGCATCAGCAGGTATGCATTAACCAGGGAATTGGCCCGCCGGATGGGTTACAATGAGGACTTAATCAGGCCCCAACCGGCCTCGGGTGTGAAACCAGGCCGGGCTGCCAGGCATAAGAACGGCATTATCAGCGTGGCCAAAGCGCATAGCCTGCTAAAGACCAGGCTTCTGAACACAGTGGAAAGCATTCAACGCGCCTTTGACCGGCCCGCATGATCTGCGGACGTAGAAATAATGACAGGAGCATTTTCAATGATCAAGCCAAAAGTATTACACGAACTGGAAGTAGCCTACGGCACAACTTACGGTTTTGAGGAAGCTGCCGCACTGATGGAAGTCTTGAAGAACCTGGCGCCTTCGTGCGGGAAGAAAGTCAAGCAGTTCGAAGACGAGTTCGCCAGTTACTGCGGAACGCAATATGCCCTGGCAGTTACTTCTGCCACCACCGGTTTGAACCTGGCCGGAATCGCGGCCGGGATCAAGCCCGGCGATGAAGTTATTTCTACCCCGGTCAGTTGGATCTCAACCAGCACCGCTTTTTCTTCGCTCGGGGCAGAGATGGTTTTCTGTGATGTCGACCCGCGCACCCTCTGCCTGGATCCCAACCAGCTGGAAAGCCGCATAACGAAGAAAACGAAGGCGATCGTGCCGGTTCACCTGTATGGGCAGTGCTGTGAGATGGACAAAATCATGGAAATCGCCAGACGCCACAACCTGGTCGTCATCGAGGACTGCGCCCATAACCCCGGCGGCGAATATCGAGGGGTGAAATCGGGAGCCCTCGGACATATGGGCGTGTTCAGCTTCCACCAACAAAAGAATATGTCAACCCTGGGTGAAGGTGGCATGGTCACCACCAGCAGCAAAGAATTTTTCGAGCGTATCCTTTCGTATCGCTCGCTGTGCGCCCGGGTCTATGGAGAAAGCGATAAATACCTGTCGGTTGACGAAACGAAGTACCCGATGGACAAAGAATACTGGAAATTGTTCTTCGACGACATCGGCTTCAACTACCGCATGACCGACGCCCAGGCCACCGTCGGCATCGAGCAGTTGAAAAAGCTGGACAGGCACAATCAAAAGCGCATCGCGCTGGCCAACCGGCTGACCGAAAAGCTGCAAGGCATCCAGGGTCTTACTCTACCATACGTCGACCCGCGCGGCAAACACGTTTTCCACGTCTATTTGCTGCTGATCGAAAAGGATTTCCCACTCAATAAGACCGATTTCATGTGGGAGATGTACACGAAAAAGGGCATCAAAGTCTGGTCGCACTATATGCCCATCCACCTGACCGGCCCTTACCTGGCCCAGGGCCACGAAGAAGGTGAATGCCCGGTGGCCGAGACAGCTTTCAAAAAATATGTTTCCCTGCCGATCCACCCGCGCCTGACCGATGAAGCCATCGATTATATGGCCGACAGTATCCGCGAGTTATCATTAAGTTAATCCAAATTAATAGGAAGAATAATATGCCCCCCATCTCTAAAGTCGTAGACGCGCTAAATTCCGGAAAAACAGACCCTCTTTTCCGAAAACTGTATGGCAACAAACCCGGTGTGGTTGAAAAACAGACCGCCCGTTACCTGGCGGCCATCGCCGAATTCAAGGCGCTTTACCCTGCCCAGGCCGATATCCATCTCTTTAGCTCGCCCGGCCGGACGGAAGTTGGCGGGAACCACACCGATCACAACGGCGGGCGGATTCTGGCAGCCGCGGTCGATCTGGACATTATTGCCGTGGTGGCAAAGAACGATCAGCACACCATCCACATCAAATCCGAAGGTTATCCGCAGGACGTGGTGGGGCTGAACCAACTTTCACCGGTCGAAAATGAAAAATACACTTCCGCCGCCTTAGCCCGGGGTGTGTGCGCACGTTTCGATCAATTGGGCTACAAAATCGGCGGTTTTGATGGGTATGCTACCAGCACAGTCCCCAAGGGCTCCGGATTGAGCTCCTCGGCCGCCTATGAAGTCTTGATTTCGGTGATCGAGAACGCCCTGTATAACAACTCAGCTCTCGATGCGGTCTTGCTGGCCCAGATCTCCCAATTCTCAGAGAATAACTTTTTTGGAAAACCGTGCGGGTTGATGGATCAATCCACCTGCTCGGTGGGCGGATTTGTGACCATCGATTTCAAAGATTTTGTACACCCCATCGTCAAGAAAGTGGAATTTGATTTTGCCGCCAGCGGTTTCTCTATGGTGATCGTGGATACCGGCGGGAACCACGCCGATTTGAATGACGATTACACGGCCCTGGAACACGAGATGAAATCCGTGGCGCGCGCCTTTGGCGGGCAGGTCTTGAGAGAATATTCGGCGGAGAAAGTTCTCGAAAACATGGCCTTCCTGAGGACCAGGGTAAACGACCGGGCTATCCTGAGGGCGTTGCACTTCTATGGAGATGACCAGCGCGTGGTCGACCAGGTCAACGCCCTGGAAACCAATAATTTCAAAGAATTCCTGCAGATGATCATCGACTCGGGTTACAGCTCGTGGATGTGGTGCCAGAACTGCTATTCCCACAAAGACATCGAACACCAGGGGATTTCAGTGGCTCTGGCTGCCTCGGAAAAGATCCTCAAAGGCAAGGGCGCCTGGCGTGTGCACGGCGGAGGCTTCGCCGGTACCATCCAGGCTTTTGTACCCGACGATCTGCTGGAAAAATACATCGGCGAAATGAACGCCATTTTTGGACCCGGCGTTTGTCACGAACTGATGATCCGGCCGCTAGGCGGCGTACAACTGGCATTGGAGTGATCCTCAAAGGGAACACGATGACGGTAACCAACGATTTTTTCTGGAGGAAAGATATCGACCCACACGACGGCCTGGAGCTGATCGTGCTTGGCTGCCGGGGTGAAAACGAAGCCAGCAACCTGGAAGCCTGGATCGCCCCAACCCGTGGCAGCAACCTTTGCCGGCTCTCGGTTGGCGGTTATCACGTGATCGACTTTGAGCGCAGCCTGCTGGCAAAAAATGATTTTACCGGTACACCCGTCTTATATCCGACCCCCAATCGAGTGCGCAATGGCGTTTTCAGATACCGGGGGAAAGCCTACGACCAGGTGAAACGCGGCGTGAGGATCTTGGAGCACGGGCTGGTGCACAACGAAGCCTGGAATTATGCCGACCCGCAGGTGAACCATGAATCGGTAAGCCTGACCACCTGGATCGATTTCGATGAAACCGGCGCCATTTTTCAGGCTTTTCCCTTCAAACACCGCCTTAGCCTGGAATTTTGTCTGACCAGGGCCGGCCTTCAGGTCACCTACACCATCGAGAATCGAGACGACCAAGCCATTCCTTTCGGCTTTGGGCTGCACCCGTATTTCTCGAAGCTTTCGGGCGACACAGGCACTTG
>VFSW01015678.1_pt1 | contig 10392 bp, 4 predicted proteins | sample 5358111 | NCBI WGS metagenome assembly VFSW01 (sample SAMN11554181, study PRJNA540505) | mine drainage metagenome | isolation source: sediment from site ElyBrook_90M | place: USA: Ely Copper Mine, Vershire, VT | collected 2017
GCAGCTTTGAACTGTTGTACGTTGGCACGATTGGCAGCCCCAGCCTTCGCGATAATGTCAAAGTTTGTCAGAACCGGTTGGCTATTGATGCTGACGTTGAAGATCCTTTGTCCCGCTTTTGTCCAATAGAACTCTGCAAAATGGAGACGCACGAGATACCACTGCCCGCGCATCAGGTTAGGAATGGTGTAGGTTGCCGCACCCGCACGCTCCGATTGATAGAGAGCCGCTGGCGTGGGCTGAGAAAGCATTGAAGTGTCGATCACGTTCGTTGTGCTGGCCGGGGTGCCACCGTTGTAATCCATATCCGCGCTAAATGCTCCCACGGCACCTCCGCCCGCATGGATTGCAGCCTCATCGGCATCCGTACCTGAAGCAAACACCTCCAGCCCGCTGATTGCGGGTTGATCGGAACTCCCAGCGGTAAGCTGTATAACAATCTGTCCGCTTGCATTTGCGCTGACAGGGAATTGCTGCGTGTTCGCACGGTTGGCTGCGCCCGCTGCCGCAATGATGTCGAAGTGATTGAGCACCTGTTGACCATTGATGCTGGCGTTAAACACACGCTGGCCAATGCTTGTCCAGTAGGTTTCGGCAAAGTGCATCCGCACCCAATAACTTTGTCCTGGCGTTAAGTTAGGTATGGTGTAAGTTGCGGCACCGAGTCGCTGCGTTTGATAGACGGACTCAGGGGCTGGATTTACAGCGGTGGATGTATCCACGGTTGCAGTTGTGCTCGATGTGCCGCCGCCGGTGAAATCCATATCCGGGAGAAATACTCCCACTGCAGGACCACTTGCGTTGATGGAAATCACATGGCTGAGCGGAGGTGTTGGTACACCTGCGACCACTTCGATGCCGCTGATCTTGGGCTGATCTGCTGTGCCGTTCGAGAATTGAATCACCACCTGTCCGCTTGCATTGGCGATAGCTGGAAATTGCTGAATGACCGCTTTTTTCGCGCCTCCTGCCGCAGCAATGATGTCGAAGTTCGACAATACCTGCGTTCCATTGATCGCTACGTTAAAGATGCGTTGGCCCGGTTGACTCCACCAGAACTCCGCGAAATGCAGCCGGATCAAATACGATTGTCCTGGATTCAGGTTCGGAATCGTATAAGTAAAGGCTCCTACTCGCTCGCTCTGATATACAACTTCTGGAGCCGCATCTACTACCTGCGACGTATCAATGGGTGCGGTAGTTGAACCAATAGAGCCACCGGCAAAGTCCACATCCGCGCCATAATTCTGTGCGACGGCTCCGCCAGTGTTGATGGCGAAATCTGCTGGCGTTGGCGTCGTACCTGTAATTGCATTGATGAGGCTTGCTCCGTTTGGACTTCCCAGGCCGGTTACAAGGTCATAGCCAACGGTTGCTGAAAAGCCATTGCTACCGCTCGTAATGTCATGGAAGTTCAGATTGTAATCATTATCTTCTGCCAGCGCATATAGCGTGGGATTAATAAACCCCATCGGCGGCTTTCCGCTGGCTACTGCCTGCTGGTTGATGAGCGCCATGTATCCCGCCCACATGGGTGCAGCGAAACTGGTGCCTCCCCACTCATTCGCCGTACAAGCAGATTGGTTTGCGCAAACATAAAAAGTCCAATTCGCATTTGCGGCTACATCTGGGCCGTTCCTATAGTCCGTGGAGCAGCCAGTGCAGTTACTTGCAGCAACTACTTGCCAGGTGGGAATGGGAAAGTTATCTGGAGATACACCTCCGCCGCTTGCATACCATGCGGTCTCTGTGGACCATGGGCCTCCGGCTACATCGGTTTGCAGATCCGTACCCCCGACTCCCGTAATATATGGATCATCTGCGGGGAACGCCGAGTAACTGTTTGGCCACGCGTTCCAATCTCCGGCAGCAGCAAATACATTCTGCCCTTGTGCGGCAAATTCCTTAAAGTAAGGATCATCTGCATATGGGTCGGAGTTACCCCACACCCACGAGATGCTTAATTGTGAATTCAACGGGCTTGCTGTCGCCATGGCGTTAAAAATTGCAGCGTCGCTGGAACCTACATACACAACGAGACTAGAAAGTCCCGGTGCCATTCCAATCGCCTGGGTCATGTCAATGGTTTGTTCCAGGTCATCGCAGGGCTGTGTGCAATTTGTGTTTGTTCCATCTACCGACTTGACGGTGATAGGAACCGAATTGACCTGGCCGATGCTGGAAAAGTAAGTGTTGAGATCAGCCAAATCCGTGCCTACAAACTCAAGCAACCCGACGGATTGCCCGGCACCTGTCAGAGCGGTTCCGCCATAATATGCAGCTCGCATGTCGCTGCCAAGAAAAGATCCACCGGGGCCTGAGCCGATCATCGCGGTGCGATCCAGAGTGGATGCCGCGTTAGATTGTGCCGCTGACTTTTTTACGAGAGAAGGATGCGGAATCGAGTAATTGTTTAATCCCGTAATGTGCCAGAGTTGCACTGGTAGGTTAAGTGTCGGCTGCTTGTCTGGAGCGTAAAAGGTGCGTTTCTCCGTCGGATGTTGATAAACGCCCATCGTGACATGAAGCGCCGCTTGGATATTGGCAACTGAACCAGCAACATCCACTGTAAGTCGATTTCGCGATGTGCCGACGACGGAGAGTCCGTTATTTTTTGCAAATTTGACGACTGCGTCATAATCGCTTTGGGTGGGCCCATATTTCGCAGTAAATTCATCTACGCTCAGATACTGATGGTAGGACGGGCTGGAAGGATCGTAGAGGTCTTTCAAGAAAGTATCCAGATCAGCTTCATTGCGCAGAGGCAAGGTAAGTACCAGGCGCATTGTTTTTGTAGTATCGAGTTTGCCCAGGGTTTTAAATTTGCCCGTCTGGTCTGCGGAAAATGTGTGGCGCATCATCCGTGCATTCTGTGAGAAACAGGCAATGCTGGTCATCGGGAAAACCAGCAGCGCGGCAATCAGATTAAAAATTATTCTTCGATTCATTGGCTCCTCCATCTCAGTGTTTTGTTAGATCGGTCGAGATGCCGCCGCAACAGGCGTGGCACAAATGGAAACGAGGGGGCGAACGCGTGGCAAAAACAACCATCGCGTGCTTCTGTAGATTGTCGACAGGTGTCTGCGCAACAATGCGCGACACAATGAAATGCAGAGATATGGATGCGAATGCGGCTCATGACCACAAAGGCATCGAAAGGTTAAATTGTGATTAGTGCCACGCAACAAGGCAGGGCATATTGGAAATCGACGAAGCGGTTATGAATACGGTTAGCTGGCCGTATTCACATTGCGCAGAACGCGCTGCTCCGTTTTGAGCAGGGTTCTGTGTCTCACGTACAGTTGGCATCAGACGTCAATGAAAGTCGAAGTTAACAATTCATCCCGCTGATTTGTTATTCGCCAGTTCCATTGCGTAGTGTTGAATTAAAAGTAGCATGTTCTCGACGCTACGAACATGAAAAAATGACGAAACAGCAAAGCAGGATGAAGCATCTGCTTTGGAATTTGAAATATTTCTTTGAATCAAATACATATCTGAAACGAAGGAGCCGTGGAATCAGGATTTGCCGATTCCACGGGCTCTATTTCAGCAAAGGCGTCAGGACTGGCGGCATGGGCTGATACTTCGATAAATTCATTGTTTCGTCTCGCTCAAGCATGACGCGGTGTGCGGGCACATCAAAAACTATCCTTTGATATTTTTCCAGGACGGCGGTGCCAACGACTCCCCCGAACTTCAATTTGGCGCTGATATTTGGAGTGGTGTCCATCATATACACCGGCAAGGAGGCCACATGCGTGTTCCCCATCGACACGGTTCGCACCGTTCCGAGGTGAACATGAAAATATCCCCCCACCCCGTAAGCCTTAAGGCTGGCTGGCTGGATAGTGTTGACCTCCACATGCGCCTTATGAACCAGTGTCGGGTACAGCAATAGGGTTGCCCCGCTGCCAGTGTCAATCTCCAACGTTGCATCGTGTTGGGTTCTATGTCCGTTCTCGAGCATCACCGGTATGGTCGCGTAGTACTTGCTTTGTCGTAAGTAGAGGGTCTCGCCACTTCCGTGATATTTGTAGCCTCGAATCGGTAGCAATGTCAGGGTCTGATTTTTGAAATCAAGTTCGACGATAAAGTCGTGCAAAACAGGGAAGCCGAGAATTCCATCAATGCGGTGCCCCATGACCAGCGCTAAACCGTGAAGATCAACAATGGCCAGAACATGTGCCGCGTGAGCAGTCCCCATTTTTACATCGACATTTCTTGCCGCTGCAACGGCAACCTTGTCATTCCCCAGGCCAAGGTCTCTTTCCTTTTTTATGCTTTCCGGCTTCAATCCCAGTCGCTTCGAAGTTGCAAGATTCAAAATGTCTGCGCTGGTGCCGGTATCAAATAGAAATTGCATTCCTGGTGTTCCATTCACCGTAAGCGTGACAAAAATGTAGTGATGGAAATATTCAAATGGAATGGTGTTCGCGTTGAGACGCTCAGCTGCATCGGGACGGAGTAATAACGAAAGCTGCGCGGAGAGTTGTGGAGTTAAGGTCAGGGAGATCGAACACAGGATTAGAAGTTTAAGGCAGATGCGACCATATCGAGCCATATCTCACCTCCGGGTGAGTCTTGCTCATCGAAAACGAATCAGCGTTCCCGGTGTTTAGCAATCTTCTTCCAACCCAGCGATGTCTAGACGAACGAATGATGGCTAGGTCTACCGAATTGTTACTCCGTCAAAAAGTCAGAGGCAATCGGCATTTATCACCATATCTGGCAAAAAAACTACAACACGTGATAAGTCAAACAGATAGCTGATGTCGGAGTGAATACGTCATCAGCTATCTGAATCCTAAACTTGCGGCTAAATCCCTGTGCGCTCTATAAGGCGGTTAGGTTGTGCCCACGATGTAGTCGCTACTGCTTCTTCCACATAGAGGAGCCCAGCACTTTGCCCCCACCCGACTTTTGAACAAAAACTATGAGCCGTACATTGTCGGGATCGGTACCTGACTTCAACTTGATCGTTACATCCTTATCCAACATTTTGCCTTTTTGGAGTTTGCCAACTTTTTCTAACTCCTGAACAACGGCAACGTGGGTCAAGAGTTTTCCATTATTTTCTCCCTTGGAAACTTGTGACTCGGCATGATTCAGAGCCGCCACGACAAAGATATCCGCATTTTGCTTGGCAGATGTTCCGTCAACTTTGATGTGTGCATGTGCCACCGGCGGAGTTTTTGTTTCGAAGCTAACGTCGCTGATCTGGATTGGAAGCGTCGGTTCTGCTTCTGCTTTTTTAAAAAGGTCAATCATCTTTTGCTGATCCGTCAAGGGTAGCGTTTCTGATCCATCAATGATGATTTGCGGCGTGTAGGGCGAAGCTACACCCATAGCGCTGTCATATGTCTTCTGTCGATCCGTAAAGAGCGAAGAGGAGTAGGGATCTTTCCAGCCCTCAGAGTTGAAGTAATCCACGTGCTCACTGAGTACGATTAACTGCGCCCCAGGAACAGGCTGGCTGGCATCAAGCTTATTGACGAACTGGTCCACTGGGGGACACGAGGAGCATCCCTCCGAGGTAAACAGCTCCAGCAGGATCGGAGTCGTAGACGCACTCTGTGCTGGGGCTGCATGAACATAGTGTGCTGTAGCAATAAGCATAAGTGCCGATAGAGTCGTAATTGTCTTCATAGAATTGATGCCATCCTTTTATTATTTGTTACTTCGGATTCGCGCGGGTAGCTCGCCAACCACACACATCCTGACATGGCCAGAGCAACAAATGCGCTGTTCCATTCGTTCCCATTATGCATGTTTGCGGCAACTCGGGGCGTATGGAGAACCACAACCCAGAGTAGGAACATAAAACCCAGAAGTGGACCACCCCAACGGAAGATCTCTGGAAAGAATGTCTTACTCTGCAAAAGAAATGAAATCGAGCCTGCAATAAATCCGAAAGCCGTGAAATATACCCAGAACAAGTGGAAGGGAATCCACGCTGGAATCAGCGTTGCAACGTACTGTGCAACTTCGAGATGATCGATGCCAAAAATTATCATGCAGACCCCTAGCGCGTACTGCCCGACGGATTTCAGCTTTCGTGCAGCGCAGAGGAACTTTCTGGACTCCTGACGCTGGGCAGGTAAGATGCCCGCAACGATCAATGAGCCGCTGCATAAAGCGAGCGTTTCAAAGGCCACAGTGCGTTCGACCAAATCATTTATGTTTGCAAAAACCCTGTTCACATGAAAGAAGAGCAAGCAGAGGAAGAAGAAACATGCCAATAACATTGCCGAAGTCCGGGCGCCTCTCTTCAGTGCGATGCTCATGCCGCAGACGTAGAGCAGCAGTCCGCTCAGATACGCCAGCAGCATATGTCCTGGAATACGACTGGGGATGAATTGCAGGCCCACGCCCGATACTGGATAGATAAACTGTTGCACGCCAAACACCATCATCGCCACCGCAAAAAAGATGCGACCGACCTGTACCAATTTCCTGCTTTGTTGAACGCTGATCCCTGTGTGTCCCATCTGCATGCCTCAATCTTTACTCCTGAAGTGGTCTGTGGCAATATCCAGTTATCGTTAATTTGATATAGCCACTATTTGCCGAATCGGGGTGCGTTATGGAAGGATTTCCAGTCATAGAAGTGGATCGAACGTCGTCCAAACCCCTTCATCGCCAGATTTACGATGGCTTTCGTGAATCCATCATTCGCGGAGACATGCTGGCGGGTCAGCAGATTCCTTCCACGCGATCTTTTGCGGTAGAGATGGGGATTTCGCGTATTCCCGTGCTGAATGCCTACGCTCAACTGATGGCGGAGGGCTATTTCGAAAGCCGCATGGGTGCGGGTACGTTTGTTTCCAGTACGCTGCCGGAGGGATTGGCCCCTAGCCCTCCACCGGTGGATCAGGTTATACGGCTGGGTGCGGGGCCACGGCCAATTTCGCGCCGCGCCTTACGGCTTCCTGATTTGAAAACCGTTCCCTGGTCAAGAAAGTGGGGAGCATTCGGTGTGCATCAACCTGCGCTGGACCACTTTCCTGTTCGCACCTGGTCCAGCTTAATTCTTCGCCACAGTCGTACTCCTGCGCCGCACATCTGGCACGATATCAATCCTCGCGGATCGCAGAAATTTCGCGAGGCAATTTGTACTTATCTCCGCACGTCACGCGCTGTCCGCTGCGATCCTGAACAGGTCATGGTTGTTTCTGGGTCACAACAGGCGCTGGATATTACGGCGCGCGTATTGTTTGACGAGGGCAGTCCTGTCTGGATAGAAGATCCAGGATATCGTCTGGTGCGAAATATTTTTCTCGGCGCAGGGTGTCGTCTTATTCCTGTGCCGGTGGATCGTGAAGGACTGGATATTGCTGCTGGAATCAAATTGTGCCGACGGGCCCGCGCCGCGTATGTAACTCCCTCGCACCAGTATCCGCTGGGTTCCACTATGAGTGCATCGCGCAGGTTTCAATTGCTCAACTGGGCGCAGAGTGTTGGCGCCTGGATTATTGAAGACGACTACGACAGCGAATATCGCTTTGAGAGTTTGCCGGTAGCGTCGTTGCAGGGGCTGGATCAGAACGCACGCGTTATCTACATCGGCACGTTCAGCAAGGTGCTTTTTCCATCTTTGCGGGTGGGCTATATTGTGATTCCACCTGACCTGATCGATCGATTCATCGCCGTTCGCACCACGATGGATATTTTCCCTTCGTATCTTTTTCAAGAAGTTCTGACTGACTTTTTACAGGAAGGTCATTTTGCGCGACACATTCGCAAGACGCGGCTGCTTTACAAGGAGAGGCGAACCGCATTAGTGGAGAGCATCCACAATCAGTTTGGGGATGCTTTGGAGGTGCATGGAGAAAAGGCCGGAATGCACCTTGCCGTTACACTGCCCAGGGAACACAACGATAATGAGGTCGCGATGCAAGCCGCAAGCAAGGGGCTTTGGGTAACTCCAATCTCTCCAAATTATTTGGGAAATAAGCCGCGACATGGATTGTCGTTGGGATTCGGAAGCACGCCTGCAAACGAAATGCCGGGGAAGATACGACTACTGCGCAAGCTGTTTCGCTTCTAATTTTCCGCTACAGATGGCCAGACGTACACCATTATGCCGAACTGGCCATCTGGAGCGTTGTTCCTGCTATTGAATCGTCAGGACAACCGTAGTCGAAGTGTGCTGGCTTCCGCTGGTGCCGACTACGGTAATGTTGTAGTTCGTGGCAGACGGCGCCGTTATTGTTTCCGGAGCTCCACCCCCGCTGCCGCAGCTGCTCAAGCCCAGAGCCAACGCGCAGAGACTCATCCCACAGATCATCCACAATAGAAATGTTCTTGGCAGACCGTGCATGCGCCGCCGAAATTTTCGCAGAGTAAGTAGCGGAAAAGGAAGTAAAAGTAAACCGTAACGCAACCTTGAACCTCCGTCAGGCGTTGACTCTTCGAATGGATTACGAGATGTAATCGCTTGGCTGGTTTGCTTTGCCGTCACAATGTTCATGGTTGTATATGCGCCCCCGGCAGACGTCATTATGACGGTGGAGGGAGTGAAGGCACACTGTGCGCCGGGTGGCAGATTTGTTGACGACATGATGACCGGCCCGGAAAATCCATTGACCGCCCCCAGGGAAAGAACGAAGCTGGCAGTTCCTCCAGCGTGGATCGTCTGCGACAAAGGCGCTCCGGGCGCGGAGCCCATGCCGTTGACGGTAAAGCTCGCATTCACTGTTGCAGTTGCCGGGGTGGATGCCGTTGCGATGAAGTTTGCATCTCCACTGTATGCAGCGGTAATCACATGCACCCCTGCGGGTAAGGCTGCAGCGACCAATGTGGCGGTGCCGTTGTTCAACGCTCCAATTCCAAGAGTGGAACCATTATCTTCAAACGCAATCGTTCCCGTTGGTGTTCCGGAGGTTGCAGAGATTGCCGTTGCCGTCAGCGTGACCGGACTGCCCAATGACAGAACAGAGACAGAGGTGACCAGAGGCAGGCTGATCGGTGTCTGGGAGACATGGACGGTGACGTTTTCACTTCCTGCCAGCACCGTTGTCATTACAGCCGTGGTTACAGAAATCGAATCTGTTCCTGTGGGCAGCGCCCCGGCCGCAAGGATGACGGCGCATACTCCCAAAGAGTTTGTGGTGCACGGATAGCTTTGCCCTTGCGACAGCAGCGTCGCACTGGCACCGACAACGGGTGCTCCGTTCGACACGACGGTAAGTGTTAGCGTCACGCTTTGGCCATACAGAGGATTTTCCGGGTTGACGCTTGTGGTGAGAATGGCAGGCGCAGAAACAATAAACGTCTGGCTGCCGGAGCTGTTAATAAAGCTGGAGGAGTTTGTGGTGTAGGCAACGGAGATTGTATGCGACCCCACGGTCAGCGCGTTGGCAACAACAGCTGGAAGCGTAGCGACGCTGGAACCATTCAGCGTCAGCGAAGGCTGAGCCACACCGTCCACTGTGAAGATTACTGAGCCTGTGGGCACGGCGATACCTGTGACAGGAGCGACCGTGACGGCAACGGATGTCTCACCGATCACCGGCGTAGAAACCTGAATTGTCGATGTAGTCGCCACAGCAATGCCGGTTCCGCTCAGGCTCACAGTTTGCACGCTTGAGGGAACATTCATGGCATTATCCGTGATGGCAGCACTGCCAGAAATGCTGCCGGTTGCCGCTGGCAGAAACGCAAGCAGCAGGGAACAGGAGGCCCCAGCACTTAATGTGCCAGGCGCAGAGGTCGTGCTGAGTTGCGGACAGGTGCTGCTGTTCTCCAGCGTAAAGCTGCTCGAAAGATTTGGATTCAATCCTGAAGATGGCACGGCAATTGTCAACGCGGCGGTTCCGATATTCGCAAGTATTGCGGTCTGCGGACTATCTGTACTCAGAGAGCCAACGCTTGTCGTCGCATAGCTGAACGATGGGGTAAGCACATCAATCTTGCGGAGGACGTTGTTGCCGTAGTCGGGAATCAGCAAGGCTCCGGTGTTGTCGATGCCCACGTCCTGTGCATAGCTCAACTCCGCACTGGTGGCCATGCCGCCATCCCCGGTGTAGCCAGGGGTTCCGTTTCCGGCGACGGTAAAAATCTCGCCCGTGGATGTGATGGCGCGAATAACTCCGTTGTCATAATCGGAAAAATAAAGATTGTCCGTGCCGAAGATCACAATTCCGTTGGGGCCTGCAATCTCAGCGCTTGTTCCCGGGCCACCATCGCCCGTGTAGCCCTGTGTGCCGGTGCCTGCAATGGTTGAGATGTATCCAGATGTTGCGACTTTGCGAATGCGATGGTTTTGATGATCCGTGATAAAAAGATTGCCGACAGAATCGACGACGACGCCATAGGGCTGGTTCAACTCTGCCGATATTGCAAGCACGCCATCGCCGTTATAGCCGCCCGTGCCGGTACCAGCAACAG
>VFSW01015679.1_pt1 | contig 10392 bp, 10 predicted proteins | sample 5358111 | NCBI WGS metagenome assembly VFSW01 (sample SAMN11554181, study PRJNA540505) | mine drainage metagenome | isolation source: sediment from site ElyBrook_90M | place: USA: Ely Copper Mine, Vershire, VT | collected 2017
AAGCTGGGCGTGTCGCGCCGCTTGTAGATCACTTCGCTGAGGGTCATTTCCGGTCGACTGGCCATGGTCGAGGTCTTTCCTGCCTGGTTCCTGGAATGGTGGAGCGTTAACTGTGTTGTCCGGAAGGGGATGCGGAGGTCTCAATCTGACTCATCGGCAATTCCAGAGCAAAGGGGCTTTGATTGCCGGGGGTTTCGGCATGCACCCACAGGCCATGAAACGCATTCCGGAGGCCGGGATACTGCTGAAGGAGTGCGCGCATGACGGCGGTGACCTGGGCGCGAGCGGCTACCGGATCGAGACCCGGGGACGCGCTGTAGCTGGCGATCAGATCCAGCTGACCGGAAAACTCGCCGACGTGGAGGTTGGTGATGCTGAAGGTTTGGCCGGCTGCGTTGAGGCGCATGGGAACCTCGCCGGGAAGCACGTCGGGCCGCGACTGTTCGGATTCCCTATCGAGCTTCTGCAGGTTCGGACTGGAAATAAAGTCGACGGGAGCGAGGAGGTCGCGGGCGGTCTGATAGTAAAACCAGGCGGGACCGAACTGTTTTTTGGCCGCGTAGTCGCGAGCCTGGCGCCAGTACCAGAGGCCGTCGTGGCCGCCGATGGTCATAGGGCGAGTGAAGAAGCCGGCCAGCTTCCAAACCTGGGCGGCAGAGGGATCGTTCTGGAGCACCAGGGAAATCTGCTGGGGCTGCGGGACGCCGGTGGCGTGGACGATGGCGAGGGCGTATTTGCCCGGCGGGAGGTTCGGAATGGTGATCTCGACGGTGAGGGACGAGCCGGCGACGCCGCAGAAAAACTGGGCTTCCTGGGGCGCTTTCATGTCGGTCGCGTCGAGGACGTAGAGGGCGTCGACGGAGAGGGTGGCGTGCTGGATGGAGGTGCTGATCTGCTGGATGGAGTTGGCGATGCCGTTGAACTGAGCAGCGACGCTGGGAATGGTCTGGTTGCGGACGGCGGCGGCGTTACCGGCTTCCACATTGGCAGCGATCCCCTGCGCTGACTGGGCAAGAGCGGTGCGCTGGGCAGCGACCATCTGCGACTGGGTCACGCAGGAGACACCGAAGGCGGGGAGGGCGATGGCCAGTGGCACAGTGGCGACCAGCAATCTGGCCCGATGCCTGAAGAAACCGTGTTGCATGGAGAACTTCCCTTCAATTCGCGAATGAGCGAATTTGAATCACTGCTAGTCTAGTACACAGGAGCGGGGGCAACAGCCGAACCCGCCGCACTCAGCGAATCCAGAGAGTTCGATGCAGGTTACGAGCCTTTCACGATGCCTGATTTGGGCGGCAGCTGCCGCTTTTGCGGGTTTGTGCCAGGCCCAGGTGATGCAGCCGCCCGGAACCATGCCGGGGCGGCAGTTCCCGGTGCCCCATCACAAGGCAGAATCGCGGCCGCCGGACGGGGTACCGCAGGCGGGAAATATGCCGGCGGGAATGGCGGGGCCGGCTCCCATCCACACCGGCGCAAGCGCGAGCTCCCCGAATGCGGGGGCACTGAACACTGGCGCACTGAACACGGGCTCTCCGAACACGACTCCGAACGCGACTCCGAACGCAAGGGGCAATCTTCCTCCCTCCCTGCTGGATCGGCCGGCGGCGCCGGCTCGGGTGACGCTGAGCGACGGATCTCTGTCCGTCGACGCGCATAATTCGAGCCTGTCGGAGATTTTGAAGGAAGTCGGGACCTCCAGCGGCATGACGGTGGACGGGTTTGGCAAGGATTCGCGGGTCTTTGGGGTTTACGGCCCCGGGCCGCCGCGGGATGTGCTCTCTTCGCTGCTGGATGGGGCGGGATACAACTTTCTGATGGTGGGCGCGACGCAGACCGGGGCACCGCGTGAGATCGTGCTGACGGCGAGGAGCAGCGCTCCGATTTCGGCGCCGGCGCCCGGCAGCTCGCAGCCGGATGAGGATGAGGAACCACAGAACAACTTCCCGCAGGCGGAACCGCCTCCGCCGCCGGCGCAACCTCCGACGATGCCTCCCGCGGAGCAGCGCCCGAGGACCCCGCAGGAGATGCTGCAGGAGCTGCAGAGACTGAGGCAGCAGCAGATGCAGCAGCCGCAGGGACAGCAGCCGCAGGGACAGCCGAACCCTCAGTAGGGGCGTTCGCGGCTAGGGTCCGATCCCTTGTGGCCCCGCGACGGGACTTTCCACGCCTTCCATGACCGTAGTAATGGCTCTTTCGGGGTCTGGAAGGAGGACGCCGCGCTGTTTATCTTCTGAATACCTCGTCTGAGGTCACAGAAGGCTCCCCCATGCAAAACCGCCGTCCTGCTGCGCTTGCACTCGTTCCTGTCCTTGGCTTCTCTATCCTGATTGCCGGATGCGGGATGGCGAATACGCCGCTGCAGGTCGGCACATCGCTCTCCGGGAACTGGGCGTTCGTCCCGGCTTCCTCCAACGTGGTGCTGAATCTGGGATTCATGCAGGGCGCGTACGAGACGGTCAGCGCGATCGCGCGGCTGAGCGGAAGCTCGTGCATCAGCCCGACCAACGACATCCTGCTGACGGGCTCGGTGGGCAGCAACAATCAGATGATGCTGGTTTCCTCGGCCTTTGGCGGCACGACGCTGACGCTGCAGGGGCAGGTTTCCGGCGACGGCAAGGGCATCGCGGGAGCGACGTGGACCTTCGCCGGCGGGAATTGCGGGACGCTGGGGCAGGCGAACGTGGCGGCGACGAACTACTCCGCGATCAACGGCACCTACACAGGGAATTTTGTGAACTCGGCGGGCGATTCGATCGCGGTGTCGGCGCTGCTGGAGCAGACGTCGCAGCCGAATCTCGACGGGCAGTTCTCGCTGACGGGCACGGCGACGTTTCCCGGCAACGGCTGTTTTGCGCATCAGCCTTCGTTGACGACATCGCTGGTGACGGGCAACAACCTGGCGTTGACCTATCAGGATCCGCTAAGCTCGACGACCCTGACGGCGGTGGGAACGTTCAATGCTCAGGCATCGCAGCTGACGATCGCGAACTGGTCGATCAGCGGCGGGACGTGCAACGGGAACAGCGGAACGGGATCGCTGGCGGTGCAGGCGCAGAATCTGTAGACGAGCCCGAGCGGGTAGCCTGAGCGGGTAGCGCACTGCGCGGCTGATGTAACAGGGCGGATGGCAAACAGCTAACCATCTCTGGCTACCAGCCCTGGCTACTGGCTACCAGCTCGGGCTACCGGCTACCCGCCTCCACCGGCCTGGGCCAGCGCGCTTCGACGGTGGTGGAAATCCCGCCGCGCGGACGGAAATCGCCTTTCACTACAGCCCACACCGGATCGCAGGCGCGGACCACGTCTTCGAGGACGCGGTTGACGACGTTCTCCTGAAAGATGCCGAGGTTGCGATAGGAGAAGAGATATTCCTTCCAGGATTTCAGTTCGAGGCAGCTTTCGCGCGGCATGTAGCGCAGGGAGATGACACCGAAGTCGGGCAGACCGGTTTTGGGACACACGGAGGTAAACTCCGGATCGTCGATGACGATCTCATAGGCAGGGAATTGATTGCGCCAGGTCTCGATCGCCGGGAAGTTGAAGTCGAGACCTGCCTGGGCGTGCTCGTCGGTGTAACGCTGGGCAGGGACCATGGACCAATTTTACGAGGAAGTGGCGCGCCGGTCAGAATTGCGCGGCGGGCGTCCGGGTGGGAGCGGAGTAAACAGTGCGGTACCTGCGCCGAATTGCTTTTTTCGAACCCTAAGGCCCCTGTTGCATGTCTTATAGACTGACTTTGGGTTTACGAATGAAAACAGGGCAGACAGGGCCGCGAACGGCCAGAATCTGGATCGCTACCGTCATTGCCATCCTGCTGATTTTTTACGTCGTCCACCTGATGACACGGGGCAGTCTGCCGATCCGCGCGGCTGAAGCCACCATGGGCAATCTGACCACGACCGTTTCGACGAACGGCAAGGTGGAGCCGCAGGTGAATTACGAGGCGCACGCGCCGTTCCCGGGCATTATCGAAACCCTGGCCGTACACGAGGGCGAGAAGGTGCATGCCGGGCAGTTGCTGCTGGCGATGGACGACACCGAGGCGAGAGCGCGCGTAGCTACGGCGCAGGCAGCACTGAAGGGCGCCCAGGCAAATTATCAGGCGGCGAAGAGCGGGGGCACGCAGGAAGAGCGAATTTCGCTGAAGGGTGAGCTTGCCAAGGCGCAGATCGACCGCGATGAGGCGCAGAAAAATCTGGGAGCGCTGCAGAAGCTGCAGACTTCCGGAGCGGCGTCGGCGAGCGAGGTCGGCTCCGCAAAAACGCGCCTGGATACGGACAACAGCAGCATCCAGGTGCTGCAGCAGCGGCTGACGGACCGGTACGGCAGCGATTATATGGCGCACGCGCAAGCGACTCTGGCGGATGCCCAGGCAGCATATCAGGCAGTGATCGATACGCTGCACCAGGCCATCGTGCACGCGCCCTTTGCGGGAACGGTCTATTCCCTGCCGGTTTCGCGAACGGAATATGTGAATCAGGGCGACCGGCTGCTTTCGATCGCGGATCTTTCGAAGCTGCAGGTACGCGGGTACTTCGACGAGCCGGAAATCGGCAAGCTGGAGATCGGGCAGCCGGTGACGATTGTGTGGGACGCTCGTCCCACCAACGTCTGGCACGGCCACATCAGCCGCATGCCGTCGACGATCATCACCTACGGAACCCGCAACGTGGGCGCGGTGGTGATCTCGATCGACGACGCGGACGAAGCGTTGCTGCCGGATACGAATGTTCGTGTGACCGTCACGGTGGCCAACGTATCTAACGTATTAAAGGTGCCGCGCGATGCCCTGCATATCGAGCAGGGGTCTCCGTTTGTTTATCGCATGGAGGGCAACATGCTGCACCGGGTAAAAGTGACGATCGGCGTGTTGAATCTGACGGACGTACAGATCACCAGCGGCCTGAAAGCCGGCGATTTGGTGGCGTTGGGCACCACGAACGCGCAGCCGCTGAGCGAAGGCGTTCCGGTCAAAGTAGTCCAGTAGGGGGAGCGGTGCGGAAGCGAGTGGTGGCAGGCGGGGTAATTCTTGTTTTTTTTGCGCTCCTGCCGGGGACGATGAGGGCCGGCGCGGCCAATCCGACGCGACGGGATCTGGAACTGGGACGAGCCGACAGCGCGCTGCAGTCACTGAATGCGACGCTGGCCGGCAATCCGAACGACGCCGAGGCGCATAACCTGCGCTGCCGGATCTACTACCAGGAAGAAGCATGGGACCGCGCGATCAGCGACTGCGAGGCCGCGGTGAAACTCGCGCCGAACGACAGCAACTTCCATCTGTGGCTGGGGCGCGCGTACGGGGAAAAGGCAGCACACGCATCGCTGCTGTCGAGTTATCCGCTGGCCCGCAAGGTGCGCGCAGAGTTCGAGAATGCGGTGCAGCTGGATGCAAAGAACGCGGCCGCCCTGGCCGATCTGGGCGAATTCGACGTGATGGCCCCCATCGTAGTGGGCGGAGGCTACGCGCGCGCGGACAGCGTGGTGCAGCAACTGCGCGGGGTGAATCCCGCGGGTGCGCTCGATCTGCAGGCAGAGATCGCCGAATCGAAGAAGGACTACGGGACCGCCGAGGCGAACCTGCGCGCGGCCATCGCACAATCCGCCGATCCGGCCGGTGCGTGGATGGATCTGGCCGCGTTTTATCGGCGCCGCGGTAGGGTGGACGATATGGTCGCGGCGGTCCACCAGGGCGCGGCTCTTGATCGCAGGCATAGTGCGGCTTTGGTGGACGGAGCCAGCAATCTGATACTGGCCGGACGCGAGCCGCAGACGGCGATCGAATGGCTGCGGCAATACCTGACCTCGGATGCGCAGTCGGAGCTGGCGCCGGCGTTCGTGGTGCGCGCGCAACTGGCCGATCTGCTGCAGAACCTGGGTGACCTGGCGGCGGCGCAGGACCAGATCGCGATGGTGCGCGCGCTGGCATCCGGTTACAGAATCCCCTCAGGAAGCGCGGTTACGAGGGCTGCCGGTCTGTAAACTCAAAAACGATGGGCAAGTCGAAAAAGATCCGGACAGCAACGCGGAGTCGGCACCTGGGGAAGTTCGCAGCGATGGTGTTGGCGCTGATGCCCATCGCGGCAACGGCGCAGATTTCTCTGTCGTCGGCAGTGGATCTGGCCGAGAAAAACAGTTCTTCGGTACACGAAGCGATCGCCAACGTACAGAAGGCGGCGGCTGGGTTGGCGGAAGCCAAAGACGCGTACATTCCGAATTTCCTTCTCGGCGCAAGTCCCGGATACGCCTATGGTTTCCCGCTCGGATATCCTTCCCTCTTCCAGGCAAATTCCCAGTCACTGCTCGTCTCGTTTCCGCAGCGGGATTACATTCGCGCGGCGCGAACAGCGCTGGACGCAGCCAACCTGAACATGAAGGACACCCAGCAGCAGGTGGAGCTGGACGTGGCATTGGCCTACGTGCAGCTGGATTCGGACCTGAAGGAGATCGCGGCGCTCGAGGCGGAAACGGGCTACGCGGAGATACTGGTGCAACTGGAACAGGATCGTGTGGACGCCGGCGTTGACCCGAAGATGAGCGAACTGGAAGCCGAGCTGACGGCGGCCCAGGTGGAGCAGAAGCGGGTGCAGCTGGAAAACGATGTCGAGGCAATGCGGCAGAAACTGGCGCACCTGACAGGATTGCCGGCGGAGGGCCTGAACACGATCGCCGAGAGCATTCCCGCGACACCGGCGGTGGATTCGCTGGCCGCGCTCAGGGATCAGGGCGTAGATAACCCCGGCGTCGCATCGGCTTACGCCAACGCGAAATCAAAAACGTATACCGCCTTCGGAGATTCTCGTCAGAACTACCGGCCCCTGGTGACGTTTGGTGCGCAATACAGCCTGTTCGAGAAGTTTGCCGACTATACGCAGTACTTCCCGAACAATTTCCAGTACAACAACCTGGCGATTGGGGCGGTCATTACGATTCCGTTCTTCGATGCGACTCGCCGCGCCAAAGCACGCGAGTCGAACGCCGATGCCGCCCGCGCCGATGCCGAGGCCGATGCGGCGCGGGACCTTCTGAGCGAGCAGACGTCGGCCTTGCGCGGCAACCTGCGGGAACTGGCCGCGCAGCAGCGCGTGGCGCGGGTGCAGAGCGAGATTGCGCAGGAACAACTGAAGACGGTGGAAACGCAGCTCTCGAGCGGGACCGGACTGCCGAATGCGCCGGGGGTTCCGCCGACTCAGTCGCAGAAGGCGCACATCCAGGAGCGGCAGTATTACACCGACATGCTCGATGCGAATCTGGCTCTGATGAAGGTCGAACTGAATCTGATGAAGTCCACCGGCCGGATCGATGGCTGGGTGCGGGCTTCGCTGAAATAGGTTGTGCAAGGTTTGTGATCCGCTAACCTGTTGATTCCTCAGGCCCCTAAAAGTGTCAGGCCGCGGCACTGAGCGCGGTTGCTGAATGGTAAACTGGGAGGAGTGCCTATGCCCCTGAAAACACTGTTCCTGAACCCTCCGTCCTTTGAGAATTTCGATGGCGGCGCCAGCTCGCGCTGGCCCGCAACCCGCGAGATCGAGTCCTACTGGTACCCGGTGTGGCTGGCGTATCCGACCGGCATGCTGGAGGGGGCGCGGCTGCTCGACGCCAACCCGCACCACGTTGCGTGGCCGAAGGTCGTCGAGATGCTGAAGGACTATGAGTTTCTCGTCCTGTTCACCAGCACGATGGGCTGGAGCGGCGATCAGCGGTGGGCGGAGAAGATCAAGGACGCGTATCCGAAGATCAAGATCAGCTTTGTGGGGCCGCCGGTCACCACCGATCCCGACAAGGCCCTCACCGAGTGCAGCGCTATCGACTTTGTCTGCCGCCGCGAGTTCGACTACTCCGTGGTGGAGTTCGCCAACGGCAAGCCGCTCGATGAGATCCTCGGCATCAGCTACCGCAAGAACGGCCAGGTCGTGCACAATCCCGACCGCCCGCAGATCGAGAACCTCGATGCGCTGCCGTGGGTCACCGACATCTACAAGCGCGATGTGGACGTGACGAAGTACAACGTGCCCTTCCTGCTGCACCCCTACGTCGCGCTGTATTCGACGCGTGGCTGCCCGGCGCAGTGCACCTTCTGCCTCTGGCCGCAGACGACCAGTGGACATGCATGGCGGAAACGCTCGACCGACGACGTGGCCGCCGAGATGGCGCACGCAAAGGAACTCTGGCCGAACGTGAAGGAGTTCTTCTTCGACGACGACACGTTCAATATTCAGAAGGCGCGCACCATCGAGCTGTGCGAAAAGCTGAAGCCGCTGAAGATCACATGGTCGTCGACCTCGCGCGTAACCACCGACTACGACACGCTGAAGGCCATGCGTGACTCCGGCTGCCGCCTGCTGATCGTCGGCTTCGAGTCGGGCGATCCGCAGATCCTGAAGAACATCAAAAAAGGTGCCACGGTGGAGCGCGCGCGTGACTTTGCCCGCGATTGCCACAAGCTGGGACTGACGATCCACGGCGACTTCATCCTCGGGCTGCCGGGCGAGACGAAGGAATCGATCCGCAACACGATCAACTTCGCCAAGCAGCTGGACGTGGAAACGATTCAGGTCTCGATGGCGCACGCCTTCCCCGGCACGGAGTTCTACGAGTACGCGCGGGTGAACGGCTTCATCACCAATAACAAGATGAACGACGAGGGCGGCCACCAGCTGGCGCACATCGAATATCCAGGCCTGCCGGCCGACTACGTGCTCGAGATGGTGCACAAGTTCTACGACGAGTACTTCTTCCGCCCGAAGGCCGCGTGGCGCGTGGTCAGCAAGGCGATCATGAACGGCGACGTGAAGCGGCTGTACCACGAATCGAGGTCGTTCCTCAAACTCCGCTCGCAGCGCGGCAAAATGGTCCAGGAAACGCGAGCCGCCCAGAAGGCGGAAGCCAAAGCGGCCGGCGCCCAGGCATAGAACACAGCCTGTAGCCAGTAGCCTGTGGGCGGTAGCCGGTAGCCTGTGGGCGGTAGCCGGTAGCGAAGCGTCTTTTCGGATCGGCTTCCGTGCTTTCAAAGCTCTTACTCGATCGTATTGATGATGGCTTTCACCACAGGTCCGGAGCTACCCGCTACAGCCTGCCGGCTACCGGCTTCGCTATGACGCGATCGACCATGACATTCCGGCGCTACCTGGTGCTGGCCGTGATCACGCTGACGGCGTCGTTGGGAGACACCTTTCTGTCCCGCGGCATGAAGGCCATCGGGCCGGTGTCGGCGGCGCATCCAGGCGAACTGATCCACGCCATTTTTTCGCCGTGGGTCGCAGCAGGCATCGTGCTGCTGATCGGGTTCTTCGCGTCGTATCTGACGGCTCTGTCATGGGCAGATCTGACGTACGTTTTGCCCGCCAGCTCGCTCGGCTACGTGATCATGACGCTGCTGGCGAAGTTCTGGCTGAAGGAGCATGTATCGCCCATGCGCTGGCTGGGAATCGTGTTCATCACCGCGGGCGTGGGATTTGTGACGCGGGGACCGTCGTACACCGACCACAGCGCTGCGCATCACGGTGAGGAGTCGCGCGAGGATCTGGTTGAAACGCCTGAGGAGGTGCGGCAGTGATTCATCCTCACGCGGTTCTGGCGACAACGGCGATGATCGTGGCCGTCGTGGTGACGGCGACGGCGGGCGACATCCTCACCGCGTCGGCGATGCGGCAGGTAGGCGACCTCGACGTGATTCGCGAGCGCAGCGGCATCGTCGGCGCCGCGCTGGCCGTGGTCACCAACGCACGCTTCGGGCTGGGCGTGCTCTTCCTGGCCCTGAGCTTCTTCTCGCTGCTGTTCGCCTTCAGCCACCGCGACCTGAGCCTGATCGGCCCCGCCGCCACTTCCCTCACCTTCGTGACCAACGCGCTGGCTGCAAAGTTCTTCCTGCACGAGAACGTGGATCATCGCCGGTGGACGGCGGCGATTTTTGTTTGTGTGGGTGTGGCGCTGCTGGCGTTCTGAGCGTTCGTTTCCGCCTTCCCTACTCCTTCACCAGCGGCAGCTCGACATAGCTGTAGTGCCCCGGCGCGTGCCACACCTTCTGCTCGGCCTTCTGGTAGTCGCCCGGCTTCGCCCAGAAGATATTCGGCACAAACGTCTGCGGGTTGCGATCGTAGAGCGGGAACCAGCTGGACTGCACCTGCACCATGATGCGGTGTCCAGGCAGGAAGACATGGTTCGCAGGGGGCAGTTCGAACTTGTACTCAAGCGGCGTGTTCGGCTCAATCGAATGCGGCACCGCGAAGCTCTCGCGGTAGCGCCCGCGGAAAATGTCGGCAGAGATCATGAGCTGATAGCCGCCGAGATCGGACTGACTGGCGACTTCGTCGGGATACACGTCTATCAGCTTCACCACCCAATCCGAATCCGTCCCCGACGTCGACGCAACCAGATGCGCGACCGGCTGCCCAC
>VFSW01015680.1_pt1 | contig 10392 bp, 8 predicted proteins | sample 5358111 | NCBI WGS metagenome assembly VFSW01 (sample SAMN11554181, study PRJNA540505) | mine drainage metagenome | isolation source: sediment from site ElyBrook_90M | place: USA: Ely Copper Mine, Vershire, VT | collected 2017
GGAATAGGCGAAGCCCTCGGCCACCGGCTTGGCGCCGCGGTTGATGTAGGCCTCGCGCGACGCGGCGGCAAAGCTCGCCAGGATGAGGAAGCGGTCGGGCAGCTCCAGCGTCCAATGCGAATCGTCGGCCGGGATCATGGTCTCGTGCAGCTTCTCGCCGGGACGGATGCCGACGACCTTCTGCGGCAGCTGCGGACCCAACAGGCTCGCCAGCCCCGTGATGGTGGTGGAGGGGATCTTGGGGACGAAGATTTCGCCGCCCCTCGACATCTCCATGCTGGAAAGCACGAGATTGACGCCCTGCGTCAGGGTGATCCAGAAGCGGGTCATGCGGGTGTCGGTGATGGGCAGTTCGCCGGAGCCGCTCTCCACGAGCTTCTTGAAGAACGGAACCACCGAACCGCGCGACCCGAAGACATTGCCGTAGCGCACCACGGCGAAGCGCGTGCCGTCCGCGCCGGACAGGTTGTTGGCTGCCACGAAGATCTTGTCGGAGGCGAGCTTGGAGGCGCCGTAGAGATTGACCGGGTTGGCGGCCTTGTCGGTGGACAGGGCGATGACCTTGCGCACGTTCCGGCGCAGCGCGGCATAGACCACGTTCTCGGCGCCCAGGACATTGGTGCGGATGCATTCGAAGGGATTGTATTCGGCGGCAGGCACCTGTTTCAGCGCCGCGGCATGGACCACATAGTCGACGCCGCTCATGGCCAGCTCCAGGCGGTCGCGGTCGCGCACGTCGCCGATGAAGAAGCGCATGCAGGGATGCTGCTCCATCGGGAACTTCTGCTGCATCTCGTACTGCTTGAGCTCGTCGCGCGAGAAGATGATGAGGCGCCTGGGCTTGTACTGGTTCAGCACGGTCTTCACGAAGTGATTGCCGAACGAACCGGTTCCTCCGGTGACAAGAACGGTCTTGTCGTTGAGATCGAGCCAAGGCTGGGAAAAGTCGCGCATTGCCGGCGGCGCTGCGGACGCGGCTTCGTTTTCCCCCGCCAGAACAATCTTCTTTGCCCTCTGGGCCATCGGATTACCACTGGTCATGTCGGACGCAATCGTTGCAGAACGCGGTTAACAAGTGGCTGACGGAAAGGAGGCATTCACGCTAAATCGAAAACGTCGCGGCCCCGGCGCGAAGGGGGCCGGCTTGCGCGTGTCGTCGAGTTCGAGGGCGGACAAGGCCAGCTGGCAGAACATGCCGCCGCGCAGTCGCCGGTGCGTCAGCAGGCCCAGAAGCGGCGCCGTGGCGCGGTCGACCTCGATGCGGACGCGGTTCCTGTGGTCGCCGATTTCCGCCCAGCCTTCGGTCATGCCCAGGCCGTGCGAGGCGGAAACCAGGAACGACACGGGTGCGCCGTGCTCGACCGTCTCACCGGCCAGCGCAAAGGTTTCGACTTCCTTGCCGCCGTTGTGGGTCGTTAACGAAAGCCTCTGCCAGTCGAAGGCGTCGGGCAGCAGTGTCACATGGCCGAGACGCAGCGAGCCCTTGCCCCAGTCGGCCCAGTGGAAGGTGACGTCGAAATCGATCCGCGGCGCCTTGGCATGGAATCGCAAGGTCTTCTCGATCGGTCCCTTCGGGGTCTCGATGCGGGCGAAGACGAAGGTGTCGCCGGCGCTTTGCCAGGTCCGGGCCTGCCCCCATTCCAGATCCGTGATCTTGTGCTCGCCGGGGGCTTCGAAGACGCAGTTGCCGGTATACCAGTCCGCCTGCAGCGCGATCTCGTCGAAGGTGCCGTGCGGCAGCATGCCGATCAGCGGCCTGCCGCTGAACGCCACCCGCGACAGCGCCAGACCCCGGCGGCGGTCAAGCCGCGCCTTGGTGTGCGGCGCGTCGATATCGATGTAGCGGTCCTTGATCGCGTCGCCGCGCGGTTTCGGCGTGTCCTGCGGCCTGGGAATCGGCCAGCGCAAGAGGTCGGAGTGCAGGCGCAAATCCAGCGCTCCCCAGCGTTTGGCGGTGATGTGGGTGCGGAAATCGCTGGCCCACACGGTGCACAGCTCCTTCCAGGCCGCCTTGTCGGCCCCGCGGGTCATGAGGGCGCGATAGAGGCTTTCGCAGGCGGCGTTGATGGCCAGGTCGTCACGCCCGGTCACCGCCCAGCGGGAGAGATTGTATTTGGGCTGCTTCTTCACCGGGATCGGAACGGCCGCCGTTTCGAGTCGCAGCGCCTCGGTGGGTGCATCGGCCAGCAGCGTCGACGGCAGCACCCGTTCGCAATTCTCTTCCGCGCCGAGCCGCAGGAAGGCGTCATCCAGCTTGTCCCATTCGGAGCCGGCCCCCATCTTCTCTTCGGTGCGATAGCGTCCCGGGCGGAAATCGAAGATCTCCGCATCGCTGGCATAGATGCAGAGCGTGCGCTCGACATCGCCGCGCTGGCTGCGCACATAGGCAAGATAATCGTCGAGCTCGATGTCGCCATGGGCGAAACGCTGCAGCTTCTGGAACGCCACCGTGTTCGACCACAGAAGGGCGATGCTGCGTCCGTCGGCGCCCAGCGCCCGCTGCGGGCGATAGCCGGTTTCCGCCGGCCAGTCGTGGGTGGAGGCCGGATTGTCCCAGTCCATGATCAGGGCGCGATAGCCTGCGTCGAGATAAAGCCCGACCAGTCCGCCGGAATAGGCCTGTTCGTTGACCAGGGCGATCGCCGGCTTGACGCCGAGGAGGCGCTGATAAACCTCGTTGCCGATGGCAAGATTGGCTTCGGTGACGCGCCAGGGCACCAGAGGGCCGATCATCTGGCTGTAGCCGCAGCCGATGAATTCCGCGCGTCCGGCCGCGATCAGGCGCTTCAGTTCCGCGACCCACGACGGATCGCGCTGGGCGATCTCTTCCAGGGTGTAGCCGGAGGCTTCCACCCCGATCGGTCCCTGCTTGTCGGCCAGCCGCAGCAGAGGCCAGTAGCAGCGCCTGATCACCTCGGCGCGCTGTTCCTCTTCGATGGAGGAATAGGCGATGTTCAGATGGAAGAAGGCGAACAGCCGGAGCGTGCCGGCCTTGGTCTCGAACTGCCGGCTGGTGTACGGGGCATTCATGCGGTCTCGATCCTGACACAGGCCAGCGCTTGTTCCGCGGCCTTCACGGCAGCCTCGCGCGTCTGCCCCATCGCCAGAACCATGGCGGCCGAAGGACGCTTGTCGCCGGCCGGCGGGATGACGTCGCCGATCCTGGCGGTGACGTTCACCTCCACCACGCCTTCGATCAGCCTCGCCTCTTCGGCGCCTTTGATCGCCACCACGCGACCGGCGTTGGGGAAGGCATAGCGCTGGATGACGTGCTTCTGGAATTTGGGCGTCAGCTCCTCGGCGGTCGGGTTCTCGCCAAGGGCCACCTTGATGGCGCAGCCGACGAAATCGACGCCGGTATTGAGCGGGATCTCACGGGTGCAGAAGAAGCCGCCGGAAAGCCGCGCGGCCAGTTCGATCACGTAGACCTTGCCGTCGTGGACGACGATGTCGCCCTTCACCGTGCCGCGTGCGACGCCGAGCGCCGCCGCAGCCTGGCCCTGCACCTCCTTGATGCGGTCCTGGATGTCGGCCGGCAGGTGGCTGGGAAGGTCGCCGCCGTTCTCGATGAAATAGGGTGCGTACTTGTCGAGGTACTCGTAATTGCGGTCGGAGAAGCCGGGCGTGTGGCACACCCCATCGACCACCACCGACTCCGTGGAGACCTGCGGCCCGGGCAGATACTGCTCCACCATCACGCGCTGGGTGGGGGAATGCGAGCGGGCGAACTGGAAGGCCTTTGCCAGATCCTGGACATGGGAAAGCCGCTGCACACCGCGCGAGCCGCGGCTGTCCACCGGCTTGATGACGAGGTCGCGGCCGCGCTCGGCCACGATGCGCTGCAGTTCCTGCGGCGTGTTCACAGCCGAGAACCAGGGGATCGGCACGCCGCATTCCTGGAAGCGGATCTTCATGGCGAGCTTCTCGCAGGCCAGTTCCGCCGTCCGCCGCGTGATGCCTTTCAGCCCCAGCCGCTCGTTGACCGCGGCCGTGGTCAGCGGTGCATCGGCGGCGACGCACAAGACGCCGTCGATCCTGCGGATCTTGTTGCTGAAGCGTTCGGCCGCCGCTGCGGTGTCGGTCGGCCCGTAGACATCGGCGATCAGGATCGAATCGGCATGCTGGAAGCCGGGAGCCTCGGGATTGATGTCGGAGACGACGACATAGAGCCCCATCTCCTTGGCTCTCTTGACCGCATCGGCGGCTTCGACGCCGCCCGAGACGATGAGCAGCGTTTTCTGCATGTCAGAAATACAATCCGCCGTTGACGTTGAGGACTTGCGCCGTGATGTAGGACGAGGCGTCGGAGGCCAGGAACACCACCGCATCGGCGACTTCCCGGGTCGGGCCCATCCGCTTCAGGACGATGGTGTCGGCCGCCTTCTGCACCGCCGCATTGGCCAGACCGGCCGCCGCCATCTCGGATGCGATGAGGCCCGCCGCCACGGTGTTGGAGCGCACATTGTGCTGGGCGCCGAAGCGCGCAATCACCTGCGCCAGGCTGATCAATCCTGCTTTCGAGGCGGCATAATGCGCCGTGCGCGGTCCGCCGTACTGGCCGCTGACCGATCCGATATGGATGATCGAGCCGCCGCCGGCGTCCTTGAGCAACGGCAGGAACACCTGCGAGCAGATAAAGGGCCCGCGCAGATTGGTGTTGAGGATGTTGTCCCAGTCGCCGTCCTCGATCTGGTCGAAATCGGTCGGCTTGTTGATGCCGGCGTTGTTGACCAGGATCGAGACGGGAGCAAACCTCTTCACGTCCCTGGCCAGCGCCTCCACCGAGGTGCGGGATGCGACGTCGAGCGGCAGGGCCACCGCGCGGCGGCCCATCCCCTGGATCTGCTTCACCACGCCTTCCGCGTCATCGCGCTTTTCGCGATAGGTGACGACGACGTCGGCGCCCGCTTCCGCGAGTCCCAGCGCGATGGCTTTGCCGATGCCGCGGCTCGATCCCGTGACGACGGCGTTCTTGCCGGAGAGCGAGAAGCGGCTCATTGCAGGCCTTTCTTGCGTTCGATGGCGCGCTTGGCGGCCGCGGCGATGTAGGGCGCCGTGATCTGGAAGTATTCGGCGAGCTCGTCGGGTTCGCCGGAGGTGCCGAAGCTGTCCTTGAGACCGATGAATTCGATCGGGCAGGGGTGGTTCTTGGTCACCGCCTCGGCGACCGCGCTGCCCAGTCCGCCGTAGATGTTGTGGTCCTCGGCCGTCACCATGCAGCCGGTCTCCTTGGCGCAGCGCTTGAGCAGCGCTTCGTCGATCGGCTTGATGGTCGCCATGTTGACGACGCGCGCCTCGATGCCTTCGTCCGCCAGCATCTCGGCAGCCTTGAGCGAGCGGGCGACTTCCACGCCGCAGGCCACCAGCGTCACGTCGCGGCCGGGGCGGATGATCTGCCCCTTGCCGATCTCGAATTTGTGGCTTTGGTCGAACAGGCGCACGGCGGCGCTGCGGCCGGTGCGCATGTAGGCCGGGCCGTCGAATTCCAGGATGGCGCGGGTGGCCAGCGCCTGCTCGATGGGATCGGCCGGCGAGATCACGGTCATGCCCGGAATGGCGCGGAAGGCGGCGATGTCTTCCAGGGCCTGCGCCGAACCGCCGTCGGGGCCGACGTCGAGGCCCGGATGGCTGGCCACGATCTTCACATTGCGCCTGGCATAGCCGATCGAGAGGCGGGCCTGTTCATAGGCACGCTCCAGGAAGCAGGCGAAACCCGTGACGACCGGCAGCATGCCGGACGCGGCAAGGCCGCCGGCGGCCGCCACCATGTTCTGTTCGGCGATGCCGAACTGGATGAGCTTGTCCGGATATGCCTTGCGGAAATGGTGCACGCCCGTTCCGCCGGCCACGTCGGCATCGAGCACGACGAGCTCGGGGAATTCGGGAGCGATGCGCGTCAGCTCCTTGCCGAACGCCTCGCGCAGGGAATCGCCGGAAGAACCGATCAGGGCGGGTGCGGAGTTGTCAGACATCGAGAAGCTCCTTGATTTCTTCAGGGGTGGCGCCGAGGGCTTTGAGCGCCGTCTCGGACTGTTCGCGGCTCAGCTTCACGCTGCCGTGCCAGGCGGGGCTGCCTTCCATGTAGGGAACGCCCTTGCCCTTGATGGTGTTGGCGATGATCATCGTCGGACGGCCGCGCGTGGTGGCGGCCAGGTGCAGGGTCGACAGGATCTCGGGGATGTTGTGGCCGTCGATCTCGAACACCGTCCAGCCGAAGGCGCGCCACTTGTCGGCCAGGGGATGCAGCCCGCAGATGTCCTCGTTGAGGGCGTCGGACTGCATCTTGTTGTAGTCGATGATGGCGCAGAGGTTGTCGAGCTTGTGGTGGGCGGCGCACATCGCGGTCTCCCACACCGAGCCTTCCTGCATCTCGCCGTCGCCCAACAGCGTGTAGACGCGCGGGCGCAGCTTCTGCATGCGAAGGCCCATGGCGATGCCCATGGCCACCGAGAATCCCTGTCCCAGCGAGCCGGTGGAGGTCTCGACCCACGGCAGGTCGCGCACATGGGGATGGCCCTGGAACGGGCTGCCCAGCTTGCGCAGGTTCAAGGCCTCCCGCTTGTCGCAGAAGCCGTGCCAGGCGGCGATGGCATAGAGCGTCGGGCAGGCGTGGCCCTTGGAGAGGATGAAACGGTCCCGATGGGGATCGTCCAGCGACGACGGCCAGACGTTGAGCTCCGCCCCGAACAGGCAGGCGAGGATGTCGGCGCAGGACAGGGCGCCGCCGGGATGGCCCGAGGTGGCGCGGTAGATCTGTGCGATCAGGTGGCGGCGCGTGAACCGCGCAGCCTCGGCGATCTGCGTCTCGATGTCGGGGCACGTCACGGCGGATTGCGCCGGGAATGTCTCTTTGAGTTGTGCGGCAATCGTCATTGTCTGGTTCCCTTTAAGCGGCCAGGCGCAGGCGCGCCCGGCCAAGCAGGTCGGTGAACAGAAGGATTTCGGCGCCGGGGGCGCGCTTTTTCGCCTCGGTCGCGATCTCGCCTGCGAAGCCGCGCGACATGACCACCACCAGGCCGGGCTTGGCCTCGGAGAGGCTTTCGGGTCCGGAGAGCGGGAAGCCGTGCCGTTCGGCGACGTGGGCCTTGAGATGGGTATCGATCAGGATGCGAAGGAGCTTCGGATCGAAGCCGCCGTGCACCACGAGACTGTCGAAGATGCGGCCGGCGCCCCACACCGCGATGCCCTTGGGCGCCAGCGATGCGAGTTCTTCGGCCGCGGCGGCCAGGGCCGCGATGTTGTGCGAGCGGGTCGCCGCATAGGTCGAGATCAATTCGACCGCGGCGTCCACTTCCTTGGGATCGGCCGGCGCGTGCGCGTCCACCGGCGCAGCCTTGCGGGCGACGACGAACAGGTTCTCGCGATCCGACGGATCGGGCTGCTCGAGAATCTCGAATCCCGCGTGCCTGATCGTCTGCGTCAGGGTGTGGGCGGAGAAATGATAGAGGTGCTTGTCGATGAACCATTCCTCGACGATGTCGTCGGCGCCGATCAGGGCGATGTTGGGCGCATCGAGGACCAGGATGCCGCCGTCCTTGAGGACGCGGTGATGGTCGCGCAGCACGCGCAGGGGATGGGCGAGGTGCTCGATGGTGTGCGAGGAGTGCACGACGTCGAAGCTGGCGTTCCTGAAATGAACCTGCTCGATGCGGCAGGTGTGAAGGTCGGCCTTGCCCTTGACGCTGTCGGCGACGCGTTCGTCGGGTTCGACGGCGGTGATCCTGGCCTTGGGATAGACGGCCCTCAGCGCCTCGACGAAGCGGCCGCGGTTGGAGCCGACGTCGAGAATCGCGAACTCTGTCCGGGGTGCATGCCGCTTGACCGCGTCGAGTGCGATCTGGGTGCGAAAGCCCTTGCCGTAGCGCACGTTGCCCCAGTCGGCGCCGCTCGACACCGCAGCCGGGGCGCGCGGGGCGTGATCGATGCGCGGCAGGCTTTGAACCAGGCCGCACGCGCTGCAGACGTGAACGGCGATGCCGCGGGTGGAACGCTCCGGGGCGTAGGCCAGAACGAGCCTGTCGCTGCCGCAGAGTTCGCAGAAATCCTGCATCGGGAGTGGTCCAGTAGCTGCCTGGTAACCATCTTCCGCCGCGTTTGCTTAATAATTCACTACGTATTCGGGCTTCGAGGCGTATCCCAGACGCGCCATCATGGGCCCCGCGATGCGGTCGAATCGCGCGCGTTCGTCGTCGCTGAGCAGCCTGTCTTCCGGCCGGTTGACGTTGTGAGGCCGCTGGAACATCGCAAAGAAGGCGTCGCGATACGAAAGTCCGAGGAAGGCGAACAGGTTTTGCAGGACGTCCGGTTCGGTGCGCAGCTCCTCCAGCCTGACGAACAGCTGCCGCTCCCGGGGGACCGTTACCAAGTCCTGCAATATCACGCGGTTGATCTCGGCCCAGTGCCAGGCGATGCGCTCGAACTGGCTGTAGGTGCGGAAGGCTCTGACACCGGGATCATCGCGGCGGGGCAATGGCCACCAGTATTTCTTTTCCGGCGGCGGGGCTGGGGCATTGCCGTCCACATACGCGTGCAGGATGGCGGTGGAGCGGTCGTCGTAGCACTCGTCGCCGAGCTTGTGGAAATAGGAGCCCGCGACCTTTCGGCCGTCGCGCACCAGATGCACGAATTTCGCATGGGGGAAGAGGGCGACGAGATCGGGGATGAGCCACGACAGCTTGTTGGACGAATCGCCCCAATGCGCCTTCTCGCAGTAATGGATGGCCGCGCCGGTGGTCTGGCGCAGCACGGTTTGCGTCTCGTCGGCGCCGATCAGGCCCATATAGCGGCGCGCCGCCAGCGGCTGGATGGCGTGCACCATGTATTCGTGGTGCATCTCCACCTCCGGCACGGCCGACAAGGCCTTGTGCAGCATGGCCGTTCCCGACCGTCCGCTCGAGACGATGAAGAAGGGTTCGGCGCTCACGGCTTGACCGCGATCAGCACGGCTTCCCGGCCGATCCCCAGGTTTGCCAGGGCCCCATAGAACGCCCGCCGGGTTTCGCCGAGACCGGCGGCCTCCAGCGACAGGTCGAAACGCTTGCGCTTGGCGTGACAGGCGCGCCCGACCTCGTCCTTGCCGATGTAGTCCTCGCCCATCATCAGGAACAGCTCCATCGGGAAGCTTGTGGTGCGTTCGGCCACCTTGAAGCCGAGCCTTTCCAGGAAGCGTGTCCCGGACTCGAAATCGAAGTAGTTGAGATGATGGGGCGTGGCGAGCCACCACGGGCTTGCGCCCACCGCCTTCTGCCCGGCGATCTGGAAGGGCGAGAAGTCGTTGGGCACGTTGATGCAGATGAGCCCGCCGGGATCGATGAGATCGCGCGCCAGGGCGACCAGCCCGATGGGATCGGGCAGGTGCTCCAAGACATTGTTGAGGTGCACGGCGTCGAAGCGGCCGAGCCTCGGCGCCGTCTGGCGGTCGAAGAAGCCTTCCACGATCTCAAGGCCCAGGCTGCGCGCATGGGCGGCGGCTTGCCGCGACGGCTCGATGCCTTTGGCCTGCCAGCCGCGCTCTTTGGCGGTCTTGAGGAAAAAGCCCGGACCGCAGCCGATGTCCAGGATGCGGCGGCGCCCCGGTTCCAGCGCCCGCTCAAAGATTTCCAGCCGGTCGGTCTGGGCCAGCTCCGCCCACGCCTGATCCTCGCCCGAGCGGGCAAGAAAGGTTGGTTTTTCCTCGCTGTAGTAAGTCTCGCGATAGGTTTCTACGAGACACTCCGGCCCCGGCAGGGGGATGGCATGGCGAAACCCGCACGTCTTGCAGTCGATGACGTCGAAGTCCTTCACCCGCGCCAGGCGGGGGCCTTCATGGCTCTGCCAGGAGATCGTCGGCTCGGGCATGCAGGATACCTCTTGTTAACCCTCTTTTAGCCAACCGCGCTTTAGAAACCGTTAAGGAGCAGAAACGGACATGGGACCGGTTTTCATCGCGGAGGCGTCGTCCAATCACGGCCGGGAGCTGAGCAGGGCTCTGCGCTTCGTGGATGCGGCGGCCGAAGCCGGTTGCGATGCCGTGAAGTTCCAGCTCTTCCGCATCGACCGCATGTTCGCTCCGGAGATTCTGGCGAAAAGCGAAAAGCACAGGGCCCGCAAGGCCTGGGAGCTGCCGCTCGACCACCTGGAGCCGATTGCCGAACACTGTTCGGAAAGAAAAATACTGTTCTCCTGCACGCCCTTCTACCTGGAAGCCGTCGAGCAACTCCGGCCCTATGTCGCCTTCTACAAGATCGCCTCCTATGAGCTGATGGTCCGCGAGCTGCTCGAGGCCTGCGCCGCCACCGGCAAGCCCGTCGTGCTGTCGACCGGCATGGCGACCATGGACGAGATCCTCGACGCGGTGTCCGTCCTGAAGGACGCGGGCGCCTCAGACATAACGCTGCTGCACTGCGTTTCGGC
>VFSW01015681.1_pt1 | contig 10391 bp, 9 predicted proteins | sample 5358111 | NCBI WGS metagenome assembly VFSW01 (sample SAMN11554181, study PRJNA540505) | mine drainage metagenome | isolation source: sediment from site ElyBrook_90M | place: USA: Ely Copper Mine, Vershire, VT | collected 2017
CCTTAAAAATAATTATTGGTTATTGACAAGCTTCGCAGGTAGGATCGTCAATTAAACATTGTTTTACTTCCGTCTCCACGGGTTGAATTTTGACAGCATTTAGCTCTCCACCTTGACCGGTGGATTTTTCTGCCGCACTAGCACCGAGGGAGCGCAAATAGTAGGTAGTTTTAAGACCTCTTAACCAAGCCATAAAATATATATCATTTAACTTTTTTCCACTGGGCGTAGCAAAGTACAGGTTTAAAGACTGCGCCTGATCGATCCATTTCTGGCGTCTTGCGGCAGCTTCAATGAGCCATTGAGGATCCACCTCAAAGGCAGTGGCATACAACTCTTTTAACTGTTGAGGAATTCTCTCAATCTGACTTAAGGATCCATCATAATATTTAATATCGGCAATCATTGCCTCATCCCATAGACCGATGGCTTTTAAATCCTTCACTAAGGACTCATTAACAATAGTGAACTCACCGGATAAATTAGATTTCACATAGAGATTTTGATAATCCGGTTCAATACTTGCCGATACGCCTACAATATTGGAAATGGTGGCAGTGGGAGCAATGGCCACGCAATTAGAGTTGCGCATGCCATATTGCTTGATATTCTCACGTAATGCTTGCCAATCAAGACGTATGGTTCGATCCACCGCCAAATATCCTCCCCTCTCTTCCTCCAGCATGGCGAGAGTATCCAGCGGCAAAATACCACGGTCCCATAGGCTTCCTTTGAAGCTTGAATAGGCGCCTCTTTCACGGGCAAGCTCGGTGGAGGCTAGATAAGCGTAATAACAAACGTATTCCATCGTCACATCGGCTAACTCAACCGCTTGCTCTGAAGCATAGGGGATACGCATTGCATGGAGCATATCCTGAAAACCCATAATCCCTAAACCAACAGGGCGATGACGGACATTAGAGTTACGTGCCTTAGCCACCGCGTAAAAATTAATGTCAATCACGTTATCCAGCATACGCATGGCCGTTTTGATGGTGTGACGTAATTTTTCATCATCTATCACAAAAGAGCCATTCACTTCCTTAATATGCTTGAATAAATTCACTGAACCCAAATTACACACCGCTGTTTCAGTGTCAGAGGTATTAAGGGTAATTTCTGTGCATAAATTAGAACTGTGCACCACCCCGACATGTTGCTGAGGAGAGCGAATATTGCAAGGATCTTTGAATGTAATCCAAGGATGCCCAGTTTCAAACAACATGGATAAAATTCTTCGCCAAAGTTGTAGAGCGGATACTTTTTTAAATAAAGTAATCTCACCATGGTCAGCTTTACTCTCATAACGCAAGTAAGCCTCTTCAAATGCTTTACCGTATTTATCATGCAAATCTGGCACATCAGAGGGCGAAAACAGTGTCCAATCTTGATTCTTATCGACTCGTTTCATAAACAGATCTGGAATCCAGTTGGCAGTATTCATATCGTGGGTGCGACGTCGATCATCACCGGTGTTTTTACGTAAATCAAGAAACTCCTCAATATCTAGATGCCAAGTTTCAAGATAGCCGCACACAGCGCCTTTTCTTTTACCGCCTTGATTCACAGCCACTGCCGTGTCATTCACCACCTTCAAAAAGGGAATCACACCTTGGCTTTTGCCATTAGTCCCCTTAATTCTTGAGGAGAGTGCACGAACCGGTGTCCAGTCGTTACCCAACCCTCCGGCATACTTTTGCAGTAACGCGTTTTCTTTAATGTTCTCAAAAATACTGTTCAAATCATCCCCGACGGTGGTGAGATAACAGGAGGACAATTGTGAGTGTTTTGTTCCACTATTAAATAACGTTGGTGTGGAACTCATAAAATCAAAGGAGGACAATAGCAGATAAAACTCAATAGCTTTTTCCTCTCTATTGATCTCTTGCAAGGCAAGACCCATGGCCACACGCATAAAGAAGATTTGTGGTAACTCAATTCTTTCTTCATTAATATGTAAGAAATAACGGTCATATAAAGTTTGTAAACCCAGATAACCAAACTGTAAATCTCTTTGTGGATCTAGTACCTGGGACAGTTTTTCCAGATCATACTCAGCCAATTGATGATCCAATAAACCTGCCTCAATCCCTTTTTTAATGTATTGACTAAAATACTGGCGAGTCGCCACTACAACTTCTTCAGCAGTGAGGGTTTGCCCTAATATTTCTCGCTGAATTTGTTTTAAAAGTAAACGCGCAGTCACAAAATTATATTGGGGTTCGCGTTCAATTAAGCTTCGTGCCGCCATCACCAAGGCTTTCTCAAGTTCCACAAAAGAAATGCCATCATATAAGTCTCTCACTGCTTGATGTGTGATCACTTCAGGATTCACATCTTGCAGCCCTACGCAGGCCTCACTCACTAATTGATTAAGCCAATGTAAATCAAGATTAGTAAAGCTTTCACCATCTTTAATTCGAATAGGTATAGCAGGAGGATGTTGGGTTTTCGCTCTCTCTTGTGCACGTTTTTCGCGGTAGAGCACATAGGCCCTTGCCACATCATGCTCACCTGATCTCATTAACGCCAATTCAACCTGATCTTGAATGGTTTCGATGTGAACTGTGCCACCTAAAGGCTGACGTCTTAACAGGGTAGAGATAACCTGTGCTGTTAAATGTTTACATTGCTCCCTGACGGAACTGGACACTTGAGCTGATTCGCCATGAACGGCAATAAACGCTTTGTGAACGGCCACTGAGATTTTATCCGTCTGAAAATTAACCACCTCTCCCGAGCGTCTAACTACTTGATAAAGTTGAGCTGCGTGCTGAAGAGTATTATCCTGAGAAAAAGTTGAATCCATATAGCCTTCCTAAGAGGGCAGTGGTGTCATTGGTTTTGCGTACGCAAATAAAGAAATAAACATAACTTTATTCAACCAGAGGACACCCCGCCTCATTCATGTTGTTTAAGAAATATCACGGCAGGTCTCCTGGCTCTTGGTTTAACATGCTTGGTTTAGCTTACCGCATCTTATTCAGTGATGGATAACACAACCTAGCGTTACCAATTACAGTTGCGGGGGCAGCTTAGGTGTTACACCTGATTCCCTTTTTATTGCAAGAGATAGTCTTACAAACCGTAAGGTCATTAGACACAATATTGAGGGGTATTGTCAAGATAAAACACAATATATTGTGTTTTATTTCAGAAATATGAAATATCAGGATTTTCCGTAAATTGATTGATGTAAGATTAATGGTGGATTGAATCTCGCTTCTTGTGTGCTATAGAACGGATAGCGCTAATCCAAACCTCGACTGAGATCTGTTTTAATATCATTTAAGGACTCCAATCCCACGGATACTCGAATTAACCCGTCCGTGATCCCCGCCTTAACTCTTGACTCTTCACTGATACGACCATGGGTGGTGGTAGCAGGATGAGTGATGGTGGTTTTAGTGTCTCCAAGATTACCGGTTATGGAGATCAATTGGGTAGAATCAATTACCCGCCATGCTTTCTCTTGCCCCCCTTTCACCTCAAAACTCACCACTGCGCCACCATGGGTTTGTTGGCGTTGAGCGAGTTCAAACTGAGGGTGAGAGACGAGCCCTGGATGATGGACGCGTATCACATTGGGATGCTCTGACAACCATTGCGCCAGAGAAAGAGCTGCTTGGGATTGGGCCTCAACGCGAAGCTTTAAGGTTTCTAACCCCTTGAGTAAAATCCATGCATTAAATGCGCTCAGACTAGGGCCTGCCGTGCGCAAAAACGAATAAATCCCCTCTTTTAAGAGAGCCTTAGAACCGACAATAGCCCCGCCTAATACGCGGCCTTGTCCATCGATATATTTTGTTGCCGAATGGATAACAATATCAGCACCCAGAGACAAAGGTTGCTGCAATATGGGCGTACAAAAACAGTTATCTACCACCAAATAAACTTGAGCGTTTTTACTCACCTCGGCTAAGGCTTGGATATCCACGAGCTCCATGGTAGGGTTTGATGGCGTTTCAAGATAAAACAATTTAGTGTTACTTTGAATGGCCCTCTTCCACCCATCAATATCTGACAGAGGAACAAAGGTCGACTCAATTCCAAAGCGCGATAGAATGTTAGTGAACAATTGCACCGCCGCACCAAAAATACTTTGCGAGACCACAATGTGGTCTCCCGCTTTTAATAATCCCATCATGGTGGTTAAAATAGCCGCCATACCGCTCGCTGTGGCAATGGCGTACTCTCCCCCTTCCATGACTGCCAAGCGTTCTTGAAAAGCATTGACCGTGGGGTTAGTGAAGCGTGAATAAATATAGCCAGGTTCCTTATTCTGGAAACGGTCCGCCGCCTGCTGAGCGTTATCAAAAACATAACTTGAGGTTAAAAATAATGCTTCAGCATGCTCATTAAACTCAGTTCGATGAATGCCCGAACGAATGGCTAAAGTATCTAAATCATAGGGTTGGGTCATAGTCTGTTAAATGGTCTCAGCGTGAGTTAGATTTAAATCTAGCTGGTTAACTTTTTGCTGGGCATGGGTCTCGCCATCTTTGCGTGCAAATTCAATCTTAGCCAAGTATTCAGCAGTAATATCATCGGTAATATAACAGCCATCAAAACACGAGCAATCAAAGCGTTCAATATTTTTTGCCTGAGACTTAACATCTCTGATTAAATCACTTAAGTCCTGATAAAACACCCTATCGGCCCCAATCTCAGCGGCAATCTCACTATCATTGCGACCCGTTGCGAGGAGCTCAGCGCGGCTTGGCATATCAATACCATATACATTAGGAAAACGTACGGGAGGAGCTGCTGAAGCAAAATAAACATGACGCGCACCGCAGTCTCTTGCCATTTGGACAATCTCACGACTCGTGGTACCCCTGACAATTGAGTCATCCACCAAGAGCACATTTTTTCCCTCAAACTCCATACCAATGGCGTTCAATTTTTGTCTCACTGATTTTTTTCTTTCAGCCTGCCCTGGCATAATAAAGGTACGGCCAATATAGCGGTTCTTAATAAATCCCTCACGGTAGGGGACATTGAGCTTCTGGGCTAACTGAAGTGCGCTAGGCCGGCTGGTATCAGGGATGGGAATCACTACATCTATGTGAAGATCAGGCGCAATGTGCTGAATTTTCTCGCCCAAACTCTCTCCCATTTTTAAACGTGTCTCATAAACCGACACCCCATCAATCACAGAATCTGGTCTTGCCAAATAAACGTACTCAAAAATACAAGGAGACTTAACCGGAGTCAAGGCACATTGTTGATGATGCAATTGTCCATTTTCATCAATAAAAATTGCTTCACCAGGTTCCACATCGCGCAACATTTTAAAGCCCAAGTCGTCTAGCGCCACGCTCACTGAGGCTAGGATATACTAAGGTCGATTTACGCTCATGTGTGTACCAATAACCAGGGGGCGAATCCCATAGGGATCCCGAAAAGCCAACAAACCATGGCCGGCAATCAACGCCACCGCCGCATAAGCACCACGACAACGTCGATGCACTCCTGCTACAGCATTAAATATATCCGCCGGGGTTAAACGACTGCTTACTGTAACGCCGTCCAATTCATGAGCTAATACATTGAGTAGCACTTCCGAGTCTGAATTGGTATTGACATGACGTCGATCTTGCGCAAATAAATCCTCTTTTAACTCATCCGCATTGGTTAGATTGCCATTATGACCCAACACAATACCGAAGGGAGAGTTCACATAAAAAGGTTGGGCTTCAGCTGAGGATTTGGCAGACCCTGCAGTGGGGTAGCGGCAATGCCCAATGCCAATATTACCAGTCAAGCTTCTCATGTCCCGGGTACGAAAGACATCGCGCACCAAACCAAGACCTTTATGCATATGGAAAGTACTGCCATCGGCGGTAGCAATCCCTGCCGCATCTTGACCACGATGCTGCAGAAGTTGCAAACCATCGTAGAGCAACTGATTAACTGGGGTTTTCGCGACAATACCAACTATTCCACACATACTACATGACACTCCGGAGACAAATTCATGAGAAGTATTATTCTACTCCACTCAGAGGATTTACGTTCTAAAAATGAAAAAACTGGGCCACCTCTTGAGGCAGATAAGGTTTCAAATAATACACACCCCACAACCCTGCTTTAACACTTGGTGAGCGTTGCCAATCCGCTTGTTGCGGCAACAACGTAAAGCTGGCTAGTATCAATAACACCATAAACAGAAAATAGCCGCGTAATAGCCCGAAACTGGCTCCCAGCAATCGGTTAAGGGAACTCAAACCCGTTTTCTCTACCGCAACATTGAGCACAGAGGATAGAATGGCCGCGAGGACCAATACCACAATGAAGATCGCCAGATAGGCTGACACAAGACGTAAACTGGGGTTAACTATCCATCCTGCCAAATAAAGTGAGAGCATAGGACTCAACCATTTGGCCGCTACAAAGGCGCATGCCCAACCAGCTATTCCCATCACTTCCTTAACCACTCCACGAAACAAACCGAAGATTGTAGATAAGCCAATTAAAGCCATAGCAATATAATCAATCCAATTCCAATGCTCGACACTCATTAATGCAACTCCTTAATTAAAGAGGGAAATCCAGCCTCTAATAATTGTTTTTTTGTTCTATGCATTTTGTCGTTGGAGGAAAACGGCCCCACATAAACACGGTAGCGCACCTTATGATTGAGAGTCACCTTATCTATTTTGGCACGACCTCCATGCCCCTTGAGCTCTTTAATCAAATTTTTAGCACGATTCTCCTCCGAGAACAGACCCAACTGAAGGATTTTATGCGTGCCATTCACCACCGGCTGTACTGAAGATCGCAATGAACTGCTCTTCAGCACTGACGAAGACCCAGACTCCTTAAGCGCCTGTGGTTGTTTGGGTTGTTCTGGGAGTAATGGCGTGTCAGCTGGATCCTTTACTATTTTCTTTTCTGCTGCAGTAGTGTTTTTTTGCACCAAAGGAGCTGAGGCTTGCGTGATTGACGCCACCTGATTAGGCATAGCCGCGCCTTGGGAGCTGGGCGAAGCTATTACAGAGCCTTCCGTTGACACAGAGGAAAGCGATGACGGGGGGGATGGTGGCAACAGAGATGGATGATTTATATTCATCGGGGTCACCCTAGTAGAGGCAGGTGTTACCCTATCTAAAGATGACACCGCGAGGGATTGTTCATGGGTGTTAACCAGGGGCGATGGTGCTGTGGAAGGGGCCCCATGAATAGGCGAATGAGAAGGCATTGCAGCGCCCAAGTCTGGGCTAAGTTTGGGCGTCTTGGAGTGATTTAACAACATGGGTAAGAGAACAACAACAAAGGCCATAATGAGCGCTGCACCGATGGCTCTGCGCCGCGCACTGACTCGATACAAATCTAGCTTCTCCCACTCTTGCGGTTTAGCCATAATTTAAACTCTACTCAGGCTGAGTCACGTTTGTTAACTGTCTTAAAATATTTGCAATCCGAGGCCGCAAGTCACGGCGATCAACAATCATGTCAATAGCACCCTTCTCTAAAAGGAACTCCGAACGCTGAAACCCCTCAGGTAGTTTTTCACGCACTGTTTGCTCAATCACCCGCGGTCCTGCAAAACCAATTAATGCATTAGGTTCAGCCATAACCACATCCCCGATCATAGCAAAACTTGCCGATACCCCACCCATGGTAGGATCCGTGAGGACAGAAATAAAGGGCAGTTTATGCTCTGCCAAATGGGTCAAAGCCGCACAGGTTTTTGCCATCTGCATTAAAGACAAGAGACCCTCTTGCATCCTTGCCCCGCCACTCGCTAAAAAACAAACAAAAGGCAGCCGTTGATCTATCGCAGCCTCTACCGCCCGGACAAAACGCTCCCCCACCACAGAACCCATTGAGCCACCCATAAATCCAAACTCAAAAGCTGCTGCGATAACAGGAAGTTCCTCAAGAACCCCTTGCATGACGACTAAAGCATCCGTTTCACCGGTGGCTTGTTTCGCTTCTTCAATACGTTCAGGGTAGCGTCGCGTATCCTTGAACTTCAGTGAATCAATAGGGGTGACTTCAAAACCAATTTCAAAACGCTCCCCTTGGTCTAAAAATAAGTCTAAGCGGGTTCTCGCATTAATTCGTATATGGTGGGAACACTTTGGACAAACATGTAAGTTACTCTCTAAGTCAGAACGATAAAGTACCGCTTCACAGGATCCACATTTTACCCACAGTCCCTCTGGGACAGAGCCTTTAATGTTATGTTTATCACGCTTAATGCGTGGGGGAAGTAATTTTTTAAACCAACTCATAATGTGTTATCCAAAGCTTGTCTGAGTTCTTGTATTAACTTACCCACTTCTTGAGGGATTTTTTTTGTTTCTGCTTGTTCAATGGTTTCAACAATTCTGGATCCCACCACCACGGCATCAGAGAACTGCCCAATTGCTCGCGCTGTGTCGCCATCACGAATACCAAAACCTACTCCCACTGGGATGCTCACATGACGTTTTATTCTCGCCACCTGTGCTTGCACATCCTGCACATCAATATGACTCGCTCCTGTCACCCCTCTTAAAGACACATAATAGACATAACCTTTAGCCATCCGCGCGATATCTTCTACGCGCTCATCGGTGGTGGTGGGAGCAATTAAAAAAATAGGGTCAATTGAAAACGGGTTTAACGCGTCAGCCAACAACTTGGCTTCAGCGGGCGGGTAATCTACCACCAATACCCCGTCAACGCCCACATCATGACAATTCTTAACAAAGGTACTAACCCCCATCCGCTCAATAGGATTGGCGTATCCCATCAAGACCAAGGGGGTATGGTTATTGGTTTGACGAAACTCTTTAACGGTATTGAGTACATCAATGAGCCGCACCTTATTTTTTAGCGCTCTCTCACTGGCTCTTTGAATCACTGGACCATCAGCCATGGGGTCTGAAAAAGGGATACCCAATTCAATAATATCCGCCCCAGCGGCCACCATGGCATGCATGGTAGGGAGACATGTGGATAACTCAGGGTCTCCTACAGTAAAAAAAGGAATCAACGCACAGCGTTGTTGGGATGTTAATGATGCAAATACTTGTTCTATTCGTGACACGGTCTTTATCCTATTTTTGCCAAGTTCTAAAGTGTAATGCCACTGCGCTCTGCCACAGTGGCCATGTCCTTATCACCACGACCAGAGAGGTTGACGAGTAAAACCTTATCACGACTCATACCAGGAGCGATTTTCATGGCGTGGGCTAAGGCATGACTAGATTCCAAGGCAGGAATGATTCCTTCCATGCGACATAAATCATGGAAAGCTTGCAGAGCTTCGTCGTCATTCACTGCTACATATTGTGCGCGACCACTGTCCTTAAGCCAGGCATGCTCAGGGCCAACACCTGGGTAATCAAGGCCCGCTGAAATAGAATGGGTTTCAACAATCTGACCATTATCATCTTGCAACAGATAGGTACGGTTGCCATGCAAGACACCAGGAGTTCCTGCAGACAAGGAGGCAGAATGACGGCCAGATTCAATTCCTTCTCCCCCCGCCTCAACACCAATTAAAGCCACGTTAGTCTCATTAATATAGGGGTAAAAAATCCCCATGGCGTTAGATCCCCCGCCCACACAAGCTAATACCGCATCAGGCTGGCGGCCAATCATATCAGGCATTTGTAAGAGACACTCACGGCCCACCACAGCATTAAAGTCACGCGCCATCATAGGATAGGGATGAGGACCTGCGACGGTACCAATAATATAAAAAGTGTTATGGACATTAGTCACCCAGTCACGCATAGCCTCATTGAGAGCATCCTTTAGCGTTCGTGAGCCACTTGTGACAGGAATCACCTCAGCGCCTAATAATTTCATGCGATACACATTTTGCGCTTGTCTTTTCACATCCTCCGCACCCATATACACCACACATTCCATGCCATATCGAGCAGCCACCGTAGCTGTCGCTACGCCATGCTGGCCAGCACCTGTTTCAGCGATAACCCTAGGTTTACCCATGCGTTTGGCCAACATCGCTTGGCCTACGGTATTATTAATTTTATGGGCACCAGTGTGGTTTAAATCCTCACGTTTGAGATAAATTTGTGCCCCACCAAGATGTTCAGACATACGTTTAGCATGATAAATAGGGCTCGGACGACCTACATAATGCTTTAATTCATAAGCTAGTTCCTGTTGAAACGCTGCATCATCGCGAACAAATAAATACTCTTTTTTTAAGCTCTCAATGGCTGCAATCAGCGTTTCAGAAACAAACGTTCCCCCGTAGGGTCCAAAATGGCCATCTTTACTGGGCATATCATACGGCTTCATTTCTCGCTCCTTGTATAAATGCTTGGCATTTATTAATATCCTTAATTCCAGGGCTCTGCTCAACGCCACTACTGACATCTACCGCCCAAGGTCTCACTGCTTTAATTGCTTGCCCTACATTC
>VFSW01015682.1_pt1 | contig 10391 bp, 7 predicted proteins | sample 5358111 | NCBI WGS metagenome assembly VFSW01 (sample SAMN11554181, study PRJNA540505) | mine drainage metagenome | isolation source: sediment from site ElyBrook_90M | place: USA: Ely Copper Mine, Vershire, VT | collected 2017
TTCGTGCAGTCGCGGGCGCGGGCGAGGGCCGGGGCCAGTTCGGCCAGGCTGCCGACATGTTCGGATGCGGCCCCCAGGCTCGCGGCATGGGCGGCGAAATCCACGACCGGCAGCGTCACGTGGCTGGCATCGGCCAGCAGGTTGTTGAACCCGGCCCCGCCGGTCGCGCGCTGCAGGCGGTCGATGCAGCCGAAGCCGCGATTGTCGAGCACCACGACGATCAGCTTGAGGCCCAGCATCACCGAGGTCGCGAGCTCGGAATTCATCATCAGATAGCTGCCATCGCCCACCAGCACGATCACCTCGCGGTCGCGCCGGGCGAGTTTCACGCCCAGCCCGCCGGCGATCTCGTAGCCCATGCAGGAGAAGCCGTATTCCATGTGATAGGTGTTGGGCTGCGCCGCCTGCCATAATTTGTGCAATTCGCCCGGCAGCCCGCCGGCGGCGCAGACCACGATGTCGGACGGGCGGCAGACGCGCTGCACCGCGCCCAGCACCTGCGCATCCGAGGGCAGGGGCGCGTTGGAGGGGCCGGTCGCCGCGGCGGCATCCGGCGCCCAGGCGGCAAGTTCGGCGCGGGCATCGCCGATCCAGGACAGCGGCGCCTTGTGCGCGCCCAGCAGGGCGGACAGCGCGGCCAGGCCGCTGCGCGCATCCGCCACCAGCGGCAGGGCGGCGTGCTTGCCGGCATCGAAGGGCTGCACGTTCAGCCCGATGATGCGCCGGTGCGGATTGCGGAACAGCGCCCAGGATCCGGTGGTGAAATCGGCGAGGCGGGTGCCCACGGCCAGGATCAGATCGGCGCGGCCGGCCATGCTGTTGGCCGCCCCGGTGCCGGTCACCCCGATCGCGCCCAGGTTCAGCGTGTGGTCGTGCGGCAGCGATCCCTTGCCGGCCTGGGTCTCGGCGACGGGGATGGCGTGCGCCTCGGCGAAATGGGCCAGCGCCTCGCCGGCCTCGCTGTACAGCACGCCGCCGCCGGCGATGATCAGCGGCGCCTTGGCCGCCTCCAGCGCCACCGCGGCCGCGTGCAGTTCGTGCGCGTCGGCCTGCGGCCGGCGGATATGCCAGGTCCGCGGGGCGAAGAAGCTCGAAGGATAGTCGAACGCCTCGGCCTGCACGTCCTGACACAGCGCCAGGGTCACCGGTCCGCAGGCGGCCGGGTCGGTCAGCACCGACAGGGCATGGGGCAGGGCGGCGAGCAGCTGCCCGGGACGGGTGATGCGGTCGAAGAAGCGCGAGACCGGGCGGAAGCAATCGTTGGCCGACACGGTCGCGTCGCTGAAGCTCTCGATCTGCTGCAGCACCGGGTCGGGCGCACGGCTCGCGAACACATCGCCCGGCAGCAGCAGCACCGGCAGGCGGTTGACATGCGCGACCGCGGCGGCGGTGACCATGTTGGTGGCGCCGGGTCCGATCGAGGTGGTGCAGGCCATCATCCGCCGCCGGTTCAGCGCCTTGGCATAGGCGATCGCGGCCAGTGCCATCGCCTGCTCGTTATGCGCCCGCAAGGTCGGCAGGGTCTCGCGCAGCTGATACAGCGCCTCGCCCATGCCGGCGACGTTGCCATGGCCGAAGATCGCCCAGACCCCGCCGAACAGCCGCTCTTCCCGCCCGTCGATCACGGTATGCTGGACCGCCAGATAGCGGGTCAGCGCCTGGGCCATGGTCAGCCGGATGGTGGACATCGGTGCCTCCGCTGGGGTGGACGGGAAATCGGGATCAGAAGGCGGCAGGTCGCGCCTCGGTCCAGGCAGCGACCAGCCGGGCGAAGCGGTCCGCCATGTCGGTGATGGCCGTGGCATCGTCCTTGCCGCCCGCCAGCCAGGCTGCCGCTTCGGGGGCGAACGAGGTGCGGCCGAATGTGCAGCCGCGCGGTGCGGGGCACGGGGTAGCGTTGCGCAGGCCCGCGTGAGGCGCGGCGTCCGGCGCTTCCAGACCGAGCATGACCATCCCGCGGCAGAACCGGTCTCCTCCTCGATCATCGCCGCGATGTTGTCCCACGCGGTCGTGCGGGCCGGCGGCGGCGGCTGCCACCGGTCCAGCCTGATGAGCAGACCATAGAGCCGGCGCAGCACGCTGGCGATGGTCTCATCGGCCATTGCGGTATCTGTGGGCGGGATGATCCCGATCAGCACCTCCCGCCCGATCGACAGCCCGGCGGATGTCGTGCCGAGCAGGGCCTGCCGGGCGGGGAGGGGATCGCGGCCGCAATCCCGGCACCGCCCATCGGGCCGGGCATGAACACGATCACCGCCAGGCTGAGCGGGCGGATCCGGCGCAGCGGGGCCGGCACATCGGCGCTGCCGCCGGCGCCCCGCGGCGCCAGGCTCGGGTGAAGCGCGCCACCAGCGCGAAGCAGCGCTCAGCCGCCTCGGATCGATGGGCGCGCCGGTGGTGTCCTCGCCTTCGGGGCGGGCCCTGCGCGGACGCAGCGCCCCCAGGGGCGTCGCCGAGGCAGGCAGCCGGCCGCTGATCTGCCGGGCATCGAGATCGACCGGGGACCGGCCGCGTCACCAAATCAGGCGCGCGGGATTCCTGGCGGGGATCGGGACTGGATATTTCAGATACCAGGCGGGGCGGGAGGACGTCCTGGCCGCTTGCCGGCGATCAGCCGAGCAGAATATCAGATCGATCACGTCGTATCGCATGATACGGAAGCCGGGGGGGCGAATGGACAGGATCGGCGTGGCGGTGATCGGCGCCGGGTTCATGGGCAAGTGTCATGCCCAGGCCTGGCGCGTCGCGGGGACGGTGTTCGACGATCTGCCCGCGGTGTCGCTGGAACTGCTCTGTGACATCGCCCCCGGGGCTGACGCGCTCGCGTCCGCCTGGGGTTTCGCCCGCGCCGCCGCCGACTGGCGCGCGGTGCTGGACGACCCGCATGTGCAGGTGGTTTCGATTACCACGCCGAACCATCTGCATCCCGCCCAGGCCCAGGCCGCCCTGGCGGCGGGCAAGCATGTCTGGTGCGAAAAGCCGATGGCCCCCGCCCTGGCCGAGGCCGAGGCGATGGCCGCCTCTGCCGCGGCGGCGGGCGGCTGCCGTACCCGGCTGGGCTATAACTACGCGGCCAATCCGCTGATCGATCAGGCCGCCGCGCTGATCGCGGCCGGGGTGATCGGCACGCCGTTGCATTTCCGCGGCGTGGTGGACGAGGATTATCTGGCCGATCCGGCGCTGCCCTGGTCCTGGCGCTGCCAGGCGCGGCAGGCCGGCCTCGGTGCGCTCGGCGATATCGGCGTGCATCTGGTCAGCCTGGCGCACCGGCTGCTGGGGCCGATCCGGCGTGTGACCGGCACGCTGCAGACGGTGCATCGAGAGCGCCAACTGCCCGGCGGCGGTGTCGCCGCGGTGGAGAACGACGATGCGATGCAGGCGCTGGTGCAGTTCGCCGGCGGCGCCTCGGGGGTGCTGAGTGCGAGCCGTCTCGCCTGGGGGCGCAAGAACCGCCTCGGCTTCGAGGTGCAGGGCAGCGCCGGCACGCTGTGTTTCGATCAGGAGCGGCTGAACGAGTTGCACCTGTTCACCGCCGGCGGTGATCCGGCGACCAGCGGCTTCCGCAGGATCCTGGCCGGCCCCGCCCATCCGCCCTATGGGGCGTTCTGCCCGGCGCCGGGGCATCAGCTGGGATTCAACGATCTCAAGGTGATCGAGTGCGCGTCGCTGCTGCGCGGCATCGCCGGCGGGACGCCGGTGCGGTTCGATTTCGCCGAGGGGCTGGCAATCGAGCGGGTGGTTCATGCGATCGCGCGCTCGGCGGCGATCGGGGCGCCGGTGGAGGTGGCGGGCCAGGGCGCGAGCGGCACCGGCTGACGCGGATTTGCGGACCGATCGGTCTCCATCTCGTTGTTTTGTCGCGCCATTTTTCGCGGTTGAACTCGACCCGATGCGATCCTGCTCTCGGCGACAAAGCCGGGGCTTTGCCGGCCATGGCCCTTTGCCCCCCAGGGAATGGCGGGTCCCGAAGGGCCATGGGGGCGGCGGCCTCGCTCGCCTCATTTCGCCCCGCAGCGCCGCTCGAACACCGCGACCAGCATCGCATCCAGGCTCTGGCGCCAGCAGCGGTCGTTCTGCAAGCCGGCGAGCAGGTCCGGCAGCAGGGCGCGGCTGTCGCGGTCCAGTGCCAGCCTCGCGATCACCATGCGCGGCTCGCTGCGTGCGGCCAGCGACCGCGGATCGGATCCCACCACCAGCAGACGCAGTGTGGCCGGCGCGCTGGCGATGAACACGCCGGCCACGCCCACGCCGTCATTGCCGCGCGGCACCAGCACCAGGCCCTCGGGTCCTGCCGCCGCTGCCGCGGCCAGGGCGGCAGCGCGCTGGGGCTGCATCGTCTCCGGCCGGCTCAGCAGCCCGGCGAGGGAGAGCGCCTGCACCGCCAGGACCAGGCCCAGCCCGGCGCCGGCGATGCGGGGGGGCAGGTTGGCCAGAGCGCCGGCCAGCAGCAGGGCGGCGAAGGGGGTCGCGAAGGCGAGGTAGCGCAGTTCGATCGGAATCGTGTCGAACACCGCTCCGAGCAGCACCAGGCCGAGCGGCGGGGCGAGTGCCGCCATGCCCAGCAGCGCCACCGGGCCGGGCCGGCCGATCCGCCGCCAGCGCCACAGGATCAGGCCGGCGAGGCCGGCGAGCAGCCCGGCCAGCGCGATGCCCGCCAGCGTGCCGGCTGCTCCGGGCAGATAGCGTGGCAGGCCGCCGAACAGTGCCGCGGCCAGATCGCGGGCCAGCGCGGCCAGGCTGGCGGGCAGCGAGAACGGTGGAAACTGGCCGGCCCGGCTGTCCCGCTGGGCCAGGAAGAACCACAGATCCCCGGGCAGGATCAGCGCGAAGCCGGCCCAGCCCGCCAGCCAGAGCCCCAGGGCGCGCCGGCCCTGCCAGGCGAGCCACAGCAGCGCGGCGATCCCGACGAAGCAGGCGAGGTAGTTGGTGAAGCTCGCCAGCCCCAGCAGCACCCCGCCCGCGAAAGCGAGGCCGGCGCGCCGGTGGCGCTGGGCAAGCAGCAGCGTCAGCACCCCCAGCAGCGACAGCGCCTGGGCCAGAGCGAAGCCGCGCGCGATCATGCCGGTATAGGCGAAGCCGTAGCAGCCCAGGGTGAGCAGCATCGCCGCCCCCGCCGGCAGCAAGGCGATCCGGGCGATGGCCCCGACCAGGGCCAGCGCGGCCACACCCGCCAGCACCGAGAACAGCCGCAGCGTCCACAGTCGCGGCACCGCTGCCCCGTCCTGTGACCCATCCGGCGCTCCATCGCGCGCCTCTTGCCGTCCGAGAGCGTCGGTTGCCCCGCGCCACAGCCACAGGGCCCAGAAATACAGCGGCGGATGCACATCGGTCTGCCGCAGCGTGGTGGCGATCTCCGCCGGGTTGGAGCGGCCGGCGAAGACCGTCCGCAGCGCCGCGGCGCTGGCCGGGCGGTCGGGCCAGACCGGCCGGGGCGTGCCGGCCAGCACCAGTGCCGTATAGCCCTCGTCATATTCCATGCCGCGCAGGGCCGCGCCGGCCCCGAGGACGGCGAGGCCGAGCCCCAGGACCAGCGCCACCGCGCCGCGACCGAGGCGGGTAGTGAACGGGTCCAGGTTTGGATATCGGGCCGCCACACAACCTCTAAGGGTAGTTAACGGGTTTCCATTGCACGTATCTCGGGTTTAGTCTATTCATTGCGTCGTTCTGCCGATCGGAAGGCGCGAACGCATGCCGGACAGCTCGCACACTTTGGATGGCCCGATCGAGCCGGGGGCCGGTCTGCGCGAGGCGGGGGCGGGCCTGCTTGAAACCGCCTGGCGTCCGGTCGTCTCGGTGGTGGTGCCCGTATTCAACGAGGCGTCGGGGCTGCACGAATTCCATCGGCGCCTGCGCAGCGTGATGGATGCCGGTCCGGACCGCTGGGAAGTGGTCTATGTCGATGACGGCAGTTCGGATGCCTCGTGCGCGCTGCTGCAGAGCCTCCGGCTGACCGATCCGCGGGTCGCGATCGTCGCCTTGTCGCGCAATTTCGGCAAGGAGATCGCGACCACGGCCGGGCTCGATCACGCGAAGGGCGAGGCGGTGGTGCTGATCGACGCCGATCTGCAGGACCCGCCGGAGGAGATCCCGCGGCTGATCGCCGCCTGGCGGGACGGGTTCGACATGGTCCATGCCCGCCGGCTGGCGCGCTCGGGCGAGAGCTGGGCCAAGCGGGCCAGCGCATCGCTGTTCTACCGGCTGATGCAGCATACCGGAAAGGTGCGGCTGCCGCGCGATACCGGCGATTTCCGGCTGATGAGCCGCCGGGTGGTGGATGCCGTGCTGAGCCTGCGCGAACAGCACCGCTTCATGAAGGGCCTGTTCGCCTGGGTGGGCTTCCCGACCACCACGATCGATTATGACCGCGCCGCCCGCCATGCCGGGCACAGCAAATGGAACTACTGGACCCTCTGGAATCTGGCGATCGAGGCGATCACCAGCTTCACCGTGCTGCCGCTGAAGATCGCCACCTATCTGGGCATGGCGGTGGCGCTGTTCGCCGCGGTGTTCGGGGCCCAGCTGGTGGTGCGCACCCTGCTGTTCGGCAATCCGGTGGCAGGCTATCCCAGTCTGATGGCGGTGGTGCTGTTCCTGGGCGGGGTGCAGCTGATCACGCTCGGGGTGATCGGCGAATATCTCGGCCGGGTGTTCAACGAGACCAAGGGACGGCCGCTCTATCTGGTGGAGCGGTTCCTGCCGAGCCAGTCCGCCGCGCGGTGAGCCGCTTCCGGCGCCTGGCCGCCGGGGGGCAGACCCGGGCCGGGCTGGCGCATTTCGGGCCACCTGGCAAACCGGCACCGGCGTCGATGGGTGGCGATTCCCCGGCTTGTGCGCAGGGGCGTTCGGCGCCGGGGAAGGCTTCGGGCGGGGCCCTGTCGCCCGGCGCGGGCAAGCTGTGCTGCGCCGTGGCGGTCCTGCCGCCGGCCATGCGGCCGTGGCGTCTGGCGGGATCGGCGCCGGGGATCGCGTTCGCCCTGCTGGCGGCGCTGCTGCTGGCGGTGGCGCCGGCAGCCGCCTTGCCACCGCCCGAGCGGCTCGCGGTGCTGCAGCGCGGGGTGAACCTCACCAACTGGTTCCGCTTTCCCGCCCGTGCCGATCCGGCCTCGCTGCGCGCCTATCTGGACCCTGCCGCGCTTGCGGCGCTGCGCCGGGCGAGGTTCGGCTTCGTGCGCCTCGCGGTGCAGCCGGAGCTGCTGGAGGACGGGCAGAGCGAGGCGGCAGGCCGGCTGGCGGCGCTCGATGACGCGGTGCTCCGCCTGCAGGCGGCGGGGCTGGGCGTGGTGCTGACCCCGCATCCGCGCGATTGGCGGCCCGAGGCCTCGGTGTCCGAGCGCGCCCGGCTGCTGCGCTTCTGGCGGCGGCTCGCCCCGCTGCTGGTGAGGCACGATCCGCGCCTCACCTTCGCCGAGCTGGTCAACGAGCCGGTGTTCCATGGCGATCCCGCCGGCTGGGCGGCGCTGCAGGCCGGCCTGGCCGCGTCAGTGCGGGCGCTGCTGCCCCGCACCACGCTGCTGGTCAGCGGCAATGACTGGGCGAGTCTCGACGGTCTGCTGGCGCTGAGCCCGCTCGCCGATCCGAACCTGGTCTATACGTTTCATTTCTACGAGCCGCCGGTCCTGACCACGCTCGGCGCCTTCGAGCCCGGCCTCGATCCAGCGGCGCTGGGGCGGCTGCCGTTTCCCGCGCCCGACCGGCAGGCCTGCCTGGCGGCGGCGCAGGCCGGAACGGCGGGGCGAACACGCGCGGTGATCGCCTATTACTGCGCCCTGGGCTGCGATACCGCCTGGGTGGACCGCAGGATCGCCCTGGCCGGCGCCTGGGCTCGGCGCTACCGCCAGGCGGTACTGCTGGGTGAGTTCGGCGCAGCCGCGGGGCTCATGCGGGGGGGCCCGCGCGCCGGGCGGGGGGCCGGCCGGGGCGCGGCCGGGGCCGCGGGGAGCGGCGGGGCGCTGTGGGGCTATGACGACAGCATGGGGTTCGGCGTGCTGCCGGCGGGGCGGGGGCAGACAGCTGCGCCGCTCGATGCCGGCGTGCTGGCGGCGCTCGGCCTGGATCGCGGTGCCTCGCCGGCAAGCGCGTCGGGGGCTGCCCCCTAGCGGAGCAAGGCCAGGGCCCCGGCTTCCATGACCCATGGCGGGAAATCCCCCGGTGCCCCAGGCCTCTGGCGGGTTCAAGACGGGATAGGGGGGCTGGCCCCTGGCCTCGCCTGGTGCTCGCGCCGGCTCGCCGCCGCCCGGATCTTGCCCGGCGCCGGAGCTTCCTGTTTTCTGCCGCGTGGCGCGGCAACAGCAACTTTTCCCGACCGAGCCGCGTTGCAGGACCAACCAGAGGAGAGACCGTGATGCGTTCCCTGCTGCTGTCCGTGACATTGCTGGGTCTGACCGGGATGCCGGTTCTGGCCCAGACCACGCCGCCGGCGATCGACCAGAATGCCGGGGCGAGGCCGGGTAACGAGATCGGCACCGGCAATTCGCTGCCGCTTTCGGACCGCGCCAGCAACATCACCGATGCCGATACCCGTTCCGTCATCGCCCCGCGCCTGCCGAGCCCGGATGTGTCCGATGACGCGGCGCCCAAGAAATTCCTGATGGCGGCTCGCCAGGCGCTGGCGGCCGGGCGCACCGGCGAGGCGCAGGAGGCGCTGGAGCGGGCCGAGACCCGGCTGCTCAGCCGGTCGGTCTCGCCCTCGAAGGTCCGTGAGGCGAGCAACAACCAGGCGATCGCCGATATCGGATCGGCCCGTCGGGCGCTCGCGGCCGGACAGCGCAGCGAGGCGGTGCAGAGTATCGAGGCAGCGGTGAGCCAACTGGGCAGCTGATGGCCGGCACCCGGCGCGGGGAGTGGGCCCAGGGACACTGCGCCCCATCCTCGCCATCCGCCGGGGCCTTGGTGGCGACCCCGTGTCGAGGGGGCGTCCGATCAACGGCGCCGCTCAGCCCGAGCCCCAGGCGGGTCGGCGCCCCAGTCTGACCAGCACCCAGTCTGATCCGCGCCCAGTCTGATCCGCGCCCAGTCTGACCAGCGCTCAGTCTGACCAGCGCTCAGTCTGACCAGCGCTCAGTCTGACCAGCGCTCCGGGATGAACAGCGCCCCAGTATCACCGGCGCCCGAAGCTGGCCAGAGCCCGAACCTCACCGGCGCCCCACGCTGACCGGCGCCCCCGTCTGACCGGCGCCCCCGTCTGACCGGCGCCCCCGTCTGACCGGTGCCCCAGGATGACCAGCGCCCCAGTCTGACCAGCGCCCCAGTCTGCCGCAGGATCGGGCGAGGGCCAGATCCGACCGCCCGGGATTGACCGGCCTGTCTGATCCGGGCGCGGACGGCCGGTCCGGGATCAGGCCAGCTCGGCGAGCCGGGCGAGCAGGAAGTCGCGGAACACCGCGACCCGTTTGGAGTGGCGGAGTTCCTCGGGATAGACGAAGAACACGTCCACCTTGGGCGATTTCAGCTCCGGCAGCAGCAGCACCAGACCCTCGGTCTCCGGGCCCATATAGTCGGGCAGGGCGGCGATGCCGATGCCCGAGCGCACTGCTTCCAGGATCGCCTTCAGGCTGTTGACCTCCAGCAGGGCGCGGCGGGGGTTGCCGGGTCGGCGCCCGGCCTCGGCCAGCCAGTTGATGTCGGCGACCGGGGGATGATACTCGCCGAACAGAACCAGCCGGTGTTGGTCGAGATCCTCGGCGCGCTGGGGCTTGCCATGGCGCTGCACATACTCGGCCGAGGCCAGGATGTTCCAGTTGATCGTCATCAGATGCCGCTGCACCAGGTCGGGCTGCTTGGGGGGGTGCATGCGGATCGCGACATCGGCCTCACGCATCGCGAGATCGAGATCGGTGTCTTCCAGCAGCAGCGTCATCGACACGTCCGGATAGGCGCTGAGGAAACCCTGCAGCCGCGGGGCGAGCCAGGTGGCGCCGAAGGCCACGGTGGTGGTGACCTTGAGCCGCCCGGCCGGCTTTTCCTTGCTCTCAGTCAGCAGCGCCTCGGTCATCGCGAGCTTGGCGAACACCTCGCGCACGGTGCGGTTCAGCGCCTCGCCCTGCTCGGTCAGGATCAGGCCGCGCGCGTGGCGGTGAAACAGCGGTACCGCCAGGGCTTCCTCGAGCGCCGAGATCTGGCGCGAGACCGCCGACTGGCTGAGATTCAGCGTGTCTCCGGCATGGGTGAAGCTGCCGGCCTCGGCCACCGCGTGGAAGACGCGCAGTTTGTCCCAGTCCATGGTTCCGTCCCTCAACTGCCGTCCCAGCACCGGGCGTCCCGCCATCCGGAGGCGGGAGAAGCGACTCTGACCGCTGATACAGTCTGAACCAGTCGGCGCGGCGCGCCAACAACTGCGGCGGGCACGGATGGAAGAACGCCAATCCGCCCGCCCCCGTATGGCCGTCCCCATC
>VFSW01015683.1_pt1 | contig 10391 bp, 10 predicted proteins | sample 5358111 | NCBI WGS metagenome assembly VFSW01 (sample SAMN11554181, study PRJNA540505) | mine drainage metagenome | isolation source: sediment from site ElyBrook_90M | place: USA: Ely Copper Mine, Vershire, VT | collected 2017
ATGACTTTCCGCAGGAAAAGCGTGGATTCAAGGCTTATCCTGGCGCGTATGGGGATGGGGGGTGAGGTCCGTCTGCGACCGACGCGACGCCCGACGGGGGCATTGATCAACAGATCTTGAGCCTCACGGACGTTTCACTGAGCCTCACGGACGCTTCACTGAGCTTCACGGACGCTTCACTGAGCCTCACGGACGTTTCACTGAGCTTCACGGACGCTTCACTGAGCTTCACGGACGCTTCACTGGGCCTCACGGACGCTTCACTGAGCTTCACGGACGCCACAACAGCGAGGGGGGAGAAGAGTTGTAATTCCACCGGTTTGCACCCCCTCGCCCTTTAGGGAGAGGGGGCCAGGGGGTGAGGTCCGTTGGAGACAGGCGCGACGCCACTCCGGAGGTCGACCCACATGGCACGTCCAATGCTCTTGTCCAGCGGCATGGCATCTTCAACATCACGTCGCATGTGCTGGCTGGCCCTCCTGGTCCTGGCAGGATGTACCCGCACCGTGTCCCCCACTCCCGTGGATGCCGGCGTCGGTGCGGATTCGGGAGCCTGTTCTTTGGGCCCGCTGACCTTTGAGATGCAGGCTGCCTCGCCCTCGGACTACTGCATCGGACCGCCCTCGGGCTGTCTCAACCACTGGGTCGACGTCGTGGGGCCCGATGGCGTCGAGCACAGCCTGGACGCTCCGTGTCTGCCAGATTGTGCCAACTGTGACTCCGTGGCCTGTCCTGACCTCTGCGAAGCACCTTCGCCGCTCCCGTCCGGCGGGGTTCATCGAACGTGGACAGGTACCTGGACCAGCCCTGGCCTCTGCGGCGCTGGCGTCGCGTGCAATGCCAGCGGTTGCGCTGTGCCGGGTCGGTACATCGCGCGGATGTGCGCCTACCGGAACCTGGGTTCAGGCGAACCGGGCGGTTTGTGCAGGGCGGACGCGACGGCGGTGTGCGTCGACGTTCCCTTTGACTGGCCTCCGGTCACCCCTGGCGAAACGGTCGTGGGTACCCTTGGCGGCAACTCCGACGGAGGAACCCGGGATGCTTCCGATGCAGGCGGTTGCGTCCTTCCCGATGGCGGCTGGTGTCCGTACGGAACTTCTTGTCCAGCGGGGGATGGGTGCAACACATGCACGTGCATGGCGAATGGATCCACGGTGTGCACCGAACGTGACTGCCGTCCCGACGCGGGGTGTGTCATCGATTGTCCCAGCGCCCCGCCGGGATGCTCCTGGCAGGGTGGCGGCTGCAATCCTCCAACATGCGGAACGTTGGTATGCCTCGATGCGGGCACCCCCGACGCCGGTCGGATGGATGCCGGACAGCCTGACGTGTGCGAGATCCTTTGCCCGACGCCCCCTCCCGGCTGTGCCTACGTGGGCCGTGGCTGCAGCCCACCCTCGTGCGGCACGCTCGTGTGTGCCGACGCGGGAACGGGAACCTGCGCGACGCCCTGTGGTGCCGCCCGAACGTGTTGCGGTGGTGCGTGTGTCAACACGGCCAACGATCCACTCAACTGCGGCGGCTGCGGTGTGGCTTGTACGGGAACCACGCCGTACTGCAACGGCAGCGGGCACTGCGAAGCCACGCCGTGCATGGCGACCCCATCGTGTCGAACCGGCTTTACCTGTTGCGGAGCCCAGTGCTGTGGCGCCGGACAGATCTGTTGTGAACCGCAGGGTCCCGTCTCATTGGGTCCCGAATGCGTGACGCCCACGGGCACTCCGGCGACCTGTCCCCAGGGCTGCGCGCCGTTGTGCGTGAGTGATCGCAACGTCAAACGCGACATCGTTCCCGTGAACGACCGCGAGGTGCTCGATCGCGTCGCGAGGCTTCCAGTCTCTGAATGGTCGTACCAATGGGACGACCCTTCGATCCGGCACATGGGACCGATGGCGCAGGACTTCTACGCTGCGTTCGGGTTGGGAGACACCGACCGTGCGTACAACCCGATCGACGCGCACGGCGTGGCGCTGTCCGCGATCCGCGGTCTCAACCAACGCCTCGACGAACAAGCCGCACGGATCGAACGGCTCGAAGCCGAGAACGCCCGGCTGCGAGCGATGCATCGGCATCGGTAGGGGCGCCGCGGAGACGACGTCCTAGCGCGTCACCAACACGGCTTTGCCCGCGTAGGCCGTCCAGTAGTCCTGGCCAAGACCCGTGTAGGTAAACTGGTTGAAGTTGAAGCCAGGGATACGCAGGCCCACGAGAGAGAGGGTCGCGGCGCTTCCGGCAGGGATGTCCGATAGACCCATGAGGGACGAGAGATCGGGGTAGACCATGGAGGTGATGGTTCCCGGGGCGAAGTGCTGCCAGGTTCCACTGTCCCACTGGAGCGTCAACAGATACACGTCGGGGAGCACCCCCGGGACGGTGAAATGCACAGTGCGGTCCGCGGGGAGAGCCCCCCCTTCGGTGGGCACCGTAAGGTCTGGAATCCCGAGCCAGTTGCCCACGTCCAGGGTGTCGTCCGGCGTGGTGATTCCCTGGAGGATGAGGGCGGACATGGGCGCGGGGGTGTCGGGTTGTCCCGTGGTCATGTCGGCGCCAAAGGGCGTCGGGCCGTTGATGGCGCCCGAGGCGTACCGAAAATGCACCGTGAAGCGCCCGTCGGCGATGGTTCCCATGAGCCCCGGGAGGCCCTCGAAGACGTAGCTTTCGTCCGCGCTCACCCCGTGGACGGTGGCCGACGGAAAGGGAATCACGCCTTCGCCACCGAGATCGAGAAACACGTTGCCTTGGAGGGTGTTCGGCATCCCGCTCTCGGGGACCGGGAGATCGTGGAGATGGGCGGGCATCTCGTGGCTGAGGGCGATGTCCATCGGCACGAGAACCCCCGAAACCGTGGCGCCGGGTGATCCAAGGACGTCTCGTGCGACCCCCATGAGATACGGCGTAAACGCCATGGTACTGGTGTTCTGGATCCCCGCGATGGCGTACACCGCCACGGCCGCGGGACGCGCTTCGATCGTAAAGGGATACCCTGGACCGTGAATGGGATGCGGGACGACCTCGTAGACCGTGGCGACGCCGATGGCCTGTGGGTCCGCCTCGAAGATATCCGCCCGCGAGGCGTACACAAACGACACGCGGCGCTCGCCGGTACGCGGTACCGGGAGATTGTCCCAGGGGTTGGGCGCCGTCTCGTTGGGGCCTGACCACACCAACTGACCCGTGATGCGCGCGGCGAGGACGGTCTGGCCTTCATTCGGTGCACCGCCGTGACCGCAACTCGGGAGCATCAAGGGCGAGAGGTACACCGAGGCCGCTGCGGCGTTGAAAGACTGGATCGTGGCGGTGGTAAAACAGTGTGCCGCGGCGGTGACCGTGACCGGAGCCATGAGTCCCGGTGGTGCAAGGGTCACCTGGCCCATGGCGTCGGTGAGACCCGCGGAGGGCGGCACGGCCCCGGGGGTGTTGTTGAGAAACACAAAGGCCGAAGGAATCGCACTGCCCGTGGCAGAATTGATGACCGAGACCGTGAGGGAGCCGTTGACCATGCCGCCCGAGAGCCCACCCGAAGAACCGTTGGTGTTGTCGGCGTACGCGTACGCATCCGGGACGGTGATCGTTTCGCTCCCCGCGGTGGTCGTCACGGGGACCGTCGCCGTGAAATGGGGCGGCGTAAGACAGTCGAGGAGCGAGGGGCTGGTGACCTGCACCATGGTGCAGGGCATGCTGTCGAAGGTGACGGACATGCCGTCGGCAAAGTGGGTTCCAGAGCCGTGGAGGGAGACGCGTGCGCCGCCGGTGAGGGGGCCCGTGGCGGGGTCGACGTAAAACGCATCGTAGTGGTAGCCACCGGGGAGCACCGTGTGTCCTGACGCCTGGTCCACCGTGACGTCGACGTCTCCGGGGTTGTTGGCCGGGGTGACCACGGCGATGCGATGGTCGTCGATGACCATGGTGTACGCGGGTTGCGCCATGGCCGTGCCAAAGTGCACGACGGCGTCCGATGTAAAGTTCACCCCACGGATTGTGACTTGCGTCCCACCGAGAAACGGTCCGTGCGCGGGTTCGACGCCGACGAGGACAGGTGCTGGCGCAGGCGGGGGTCCCTGGTCGGTGACCATCACGGCAGCATCCACGACGCCCGTGTCCACCGTGGCATCACTGCCAAAGCCGCTGCCAGAACTGCACCCTGCCGTCAGCGACCAGGCCGCGGCGGCCGCGAGACAAAGGACGAAGCGGGTTCCCATGCGGTTCTCCAGGGGGCGGGCGGAGGTACCCAGGGGGAGTATCCGGGGAAAAGGCTCACGCGCGCAAGCCCAGGGCGCTCAAGCAGTCCCAGCGCCACCCCGGCGAAAGAAATCCGTGTCGGAGCCTGGCGGTTTACTCGCAGAGTCCCATGAAGCCTGGATACTCCGCGGCGTACATTCCGTTGAGCCACGGGAGGCATTGGGTGTCGTTGGGGCAGGTCGCTCCTGGCGTACACAACAGCCCGCACTGACCGAGAAAGCACCGTGGGGTCACCCCGGCCGACGGTCGCGTGGGGGCGCAGTCGGTATCCAGTTGGCAGTACGCGAAACACATACTTTCGCCCGCGGGGTTGTACACACCGGGGTACTGTCCGCACACGGCACAGGTCGTCGAGCCACACTGGTCTTGCGACACGCAGCGGGAATACACACCCAGGGGAGACGACCCTGGGGCGCATGCGCCCACCGCGATGCACCCTGTACACACGCCGTTGGGGTCGCAGAGGGCGTAGCCCGATTGCGTGAATCCGCCGTCGAGGGTCAGCGTGCACGCACGGCGGTCTGTCATCGGTATGGTAGGCGGCGGGTTGCTGCACGCGACGGACCCCACGATGACAGCCAGCGAGAGGGCGAGTGACTGGAGACTGCTGTCAGTCACCGTGGTCACCACAGAGGACCGTGGCGGTGGCCGTGGTGTTCAACGATGCGGAGGCGGGGCACGCGGGGCCAAAGAGGGTGAGTTCGCCGAAGGGACGGTCGGTCCAGTCCCAGCCGTTGGTGTGCGTGGGATCTTGGGGAACGGTGACGCCGCCGACAGAAATACCCACGGAGCCGACGCCGGGAGGTGGGCGGGACGGTGTGACAAACGTGCAGCGGGCGATGGTGTTCTGGATGGTGGCAAAGGCTGTGGGGAGCTCGCCGGGAGTACGCACGTCGTAGAAGGTCGGGCTGCCATCGGGAAGGCGGTTGGGCCGCCCGCCCGCGATGGCCATGGACGTGAGGGTGTCGGTAAAGTGCGGGTCGGATTGGTCGGACAGACCGATGACAAAGGTAGGGATGGGAACCACTGGGCTCGTGTCCATCGCGCGGAGTTCGGACTCGGTGCGGGCGGCGTCGAGGCATTCGATTCCGCCGTAGTCAAAGCCCACGTTGCAACCGTCGGAGAGGTTGGTGCACACGCAAGTCGCAGGGTCGAGGGCGGTGTTGCAGTTGGGTCCGCCGTCGGTGGCGAGGACGAGATACCGCGCGCGGGCGCGGTTGGGGTTGCGAACGAAGTACGTGTACGCACGGAGAAGGGCCGCGGCCGTGGGGGTTGCACCCACGGGCATGGTGCTGTCGAAGATCCCGAGGATGGCGGGCGCCGTGCCTACGTCCGGGGCGACGTCGACCGCGGGAATCGCTGCGAAGGTACACGCCGCGGCCCCGTTGGCCACACGGGTTTCGGGAAAGAACAACGCCCCGACGTCGATCTGGGATTGAAACATCGGCAGGGTGGACTGGAGCGCGTTGCGGAGGAGCGACCACTTGCTGGGTTGTCCAGGGCCTTCGCTCGCGAGGCGGTCAGCCATGGAGCCCGACCGGTCGATCACCAGGATGAGGTCTGCCGCGCGCGCGACAAGGACAAAGCTCCCGTCGGTGCAGTTGGCGAAAGGAGGGGCAGGGGAGGAAACGTCGGTGGAGCCCGCGGCGTCGGGTCCGACGCCGGAGTCGGGGACACCAAGGCCCGTGCGCGCGCCACACGCGGCGAGGGTGAGCGTGAGGGCAAGGGCGAGGGCGCCCCAATGAAAGGTCATGGCCCGACGGTGTCCCCAAAGAGGGTGACGCGCAAGGCGATGAAAACAACCTGTGGTGGGTGGGACTACAGGGCGTTGTACGAGGTGCACGCGCCGTACGAACCCCTGTGTCCCGAGGCGATGTCGCTGCCCTGGAGCCAGCCCACCGAGGTGCATTGATACCAATTGCTGTCGAGACGGCTCTGGACGCAGGTGCCGATGGGCTCTTCGGTGCCCAGCGTGGTGCTGTAACAGGTAGAGGGCGTGGGGACCGGCGCGTGACTCGGGAGTTCGTGCAAGGGGAAGTACCCGCCGCAGGCGCCTGCCGGGCCATGATGGCTGCCGGCGATGTCGTTGCCCGTGCGCCAGGCGCCCGACACGCACTGGTACCAGGTACCGTCGAGCCGACTGTCGACGCAGGTGTCGGCGGGTACCTGTCGGCCCAGCGTGGCGGAGTACCACCCCGGGGATGAGCTGGACTCGCTGCCAGAACCCGACGGAGACGTGCTGCTGGGCGTGCCCGAGCCGCAACCGAGCTGGACGGATCCTGGGACTTCTTCAGCGGTGATGGTCAGGCGATCGGACCAGCCGGCGCCGCCTGCGTTGAAGAGTTCTCGTGCGAGGATGGGAGAAGCGTCGACGATGGGTCGGCCGGCGGCTTGTTCGACGCAGATGTTGGGACCCACGTCGGCGACCTGGGCAACGCACCAGCGACCCGTGTGTGGGTTGGTGATCCGTACGTGGGTGCCGCAACCGAAGCGCCAGGCGTCGGCAACGTAGAGCCATGTACCGTCCGCGGTGCCACCGCAGGCCATGGGACCCGTGTCGGGCCCGCCGCCAAAGGTTGTCATGAAGTACGTATGGTCCGACGGAACGTTCCGCCCGGCGATTCCCGAACCGCTTTGCGGACAGTAGTACCCCCCGACCGTGAGATCACTCGTGAGGGTGGCGGACGTACCCTCGCCCCCGGCCGAATCCCCCGTCGAACCTCCGCAGCCCACGAGCGTGACCAGGGCCAAGAGTCCATAGCGGGTACACCGTGACTTCACCATCGGGCTTTACTCCTCCGTGCGAGAAACCACCCCGACGGGCAGCCGCGCCGAGCACTGATCCCACTGCACCGACCGTGCCGTTGATCGTCCCGTGGATTCTCCGACAACACCCACCATGGATCCACCGCGGACGTTCCCAAGGGATGGTCACGGCACTGAAAGCTGGTCACCGTACCCCCAGGGTCAACCCCGGAGGACCATCTTGAGAAAACCTTCGAGCACACGTCCAAACGGCGGTCGAAGCAATCCCGCAGTGTTGATCCGCGCCTGGCGGAACACAGGCTTCTTCTTGGAGAGGGCTTCAAAGCCCTCAAAGCCATGGTAATGGCCCATCCCGCTGGGGCCGACGCCCCCAAAAGGGAGGTCGTCCTGCGCGATGTGCAGCATGGTGTCGTTGACGGTGACGCCCCCTGCGAGGGTTTCGTCGAGCACCCGGGTGACCGTGCCTTCGTCGTGGCTAAAGACGTACAGCGCAAGGGGCTGGGGGTGGTCGTTGACGTACGCAATGGCCTCGTCCAGCGCGCGGTAGGTCTGCACCGGGAGGATCGGTCCAAAGATCTCGTCTTGCATCACGGCCATGTCCTCCGTGGGGTCGAGGACAAGGGTGGGGAGGAGCTTTCGGGTGGCGGGGTCGATGGACTCGCCCGCGGGATTGATCTCGAGGATCGTGGCGCCTTTGCTACGGGCGTCGTCCAGGAGGGCCACGAGCCGGGCGTGGTGGCGTGCATTGATGATGGCCGTGTAGTCAGGGTTGGCGCCGAGCGTGGGGTACATTCGTCCGACGGCGGACTGGCACGCGGAGACAAAACGGTCGCGGTCGACAGCAGGGACGAGCGCGTAGTCCGGCGCGATGCAGGTCTGTCCGGCGTTGAAGAGCTTGCCGGTCATCACGCGATCGGCCGCGGTGCGCAATGGAAAGCCCTCGCTGACGAGCGCGGGAGACTTGCCACCGAGCTCAAGGGTGACCGGGACGAGATTGTCTGAAGCGGCGCGCATGACGGCGCGGCCGACGCGGGTGGATCCCGTGAACACCAGGTGGTCAAAGGGTAGACGGGAGAAAGCCTCGCCCACGGAGGATCCGCCGGTGACCACGGTGGCGACGTCGGACGGGAGACTCTCGGAGATGAGTTCGCGGAGGAGGTTGGCGGTGTGCGGGGCGAGTTCAGAGGGCTTGAGGAGGGCTGAGTTGCCCGCGGCGAGGGCGCCCGCGAGGGGGGCGAAAGCAAGCTGGATGGGGTAGTTCCACGGCGCGATGATCCCAACGACGCCGAGGGGTTGGTACCGTACCTCCGCCCGCCCGGGAAAAAACTCCCACGCCACCGACCGCTCGCGCGGCTCCATCCACTCCCTGAGTCGCGCGCGGATGAACCGTATGCCCTGGACCGTGACAAACACCTCCGCGACGAGGCTCTCGTGCCGTGACCGACCGCCAAAGTCCTCGGAGATCACCCGGGCGATGTCCCCCTGACGCTTCAACAGCGTGTGCTCGACCGAGGCGAGAAGATCCAGACGGGCGTCGCACGACCACGATGGCTGACCCCGACGGGCGGCTCGCATGCGCGCGAGATGGGCGGCGAGGTCCGCGGGAGACGCATCGCCCGTCGGGACTTGATGCCGCGACGAGGGCGTTCGATCAGGAGCGTCGCTCCGGGGGAGGTCCGTCGGCGTGGTGGTCATCGTGGTGCTCCGGAGTGTCGCGCGATGGTGCTCCTGCGACCGTGGGTCTGCAAGCGGGACCCTTACACCGTCACCGTGATCCCCGAGCCTTCACGGATGGCCCGGGAGACCGTGGCGAAGAGTTCGTCCCCGCGGTTCTTGTCGTCCATCCATTGATCGGTGGCGGGATCAACCCCAAAGTGCCAGGCGCGTGCGCCTGCAGCCAGCCAGATCTGCCGGGTCGAGCGCTGCGTATTGATCACGCACCGCGCACCCCCGCGAAACGTGATCGTGAGCACGTCCCCGCTTGCATAACCCTCGGCGTCGTCGGGGTCCACAGACTCCAGCGCGTCGAGGATCCGTCGAAAAACCGCGTCCACCCGGTGTAGGTACTGCGCTTCGTCCATGCGAGAGGGTGTGTAGCACCCGCGGCGGGCAACCGGGACCCCCCCCTCGCGAGTCCCTTGCGTCCCTTTCGTATGTCGTGGGCTGGTACACTGCCCGGCGATGACTTCCATGGACTTCAGACGGTTCCGCGGGACACCGGGATATCTCACGAGCGACGCGCTCGAAGCCGCAGTGAATTGTTCGCTGGCGCTGGAGCGACCGTTGCTTGTGAAAGGCGAGCCGGGGACGGGAAAGACCCTCCTGGCCGAGGCGATCGCCGAGGCACTGGGCGTTCCGTTGCTGACATGGCACGTCAAAAGCACGACACGGGCCCACGACGGGCTGTACGTCTACGACACGGTGCAGAGACTGTACGACTCGCGGTTTGGGGACGGAGACGTCAAAGACATCCGGCGGTACATTCAGTACGGCCCGATGGGCGAGGCGTTTCGCGCGCCGTCGAGGGTGGTGTTGTTGATCGACGAAGTGGACAAAGCGGACCTGGAGTTTCCCAATGATCTCTTGCACGAACTCGATCGGATGCGCTTTCGGGTGACCGAGACCGGAGACGAGATCGTTGCCCGCGAGCGCCCCGTGGTGATTGTCACCAGCAACAACGAAAAAGAACTCCCGGATGCGTTTCTCCGGCGCTGTGTGTTTCACTTTATTGAATTTCCGGACCAGGAGTTGATGCGGCGGATTGTCGAAGTGCATCACCCTGGGACAGCGCGCACGCTGGTGGACCAGTGCCTCGCGGCCTTCTACGACCTTCGGGGAAACGCCCGGCTCCGCAAGCGTCCCAGCACGAGCGAACTGGTCGACTGGATCGCGGTGCTCCAGCGTGCGGGAATCACCTCGGTCAAGCTCGATCGCGAGCTCCCGTTTCTTGGTGCGCTCTTGAAGAAAGAGCAGGACCTCGTGGCCTACGCCGACCAGCTCTCGGGCGGGCGACGGTTTCGGTCGTAACCGTGTTTGTCCCTTTTGTGTACGAACTGCGCAAGCGAAAGATCCCCGTGGGGACCCAGGAGGCCCTGTCGCTTGCAAAAGCCCTGAGACTTGGTCTGCACGACAGTTCTCTCGATGGGTTCTACCATGTGGCCAGGGCCTTGCTGGTACACACAGAGGCCCATCTCGACGACTTCGACCTGGTGTTCGGCGCGTACTTTCGGGGCGTGACCCTGGATGCACAGACGGTCACTGAAGAGATCTTGGCGTGGCTCAAAGACGTGCGAAAAGCCCGGGAACTCACGGACGAAGAGAAAGCCCTCATCGAAGCCCTGGACCCCGAGACCCTCAAGCGGGAGTTTGCCGACCGACTCAAGAAC
>VFSW01015684.1_pt1 | contig 10391 bp, 7 predicted proteins | sample 5358111 | NCBI WGS metagenome assembly VFSW01 (sample SAMN11554181, study PRJNA540505) | mine drainage metagenome | isolation source: sediment from site ElyBrook_90M | place: USA: Ely Copper Mine, Vershire, VT | collected 2017
TCTTGTCCCACTCGCCGGCGGGCGCGCGATCGCGGGTGCCCTCGAGCTGCTTGGCGGTCTGCAGGAACGCGTCCTTGTTGCCCCACACGAAGTAGATCTCCAGCAGCTTCATGCGCAGATCACGCCGGTCCGGTTCGCGCTCCAGAGCGATGCGCACCAGATCGGCCGCCTGGTCGTACAGGCCGTAGGCCATGTGGAAATCGGCCTCGGCGAGGGGATCTCCCTGATCGAGATTCACGGCGCTCTCGCTCGACAGGGTGTCCTCGTGCGACTTCAGCTCGCCGGTGTCGCCGAATCGGCCGGGCTCGGCCGCGAAGTCGGGCATGGCGTGCGGGCCCGACTCCTCGACCACGATGGAATCGTTGCCGCGGCGCATGGCGGCGAGCTTGGCGGTCGACTCATCCAGATCCGACACATGAGTTTCTTCCAGGCCGGCGCCGAAATCGTCGGGCGACCCGATGGAGCTCTGCTTGCGGCGCCTCCAGGCGAAGAAGCCGAGGAGCGCCAGTACCGCGGCGAGCAACCCGCCCACCAGCCCGATATTGTCCTGCAGGGAATCGAGCCAGGAGCCCGAAGAGACCGCGGGCGCCGGCTTCTTGACCGGGGCCTTCGCCGCCGGGGCGGCGGGCGGCAGCGGCACCGCCGTGTTGGCCTCGGGCGGCGGCAGCGCCGCGGGCTGCGGGCCGTTCGCCGGCGGCGGTGTCGCCGCGGTCGATGCGGGGGGCGGTGTCTGAGCCTTGGCCGGCGGCGTGGGTGCGCTCGCGGCGGGCGGTGGCGCCGGCATGCCGAGCTTTCTCTGCAACGCCGCGAGTTCTTGGTTGCGGATGTCGATCAAGCGCTTGGAATCCGCGAGCTGTCCTTCGAGATCCTTCACGCGATCCCGGAGCGCCTGCTGGTCGGAGCTTGCGGCGGTCGACCCGTTGCCCGCCGTGCCGCTGCCGCCGGCGCTCGGCGTGACCAGGCGCAAATGCCCGCTGGGTGCGGCCACACCGCCGGCACTGCGCCAGGCATCCATTTGGCGATGAACCTCGCCCACGGCCTCACGCTGATTGAGCGCGGCGATGTCGTCGGCGCCCGGAATGCGCAGCACCGCTCCGCGGCGCAGGATGTTGATATTGCCGCCGAATGCCTCGGGATTCGCCCGATACAGCGCGATCAAGGTTTGATCGAGGTTCGCCGGCGAATCGGCGTGCAGGCCGCGGGCGATCTTGGTGAGCGTATCGCCCTTGGCCACTTGCACCGTGCCGGGAGTGCCGGCGGCGGATTCGGGGATCGAGGGCGTGCCGGCGGCGGCGGGGGACTCTGCGCCTGCCGCGGCGGCCGAACCCGGCTGATGCCTGGACCTGCGTCCGGTCGCCGGCACAGCGGAGGGTTGTGAGGGCGGTGCGCTCAGCGTCGCACTCGCGGGCGCACCGGCCGAGCGCGGCGGCGGCGTCGCGGCGGTGCTGGGAGCCGTGACGGGCGCCGACGTGCCGGCATTTTCACCGGGAGTGTAAACCGGCGGATCGAGCAGCACGGTGTACTCGCGCATCAAGCGGCCGCGGGCCCAGTTGACCTCCACCAGAAAAGTCACGAAGGGCTCGGGAATGGCGTCCGTCGAGCGCACCAACAGGGCGTCGCGACCATCCTTGCCTTTGCCGACTTTGAAGCTCAGCGTGGCGAGGAACGGCGGCCGGTCGATGCCATAGCGGGTGAATGCGTCGCGCGGCGCCAGGGTCGCGCGCAGGGCGGTCAATTCCTCGGGAGTGGCCGCGATCAAGTCTATCTCGGCGTTCAGGGGCTCGTTCAATGCCGAGTTCAAGTGGATCTCACCGAGCCCTAGCGCCCACGACGAGTTCGACCACAAAAAGGACAGAGATAAGAGGCCCGCGAACAGCTTCATGCGCGGCATCGTCACTGACATTTGTTCTCCCAGAGATCTGCTAGGCGAGAGGCTAAACTTCATTGTCCGTTAGGAGCTTGGAAGCGGATTCTCACTTGCCTTCAACTGCCTTTAACATAAGCGAAACTATATCTTACCGGGCACTATTTACCAAAATATGGGCTATGGAAACTGCGTTATGTGCCGCACATTTCCTAACATTATCGGCGACGACCCAAAAATTTAGAGCCCGATCACGGGTGGGATCGGCGCGCACTCGCCCTACATATACCCTATCCGGGGCCCTCGCCAATGTGGCCGGCGTCGGGAATTGCGCGGAAGAATCGGCCTCGATCACCTCGATGCCGCTGCCGCGCCGCAACACTTCGAGGGCCTGCGGCGGGCTCAAGGGCCGGGTGAAGGCCGCGTGCACCGCGAGACTATGCCCAAAAAACACCGGTACCCGAACAGCGGTGGCGTTTATCGCCAGCCCCGGCGACCCGAGCAGGCTCCGGGTCTCCTCCCACAGGCGGCGCTCCTCCCGGCTGGCGCCGTCGTCCTCGATGAGATCGATCTGCGGGATGACGTTGAAGGCCATCTGCCGACCGAAGGCCCGGCCGCGGGGCGGCTTGCCGCTGAGCATGGCCACGGTCTCGCCGGCCAGTTCATCCATCGCCGGACGGCCGCTTCCCGAGACCGCCTGGTAGGTCGCCACCTCCACCCGCTCGAGCGGCACCAGAGCATGCAGCGGGGCGAGCGCGGTCGCCAGTGCGACGCTCGCGCTGCCGGGCAGGGAGACCAGCCCGCGCGGGCCGAGCTGGCGCAACGCCGCCGCATTGACGTCGGCCGCAACCAATGGCACGCCGGGCCGCAAACGATGAGCCGGCGAATTGTCGATCACCCACGCGTGGGCCGCCGCGGCCTGCGCATAGCGCTGCGCGAGCGCTGCCCGACCGCAGAAGAACACCAGATCCACGCGCGCGAAATCGAACGCCTCGATGTCGGCTATCTTGAGCCCCGTGCCGTCGGCGTCCGCCTCGGCGGCCCCGGCGCTGCCGGCGCCGTCCTCGTTGCCGACGTAGCGGCCGAGGTGTCGCTGGTCCTCGAGCGCATGCAGCTCCGCCAGTGGGAATTTCCGTGCCCGCAGCTCGCCGATCACCGCCTCGCCGATGAGGCTCGATGCGCCCACGACCGCGACGCGCGGCCCGCCGGGGACGGCGCTCATTCGGCGCCTCGGGTGATGATGGGCGTGGCGCTCGCGACATCCGCGCATTGCGCCCGGTGCCGCAGGTAATGATCCATCAGCACGAGCGCGGTCATCGCCTCGGCGATCGGGGTGGCGCGAAATCCGACGCACGGGTCGTGGCGGCCGGTGGTCGCGATCTCGCAGGCGTTGCCGTCGACATCGATCGTGGCGCCGGGGACGGTGATGCTCGAGGTCGGCTTCAGCGCGATGCTCACCACGATGTCCTGCCCGGAGGAGATGCCGCCCAGCACGCCCCCCGCGTGGTTGCTCTTGAATCCCGTCGGCGTGAGCTCGTCGCGATGCTCGGAGCCGCGCTGCGCGACGGCGTCGAAGCCGGCGCCGATTTCCACTCCTTTGACGGCGTTGATGCCCATCAGGGCGCCCGCGAGATCCGCATCGAGCCGGTCGAATACCGGCTCACCGAGGCCCGGCGGCACGCCTTTGGCGATGACGGTGACGCGCGCACCGATGGAATCTCCCGCTTCGCGCATTTTCCAGATGAGGTCCTCGAGTTCCTGCACGCGGCTCGGGTCCGGGCAAAAGAAAGGATTGTCATAGGCGCTCGGCGGATCCTTCGGTTCGAGCCGCAACGCGCCCATCTGGGCGAGATATCCGTGAATGCTCACGCCCAGCCGCTCGCGCAGAAATTTTCGGGCGATGGCGCCCGCGGCGACCCGCATCACCGTCTCGCGCGCCGACGAGCGGCCGCCGCCCCGATAGTCGCGAAAGCCGTATTTCTGCTGATAGGTATAATCGGCGTGCCCGGGCCGGAACCGATCCTTGATCTTCTGATAATCGCGCGATCGCTGATCCTCGTTCTGCACCAGCAGCCCGATCGGCGTGCCGGTGGTTCTGCCCTCGAAGACACCCGAGAGAATCCGCACGGTGTCGGGCTCGCGCCGCTGACTGGTGAATTGCGAGGTCCCCGGACGGCGCCGATCCACGTCCGCCTGCAGGTCCGCCTCGTGCAGCTCGAGCCCCGGCGGGCAACCGTCCACCACGCAGCCGAGTGCGGGTCCGTGACTTTCACCGAAGCTCGTGACCGTGAAGAGCTTGCCGAAGGTATTTCCCGCCACGCCTTAATTCCCCCTCAAGGCAGCCGCCTGCAAAATGAACACCCCGCCGCCGCCGATGGTGATGTCGGGCCAGACGAACGGCAGGCGTGGAAACGCGCGCATCAGCGCATCCTCGGTGTTGCCGACTTCGACGACCAAAATGCCGTCGTCGGCCAGATGTTGTGGCGCCGCGGACAGGATCGCCCGCACCGAGTCCAGCCCATCGACACCCGAGGCAAGGCCGATCCTGGGTTCGTGACGATACTCGCGCGGCAGGGCGCGCATCTCCTCCCGCCCCACATAGGGCGGATTGCTGACGATGATATCGTACCGCCGGCCCGCAAGTGCGCCGAAGTGATCGGATCGGAGCACCCGAACCCGCTCGGTCAGCTTCAGTCGCCGCACGTTGCGCCGGCACACGCAGAGCGCCGCCGCGGAGATATCGACAGCGTCCACCCGGGCGCGCTCGAAGGCCACGGCGCTCGCCACGGCGATCGCGCCCGAGCCGGTGCCGATATCGAGAATCCGGCGCACGCGGCGCGGCTTGGCCCACGGCGCGAAGCGGTTGCGAATCAGCTCCGCGATCGGCGAGCGGGGCACCAGCACGCGCTCGTCAACGTACAGCTCGAGTCCGGCGAAGAACGCGCGATGGGTGAGATAGGCGAGCGGCACCCGCCGCGCGATGCACTCGCGCAGCAGCGCGTCGATGCGCGCGCGCCGCTGCGCGGTGAGCGACTTGGCGTAGGCGGCGCCGCCCTGCGCATGCGCGAGCCCGGCGGCAAAGAACACGAGTTCGGCGGCCTCGTCGCGCTCATTGTCGGTGCCGTGACCGAAGTACACGCGTGCGCGGCGCATGGCCCGCGCGCAACGCTCGATGGCGGCGCCCACCGTCTCGGGTGCCGTATGGGATAATCGGCGCATGACTCCTCAATCCAGATTCGCAAGCGTGGCGGCGACGTGCGTCGCCGTCATTCTGGGGCTGGGCGCGGCGCTCCTCTGGCGACACTCCGCGGCCCCGGTCGATCTCGCCGCCGGAACCTATCTGTCGCCCCGGCGCGTGCTGCCGAATTTTAGCCTGATCGACCAGCAGGGCCACGCTTTCGGTCCCGCGCAGCTGCGCGGCCGGTGGTCGCTCCTGTTCTTCGGCTACACCAACTGCCCGGACTTCTGTCCGACCACGCTGACCACGTTGGCGGCTCTGGAGAAACGCCTGCGGGCGAGCGGCGCGGTCACGCGTCCCCAGGTGGTGTTCGTGTCGGTGGACGCCAAACGCGATACGCCGGCCCAGCTCGCCAAGTACGTGCCGTACTTCGACCCGGAGTTCGTCGGCGTGACCGCTGCCGGCCAGCCGGTCATCGAGGATCTGGCCCGCCGCCTCGGGGTTGCGGTATTTCTGTCGGCGCCCAATGCCGACGGCAGCTACAGCGTGGATCATTCCGCGGACCTGTTCGTGATCGACCCGGCCGGCAAGCTCGCCGCCGTGTTGAGCGGGCCGTTCACCCCGGACGCGCTGCAAGCGGACCTGCAGCGCCTCGGAGCCGTCGGCGGATGAGCGCGGACGATCCCCGCGGCGCGGCGGCCGGCAACAGCGGCGCCCCCGGCAGCCCCGGCCGGTTCGCCCGCTTGTTCGTCTGGATGCAGTACGTGCTGCCCCAGCACGGACTGTCGCGCGCGGTGCTCTGGGCCGCGAGGGTACGCTCGCCCTGGTTCAAGAACTCGCTGATCCGCGGATTCCTGCGGCTCTTCGCCGTCGAGATGGCCGATGCGGTGCAGACCGACCCGTACCGCTATGCCACCTTCAACGAATTCTTCACCCGGGCGTTGAAATCGGGGGTGCGTCCGGTCGCCGCCGAAAAAGGCGCCATCGCCTGCCCGGTGGACGGCCGGGTGAGCGAATGCGGTGCGATCGACGGTGATTCCCTGCTTCAGGCCAAGGGCCGGCGCTACACGCTGGCGGAACTGCTGGCGGAACGGGACTGGGCGCAGCGCTTCGCCGGCGGCGCGTTCGCCACCATCTATCTCGCGCCCTTCAACTACCACCGCATTCACATGCCGCTCGACGGGCGGCTGCTCGATACGGTCTACGTGCCGGGGCGCCTGTTCAGCGTGAACGACGCCACGGCGCGGCTCGTGCCGCGACTGTTCGCGCGCAACGAACGCGTGCTGACGCTGTTCGAGAGCGAATTCGGCGCGTTCGCGCTGGTGCTCGTGGGCGCGCTCAATGTCGGCAGCATCGCCCCGGTCTGGGCCGGCGACATCACGCCGGCCGCGCGGCGGCGCGTACGCCGTATCGAATCTCCCGCGACCGTCCTCGGCAAGGGCGCCGAGCTCGGCCGGTTCAACATGGGTTCGACCGTCGTCCTGCTGTTCGAGGCAGGCCGGGCCGCATGGGACCCGGCACTCGCCGCGGGCTCGGTCGTGCGCCTCGGACAACCCTTGGGGCGCATCGCATGAGCGCCGAGCAAACACCCGCCTGGCGGCCCGGTGCAACCCATGCGGCTTTGCGGAGGCGGGCCGCGCTGGTCGCGCGCGCCAGGGACTTCTTCGCCTCCCGCGCAGTGCTCGAGGTCGATACCCCGATCCTGAGCGCGGCGGGCGTGAGCGATCCGCAGATCGAAAGCCTGACCACCCGCGTGCGCGGTCTGGCGGCACCGTCCTACCTGTCGACCTCCCCGGAATTTCCGATGAAACGGCTCCTCGCCTCGGGGATCGGCGATATTTATCAGCTCTGCAAGGTGTTTCGAGACGGCGAGCGCGGCCGCTGGCACAACCCCGAATTCACGCTGCTCGAATGGTACCGGCTGGGCTTCGACGATACGGCGCTGATGTCCGAAGTCGAATCGCTGGTCCGAGAGCTGCTGGCGCCGGAACGCGTGCTCGCGCCGGCGGAGCGCTTGACCTACGCCGAGTCGATCCGGCGCCACGCCGGCGTCGATCCGCACACCTGCAGTGACGCCGAGCTCGATCGAGCGGCGGCGACCCACGGCATCGCCTGTGCCGCGGAATTGGATCGGGATGCGAAGCTCGACCTGTTGATGGGGCTTCTGGTCGGACCCAAGCTCGGCGCCGGGCGGCCGTGCTTCATCTGTGACTACCCGGCCTCCCAGGCCTCCTTGGCGCGCCTGAAGCCCGGATTGCCGCGCGTGGCGGCGCGCTTCGAGCTCTACCTGGACGGGATCGAGCTCGCCAACGGATTTCACGAATTGTGCGACGCAAGCGAACAGCGCAGCCGGTTTCTGGGCGACCTCGAGATCCGCCGTGCGCGCGGTCAGCCGCAGCCGCCGCTGGATGAGCATCTGCTGGCGGCGCTCGCCGCGGGAATGCCGGATTGCGCGGGGGTCGCGCTCGGATTCGACCGCTTGGTCGCGGTTGCATTGCAGGCTTCGCGCCTGTCGGAGGCGATCGCGTTCTCGATCGATGAGGCGTGATCCGCCGCCCGGCATCGGCCGGCCGCACGCCGCTGCGCTAGCCCTTGCCGCGCGACAGGTACTCGCCGCTCCGGGTGTCGATGCGTACGCTCTCGCCCTCGTTGATGAACAGCGGGACGCGCACGGTGGCCCCGGTCTCGAGCTTGGCCGGCTTCGATCCGCCGGTCGCCGTGTCGCCGCGCACGCCAGGATCGGTCTCGACCACCTTGAGCTCCATGTGCGCCGGCGGCGTGACCTGCAGCGGCACACCGTTCCACAGCGTGATGATGCAAATCGTGCCGTCCTTCAGCCACTGGGCACCCTCGCCGACCGCCTGCTTCGAGGCGGTCACCTGCTCGAAGTTCTCGGGTACCATGAAGTGGAAGAAATCGCCGTCGCTGTATAGATACTGCATTTCCGTGTCCACGACATCGGCCGCCTCGACCGAGTCGCCGGACTTCCAAGTGCGCTCGATCGTGCGCCCGGTTTTGAGATTGCGCACGCGCACCCGATTGAATGCCTGGCCCTTGCCCGGCTTGACCATCTCGTTCTCGACGATGGTGTAGGGGTCGCCGTCGATCAGGATCTTGAGTCCGGATTTGAATTCGTTCGTGCTGTAGTTAGCCATCGAGGGCCTCGGAATCAAAGGGCGCGTATGATAGCGAGAACCCCGACTCGACGCCAATTTCGCCACAAATCATGGCCTTGGCAGGACACCGTTCCCAGAATCTCGAAAAACCTGGTGCTACACTGCTGCCGATTTTGCCAAGGATCCGATCGTCAAGGAAAAAGCCAGTGAGCGAACAGGGCGCCGTTCCCATGATCGTCATGACGCGGTCGCAGGACCATGTCGAGGCGATCAACTCCACGCTGCGTAAGGCCGGCCACCCGGTTCATTGCACCTGGCTGCCGGACGCGAGCGACCTGTCGGATGCGATCACCCAGCTCAACCCGGAAATGCTGGTCGCCTTCATCGAAGAGCTCGGCGTCGAGCTCGGCTCGGTCATGAAGATCAAGCAGCAAACATCGCCCGAAATGCCGGTGTTGATCGTCCGCGAGCAGGTCGATGAGGCCGCCATCGCCGAGGCCATGCGGCTCGGCGCGCAGGACGTGGTGACGCTCGCCAACCGCAGCCGGCTGCAGTCGGTGGTCACCCGCGAGCTGCGCGCGTATCGGCTGGAGCGGGCCCTGTCCACGACGCTGTCCTCCGCCCGCGAGTACCGTGAGCAGCTGCAGCGATTCCTCGAAGGGTCCGCCGACGCCATCACTCACGTCCAGGAGGGCATCATCGTCGATGCCAATCGGGCGTGGCTCGAGCTCTTCGGGTACTCCGGCGACGATGCACTCACCGGCACGCCGATCATGGACCTGTTCGAACCCGAGACGCATCCCGCCCTGAAGGGCGCGCTCGTCGCATGCCTGCAGGGCAAATGGTCCGACCACGGGCTCAGGGTTCAGGCGCTGCTGTCGGACGGCTCCGCCCTGCCCCTGGTTCTCTCGCTCGCCAAGGCGGACTACGAGAACGAACCCGCCACGCGCATCAGCATCCCCGCGAACGACCGCAAAGATCACGACCTGGAAGTTCAACTCGCCGACGCGGTGAAGAACGATGCGACCACGCGTTTCCTGCAGCAGCGCTACCTCGTGGATGCCGTTCGCGCGCGCTGTACGCACCCCATGAAGGGCGGCGTCCGCCAGTTCGCCTACGTCAAGCCCGACCGCTTTACCGAAATTCAAGCCGCCATCGGCGTGCTCTCGAGCGAGGATTTCATGGCGCAATTCGCGGAGCTTCTGCGCATGCAGATCACCGCGACCGACCTGTGCGGGCGATTCGGCGGCAACGGCCTGCTGGTCCTGCTCGAGCGCGGCACGGCCCGCGACGTGGAGACCTGGGCCGAGAACGTCGTCAAGCGGATCGGCGACCATACCTTCCAGTTCGACGAGCGGAATCTGTCGGCCACCGTGACGGTGGGCCTGGGGCTCCTGCCCCCCACCAATCCGGACGTCGCCGCGGCCATCACCGACGCGGTGAACGCAGCGCGGCGCGGCCGGGAACTCGGCGGCAATCAGATGTACGCGGTCGACAAGTCCGATACCGATACCCGCGTGCAGGCCTATGACAAGATCTGGGTCAAGCACATCAAGAGCGCGCTGATGGAGAACCGCTTCCGGCTGGTTCAGCAGCCCATCGCGAGCCTGTTGGGCGAGGACAAGGGCATGTTCGACGTGCTGGTGCGCATGCTCGACGAGCAGGGCAGCGAAGTGCTGCCCGCGGAGTTCATCGCCGCCGCCGAGCGCAACGATTTGATGAAGAACATCGACCGCTGGGTCATCGGCGCCTCCATGTCCTTCGCCGCGAACCGCAAGGCGGCCTGCATCTTCGTGCGCGTCTCGAAGGACACCATACTCGACAAGAGCCTGATCGGCTGGCTCGAGACGCAGCTGAAATCTCTCAAGATCGAGCCGAAGCGCCTGTGCATGCAGGTGACCGAGGAGATCGCGACGCAGTACGTGCGCCAGACCGTCGAGCTCGCCGAGAGCCTGCGCAAGCTGGGGTTCCGCTTCGCGCTCGAGCATTTCGGCACCGGCCGCGACCCGTTGAAGCTCCTCGCCTGCATCGGCATGAATTTCATCAAGGTGGACGGCTCGCTGATGCAGGGTCTTTCCACCAATCAGCTGCAGCAGCAGCGGGTCAAAGGCCTGGTGGATTCCGCCAAGCGCAAGGGCGTGGAGACCATCGCGGAGCGCGTCGAGGACGCGAACACCATGGCGGTCCTCTGGCAGCTCGGCATCGAGTTCATCCAGGGCTATTTCGTGAACGC
>VFSW01015685.1_pt1 | contig 10391 bp, 10 predicted proteins | sample 5358111 | NCBI WGS metagenome assembly VFSW01 (sample SAMN11554181, study PRJNA540505) | mine drainage metagenome | isolation source: sediment from site ElyBrook_90M | place: USA: Ely Copper Mine, Vershire, VT | collected 2017
GCCGATGGGCCGCACGATCTGCTCCATCCCCGCTTCCAGCGCCAGCCAGCGCCGCGGACGGTAGAAGTACTTCACCGCGTACCCAGGCGAATTTCCCAGGCGGTACGAATTCTGCCCCAACTTCACCCCATATCGAAAGCCCGCGCTCAGGTCGTTCGGGTGATAGTCTTGCGCCAGGCAGGCCGGCGCTAAGATAAAAAGGAGCCCGTATCGTGTCACACTACTAAGAGTCGCGAGAGCGCCGTTTCACCTACAGCCGGGTTTGCCGCGAAGATCCGACGGATGCTAGCATGACGTTCGACAGTTGAATACACGGCAAACTACAACAGTTAGAGCGATAGTTTTCTGGTTGACCGCCGCGGCCATCACGCTATCCGCGTATTGGCTCAGCCTCCGCTTCTTCTTCCCAGGGTATTTCGATCCGCTCTCGCCCTTTCACGTGGATTTCTACGACTATGTGGCCGCCGGGGAAATCGCGCCGCTCCGGCTTTTGCTGCAATTTCCCCGGCCGATCTCCTATATCGGAATGCACATCCTGGCCTACGGCGGCCTCATGGGGCTGCTGTCCGGCGGCATCGCTATCGCCCTGTTCAATGTCCTCCTCACGCTGGCGCTGGTACGCCGGCTTGTGCGTCTCGATACGCCATGGCTGCTGGCCTGTTTTGCCGTTTATGCGGTTCTGCTCTTTGCGCAGCCCGATTTTTATGTGGAGCACCGGCACGATCTTCCCGCCGAATTGTCCTATCTGTTTCTGGCTCTCAGCCTGCTTGCCTGGATCTGGCGGCTGGAACACCGGCGCGGCGTCGCGGGAGCCCTGCTGCTCTACGGAGCTGCCCTGTCCGCCGTCTTGTTCGCTTTTGCCAAAGAGACATATTTCGTTTCCGCGTTGTGCCTTGTTGTCGGAATCGCCCTGGTTGATCGCGCGAACCGCTGGCGCCACGTCTGCTATGCGGGGTTCCTGCTGGTCGTGGAATGTTGCAGCCTGGTGTGGACCCAGCGCCTCAACGGACCTTTCGTGGACCCCACCGCCGGAGCTAGCAGCGCGTACCAGATAAGCCTCAATCCCGCCACCATCTGGAATGGTTTCCTTTTCTATCTTTCCCACCTCCTGAATCCCGCGCTCGCGTTGCTGGCCGTGCTGGCCGTCGTGAGCCTCTGGCGCGACAGGCAGAATTTCATTTTGGCTTTGACATTCCTGGTCGCGGGGCTTGCCGCCTTCGCCACGCACTCCATGCTCCCCAATCACATGCTGGCGGAGTACGCCTGGGTGGGCGCTCCGCTATTTCTGGCTCCCGTTCTGGCTTTGGGAGCGGTCGTCTCAGCGGCAAGATGGCGTTGGGCACAGTTCGGCGTGGCGACCATTCTTGCCGGCCTGGCCATCGCCGGGCCTGCCGGATACCAGCAGAGTTACCAGACCGACGATGCCAGGTGGAACGTTTCGGAAGACCGCAAATGTTCGGAAATCGCGGCCTCGCTCCCGTCTCTGAAGGCCATTCCGCAGCCGGCGCGGGTGCTCGTAGTGGGCCTGGACGATTCTTCGCTGCCGTGGGAGTCTCAGGGCTTCGTCCGTCTGGAATTTGGCCGCCGCCTTTCCTGGATTGTCGTCCTGCCGCGCGCCGTGCAATACCGCCGGAACAGCCGCCTGGTGCAATTTGTGGATGCCGGCGATGTTCGCCCGGGCGATTTCGATTATGTCGCCACCTATGGTCCCGGCGGTACTCTGGTGAGCATCCGCGCCGTGGCCGCGATCCCCAAATCGCAATCCCTCGCCGAAGTTCTGGTCCCCGGGTTGTCTCCGCTCCTGGCAGCCACCCGGAGCAGACAACCCGATCCGGTTCCGCTCGTGCGCGCCGCGTCCCTGGCGATCGAGTGGGGGCTCTGGACCGATGCCGCGCAGTGGCTGGAGCAAGCGCACCAGGCGGGAGCTTCCGATGCCACATACCAACGGCTCGTCTCCGAGTTGCACAACCGGCCGGACTCCCGGTCCGCAGTGGTTGCCAAACTCACCGCGCAGCCCGCGCGCATCGTGCAGCCCGATGGTACCGGCATGGGAGTCACAGAGCTGTTTTGGACGGTAGCTGACGGGTTGCCCTTCGAGATCCACGTAAACGCCCCGGACGGTCCGCTCTTCGTCGATGGTCAGAAATCGGGACACGCCCGCACCGCCAAATGGGTCACCAACGGCATGCAATTCTTCCTACAGGATGTAGCCGGCGGGAAGCCGCTCACCAGAGAAAACACGCTCGCCCATGTCACCGTGGAAGTGACCCGATAAACTACGCGCCCTTCTCGCTGAAGACCGCATATTGACCGCCCAGGGGAATTTTGGACAGCCAGGGTTCGAGCCTTCCCAGAATGCCATACAGGTTCTTGGGGAAGTACAAGAAGTACTCGGTCGTCTCCCTCGCGAAAGCCGTTTGCGATGCCAGGCTGCGGCCTTCCCGGGAGCGCAGCAGGACGGCATTCGCATCTACCGGAGTGCGGCGCACAATAGCGCGCGTTACCGGATTCACCGGGTTATGCTCGATCATACAAAAAATGCCGCCCGGCCGCAGGACCCGGAAGATCTCCGCTGTCAGCGATAGCCGCGCCTCGACGGGCACGTGGTGATACACGCAGACGGCGGTCACGAAATCGAATTCGGAATCTCCGAACGGGATCCGCAATGGATCTGTCTGCACGCGCGTCTCGATTCCCTCGATTGTCCCCATCATCCCGGCGGAAACGTCGCAACCCGCCGTTCGCCCAAAATCGCCGCGTAGCAGAGTGACCAGTTCACCCTTGCCGCATCCCACGTCCAGATAGCTCAATCCGGCGATGTCCGCTCTTCGCCGGCGGAAGAATCTGCGAATCAACTCGCTCTTGCGCTGGTGAAAGAACATCGACTCGTTTCCAGTGAAGCGATCGCGCAAGGGATCCTTCAGCAAGTCATCATAGGAAGAGGAAAACTGGTCGAATTCCGGCCGCATCTTTGGCTACACCCGGCGCACGGCTTCCGCCAGGGTCTCCGGCTTGGGCCGTGCTTCCTCCATGTTGAAAGTGCGCGCCACCAGGTAGAGGGGGCGCTCCTTGGACTGCTCGTAGAGCTTGGCCACGTATTCTCCCAGGATGCCGATGCTGATCAGAATCGCACTGCCGATCAGGGAGGTAATCACAGTCAAAGATGCCCAGCCGGGTACAGTGTACCAGCCGATCGCGTAGGCCAGAATGGCGCGCGCCGCTTCTTCGAGTCCAACGGCCCCGATCAGCACACCGAGCAGCGCACTGACGCGCAGGGGGACCGTGGAGAAAGAAGTCGCCGCAGTCCAGGAAAAGGACAGCATTTTCCGCAAGGGGTACTTAGTGGTGCCCGCCTTGCGCGGCTGCCGGTGGTACTTGACCGCGATTTGAGGAAAGCCTACCCATGACGTCATACCCCGCAGGAACCGGTGTGTCTCCCGCATCCGGATCAAGGCGTTCAGGCACTCCCGCGAGATCAGGCGAAAGTCGCCCGTGTCGACGGGCAAACGTTCATCCACAAAAGTGCGCATGATGCGGTAAAACAGCCAGGCGGTGAAACGCTTCTGCAGCGATTCTCCGGCGCGCGATTCCCTCTGGCCGTACACCACGTCGTAGCCTTCGCAATACCGCGCGATCATCTCGTGAATGACAGGCAGCGGATCCTGCAAATCGGCATCCAGAATGACCACCGCATCGCCCCGCGCATGGTCCAGTCCCGCCGTCGCGGCGATCTGGTGGCCGAAATTCCGCGAAAGGTGGATTACCCGAATCCGTGGATCCGCCGCGGCCCACTCCACCAGTTGATGCAGGGTGCCATCCACGCTGCCATCGTTCACCAGGACGATCTCAACGGCACACGGCAGCGTGCCCGCAAACTCCTCGCAGGCGGACCGCAGATACGGGATCACCGCCTCTTCATTGTAGGTGGGAATCACCAGCGAGAGGAGGTTCGGACGCGAGCGCGTTTGAAGAAGATGGCGGGTTGCTACTTCCGTTACGCTCATAGCGGCGTCAAAGGAACGTCCCGTTTGCTAAATGAACATTTCTTCGTCCTGCGTGGCGGTGTCCACGGAGGACTTGCGGCCGCGTATCAGCGTAGAAACAACGGCGGATACGCCGGCGGCCAGTCCGTTCAGTTCGCGGACGGGCTTTAGCGCGGCGCGCTTAACAGCGTCGCCGACCTGCTCCACCTGTTCGACGGTGTGCCCCACGGTGGTATCGATCTGATCGAACCGCTGGCGTGCCCGGTCGGTCACGCCGTTGAGCAGATCGCTGACACGATCTACCTGCTGACGGCTGGTTTTGGCGATGCCCGCAACCTCACCGGCAATTTCCGAAACGCGCGGCCGCATGTCTTCGACGATGTCTCCGGCCTTTTCGAGAATCGACTCCACCTTGGGCCCGTTCTCACCGAGAATGCGCTGCACGCTTCCCAGGATCGCATCGATTCTATCGCCGGCTTCGTCGATGGTCTGGTTCGCACTGGTAAGGAGAGCCCCGACCTTGGGCCGGTTCTCTTCCACGGTGCGATTGGCCGAGGCCAGGAGCAACGTTGCCTTTTCAGCCATCGGACCAACTTTTTCCATGGCTGGCGCGGCTTTTGACAGCAACTTGGCCACGTCGTCCATCATCGGCTCGAGTTTGGCCACCAGCGGTTCCACACGTCCCAGCAGAGGGCCGGCCTGGCTCTGCACCTTTCGAGTCGAACGGTAAAACGCGATTACGACGAACGCCTGCACGAGGAACGCAAGGCTGGCGAGGACCACGGCGGCCGTAACGACGATTCGAAAGGTCTCTTCAGACATAACTGCGCGTCTCCGGAATGGCGGCTAGACCGTGCCTTCCGCCGGCGGTTGCCCCACGGTATCGCGATAGGCGCGCTTGCCGGCTTCCATCGCGTCCGCCAAGTTGTCTTTTTGACGGCCAAGAGCGTCCTTGCCTTTGTCCACCCACTCGCCGGCAGTCTGCTTCAGATCGGAGCCGCGCTGCTTGATGAAATCCGACCCTTCGCCGGCTTTATTCTTGATGATTTCGCGCGTTTCCTGCCCGGATTTCGGCGCGAACAGCATACCGAGTCCCACGCCGACACCCAAACCCAACAGAAAGGCGGAAAGCCCATTCTTGTCCATGTATGATCTCCTCAATGTACGTTATCGACTTTCAAATCAGCGAGAAAGCCTCACCCTTCGCCTTTTCCAGTATACTCCGCATGAGGTTCTGAATCATGGAGCAACGGAAGATTCGCCGCCTGGATGCAGAGGCTCTGTGGGGGTACGCACTGAAGGCACTGGGCGGCCGGGCCCACTCCTCAGGGGAACTCCGGGAGAAACTCCGGCGGCGCGCCGAGCGCGAAGGCGACGTGGACGACGTGCTGCGCCGTCTGAAAGATTCCGGTTACCTGAACGATCAGCGCTTCGCCGAAGGGTTCGCCGGCGCGCGTTTGGCCAACGAGAAATTCGGCAAGACGCGAGTACTCCAGGATCTGCGCCAGCGGCGCGTGGCGCCGGGCCTGGCCGAAAAGACCGTGCAAAAGGTGTATCGGGACGTGGACGAGTCTGCCCTGATCGAAGATTGGATCCGGCGAAAGTACCGGAATGCTCCGCGGGAGGCACTCTTTCAAGAGGACAAGGACCTGGCGGCGGCGTATCGCAGGCTGCTGCGCGCGGGCTTCCGTACGGGCGAGATTGTGCGCGTACTGAAGCGGTTTGCGAAGAATCCGGAGTTACTGGACAGTTTGCAAGAGTACGTACCGCCGAACCCGGAGGAAGACAGGGCCGAGTAAGTGGCCGGAACAGGTAAGCTGGGTATCTGTGAAACTTGCGCTGATCGGATATGGAAATGTGGGCCGGGCACTGGTTGCCATGCTGCGGCAGAAGTCCGCCGGGTTTCCGTTCACGGTGACCGGTATCCACACGCTCCGGCACGGCACGGCGATCGATCGCGCGGGGCTCACGGAACGGCCGGAATTCGGGCCGCGCGCGGAATCCATCGAAGCGTTTCTGGATGCGGCGCACGCGGACATCGCGGTGGAGTTGACCACGCTCAACCCTTCCACCGGAGAACCCGCCATCGGTCACATCCGGGCGGCGTTCGACCGCGGCATGCACGTGGTGACCGCGAATAAGGGTCCCATCGCACATGCTTATGCCGACCTGCGCGACCGCGCCTGCCGGGCCGGGCTGCTCTTCCGCTTCGAATCGGCGGTAATGGATGGCGCGCCGGTCTTCAACCTCTGGGAAAATGCTTTGCCGGGCCTTACGGTGCTGGGTTTCACGGGCGCGCTCAATTCCACATCGAAGGTGGTGATTGAGACGATGGAACGGGGCGGCACATTCGAATCCGGCGTGGCCGCGGCGCGTTCCCTGGGGATCACCGAGGGCGATGGCGCTTTCGACGTGGAGGGTTGGGACTCCGCGGCCAAGACCGCTGCGCTGGCCAATGTGCTCATGAACGCGCAGGCGACGCCCCAGCAGGTTTCCACGCGCGGCATCGGCAAACTGACGCCCGGCCGGGTACAGGAAATTGCGCGGCAGGGGAAGACGGTCCGGCTGATCAGCCGGGCGCGCCGCACGCCATCCGGCATCAGGCTGCGGGTCCGCGCGGAAGTAATCGATAAGACCGACATACTGGCCATGGTGCCGGGCACGAGTAACCTGATTCTCTTCCACACGGACCTGATGGGCACGTTCGGTACAATTTCGATCGAGCCCCTTGTGCAGCAGACTGCCTACGGAGTGTTCAGCGACCTGGTCAACGTGGCTCGCCTTGTCGCGTGAGCTTCTGGTGGATGTGGCGATGTACCCGTTACGTCCGCGGAAGCGACCGCGGCGCACACCAGGTTTCTTTCGTTGAAAGGGATACGCAGGTGAAGGCATTTCGGGTATGGAGATGAACACATGAGAGAGATGGCCGTATCCTTACTGCTGTGCGCCGCGCCGCTTTTCTGCGGAGAGCTTCCCGTCACGCAGGTAACGTTATACAAGCACGGCGTCGGGTATTTCGAGCGCTCGGGCAGGCTGGCCGCGGGTGAATCGGCACGGCTGGATTTCACGGCGGCGGAGATGAACGACGTTTTGAAATCGCTGACCATCGAGGAGCGCGGCGGCGGGAAGATCACCGGCCTGCGGTACGATTCCATGGACCTGTTGACCCATACGCTCTCCGCCTTCCCCTTTCAGATCGGCAAATCCGAGCCCCTGAGCGGGATGCTGGACCGGCTCAAGGGCGAGCGTCTGGAACTGAAATTCGGTAACGACACGGTGGCCGGCGTGGTGGTGAACGGCCGCACCATTGCAGGGCCCGCGGAACACGAGCAACTCACGTTGCTGCTGGATTCCGGCGACCTGCGCAACGTAGACCTGGGGGCGGCCAGCAGCATTCGCTTCAGCGACGCGCGATTGCAACAGCAGTTTCGCGAATATCTGACGGCGGTGGCCGCGGCGCGGTCGCAGGAGAAGCGGAGCGTCTATATCGATTCCACCGACGCCAAAGAGCGCGAGGTAAAGGCCAGTTACATGGTGCCGGCGCCGGTGTGGAAGTCGAGCTACCGGCTGATCTTCGGCGGCGCGGGACAGCCCGTACTGGAAGGCTGGGCGATTGTGGACAACACCACCAGCGAAGACTGGACCAAGGTGCAGCTTTCGCTGGTATCGGGCCGCCCCATTTCCTTCGTGAGCCAGCTTTATGCGCCGAAGTACGTGGACCGTCCGGGCGCGGAACTGGCCGACGATCGCGCGGCGCGCCCGGTGGTACACTCCGGCACGCTCGACGCCAAAGACGCGGCGGTATTGGCCCTGTGGGCGCAAGGCGGCGCGCAGCAGCAGTTTCCGCGGCAGGCGAAATCCATCGCCGGTTTCGCCGAAGCGAACCTGGCGTCCGCGCCCGCGCCGGCGGCATCTCCGAGTTCGATTGTGGCCGATGCCATGGCGCAGGAACTGGGCGAGCTGTTCGAATACCGCATCGCGCAGCCGGTCACCATTCGCAAGAACGAGTCGGCCATGCTGCCCTTTCTGCAACAGTCCATTGAAGCACGCAAACTGCTGATCTATTCCGACCACAGCTCCACGCATCCCACGGATGCCGCCGAACTGATGAATGCCACCGGCAAGACGCTGGACGGCGGCCCCATCACCATCTACGACGGCGGCGCTTACGGCGGAGAGGCGCTGATGGAGACGTTGAAATCCGGCGACCGCCGGCTGATCAGCTACGCGGTCGATCTGGGCACGCGAATTACCGAAGCCTTCGGCAGCAAGCAGGCCGTGGTGCGGGAGGTTCACTTGAACCGCGGCATCCTGACCACCCGGGCGGCCGTAGAAGAGACCCGCACTTACACGGTGCACAACGTGGACGCGAAAACCAAATCGCTGATCATCGAGCATCCGGTGAGGCCGGGATATGAACTGCTCAATCAGAAGGCCACACGGAAGACCGCGGACGCCTACCGTTTCGAGATTCAACTGGCGCCCGGCGCCACCCAGGAATTTCCGGTGCAGGAAGAGCGAGTATACAGCGAGTCCACTTCGGTATCCAACCTGACCCCGGACGTGCTGCTGAGCTACATTTCGAACCGCAGCCTGAGCGAAGCCGACCGCCGCCAACTGAAGCAGATCTCCGACCAGAAGAAGCTGGTGGCGGAGAACGCCCAGGCGATTCAGGACACCGCGCGACAGATTCAGGAGGCCACCAGCGACGAGAGCCGCATCCGGCAGAACATCGGCAGCCTGAACAGCGTGAGCGGCCAGCAGCAACTGGTGCAGACTTATGCCCGCCAACTGGATGCCAGCGAACAGCAACTGGCCGGTCTTCGCGACCGGCAGGCCGAGCTGCAGAGACGGAAGAGCGCGCTGGAGAGCGGCCTGAATCAAATGATCGAGAGCCTTTCTTTCTGACGGAAATCCGCAATTGACAACCGATCCGGCAGGTGCTAGTTTTTTAGCATGTTCCGCAAGACAGGGTTTCTGGCCGGCGCCGGGGCGCTGGCCGCGATCGTTGGCGCGATGAATGCAAGGGCCCAAACCGCGCCGGCGAAGCTGGAATTCGAAGTAGCCTCCGTGAAGCCGAGCACGTCGGCCGGCCCGCCGGCCTCCAATTTTCCTTTGGGGCCCGGGGATGTGTATGTCCGCAATGGCGGGTATTTTTCGGCGACGCGCTTTCCGCTGATCACCTACATTGCCTTCGCATACAAGGTCATCGGTAACCAGTCACAGTATCTCCAGCCGCAACTGCCGAATTGGGCGATGACGGAGCGTTATGACATTCAGGCGCGAGCGGCCGGCGACGCAGGCAAAGACGACATGCGCCTGATGATGCGGGCATTACTTGCGGATCGTTTCAAGCTGGCGATGCACTATGCGGACCGGGAGGTTCCGGTGTTGGCGTTTGTGCTGGCGAAGAGCGGAAAGATGGGACCGGAACTGCGGCTGCACCTGGACAGCGCACCTTGCCCGACCGAACAACCGGCGGCACCCGCGCCGGCCATCGTGGATGGCTTGCCGGCTTTCTGCAATGGCATTTATCCGCTGCCTGCCAGCGTCACTGGCCGCTTACGCTTCGGCGGACGGAATGTGAGCGTCGGATTCATCGCGGATACGTTGAGCGCGGCAACGAACTCGGGACGTCCCGCGATCGATGGAACGGGACTTGGCGGAAAAGTGGATTTCACGCTGGAGTGGATGCAGGAGCGGAGCAAACCGGCACTTCCGGGAGCCGAGGCGCAGGCAGATTCGCCGGGTCCTTCATTCGAAGAAGCGCTGCGGGAGCAGTTAGGGATCAAGTTACAGCCGCAGAAGGGGACCGTGAGTGTTCTGACGGTGGACCATGTGGAGCGTCCGTCGGCGAATTAGGAGCCGAACCTGACGGCACGAGTGGTTATGCGGCCACGCGGAGAGCTTTTGGGGCCTTCTGGAAGAGCTTGCGGGCCTGGGCGAGACGCTGGGCGTGGATGACGAGGCGGCCGATTTCGGGGGTCGAAAAATCAAATTGCGGGTAGTGGGTGAGGCGCGGGAGATCGCGGGCGATGTCGAAGGATTCTCCTTTGCTGGCCGCGAGTTGGGCTAGCAGGGAGGCTTCTTCGATGGCTTGCTGGAGGGCTTCGCGGCGCTCCTGCTGCAACTGGCGGAGCAGGGCTATGGACTGGAGTTCCTTGCGTTTGATGCGCTGCTCGTAGAGGCTGAGCAGGGTGCGGTTCTTCGGGTCGCTCAGCCAGATGCGGGCTTTGGCGAAAGCGGCATCGATTTCGGGGTGGTGGGCGGTGATGGTATCGGGTTCGGTGAGACCGAGGGAGTTGATGTTGTTATCGAGGGCGGAGGCGTGCTGGAGGCGCCAGCGGTCGTCAGCGATCTCCTGGACGAGTTCGACTTCCATGCCTCATACGGGGGCGAGCGACTCGT
>VFSW01015686.1_pt1 | contig 10391 bp, 8 predicted proteins | sample 5358111 | NCBI WGS metagenome assembly VFSW01 (sample SAMN11554181, study PRJNA540505) | mine drainage metagenome | isolation source: sediment from site ElyBrook_90M | place: USA: Ely Copper Mine, Vershire, VT | collected 2017
CGATGGCACGAGTCGATGCTGCAACGCTGACCTCTAGTGGCTCGATCAACTTTTCGAGCCCGTCGATCTCTCGGGTGAGTTCCAGGCCGACTCCCAGCGCATCACCAACGCGGTCGAGCTGCCGATCCCGTTCGTCGATCTGGCCCAACATCATGTCGATAGTGCTGATGTTATCCTGCGCTAGCGCACCAACCGCGGAGCGCGCCGGAGCCAATTCCCGATCGATCGATCGAAGCGCGGTTTCCGCGACGGCGCCATCGGCGACCAGCTTCCCCGCCTCGCGGCCGATCATTACCAACAGCTCGTCCGCTTCCGCCAGTTTACCGGTGAGGCGATCGCGTTCGAAGCGCAGCCGTGCCATGCCCATACCCTCGATCATCGGATCGGCGGGCAGATGCTGATGGCACAAGAAGCAATCGTTGCTATGCCCGATCGCCGACCTTACTGTTTGATCGCAGGCTGGGCAGTGTGTGATCCGCAAATCAGCGAGGATCGCGCCCGCATCTGCGGCACGATCCATCCGCTCGATCTCCTCTGCGAGGTCAATGCGATAGCGCCCGACCTCACTTAGACGCTCGGCAGCTTCCCTCTGTCGGCGACTAATGTCCTCGATCCCTACCGCGGTGGTGGCGCGCAAGACCCCGAGTTCCGCGACCCGGCTTCGCTGCCCGGTCGGTAGGACGGCGTCCGCAGTCCTCGACAGAAGCGCATCGCGCTCTTGAAGCAGCTGCTTTCGATGATTTTCCAGTCTCGCCTTGGTGGCGGCGATTGTCACGACGCTGACATCAAGCTGGATGTCACCCTCGGCAAGAAGATCACGCGATAATTGGTTTAGTGTCGCTGCGTAATTTTCGCGTCGGACCTTCAGCTTCTCGACCTTCAACTTATACTCGACGAGCGCGCCGTAATCCGAGCTGAAGACGTGTTCGGCGAGCCCTGAGAATTGCAACACGCAGGCAAGCTGCTCCGCTTCGGGCTGGCGATCGGCGAGATCGGACCAGAAACCCTGACGACGATATATATGGCGGAGCAGCATCCGAAAGCTCAGTTCGGGCCATGTCTGGCCGGACATCGGATTACCTTTGGGAAAATTGAGCAGCGGGATGCCCAGCTTGTCGAGCAGCCAATGCTGAAACTCGCGCGCGGGCATCGGCTCCTGATCGACATAGATCTTGCCCTTGCCGCCGGGCTCCTTCCACCGCCGTGAAATCCAGAATATCTCGTCGCCGATCCGAATTTGTGCGGAGGCCGCGTCATATTTGAGAGCGAGACCTCCGTCCTCGTCATCCTCGAACGGATCTGGGCCTGGATCGCCGAGAAGATAGTCGAGGGTCTGGAGCCATTTGGTCTTGCCGGTGTTGGGGCTGCCCACGAGCAGGTTCACACCTTCCTCGAACAGCAGTCGTTCATTACCGCCCGCAGCAAAGCGGCGATTCAATGACAGGATGGACAGGAAGGTCGTGGTCATCTTTGGATTACACGTCCCATTTCGCGCCGACTCACCTCGGCATCGAATAATTGGTAGATCAGATCCTTGAGATAGCTGCCCGACTTGGTGCCAAACACAGCCTTGACCTTTTTCAGTCGCGCGAGGAGGGGCGCGAAGGTCGGCCGCTCGGCGAGCCGCTTTGCGCTTTCTCTGCCGAGAGCGGTCAGGCTGATCTGATACGACTTCTTCTCCTTCAGGACGCTGATCAGCTCCTTGGCCTCGAGATGGGCGAGCACATGATAGTAGCGCTTGTCCCAAGGCCCATAATGGTGGCGCACCATTGAGGCTTCGACGGCCTGATGATGGCCCGCGATTATGTCGCGGCCGCTTGGTGTTTTGGCGATCGCGGCGAGCGCAACCTCGAAGAATTCGGGATAGCGCGTGAAAAAATCGAGTTTAGCCATCTTGGTCAGCCCATCGATCCGGCCGCCGGTCCCACACACCTTCATGAGGAGCAGCAGACGCGCGGCATGGAATTCGAGAATGTCATCCGCGGCAAGGGGCAGGCTCGCCGGCTGGGTGCCTAGGCGGGATAGCGACTTCATGACGCCGGCGGCTCGAAACGCAGCAGGCAGCGGTCGGCGATGTCGTAGAGGCAGCCATTCAGAAAGGCGGACTGGTCGGAAACGCCGGTTGGACGATCCGCGTTGATTGCGTCCATCTGCTCGACGCACCGGGCGTGGAATTGCGTGCCGTCAGTTTTCAGCGCGCCTGACATCAGTCGAGTCCGCAGCGTCAGCGCGTCGGACTTAACGCGGCCCTGAAGTGCGCGGGTCTCGTCCGATTCCATATAGCGCGGCGAGCGAATCAGGGCTGCATAGTCACGTCGCAGTTCGACGGCCAGGTCGATGATATCCGCGGAAACGCCTGCAGCCATGAGTTTGTCGGCAAGCTTGCCTCCGGATTTCTGGGCAGCGCCCTCGACGATTTCACGCAGCTTACCAGTCCACCAGCGCAGCATGAACTCACGCGTGATGATCTTTCTGGCCCGATGTGGCACCCACTGGAGGTCGCTCGCCGTCTTCGCCATTGCGCGCAACTCCTCGAGCAGGGACATGATCTGCTCGATAAGAAGGATGCAACCAGCTTTATTGCCGAGTTCGAAAAGACGCCGCTGGTTGTCTTTGATGACCGTTTGTAGATCGTAACGCGGCTCCCATCGACAATGGACGAGCCAATAGGCGCTATCGTTTCCCTTTGGAGATTGTGCCTCCGGGAACCGCCGGCCTAGCTCCTTGGAGAGCTCCTTCATCGCCACGCAGTCCAAGACCCGAAATTCGGAATCGGCCGGATAGGTTAGAGGCTCAAGCGCGCTCGCGGGCGGCCGTAGCGTTACGATCCGGAAGCGGGCGGTCTCTGCATGGCGGTCGCGTGCCAGGGAGCGCTCAAAGAGCGAACTGCCCTGCGACTTCTTCTTCTCGCACAGCGTGGCAACAGTCCAAAGCTGATCTGGCTCCTCCGCCTTCACCTGCACATACTCGGCGATCCGCTCGGCTCCGGAACCGGCTGCGCGCACGAGAACAAGGTCGTCATGGGTCTCGCAATGGGCCTTCAGCAGGTTCGCATCGTCAATCATCTCCAGGAGGAACCCGACGGCGATTTCATCTTGATAGCTGAAGCCGCCGCGCGCTATCGGCCCTCCCTCCTCAGTGGGCTGGACATCATCGATTGAAGGCCAGTCGATCTGCGCCGCAGTCGCCGGCGCGTCGGATTGCGTCACGAAGGCACCCTTCCTGGTGGCGCAATAATTCTATCGGTCAGCCATACGGTCATGCGAGACAGTCCAACCCCAGTAATGGTTCGTTTCCCTGCCGACAGGAGACACTGAGCCTCGCGGAATTTCAAGGTTGTATGTCGTTCAGTTCGCTTATCAGGCCCAGTTGGCATGAACGATTTCCCGTCGGAGACTTCCGGCATGACCGGTTCTGCACACAGTCGGCCTCGAAGCTTAGGGCAACAATGTCCCACTAACGGCCGTTCCAGCTAGCCGGCCTCGTGAGATAACCGAACGGCGGCTTTCGGGATAGACGTTCGTACTGCTGAACGGCCGACATAGCCGCGAACCAGACGGGGGGCGGCTGACCAACCAATCCACCAGCCAACACCCCAACCTCAATCCGGCCCACCCCACAGCTTCGGATCCGCCGGATAAATCGTCCCGCCCTCATATCGCAGCCCCGCCGCCCGATCGAACGCCAACCGCAACGGCCCATCCAGATCGACGATCTCAGCCTGCTGCGCGACCAGCAGCGCCGGCGCGACCCCAAGCGACGTGCCGCTCCCCCCACCGACCATGACAAGGCGATCCAGATCAGCAACCATCCGGCAGGATTCATCAGCGCAGAGCGGGATCGGGCACCCCAGCCCAACCAGCGCGTCATCGGCGCCGGCCGGCAGCGGCTGCTCGATCAGCTCAACCCGCGAATCCAGCAGCATCGGCATGTATTCGCTCAGTTGTCCCTCGTTCCACCCCTCGTTGGCATCGACAATCAGGCGCGCCGCCGGAGCCGCGTGCCGCACCGCCCGCACGCGTTCCATATCGCCGTCGCCCCCCAGTTCCAGTTTGAACAGCGGGCGAGTGCGATGGACGGCCGCCACCTCGGCCATCCGGTCCGGCGTATCGAAACCCAGCGTCAGCGCGGTCACGACCGGCTTCACCGAACCCAGCCCGGCCATGTCCGCGACGCTACGATAGGCTCGGTTCGCATCGATGGCCCAGAACGCGCAGTCGATCGCATTGCGCGCCGCACCCGGGGGCATCGCCTGTTGCAGCGTGTCACGGTTAAGCCCCGAGAACACCGCGCCCTTCATCGCCTGAATCGCGGCAAGCACGCTGTCGATCGTCTCGCCATGGCGCCGCACCGGCACACATTCGCCGCGACCACGCGAGTCCCCATCGGCGATTTCGACGACAACGACGTTAACCGCGGTCTCCCCCCCAACCGCCGTCATAAGCGGCCACGCTCGGTGGGTAACCGTCAGTCGTTGAGGATGTGGCGCCATATCCAGTCCGGCCCTTTCGGCAAATGCAAACGCAAAGCGGCGTTATATCGTTCGCCGGCAACACCGGGCAGTAGGGCCCCGGCGTCGGCTCAATGTTAGCTCTCCCGCCGTGCCGGCCGGCAAGCCGCCACGCGCTCCGTGCCTTCGCTCGCTTACGGCGCGCCGGCCGCCCCGGGAAGGCCATTCTGCTATCAGGTCTCGAGCCCTGCGACGATACCCCGACTGGCCCCGCGGAATCGCCTTTTATTGTTATCAAGATAACGATTCGTTCTTTTTGCCGAAGTCGAGGGTATGCAGAGACATAATCGCTTCGACGAAGCCGTCATGGCGGGCCTGCGATCCAATTCGGACATCCATCCCGTTAACGCCGGGCGGTTGAATGCCGCCTTGTCGACCGCACGATCGATGGGAACCCTCCGATGCGGTCGAACCGGTACGATCCGGGGCCGTTGGGCAATTGGCTATCGAGATTGAGCATGCCCCAATGAAACCGATTGCGGTCGGGGCGCGATAAACGGATGCCTTCGGCCATCGGCGGACGCCGGGTGTTTCACTGCATGGCAGTGTACTACCGCCCCAAGGGCAGATCCGGGACACGAACGGTTTCACATCGAACTGGCGGCAGAGGGTGGATTATAACCTCGCAGGCCCGCCATAACGGGCCTCCGCGGCTCAGCGTCACCTTGCGGCCCCTATGCGGCCTTCCGTACCTTGGGCCATAGCGTTGCAACAAGCGGCAGGACTTCTTCGATAAGACGTTTCGTTTGCAACAGCATATCCGCGTCGCCGTCGGCGATCGGCCGCAGGATGAATTTCGATGCTCCGGCCTGAACATAGTCGGTCAGGCGCTGAACGATCGTATCGGCATCGCCCATCGCGAAGGTGTCCTTCGGGTCGCGTCCGGTGCGGTTCCGGTATTGCTCCGACACCTTGGCAACGCCAGGATCGTCGGGGCCGCCGAAGCGGAATGCAAACGCGGCTCCGTAATGATCTTCCTCGATGGTTCGGCCGGTTTCCACCAGTGCGGCCTTGATGCCGGCGATCGTGGTTCCCACTGTTTCGGGGGTCTCCGCGCCCGCCTGCCAGCCGGTGCCCAGTTTGGCGGTGCGCTTCATCGCGGCCTCCGACGAGCCGCCGATCCACATCGGCAGGTCGGTCTGAACCGGCAGCGGCGAGATCGAGGCCTGGGCCAGCTTGAAGTGCCGTCCGTTGTAATCCAGGGCCTCGCCGGCCCACAGGCGGCCGATGATTTCCAGGGCTTCATCGGTTCTGCGGCCGCGGGTCGTGGTGTCGATGTTCATCGCGGTCCATTCCGCACCGCGCGGGCTGCCGATGCCGAAGCCGGGCAACAGGCGGCCGCCGGACAGTGCGTCGATGGTGGCGCATTGTTTCGCCAGCAGCACGGGCTCGCGCAGGGCGACCGACACCACGTTGACGCCGAATTTGATACGCCGGGTGCGGCCGGCGATCGCGGCCAACGCGGTCATGCACTCCAGGATTGGGGTCTTGCTGACGATCCGGTCGGTCTGCCAGATGGAATCCAGGCCGCCTTGTTCGCACAGATCGACCCAGCGCCAGAAACCATCCGGGGACTGGAACGGGTATTCCATGATCCCGATTCCGACCGCCACATTGCGCGCCATCCTGGCCTCCCGACTCGGTGTCGCTCCATCGTTCCCTGTTTCCAGGCGGGTTGCAATGGCGGGCTAGGCGCGCGGCAGTTGCTTGCCGTCCGAGGAATCCCCCCACACCGGTATGGCGGCGACGGGCAGGGGGCGCGCGGCGAGGAAGCCCTGGACCTGATCGGCACCCAGTTGCTCCATCCGCTCCCAGATCGCTTCGGTTTCCACACCCTCGGCGACCACGGTCAGGCCATGTGCCTTGGCCTGTAGGATCGTGGTGCCGAGGAATGCTTCGATCTCAGCGGATTGGAGGACTTTCTGAACGAGTTCCTTGTCCAGCTTCAGGCTTGTGAAGGGCAGGTCCAGAAGCGGGGCCAGGCGTGGCACCGCAGGTCCCACATCGTCGATCGCGGCGCCGTAACCCAGCGCGCGCAGGCGTTCTAACGACTTGCCCAGCATCGGGATATCGTCGACCGGGCGGCTTTCGGTCAGTTCGACGACGATCCGGTCCGCCGGGATACCCGTCGCGCGGCGCTGTTCTTCCAATCGGTCGAGTGCGGCAGGCATCAGCAGGACATCGAGAGGGAAATTCACCGACACGCGCAGACCGCGCCCGGCCATGAACGGACCGGCGAGGTCGGCGAACGCCCGGGCGGAGACAATCGTGGTGAGCTCCGCGGCCAGGCCGGCGTCTTCGATCTGCGGCACGAAGCGGTCCGGCAGCAGAGTGCCTTTTTCTGGATGGTTCAGGCGGACCAGGGCTTCCATGCCGACAGGCCGGCGGTCGGCAATACAGACGATCGGCTGATAACGGGTTTCGATCATAGCACCTTGCAGCGCCGCACGCAGTTCGCCGATATCCATGACAGTCCGGTTACGCGGGATGGAATGTGCCATCAAGGCCTCTAGGACGGACCGGGGTGTCGCGGTCGATATAACGCGGATATGCGGGTGGCGGGTGTTTGCAGTGCCGAGAATCAGCATATCCGTATCGGGCGATATCACTTCGATCGATACGTCGGCCAGTTCGTCCATAAGGCCGTCGGCGGCGTTCTGATCCACCAGAAGGTGGGAGTAATGGGCGGTTGTCCCCGCCAGACGCGTAAGAGCATCGCGTGCATCGCAGGCCGATACGTCGCCGTAGCCCAGTGTCTTCGCTGCCCCGGTTACCGCGGCAAACCAATCTGCATTGCGGGAAACAAGCAGAAGATTGAAGGCCGCAAAGGCAGATATATTGCTTCTACCTGATCGGCTGACCGAACGACGGGGTAAAGGCCGGCATTTATGCATCGCATGATACTAGCGGGGGATTGCGAGTTAGGCGAGAGAAATCTCGGTAATTAGATGTGAAAATAACGTAAAAACCGAATTATCGAAAAAATGATACATTTTTGATGCGTTTACCCTGGCCCAGTATATCTTGCCGACTTTCGACCGTACTTACGCAATAAATCTTCTAATGCGATAGTTCCAGTGTTGCAACCGTACCGTCCGCGCCGTCGAGATGCAATGTTCCGCCGTGGCGGCAGGCAAAGCCGCGGGCTAGCGCCAAACCCTCGCCTTCGCACGGCGTGCCGGCAAATCCCCAGCCATTGTCGATTACGGTCAGCGTCGTGCGATTGTCGAATGTTACCAGCCGAACCGCGATTCGGCCGGTATGGCGGGACTTCATCCCGTGCTTGACCGCATTGCCGACTAATTCGTGGGCGCTGCGTATGACCGCCTCTCGCAGCGGGGCCGGGCATTGCCCACGCACTGAAACCACGATCCGGATGACCTGATCGGGATCGCGCATCATATCGACCATCGCGCCCGCCAACTGGCGCAGACGCTCCGCCATCGCCCCCGGGGCTTCGGTTAACCCGAACAATGCGTCCGAGATGCTGGCGGATAAACAAATCCGGTATTGCAACTCCCGCAGGATGTTCTCGCCGGCCGGTGTTTCGCTCAGGCCCGGGGCTGCCGCGATCAGCCCCAGAATGCGCTGGAGCGTGTTCTTGGTGTGATGCCGCAATTGTCGCAGATCGAGTTCATCGCCGGTCGGGCCGGCAACATCCTGTTGCATCGCCAAGAGTCCGCTGGACACCGGTGCGAAGGGCCTATGCCCGGCCGTCTTGGAATTGCTTCGTGAAGGAGAGGCGGCGACGTACGACATCAGAGGCCTCGTTGCATTGGTGCGATAAGGAACCGGCGGCACAGGTTAGACCCGAATGTTTAAAAAAAAGTTAAAGGCGCGGGATTTAGCGAGCCGAATATGCGTGGGAATACTTCCCACGTCAATCTGTTTCGGGTACTTTGTGGGCAGTTTTCCCACGTCGCCTGTGGTAACGTTCGGTATTTGGTATTATTCTATCATCCGATGAATCAGCCGCGCTCAATCTCACCGCTCGCCCCGGGCCCACTTCTTAAGGCGGCGTGCCGGCTTATGCGGCCATTGATCGGGCTGATGATGCGCAGCGGGATCACCTTTCCCGTGCTCTCCGACACGCTTCGTGCCTTGTTTGTCGACGTTGCGATCAACGATATCCTGACCGACCCCAAGGCACGCACCGACAGTCGGATCAGTTTGTTGACAGGCGTCCACCGCAAGGAAATCAGACGTCTGCGTGAGTTGCCTGCCGATTCCGCCACGGTGCCGGAAGTGGTGACCCTTATGGGTCAGATTGTTGCGCGTTGGGTGAGTTCGGCACCTTATACCGATGCCGAGGGCCATCCGCGGCCGCTGGACCGGGGCGGTTCCCCGGCTGGCGGGCAAGACGGCGATTTCGATGCGCTGGTGGAATCGATCACAACCGATGTGCGTCCGCGCGCAGTGCTCGACGACTTACTGGCACATGGCGTGGTTTACATGGACTCGGACGATCGGGTGCAGCTAAACACCTCTGCGTTTATACCCCGCCCCGGGGGCGAGGCGCAGTTGTTCTACTTCAGCCGCAATCTGCACGATCACATCGCGGCCGCGGTTGCCAATATCGGTGCTGCTGACGTGCCGCCATTTCTCGACCGCAGTGTGCATTACGACCGGCACTCCCCCGATCAGGCCAAAGCCTTGGAAGAGTACGCGCGCACTGCCGCTCTTAAGGTTCTGCTAGACGTGAACCGCCGAGCGATCGATATCGCGGGACTAGGCCCGGGCGAAGCGGCGCCGGATCGGCGGCGCGTCAATTTCGGCGTCTATCTGTTCGACGATCGCGATTCCGGCGATGGCGGAGGCCTGTCGTGAAGTGGCTGGCCAGTCTGTGGATGGTCGGATTGCTGGCTGCTTGCGCCGTTCCGGACCCGCCTGACGAAGGGAGCCTGGCCGCTGACGCATTCGGCGAGAATACGCTCGCCAATGGAACGGTGTGTCGTGTCGGACCGAATGGCGGGCCGTTGGTTGCCGACCGGGGCATCGGGGGAACCGGGTCGCCCAAGGTGGTTGACCGGGGTATTGGCGGAACCGGGATCGTCGGTGTGATCACCGGTTTCGCGTCTATCTGCGTCAACGGACTGGAGGTCCGGTACGATAGTTCGGCCTCGGTGGATATCGGCGGAATCCCGGCGTCTCCCGCCCTGCTGCGGGTGGGCCAGGTGGTGGCGATTCAGGCATATGGTGTCCAAAGCGCCCCTGTGGCTTCTGCCATATCCGTGCGGCAAGAGGTCAAGGGGCGGATCGAGGCTGTAGAACTCGGGACCGGGCTGTTGACCATAGCGGGGCAGCCGGTTGCCGTTGGGGCGAATACCCGGGGCGCTGCCAACATTCGGCTGGGGGATTGGGTCGCTGTCAGCGGACTGCGGAGGGCGAACGGGACACTGGTCGCGTCCCGCGTGGATGCCGCCAAGCCGGGGACGTTCATTGTGCATGGGCAAGTCGTTCTGGAGGGCGGTTCGGCCCGGGTTGGCGGTCTGACGCTGACCGGAACGGCGGCATCCACGCTGACGAACGGCCAGTTTGTCGCCGTTTCGGGCCGTTATGTGTCCGGACAGGCGCTGGCTGTCACGGTGGCAGCCGATAGTCTGGCATCGGATCCCGCCGGGTATTTCGGCCCCGGTGTGAAACATCTGGTGCTGGAGAGCTTTGTTCGGGTGTCGAACGGTTCGGTCTGGCTGAACGGCCGGAGGGTGAAGGCAGGACCCGGCGTGGGCGGTACGGCTGAAACCCGGGGGATCGCCGTCGTTTCGCTGGATAGTAAGGCCCATGGAGAGATAAAAGCCCTCGGCATTCGATAAAACGTGAGAGGCCGGTTAGGCAAAAGCAAATACGGCACCTACCCCAAGCCCCTTTGCAGCGGTCCGCG
>VFSW01015687.1_pt1 | contig 10390 bp, 13 predicted proteins | sample 5358111 | NCBI WGS metagenome assembly VFSW01 (sample SAMN11554181, study PRJNA540505) | mine drainage metagenome | isolation source: sediment from site ElyBrook_90M | place: USA: Ely Copper Mine, Vershire, VT | collected 2017
CCTCGTCTACGTCCGAGAGCTCGCGTGCCTCGGCCTTCGGGGTAGACCCCACACCCGTGGACGGGTGAGGTCGTGGAACCCCAGCGTCGCCGTGGCGAGGAGCAGAGCGCCGGCACTGAGCCCGGTCGTAACGGCGAGAGGGTTACCCGACAACACCAGACCGAGAACGATGGAGCCACCAATCAGCACCCAACCCACCGGTGACAGACGGGGAATGTGCACGCGATAGTCGAGCCACAAGAGAAGCGGCCCAATAGTGATGGCGATAGAGGGAAGAACCCAGTCGGGGTATCCGAGGGCGATCACCACGACCGGCACCGCGAAGGACGCCACGAGTTGGATGATGGTCGCCACCGTCACCTCTCGCTCGATGTGGCGCCCCTCGACGCTGGTGGGCCGAGGAGCCCGGCCCGCGGTGACTCGAACACCGTAGAGAGTGACCCAGAGAGCGAGGACGAGAAAGAACGCCGCCAGCACCTCTCCGGTGACCCCGCGGAGAGTCAAGCTCCCCCGCACCAGCCAGAACGTGGCGAACGCCACTTGAATGAATCCGCCGACCCGTCGGACCCGTCGCGACCAGGCCGTGGCCGCGGCGACCTCGGCGCTACTCGTCACCGGGAGCGCACTCATTTCCCACTCCCCCGTGACTGGTACCAGGCGACGGTCTCGTCGACGGCGACCTTCAGCGGGGTGACTCGAGTACCAAAGGTCGACTGGAACTTCGTCGTGTCGAGGACGAAGGGCTCGTCGAACTCGTAGGACATCTCGGCGAGTCCCTTCATGAGTGGGTTCACGAGACCGAGGAGGGCGAGCAGGGGTTTACCCACGACCCGAATATCGACCGGGTGACCCACCCGCAGAGCGACGAGATCGAGGAGTTCCCGGGTCGTGACCGTCTCTGGACCCGGGAGATGCCACACCTCCCCGACGGCGCGCTCTTCTTCGCCCAGCGTGGCGAGTCCGCGCGCGATATCGGGGACGTAGCTGTAGGTGTGAAGAAGGCGGGGGTTGCCCACGAAGTCAGCCTTCTTCTTTCCGACGGCGTGGGCGAACACTCGCTCCCCGAGCGTGGAGTCGGTAACCCCCGCACCGAAGAAGTCGGCGGCGCGCCCGATCGTCATGCGAATCCGTCCCGCGTCCGAGTACCGGAAGAGTTGTTCGGTCATGGCGGCGCGGGCTCGACCCTTCGTCGTCGTGGAGTGAAGCGCCAACTCTTCGGTCATCGCTCGACCATCGGTGGGTCCGTATCCGTAGACGTTCTCCAAACTGACGAGGAGGGCCCCGGTCTGTTGCGCGGCCGCGATAACCCCCTTTTGCAAGGGTGGGAAGAGTGTCGGCCACTGAGTGTAGGGGGCGTTCAGGCACTGGTAGATAACCGACGCCCCACTCGCCGCGCGACGAGCGGCGGCCTCGTCGGTCACGTCGGCGACCCGGATCTCCACTCCGTTGGGCGGGGCCGAGGGCTGGTGGTGCGTCACCACGCGCACCGACTTTCCCTCGCTCACCAGTTGAACCACGAGGGCGCGACCCACTTGGCCGAACCCGCACACGACGTGAAGCGAAGAGTCGTCCCGGGTCGCGTTGTCGGGGGTGGAGGGGGTGTCGTCGTCGGGCATAGCAACTCCTAGAAAAGGAGGCGTCGAGCCCGAACGGGCGACAATCGTCCCCGATGTCTGGCCCGAACCTGGCGTCTCGTAAGACGAGCGATCATCGACTCCACGAAGAAGGCCACGCACCATCCCACGACGACGAGTACCGCTAGTTCGAGACTAGGAGAGCGCCTCACTCGCCACCAGGGCACAAAGGCCCCCCGAGAACCCGACTCTCGTCGAAAGGGTGGCCGTCGGAAGATCTCCGTTGAGTCACTGCGCCCCTCCGGTTGTCTCGCTGTGTGTTCATTTGTCGGCGACGAAGAGGACCCGGCGCGCAGAACCGGGGAGCTCCTCCTCGAGCTCGACGAGTGCCTCTATCGCTCGGGGTTCACTCTCTTCGACGAGGCCGCGCGAGACCTCTCGTCGACGCTGAGCAGGATCAGCACCCCGATCCAGCCGAGCGCGATGCTCCAGCGCGCCACCCCCGCTATCCGGCGTCGCCACACGACGAACGCGCTGATAAGAACGGGGAGGACCCAGAGGAGCACGAGGGCCCCGACTAGCGCATCGGAGACGACCGACACGACGTCTAGTGCTCTCGTCGCCCGGAGTGGGCTCTCACCCCGGAGTCAACGCCACGTCGCCGCGACACCACCGCCAGTCCCGCCGCGAGCGCACAGGAGAGTGCTCCCACTCCGAGGCCCCAGCGGGCACTCGTCACGTTGGTAATCCAGCCCACCAGGGGACCCCCCACGGGGGTCGACCCGAGAAAGGCGACCGCCCAGAGAGACATCACTCGTCCCCGCATCTGGGGGTCGGCCGCGAGCTGCAGAGTGGAGTTCGCGGTCGCGAGAAAGGCGACGCTGGCGTAGCCCACCGCGACGAAGGCGACGTCCTCGAAGATCATGGTGGGCATGAGCGCCGCGCCAGCCATCGAGAGTGCGAAGAGAACGGCTCCGTTCTGGAGGGCCCGGGTGCCGGTCGAGCCCCGGGCGGCCGTGACCAGTCCCCCGACGACTGCTCCGAGACCCATCGCGGAGGTGAGTTCCCCAAATCCCACGGAGTTGTGGTGAAAGACCCGTTCGGCGAGGACGGGCATCGTCACCTGAAACTCGTAGGCGAGGGTCCCGACGAGCGCCATCATCACCAGTGGCACGGCCAGGGCGGGAGTGCGCCTCACGTAGGCGAGCCCTTCGCGCAGCTGGCCCTTCGCGCGCGGAGTGGGCGCGGCGCGGTGAAGGAGGGAGACGTCCATCATCGCGAGTGACGCCACGACGGCCACGAAGGAGAGGGCGTTCAGGGCAAAACACCAGGCCTCGCCCACCGTCGCAATCAGGATTCCCGCGATGGCCGGTCCGAGCGCCCGAGCCACGTTCACCATCGTCGAGTTCAGACTCACCGCGTTACGCAGATCCTCCGGACCGACCATCTCCAGGACGAAGGTCTGACGAATGGGGTTCTCGAAGGCGTTGTTCACTCCGAGCACCACCGCGAGGAGGCTCACATCGGCGAAGGTGGCCGCGTGGGCGAAGGTCACGAGGGCCAAGACGGCCGCTTGGACCCCCATCATCGCCTGGAGGATCATCATCAGTCGGCGCTTGTTCACCCGGTCGGCGATCACCCCGGCGTACGGGCCGAGGATCAGGGTCGGCAGGGTCTGGAGCGCGACGACGACACCGATGTCGGTCGCCGAGTGGGTGAGGACGAGGACCAACCAGGACTGGGCGATCGACTGCATCCAGGTTCCCACAAGGGAGATTCCCTGTCCCACCACGTACTTGCGGTAGTTGGGATTAGCGAGGGAGGCGAAGGTCGTCCGGGCCGCACTCCACGCCGACTCGCGCACGCTCACTCGACACCTCCGCGCAGGAGTTCGACCAGTGAGTCGAGGGCGCAGAGGGCGCCGTCCAGCCGTTCGCGCTCTTCGACACTCAGTCGTTCGAGCGCCGCTCGCAGGAGGTCGCGGCGTTCAGTGCGGATGGATTCGACGAGCTCCTCGGCCGCGCGAGTCGCGCACAGGTGAGTCGCCCGGGCGTCGAGGGGGTCGTTTCGTCGTTCGGCGAGGCCCGACTCTTCGAGTTTGGCGGCCACCCGAGAGAGCATGGTGGGGTTGATTCCGACGTCCTCGGCGAGGTCGGCCATCCGTCGCGGTCCGCGTCGGGCCAGCACGATCACCACTTCGAGCTGGGAGGGGGTGAGGTCCTGATTGGGACGCGAGAGCCGCAGGGCGCGCTGTATGCGGGCCACCGCGATGCGCAGGCGCTCGGCCGATTCGTCGATTCCTCGCGCCTCTTCGGGGCTCACCTCCACTTTTTCCACGCCACCACAGTACTAGTTACTTGCTCAATGGCAAGCAATAACCGACCTACAGGATCTCCGCCAGGGCCCAGAGGAGGGACTGGAGTGAGCGCAGGGTGTCTCTCACCCCCGGTTCGAGGGCCTCGATCTCGGACTCGCGGCGTACGCGCGCACCGACGTGGATCGCGCGCAGACCGACCTGCAGCGTGCAGAGCCAAGCCCAGGCCTCCTCGTCGTTGACGAACTCCTCGTGCACGGTACTGATCACCAGCTCGGCGTGGCTCGTCACCTCCGACTGACGGGCCAGCACGACGAGGGGGTCGTCCATGTCGTCGACCGGGGTAATGGGAGAGCTGAGGGAGGGGCGCCAGTCGTGCTCGGGGTTGACGTCCGCCGCCAGTACCTCGCGGGCCACGTGCTCGACGAGCTGGCGACCGGCGTCGCTGAGGCGAATCTCGATTCGTCCGTCGCGTCGACGCACGAAGATGCGCGGGGCCACCCTAGGTTCCCTCTTCGACACTGGCGACGAGGCCCGCCGCCTGCAGTTGGGCGCAGTAGCGTTCGGCGCGCGAACGAGTGCCCGACCAGACCACGGAACGACCCCGGTGGTGAACCTCCAGCATCAGCTGGGTCGCCTTGTTGTCGGAGTAACCAAAGACGCGCTTGAAGATCACGACGACGACCTTCATCGGCGTCACCGGATCGTCCCAGGCCACGACGTCCCAGGTGCGCTCCTTCAGTGACGTCGGAGAACTCGCGACGTCAGTCTGACTCTCGGTCTCGGAAGCGCGACGAACGGCGGGCACCGCTCCAGTCTGACAGTTCTAGGAAACCAACGAAAGGGAGTCCTCGTCCCCCGTGCTCAATCGGCGCAGGCGCCACGAGCCGGCCCAGAGCTGTCCCGGCTCGAGAACGATGAGGTCCTTACCTGATCGCAGGCCCTCCGGGGGACAGGTCATCGGTTCGACCGCGATCGAGGTGCGTCGACGTCCGCGGGCCAACTCGTCGCCGGTGTAGAGCTGGACGTAGGGCCAGGTCCGGTCCATCTGGAGTTCTACGAGCCCGCCTCGAGCGTCGCGCACCCGAACGGTCGCCCACCCCGAATCGTCGCGCACGAGTTCGGTGTAGGTCACGTTCAGTTCGTGCCCGGACACCGACTTCGACTCGGTAAAGTCCCGCTCGTTGCCGTTCACCGGCAGAATCGCCCCGGTCGGGAGCAGCCGCGAATCGGTCGCGACGTAGGCCCGCGCGGGAACCTCCAGCTCGGTCCCCTCCACGGTGTCGGAGGTGACCGCGAGGTAGGGGTGAAAACCGACCCCCACGGGAATCGGCACCTCGTCGAGGTTGGTGACGTGGGTCGTGACGGTCAAGCCCTGGGAGCCGAGGTGGTAGGCGACGTTGAGAGCCGCGGCGAAGGGGTAGTCCGGCGTCGGGAGCACGGTCAGCGAGAGGAGCGCCCGATTCTGGTTGACCTGTTCGACGCGAAAGGGGCGCCAACGAACGTTCCCGTGAATCGCGGTACCGGTAGCGGGGTCGTCAATCGCGGGATAGGCCCGACGGCCCGAGAACTCCCAGGGCTCCTCGCTCAGCCGATTGGGCCAGGGAAACATGATCTGTCCGCGGGCCCCGTCGGGTAGGTCCTCGGCGGCGAAACCCTCGATGACGGGCACACCGCCGCGCACGTAGGTTCGTAGCGTCGCTCCGACTTCGGAGATCACCGCTCGCTGGTCTCCGTGGGCGATCGCGATCTGTTCACCGGTGGGCAACACGCTCGGTCCTTTCCGTTTTCACTGCTAGGTAACTTACGACAACTAGCGTCGGGGCTATGAACATCATCGTGACCAACGACGACGGCGTCGGCGCTCCCGGTATCGCCACCCTGGTGAACGCCCTCGACTCCTGGGCCCAACGGGGCGGACACGAGGTCATCGTGGTGGCCCCGGCCGAGAACTACTCCGGAATGTCGGCCGCCGTCTCCGACGTGTTCGGTCACCCCGAGGTCTCCTACCGGCGCACCCAGATCGCCGGATCCCCCGACGTTCTCACCTACGCCCTCGACGCTCCCCCGGCCCTCTGCGCCATTCTCGGGGCCCTCGGCACGTTCGGGATGGTGCCCGACCTCGTTCTCTCCGGAATTAATGAGGGGGCCAACGTCGGACGGTCCATCCTGCACTCGGGCACGGTGGGTGCGGTCCTCAGTGCCGCCCAGTTGGGTATCTCCGGGCTCGCCGTGTCGGTCCAGTGGGGCGAGGAGATTCACTACGACACCGCGGCCTCTCTGACGATTCAAGTCCTCGACGAGTTGGTGCGCGCGCCCGCACGAACGATCCTCAACCTCAACGTTCCGAACGTTCCTCTGTCCGACCTGCGAGGGGTACGCCGGGCCCGTGTCTCCATGGCCGAAGTGGTCGCCGCCGCCGGTCCGATGGCCGGAGGGCTCGCCCTCGGAGAGTCCGGGGTTCTCCCCCTCGCCATGGGCGCCGCCTCCCCGATGATCGGGGACACCTCCGGAGAGGAGTCCGACGAGGACGCTCACCTCGTCGAGGCCGGATACGCCGCCCTCACCCCCCTGCTCGGGCCCCACGAAAACTCCGACCCGGCCCTCGACGGCGTGATTCACCGCGCCCTCGAGATCATCTCCGAACACCTGCACTCGGTCTCCTCGCTGGACTAGGGGCGGGCGCGAGCCTGCCTCCTCAAGAAAAAAGAGTGACCCTTGAGAGAGGGTCCCTCGAACCTCATCGCCTTTCGGGGTGAACGTCGTTCGACGACGACACAGGGATGACGGCGTACGAGATACCGGCGGCGAGGGACCGCGGGCGACGGGCACGACCCGCCCCCTCTCCGAGGGGAGGTCGTCGTCTCGTCCTCTGCTACTCCTCGGCGAGCGGTCGGCGCCGGGTGACCTTCGTCTCGGCCCGTCGGCGCTTCTCGTCGGTCCGACGAGTCGCCGACGCCCGGGTGGGCCGAGTCGCCCGTCGGGGGGTCTCCTCGCGCGCCGCTTCTCCAATGCGCTCCTCTAAGACCGCGAGTGCGGCGCGCCGGTTCTGCCACTGGGACCGAAAACGGCTCGACGAGGCGCGAATCACTCCCCCCGTTCGCTCCTCGACGCGGGCTCGCCAGCGCGCACTGCCCGCCGTGGACTCGCGCACCGACCAGGAGACGTCCACCGCGGTTGCGCTGCGGTTCGCGTGCTGTCCGCCCGGTCCCCCCGAGGGCCGCACCCGGATCACCACCTCGTCGAGCGGTACCCGAACGGAACCGACCTCGAGCCACTCCTCACTCACGGACGACCTCGTCGTCGAAGCGCACCAGGGCGATCTGCTGGGAGTCGGCGACGAGGTAGCCCCGCTCGTCAAAGAGTTCACAGCGCTCGTCCACACTCTCTCCCACCACCACCTCGCAGCGTTGTCGCGCGCGCAACCAGGCGCCCCGGGGACGTTGGCGTAGGTAGGTCGTGAGCTGCAGGGTGGGCACCCACCCCGAAGAACCCAGGGGGACGGTCGCCGGCCAGAGACAGTCGGCGGCGAAGAGGAGGGAGAGCGCGTCCCACTGAGCGGTCCCGTCTCGTCGGGCCATCCAGGTCTCGTGGTAGCCCCGAGTGGGATCGGGGCTCTCCCACCACGGACCGGCCAGCGGATCGACGCGCAGATCGAGGGCTCCGTGAAGCGTCATACCCTCGATTCGGGGGGCGCTCACGCAGACTTCGGGGGGAGCTAACTCGGGCGAGGTCGAGTGTTGGTAACGAGCCGGACCCTCCTCGAGTGATCCCCACGTGACGAGGGAGTCGGTCGCGACGCGGCCCTCCACGCTCAGTCGTACCCGGAGAAACGTCACTCGCCGACCTCGTCTCACGACCTCCACCTCGAGGTCGGCCGGACCCACTTTGGGGGCGTTCACGAAGTTGGTCGACATCGCCATCACGTCGCCCTCGCCGAGCTCGGCGCGAACCGCCTGGAAGATCACGCACTGGAGGTAGCCGCCGTTCGGCACACCGAAGACGGTGTAGTCGGGGTGAAGCACCGTGACGAGTCGACCCCGTGAATCTCTCGTGACGGCACTCGCTCGGTCGAGTCGTTGCGCGTGCTCACTCACCGAACCAGGCTAGAGCCGCGCGCGAGTGTGGGGGCTCAGTACGCTAGTGAGGCCCCGGTGAACGAACGGGGCGCGCGGTGAACGAGCAGAGGAGGGCCCGTGACGAAACGACACTCGAGCGTGAGGGCCTACGGCATCTTGATCCACGACGGGCGTCTCGCCCTCGTGCGCTCTTCTAACCCCAAGCACGATCCCCCTCTCTGGTGGCTCCCCGGTGGGGGCCTCGACTTCGGAGAGTCGCCCGAAGAAGCCCTGGTGCGCGAGTTCATGGAAGAGACCGGACTGCGCGTCGAACAGCCCCGTCTCTTTCGGGTCACCTCCGACCTACGTTCGCGCGAGAGCGGGGACCAGGTGCATACGGTGAGGCTGATCTACTCCGTCAGCTACCACAGTGGGGACCTCGAGAGCGAGGTCCACGGGACGACCGACCACGCCGCCTGGTTCAAACCGGACGAACTCGACGAGATTAACGTCGCCGACTACGCCCGCGACATCTTGGACGTCTGGTTTCAGAAGTAGCGACGTCGCACGACGTCCTTACGTACCTTGCCGGTACTGGTCATCGGTAGCGGGTCCTTCGTGATCACGATCTCACTGGGCACCTGGTAGCTCGCCAGGTGCTGGCGGGCGAACTCCTCCAGGTCCTGCGCACTCACGTTCTCTCCTCGGCGCGCCACGATCACCGCGACGACTCGTTGACCGAGCCGGTCGTCACTCACCCCGACCACGACCGCGCGGGCGACCCGGGGATGGGCCTCGAGGACCGCCTCCACCTCGGCGCTGTAGACGTTCTCGCCGGCCCGGATGATCATGTCCTTCGTCCGATCGACCACGTAGAGAAAACCCTCGTCGTCGAGGTAGCCGAGGTCGCCGGTGCGAAACCATCCGTCGACCAGGGCTTCGCGCGTCGCCTCCTCGTGACGCCAGTAGGCGCTAAAGAGAGTCGGTCCGTTGACCCAGATCTCTCCGACCTCTCCCGTCGCGCACGGGGCCCCGCTACGACGACGAATCTCGACGTCCATCACGATGGTCGGCGTCTGTCCGGTCGAACTCGGTCGGGCCACGTAGTCGTCCCCGTAGTTCTGGGGCCCGTAGGCGTTGGTCTCGGTGAGCCCGTAACCGAGGTTGGGTCGCCCGTGCTCGAGACGGGTCTCCACCCGCTCGACGAGGGCCGCCGGCGTGGGAGCTCCCCCTCCCCCGAGGCGCGCCACCGAGGAGAGGTCGGCCACCTCGAAACTCGGCGAGTGAATGAGGTCGTAGGTCTGAGTCGGCACACCCACGACGTGGGTCACGCGGTGACGAGCGATGAGCCGGAGTGCCTCTTCTGGGTCCCAGGAGGTCGTGATCACGAGAGTGAAGTGCCAGGTGAAGCTCGAGAGCATCACGGGAATGCATCCGGTCACGTGAAAGAGCGGCACGAGGAGGATGAGGGTCGTCTCCTCGCTCGGCGGGTGGTCACGTTCGCTCTGACGAAGGGCCTCGATGAAGAGGCCGGCGGAGAAGGCCATCAGTGACTGGGTGATCGCTCCGTGAGTGGAGACCGCTCCCTTCGGTCGTCCGGTCGTCCCCGAGGTGAACATCATGGTCGCGAGGTCCTCCTTACGGGGCCTCCCCGTCGGCGCGGGGTGTCTTCGAGTGAGCAGGTCCCGGTAACGCGAGGCCCCCGACTCGTCGACAATCGACTCGTCGACCTCTCCCACCACGACGACCGCGATCCCCCGGGGTCGAGCGAGCCTCACCCCGAGTCCGGCGTGGGCCTCGTCGACTACGAGCACCCGGGGCTCGGAGTACTGGAGGGCGTAGTCCACCTCTTCCGAACTCCACCAGGCGTTCAGCGCCACCGCGACGGCCCCGAGACCCGTGACGGCGGCGAAGGCGACGACCCACTCCGGTCGATTGCGCATGAGGAGGGCCACTCGATCACCGGGAGTCACTCCCAGTTCGTTCACGAGAGCCCCCGAGAACCGGTCGGCCTCCTCGATCACCCGAGCGAAACTCCAGGACTCGTCGCGAAACACGAGAAAGGTCTTCTCCTCCCCGCGGGCCCCGTCGTAGATGTCGCGCAGACTCTCCGGGGCGTGGAGGAACTCTCTCACCCCCGCACGCTCGCGCGTCTCGAAGACCTCGCCGGGGGCGCTCACCTGAGAGATGGCCTCTCGTAGGGTTCGCATCTCACCTCCCACCCCGACTGTAGGCCGTTAGGGTGAGCGCGTGAGCGAGGGGGTACCGGTAGCGGTCTGGGTGCAACCGGGAACGCGCACCCCGATGGTCGGGGGCGAGCGAGAGGGAGTGCTCGTCGTGGGGGGGGGGGCACGCGCCGGCGAGGGGGGGGGGGACCCCGCGGGGGTGGTGGGGGGGGGCGGCGGCCGCGCGGGTGGGCCCCCCCCCCGGGCGCACCCCCGCGG
>VFSW01015688.1_pt1 | contig 10389 bp, 7 predicted proteins | sample 5358111 | NCBI WGS metagenome assembly VFSW01 (sample SAMN11554181, study PRJNA540505) | mine drainage metagenome | isolation source: sediment from site ElyBrook_90M | place: USA: Ely Copper Mine, Vershire, VT | collected 2017
CGCGCGCGCGGGCGGGACGGCGCGGGCGGGGGCGGCGCGGGCGCGGGGCGCGCCCGCGCGCGGCTACACCGTGGCCGCGCGCCTCGCCGCCCGCCGCGCCACCATGCTCGATCCGGGCGCCGACGACGCCAACGCGCTGCTCGCTCGCACGTCGCCCGGCGTGGATCCCGCGCTGCGGGCGCGGCTCGTCGCGCTCACGGCCACCGCCCGCAACCCCGCGGTGGCCTGGGATGCGCTCGCGAGCTGGGCGGAAGCGGCGGGCGACGTGCCGCTGAGGGCGCAAGCGCTGCGCGAGCTGGTGCGGAGGGTCCCTTCGAGGCGCGCCGCCGTCGCCGCTGCAGCCGAGGGTCTCGCCGGCTGGGGCGAGATCGGGGAGGCCCGGTCCGTCGCGGCGGCGGCCGTGGAGGCTTCGGTCGCGCCCTTGCCGGAGGGACGCCCCCTCGCGGCGCGACTGGCCGTCGACGAGGCCATCGCCCGGCGGGACGTCGAGGCGGTCCGCGCGCGCGCCACGCACGCCCGGCTTCCGCTCGACGAGGTGGCCGGTCGCGCGCTGCTCGCGGGCGATCGGACGCTCGCTCGCCTGCTCGCGGCGGAGCTGGCGCACGCGGACCCGGGCTCACGCGGAGCACGCCTGGTGCTCGCCGCCTGCGGCGACGGCGATCCGACGGCTGCGACCGGCGACGTCACACCGGGTGGGGCGCCCGTGTCCTCCGCTGCCATCGTCGCGTTCGGGCTTGCCGTCGCCCGGAGCAACCCGGTCGATGCCGCCCGCGCGGCGATGCTGTCCGTCGGTCGCGGTCCGGTGGAAGCGATCGTGAGCGGAGACGATCGCGTCGAGCGGGCTGCCGTGGAGCTTGCGCAGCGCGGACTGCTCGACACCGCGCTGCTGCCCGGCGATGCGCTCGTCGAGCTCGCGGTATTGCGCGGGGGCTCGACTCCCGCGGAGCCGCCCCCGGCGCCGCTCGACGCGCGTCACGAGTTCCTGTCGCTCGCGCTGCGGAGCCCCGCGACGCCACGAACCATGGAGCTCGGGAAGCGGTTCGCGGCGACGACCGGAGATCCCGTGGTCGCCGCGGCCGCGGCGCTCGTCGCGCTGGCCTCGAACGGCCAGCTCTCGCGGGACGCCCCGGCTGCGCTCCTCGCACGCAACCCGGCCGACCCCCTGCTCGCCGCGGTCGCGCTCAGGCTGGCCGAGCGCGTGGGCGACCGCGAGGTCGCCGGGCGCGCCCGCAAGACGCTCACCGCGTTCGGCGGCGCCGCCCCGCTGCAGGAGTGACGGAAGGACCGGGCTGACGCTCAGCCCGTGCCGAGATCCGCGGCTCTCAGCGCCGCCTCGAGGTAGCGCGTCGGCATCAGACCGATGGCGATGACCAGGACCGCGCTCAGGAGCAGCGCCGCGTTCACGTAGGCCGACTTCATGGGCACGGCGACGGGCGCCCCGGCAGCCGGTTCGCGCATGTACATGTAGACCAGCACGCGCAGGTAGTAGTACGCGGCCACGACGCTGTTCACGAAGGCGATGATGGCGAGCCAGTACAGGCCACCGTCGATCGCCGCCTTGAACAGGAACCACTTGCCGAAGAAGCCCGCCGTGGGCGGGATCCCCGCGAGCGACAGCAGGAAGAAGGAGAACGCGAGCGCGGCGGCCGGGTGCCGCTTGCCCAGGCCCGAGAGGTCGTCGTAGCTGACCGCCTCGCGTCCGTGGCTGCCGCACAGGATGAGCGCGCCGAAGGCGCCCGCGGTCGAGACCGTGTAGGCCAGCAGGTAGAAGAGCACCGCGGCCTGGCCTTCGCGCGTGTCGCGCATGAGCGCCGTGACGCCGAGCAGCATGTAGCCGGCGTGCGCGATGCTGGAGTACGCCAGCATGCGCTTGACCGACTCTTGCCGGCCCGCGATCAGGTTGGCGACGGTCATCGTCAGCACGGCGAGCATCGCGAACACCGGCGGCCAGCCGCTGGCCCATGAGGTCCACGTGGGGTCGCCGAGGGCCAGCAGGAGCACCCGCAGGAGCATCGCGAACCCGCCGGCCTTCACGGCCACGGCCATGAACGTCGTGGCGGGCGTGGGCGCGCCCTCGTAGGCATCGGGCGTCCACGCGTGGAACGGCACCGCGCTCACCTTGAACGCCATGCCCACCAGGACCAGGACGGCGCCGATGATGAGCATCGGGTTGCGCGTGAAGCTGGAGCGCGCCGCGGCCCCGATGCCCGCCAGGTCGGTGTGGCCCGTGGCGCCGTACAGCAGGGCGAAGCCGTAGACCAGGAGCGCGGCGGCGAAGGAGCCGAGCAGGAAGTACTTGAGCGCGCCCTCGGCCGAGCGGGCGCTCGCGCGCCGGAACGCGGTCATGGCGTAGGCGCCGATGCTCATCGTCTCGAGGCCGAGGAACAGCGTCAGAGCATCGCCCGCCGCCGCCAGGAGCATCGCGCCCAGCGTCGCGAAGAGCAGCAGCGCGTAGAACTCGCCCCGCTCGATCCGGTGCTCGGCCAGGTAGCCGCCCGCCAGCAGCGCGGCCAGGCCGCCGCCGAGGCAGAGGATCATGTCGAAGAACAGGCTGAAGCGGTCGAGCAGCAGCCACGGCGCGAGCGACGCGGCCTCCGGTAGATGCTCGACGCCGAACATCCAGACGCCGGCCGCGAAGGCTGCGCCCGCAAACAGGACGATGGCGGCGCCGAGCGCCAGGCCGCCTCGCCGCGTCGAGAAGGCCTCGGCCAGCATGAGCAGGAGGGCGCCGAGACCGACGACCAGCAGCGGGGAGAGCGAGAGGGCGATGTTCATGGCTCCTCAGTTGGCTCCCGGTGCGGCGGGCGGAGCGCCTGCGGGCGTCGGCGCCTCGGGCCGCCGCGAGAGCAGCTTGAAGGGCCCCTCGTAGAACTTGGGCGGGGGGTTGGCGTCCACGCGTGCGTCGAAGTCGTTCTCGACCCGCTCGGCGGCACCCTTGATCTGGTTCAGGAAGACGTTCGGGAACAGGCCGATGACGAAGATCATCATCGCGAGGGGCGCGACGGCCACCAGCTCGCGCCCGTTGATGTCGGGGAGCAGCTTGTTCTCCTTCTTCGTGATCGGGCCGAAGAACATCTTCTGGACGACCATGAGCATGTACACGGCGCCGAGGATGACGCCGATCGCGGCGCCGACGGCCTGCACCCCCGCGAAGTGACCGAGCTTGGTCGACGCGAAGGTGCCCGTGATGACCATGAACTCGCCGATGAAGCCGTTGGTCGTGGGCAGCCCGATGCTGGCCAGCGTCGCCAGGAGGAAGAGCACCGTGTACACGGGCATCGGCTTGGTCAGGCCGCCGAACTCGTCGATGTGGCGGGTGTGGCGGCGGTCGTAGATGACGCCGAACAGGAGGAAGAGCATGCCCGTCGACACGCCGTGGTTGACCATCTGCAGCACCGCGCCCTGCATCGACGCCGCGGTCATGGCGAAGAGACCGAGCATGACGTAGCCCAGGTGTGCGACCGACGAGTACGCGATGAGGCGCTTGACGTCCTCCTGCTTCCACGCGCAGAGCGCCCCGTAGATGATGCCGCCCAGCACGGCGACCCCGGCGAGGTTGGCCGCGAACTCCTCGGAAGCCTCGGGGAACAGGCCCATCGAGAAGCGCATGTAGCCGTAGGTCCCCATCTTCAGCATCACCGCGGCCAGGATGATGGAGCCGGCCGTCGGCGCCTCGGTGTGCGCGTCGGGCAGCCACGTGTGCACCGGGAACATCGGGACCTTGATGATGAACGCGAGCGTGAACGCCGCCCACAGCCACATCTGCACGTGTCGGGGGATGAGCAGACGCTGCAGCTCGAAGTAGTCGAAGCTCATCACCCCGCCGTTGGCGCGCCCGTACTCGTACGCGACGTAGAGGATGGCGCCGAGCATCAGCACCGAGCCGAACATCGTGTAGAGGAAGAACTTGATCGCGCTCTTGATGCGGTTGGTCCCGCCCCAGACGCCGATCATGACGTACATGGGGACGAGCATCACTTCCCAGAAGACGTAGAAGAGAAACAGGTCCAGCGACAGGAACGCGCCCAGCATCCCGCCCTCGAGCAGCAGCAGTGCGAAGCACCAGTCCTTGAGGCGCTTCTGGATGGGGCCGAACGAGGCCCATGCCGCGATGGGCGTGATGAAGACCGTGAGCATCACGAGCCAGAGCGTGATGCCGTCGATGGCCACGTGATAGTGGATGCCGAAGCGCGGCAGCCACACGATGTCCTGGTTGAAGTGGTAGGCGCGTCCCATCGGCACGCGCAGGATGGGCAGCGCCGCCGCGAACGTGGCGAGCATGATTCCCATCGTCGTCGCGCGCAGCGTGCCGTGGGCCTGCCGGGGCAGGAACAGGATGGCGATGGAACCGGCGAGCGGCAGCCCGATGACCCAGCTGAGGAGGTGCGCGCTCTCGGCGGGCGGCGGTGCGGCCTCGGCGGCCTGCGCGGCGGTGCCGGGCCACATCCGTGCCACGAACAGGGCCAGCAGCCCGGCCGTCACCGCGATGGGAGCGCGAACGCTCCAGGGGTAGCGACGGGGCACCAGCGCCGCGACGCCGGCTGCGGCGATGACGGGAACGGCGTTGTCGACGAAGCGCGCGGCCACGAAGGCCACGATCGTCAGGAGGATCAGGGCCGTGAGCTGGCCCGCGCCCAGGCTCGGGGGCTCTTCGCGATGGGAGGATGTGATCTCGGCGGTGGACATCGTTGGCCTCTAAAGCGACGACGTCGGCTCGGCCGGCCGCGCCACGGGAATCCTCTTGTGCCCCTGCAGCCCGAAGGCGTTCTTCACCTCGAGCAGCACCGTCTGGCTCTTGCCGGGCTCGACGTGCACCTTCAGCGTCGGCGTGCCGTCGAAGTTGGGCTTCTCCGGCGTGCCGTCGTCGTTCGCGTCCCAGCGGTAGGCGTAGCCCACGCCCGGGGCCGCGGTGAGCACGTAGTCGTCGTTCCCCGCGTCGACGACGGTCACGTTCGCGTGGGGGACCGCGAAGAACCATCCGGTGACGGCCAGGCCGACGACCATCATGGCCGCGTAGACGTGGACGACGCCGTTCTGGAACGCGCGCAGGATCGTGCCGAACGCGGCGACGAGGAGCGACGTCAGTCGCGCGAGGATCCCGTCGACCAGGGTCTTGTCGACGGCGGCTGACGTCTCGGCCAGGGAGTCGACCGCGGCGACGATGGTGGCGTCGTACAGCTCGTCGATGCGCCACTTGTCCAGCAGCAGGCGATACAGGCCCGGCTGCGCCGCGGCCACCTGCTTGGCCGGCGCGCCCGCGCGGACGATGTACATCCAGTACGCCAGGCCGCTGCCGATCGCGAAGGCGAGAAAGCCCCCCACGGCGAGCGGCGCCGTCATGTGCTCGGCCCAGGCCGCGTCGTGGCCGTTCGCGAACAGGACCGCGCCCTCGGTCGCCTCCTTGAAGACCGGCTCGAGCCAGTGCTCCATGGGCTGGAACTTCAGGCCGAAGCCCGGGTTCAGGAACCCCGCGAACACGGAGAAGGTCGCGAGGATGATGAGCGGCACCGTCATCTGCCACGGCGACTCGTGGGGCGGGTAGCCCGGGGTCGACAGGTCCTCGTGGTGATGGGCGTGCTCGTCGCCGTCGTCGTGAGCCTCGTGCGCCGCGAGCTCCTGCTTCGCCAGGAGCGAGGGCCGCCCCACCGTCCAGCCGCGGAAGTCGCCCCAGAAGGTGAGGAAGTAGAGGCGGCACATGTAGAAGGCGGTGAGGATGGCCGCGAGCACCGCGACCGCGTACAGCGCCGTCCCGAGCCAGGCCGGCGGCACGTACGAGTGGTCCTCGTGCGGGTTGACCATGCGATCGACGAACGAGCGGTAGAGGATCTCGTCCTTCGAGAAGAAGCCGCTGGTGAGCGGCAAGCCGATGATCGCCGCCGTCGCGGCCGCGAAGGTCCAGTGGGTCAGCGGCATCCACTTGCGCAGACCGCCCATGTTGCGGATGTCCTGCGAGGAGTCGCCGTCGTGGATCCGGGAGTGCATCGCGTGGATGACCGAGCCGGCGCCGAGGAACAGGCAGGCCTTGAAGAAGGCGTGGGTGAAGACGTGGAAGAAGCCCGACGTGAAGGCGCCCACGCCGACGCCGAGGAACATGAAGCCCAGCTGGCTCACCGTGGAGTAGGCCAGGACCTTCTTGATGTCGTTCTGCACCACCGCGATGGTCGCCGCGAACAGGGCGGTGCCGGCCCCCACGCACGCGATCAGCATCATCGTGAAGGGCGACAGGACGAACACGAACGACATGCGGCAGATGAGGTAGATGCCGGCCGTGACCATGGTCGCCGCGTGGATGAGCGCCGAGACGGGCGTGGGGCCCGCCATGGCGTCGGGCAGCCACACGTACAGGGGGATCTGCGCGCTCTTTCCCGTGCACCCCAGCAGCAGCGCGATGCCGACGGCCGTCGCGGCGCTGATGGTGACGGGGGCCTTGGGCTGCAGGAAGTGCAGGAAGCCCGTGTACTGCCCGCCGCCCAGCGGCCACACGTGCACGCGGAAGGGCTCACCCGGGTGCAGCAAGCTGCCGGCGCCGTTCGCGATGCCGTTCCAGTCGAGCGCACCCGTGTAGTGCACGAGGAGGAACATCGCGCAGATGAGGCCGAAGTCGCCGATGCGGTTGGCGATGAAGGCCTTCTTGCCGGCGGCGGCGTTCGGCATGTGCTCGTACCAGAAGCCGATGAGCAAGTACGAGCAGAGCCCCACGCCCTCCCATCCCACGAAGAGGATGGGCAGGTTGTCCCCGAGGATGAGGACGAGCATGGAGAAGATGAAGAGGTTCATGTACGCGAAGAACCGCGCGAACCCCTTGTCGTCGGCCATGTACGACGTGGCGTAGAGGTGGATGAGGAAGCCGACGCCGGTGACGATGAGCATCATCACGCCGCTGAGCGCGTCGATGCTGAACTTCACGTCGATGGGAACGTTGGCTCCGCTGGCGCCGCCCGTGGTGTGCATCCACTCCCAGGCGGTCCAGGCGAGCTTGACGTGCTCGCCCTTGGCCTGGTCGGCCAGCTGCGACAGGCGGATGAAGGCCGCGACCGAGGCCACGAAGCTGACGCCGACGGCCGACAGCGCCATGAGGCGCACGGCGTCCTTGCCGAGGTACTTGCCCCAGACGCCGTTGACGAAGGCGCCCAGCAGCGGCATCCCGAGGATGACGGCGATGAGAAGGTAGTCGTTCGGGGGGAAGAGCATGGGCGTGGGCTGCGTCTAGTTCTTCAGCAGGTCCGCCTCGTCGGACCGGACGGTCCTGCGCAGGCGGTACAGGGACAGGACGATGGCCAGGCCGACCGCGACCTCGGCCGCCTCGGCGGCGATGATGAAGAAGGCGAACACCTGGCCGGTGTGGCTCTGGCCCGGGGCCGCGTGCTCGACGACGTGACGCGTTCGCGACCGGTTGAACGCGACCAGGGCGAGGTTGGCCGCGTTGAGCATGACCTCGATGCTCATGAGCGTGACCAGGACGTTGCGCCGCACCAGGAAGCCGACGCCCCCGATGGTGAAGAGCAACGCGCTCAGCAGGACGTAGTGCTCGACGGGGATCATGCCGAGTGCTCCTTGGCGTGGTCGCCGCCGTCGCGGACGTGGATCTCGTGGCTGAAGACGCCGGCCTCGCCGCCCTCGGACTGCGACGTGCTGGGAAGCGCGATGCGCGCGGCCTCCTGCTCGCTCTTCGAGAGCGTGCCGGCGCCCTGGCGACCCTTGGCGACGGCGATGGCGCCCACGACGGCGACCATGAGCAGCGCGCTCGACACCTCGAAGGGCACGAGCGCGTCGGCGAACAGGATGCTGCCGAACGCGTCGATCCCGCCGAAGCCGGCGGCGGGGGTGGGGAAGGGCAGGGGGTGGTTGTCGGCTCTCATGGCCGTCGCGACGAGCGTGAGCGCGCCCAGCGCCGCGAGGCCGAAGATCCCCCCGCCGAAGACGCGCGTCGCGAGGCCGCGGCGGTCCGTCGGCGTGGCGGCCTCGGGGCCCAGCAGCATGATGACGAAGAGGAACAGGATGACGATGGCGCCCGCGTAGACGATGAGCTGGATCGCCGCCAGGAACTGCGCGTGCAACGCGAGGAAGAGGCCGGCCACGCTCAGGATGAGCAGCAGCAGCCCCATGGCGCTCCGGATGGGGTTCTTCGCGACGACGACCCCGAGGGCGCCGCCGAGCGCCGTCAGCGCGCAGACCCAGAAGTAGATGGAGGCGATCACGTTCATGTCAGCTCCACGGTACGGCCGTGAGCTTCGCGCTGGCCTGCTTGCGCTCGCCCCGGACGTAAGCCTCGAACTCCTTGCGGAACTTCTGCAGGAAGGCGAGCGCCGGCATGGCCGTGCCTTCACCGAACGCGCAGATGGTGTTGCCCATGATGCCGTTGGCGATGTCGTGCAGCTCGTTGAGCTCCGCGAGCGTCGCCCGGCCCTCGAGCAGCTTGGTGGTGACCAGGTGCAGCCAGGCGCTGCCCTCGCGGCACGGCGTGCACTGCCCGCACGACTCGTGGCGGTAGAACTGCATCAGGTTCTGCATGCACCACACGGGGTCGGTGCCCTCGGCGATGACGGTGACGCAGCAGGTTCCCAGCATCGTGCCCGCCAGGCGCATGGTCTCGACCCCGAGCGGGACGTCGAAGACGCTCTTGCCGTCGTACTCGTGGAGGGGCGACTTGGGGTCGGGCGACTTGAAGATCTCCTGCGGGCGAATCACCGGCGTGGAAGAGCCGCCCGGGATGACGCACATGACGCCCCGGTCGCCCTGCACGCCGCCGCCGATGTCGTGAATCAGCTCGTTGATGGTGGGGCCGACGGCCAGCTCGACGACGCAGCCCTTCTTCACGTGGCCGTTGATGCCGTAGAGGCGCACGCCGCCGTCGGTCACGTGGTGCAGGCACGACAGCTTGGAGAACTCCTCGCATCCCAGGCCGAAGGCCGCCGGGACCGACGCGATGGTCTCGAGGTTGTTGACCGTGGTGGGGCAGCCGAACACGCCGGCGTTGGCCGGGAACGGCGGCTTCATGCGCGGCTCGCCACGGCGGCCCTCGATGCTGTTGAGCATGGAGGTCTCCTCGCCGCAGATGTACGCGCCGGCGCCGGAGTGGACGTAGACCTCGACGGGGTAGTCCTTCCCGAACGGCGTCTTGCCGAGGTAGCCGCGGGCTCTCGCCTCGGCGATGGCGCCCTCGAGGCGTGCCTTGGACAGGTGCAGCTCGTCGCGCACGTAGATGTAGGCCACGTGCGCGCCGATGCCGTAGCAGGCGATGATGCAGCCCTCGACGCACGCGTGGGGGTTATACTCCATCAGCGTGCGGTCCTTGTGCGTGCCGGGCTCGCCCTCGTCGGCGTTGACGCAGAGGTAGTGGGGCTTGGCGCCGGCGGTCTTCGGCATGAAGGACCACTTCACGCCCATGGGAAAGCCGGCCCCACCGCGGCCGCGGATGTTCGCCTTCTTCGCCTCGTCGACCACCTGCTCGCGGCTCATCGAGGTGAGCACGCGCTTGGCGACCTGGTAGCCGCCGTACTCGCGCTCGTACACGCCGAGGCTCCAGCCCTCGGGCTTTCCGTAGGTGCGGGTCAGGTAGTCCGTGCGCTTGATCATCTAGTCCCGTGTCAGCTTCTCGAGGATCGCGTCGACGCGCTCGCGCGTGAGGTCCTCGTGGTATTCGCGGTCGACCTGCATCATGGGCGCCGTGCCGCAGCTCGCGAGACACTCGGCCGTGCGCAGCGTGATCTTGCCGTCGGCCGTGGTACCGCCGGCCTTGATGCCGAGCCGGTTCTCGCAGTGGTGCAGCACGTCGCCGGCGCCGCGAAGGGCGCAGGGCAGCGTGCGGCACACCCAGACCTGGTGCTTGCCGACCGGGTGCTGGTTGAAGATGGTGTAGAACGTGACGACGCCCTGGACGTGCGCGGTCGAGACGTCGAGGCGGTGAGCGACGTACTCGATGACCTCCGCGCTGACCCACCCGTTCTGCTCCTGACAGAGGTGCAGCAGCGGGATGGTGGCCGCCATCTTGGTCGGATACCGCTGGAGGATCTCCTCGAGCTTGCGCTCTCGGTCGGGGCTCAAAGCGAAGGGCATCGCGTGGCGGTCCTCGGGGGTCGGTCGGGCGCGCTGGAACGCGCGCGTCCTCGCGCGGAACATCTCGCGAAAACGGCGGAAACCGGCGCGGAAGCTAGTGGCGACGGGACACGAGTGTCAAGCCATGCTGCAAGTGCCCCACGGGGTCCGACAAATCCCTTGAGCCGCGCGAACGGCGGCCGGTATGCTCCGCGCGCGAGGTGCGGTGTGTTCTGTCCGAACTGTGGCACTCAGAATCCTGACTCCGCGGCCACCTGCTCGAAGTGCAACTTCAACCTGAAGGGCGCCTCGGCACCGAAGTTCAAGGGGACCATGCTGATGATGAATCAGCCG
>VFSW01015689.1_pt1 | contig 10389 bp, 9 predicted proteins | sample 5358111 | NCBI WGS metagenome assembly VFSW01 (sample SAMN11554181, study PRJNA540505) | mine drainage metagenome | isolation source: sediment from site ElyBrook_90M | place: USA: Ely Copper Mine, Vershire, VT | collected 2017
GCGCCAGATTGTTGAGATTGAAGCGGCCCTGCAGGTCCTCGATGACGCCCTGCAACGAGCCGATCGAGGATCCGCAGCCGCTCGAGCAGTTCCAGCGTCTCCTGGTATCGGTCGGCCTCGAGCCCAAATGGGCCGGCATCGCGCGCGACTGGATCGACGCGGACGACCAGCCCGGGCAGCCCGACGGCGCGGAGGACAGCGTTTATACGATGCAGAATCCGCCGTACCGCACCGGCAACTGGCCGATGATGAGTCCGGCGGAGCTCATGAACCTGCCGGGATTCGGCGCGGACCGCTATCGCAAGATCGCCCCCTACGTGACCGCCCTGCCCTCCGCCAATCTCAAGATCAACCTCTGCACCGCCCCGGCGCTGGTGCTGGAAAGCCTCGCCGACAATCTGAGCGGCGAGTACTCGGGAAGCCCGGAAGTGCTTGCCAACGGCCGCAAGAGCGGCTGCTTTCCCGACGTAACGACCTTCACCAACGTGCTCGGACCGCAGGCGGCCATTATCGCGAGTCGGTTCGCAGACACCAGCCAGTTTTTCCGCCTCACGACCCGGGTCACGCTTGGCACTACCGAATTCACCTTGTACAGTCTTTTGTATCGAGGCCCCGGCGGCAAGGTGACCCCGCTGCTGCGCTCATTCGGAACACTGTAAACGACATGCCTCAAACGCTGCTGCTACGCCTCCCCGCACCCGGCCAGGAAGAGACCGAGTGGCTGAGCCTGGATGAGGGCGGCGCGGCGATCACGGCGAAACAGCGCGGGCCTCTGAGCCTGGCGGCGGTGTTGGCGCGTTCGGCGAAAGTCGTGGTGCTCGCACCCGCGACGCAGATCCTGCTGGCCGAACCGGAGCTTCCGCCCGGCAGCGGCGCCAGACTGGCCCGGGCGGTGCCCTTTGCGCTGGAGGAGCAGCTCACCGAAGACATCGATGAGCTGTGTTTCGCCATCGGCCGCAGGCAGGCGAGCGGCCGGACGCCGGTCGCCGTGGTATCGCGCAGCGTGCTGCAAGGGTGGCTCGCGCAGCTGGCCGCAGCGGGCATCGAGCCTACCGCGATCCACGCCGATATTTCACTGGTTCCGGACAATCCCGGACAGACCATCCTCTGGCTGGAAAAAGCGCGCCTGGCGGTGCGCCGTCCGGGCGCGCTGCCCTTCGCGGTGGAACTCACGCCGGTCGCGGAGGCGCTGGTGGTGGCCGGAGTCATCCCGGATCCGCTCGCCGAGCCTGCCGCGGAAGGCGCGGTGCCGAACCCGCTGGAAAGCGCGGTTTTGTACGTCACCCGCGGCGACTGGGCCGAGATTCAGGACGAATTCGAAGGCCTGGCCGATAAGTTCGCCTCCCTCAAGGTCCAGCTCCTCACCGAAGGCCCGTTGCCCTGGCTGGCCAGGCGTCTCGACGCGGTCGACGCGGTGAACCTTCTACAGGGTGAATTCGCCCGCAGCACCGACTACTCCGCCCGCTGGCACCGGTGGCGGACCACCGCGATGCTGGCGGGCGGATTGCTGGTTGCGCACGTCGGCGCCGCGGAGCTCAAGATTCATCAGGCGAATCGCGAGACCAAGACCCTGGACGGCGAGATTGCGCAGATTTTCTCGCAGGCCATGCCCAACGAGACGCCGCAGAGCCCGCGGCGCCAGATGGAATCGCGCCTCGATCGCATTCGCCATTCCGGGGCCGGTCCGCAGTATTTCCTGCGGACTCTTCAGGCGCTCAGCGGCGCCGTGTCCGCCGCTCCCAAGACCACCATCGACTCGCTCAGCTATCGGGAGCAGTCGCTCGACATGAAGGTGTCTGCGCCGAGCCTCGCCGCACTCTCCCAGCTGTCCCAGCTGGTCGCCAAGCAGGGACTGCAGGCGGAAATTCAGTCTTCGAAGCCCGTCGACAGCGGCGTCGAGGCGCAGATACAGATCCGCGCCCCGGGCGCCAGGACGGCGCGATGAACCGGCAGCTCGACCGGCTCCGAGCCTGGTACACCGGTCTGCAGGAGCGGGAGCGGCGCGTCGTGCTGATCGGCAGTGTGGCGCTCGCGGCCTTGATCCTGGTGGGCGGTGTGCTGCTGCCGCTCGAGTCCGCGGTGTCGACCGCGCAAAAGCGCACCGCGACCCGACGCGAGGATCTGGCCTGGATGCACGTCAACGCCCCGGAGGTCGCGGCCGCCGCCGGGGTCTCGTTCAGCGATTCCGGGGAAGCTCCCGTGGTGGTCGTCGACCGGGTCGGCCGGGAAGCCGGGCTCGGTACCGCATTGCGTGGAACGCAGCCGAGCGGCAGCGGCGTTCGGGTACAGCTCGAGGCGGCACCCTTCGACACGCTGGTGACTTGGATCGCCACGCTCGATCAGCGCTACGGGCTGTCGATCGAGTCGATCACCGTCGACCGCGCGGCCCGTCCGGGTGTGGTGAATGCCAACATCACCTTCGCCGCGGCGCGGCGCTAGGGCGCAACGGCCGGCCCCGCGCCCGGCCCCCCGCTCGCTCTGGCCGGGGCTCGCGCTGATCGGGGTGCTGGCGGTCGCAGCCGTGGTGGTGTGCGTGCTGCCCGCCTCGTTGATCACGCGGTTTCTGCCGCCGACGATCCAGGCGGAGGATTTCTCCGGAAGCCTCTGGCACGGATCGGCCGGCCGCATTACCGCGGCCGGCCGCCCGGCCGGCGCGGTCGAGTGGCGCGTTCACCCGCTGGCGCTGCTCGGACTGCGTGTGGACGCGGATCTGCACTGGGTCAAGGGCGGCTTCGTCCTGGACGGCTCCGTCGACTCGACGCGCACCGAGATCGCGCTCTCGAACGTCTCGGGCGGCGGTCCGATGGCGGACCGCAGGGACTTCGCCCGCGGAGCAGGCTGGCGCGGCAGCGCGGGCGTGCGCATCGCGCGGTTGACGGCGGATCTTTCCGCAACCGGCGCCACGCCCACCTCGGCCAGCGGCGAGGTGACCCTGGCAGACGTCTCGGCCGCGCAAATCGCCTCGGGCGCGAATCTCGGCAGCTACGATTTGCGCTTCGAACCCGCGTCGCAAGCCGGCGCATCCGGCGCGGACCTGAGCGCCGCGCTGACCGACACCGGCGGTCCGCTGGCCGTGAATGCCGCCATTCAGCTGTCGATGAAGACCCGCAGCGGCCTCTTCTCCGGCACCGTCAAGGAACGTGCGGATGCGCCGGCGGCACTGCAAAGTCAGCTGGACAATCTCGCCCAGCTGCATGCCCGCGATCCGCAGGGCCGCCTGCCGGTCGACTTGGAATTCACGTTCTGACGATTGTGAAGCCCGTCACTGTTTTGTCGCCCAGTACGTTTATCGTTGCAAAGACTACCTGAATCGAGGCTCGTCGCATGTTGTCGCTCGCCGCCATTGCCCATCTGATTCCGTTCCGCGAGCCCAAGCCCGACCAGGGCCCCACGCCCGTCAACCAGGCGCTGGGACATCTGGGGTTGACCATAATCGCCCTGGTGTACGTGCTCATCGTGATGTGGCGGAGCTGAGCGCACGCGGTCCGGCGGTACCGCTTGCACTGCTTCGCTCTACACTGCAGAGTACTTGACGATACAGCAGTCAAGTTTTAGATTCGCCCCTTCCCCGGGGCAATTTGCGTGGGTGCCGATGCAATCCGAGATTCCCATCCCGATCGAAAGCCGCGCGCTCGGCACGCTGGCCTACATCAGGAGGTCCATCGATACGTCCGGTTCCCTGGCCGTGCCGGGAATGGCCGGCGTGGTGATGGGAAGCATCGGCCTGCTGGCCGCCCTCGCCGCGTCGACTCCGTCGTGGGCGCCGTTCTGGGCGGCCATCTGGATGATCGCCGGCACCACGGCTTTCCTGGTCGGCGGAGCGCTCATGGCACGCCAGACGGCGCTGTCCGGGCACGCGCGATATCTCGGTCCGGTGCGCAAATTCCTGCTCTGCCTGTGTCCGGCGCTGTTTGCGGGGGCCGTGTTGACCGCCGTGCTGTGGCACGCCGGCCTGCTCACGCTCCTCCCGGGCACGTGGCTGCTGCTGTACGGCTGTGCGGTGCTCTCGGCGAGCACGGTGACCATCCCGAGCACGATGCGGCTGATCTGCATCATGGGCGCGCTGTTCGTCGTGCTGGGTTCGCTCGCCTTCGTGCTGCCCGCCCGCACCCACACCTTGCTCCTGGGCGTCGGATTCGGCGCGCTGCATATCGTGTTCGGGATCCTCGTGGGGCGCTTGAGTCATGGCGAGTAGAGCAGCCGCAGCGGCGCGTCCGGCGCTCGCCAGGCGCAATGAGACGCACGCACCCGGCGCGGCCAGGAGCTCATCCAGACCGCCGGCGGTCCCGCACGGCACGCCGGCGGGCGGGCGGCCGGGGTTCGACCGGTTGATCTACGAACGCGTGCGGCTCGGCATCATGAGCGCGCTCGCGACCAACGAGGAACTCACCTTCAACGAGCTCAAGTCGCTGTTCAACGCGAGCGACGGGAATCTCGGTGCGCACGCGCGCAAACTCGAGGAAGCGGGCTATGTGGCCTGCACCAAGTCTTTCGAGGCGCGCCGCCCGAAGTCCATCTACCGGATCACGGCGACGGGGCGCAAGGCGCTGCTGCGCTATCTCGAGCACATCGAGGCGGTGATCAAGGCCACCCGGCGTGTCTGACCGTGAACAAAGCCCGAATAAATCATGAAGCGGAAAATCGCGGTGAAGTGCATGAAAATGCCGAACGCTCTTGAATAGGTCAGGCTAGATCATGCATGTCGCCATCATCATGGACGGAAACGGCCGCTGGGCCACCGAGCGCGGCTTGCCGCGCACTGCCGGCCACGTCGAAGGCGCCAGAGCCGCGCGCACGGCGGTGGAGGTCGCGGCCCGTTCGCAAGTCGACACCCTGACGCTCTACGCGTTCTCGGCCGCCAACTGGGCGCGGCCCCCGGGGGAAGTCTCGGCACTGATGCGCCTTTTCGGCCAATACCTGTTCACCGAGACGCGCCGCTGCGTGGAACAATCCATCCGCCTCAACGTGATCGGCCGCCGCGACCGGCTGAGCGAGGGTTTGCTGCGCTCGATCGATCAAAGCGAACGCCTGAGCGCGGCGGGTACCGGGATGCATCTGCGGATCGCGGTCGACTACTCGTCCCAGTACAGCATCGTCGAGGCCGCGAGACGCGCCGCGCGCGATGCGGAGCTTACGACTGCGGGCTTCAAGCGTCTGTTGCAGGAGGTCGATCACTGCGCGTACCCCGCGGACGACGTCGACTTGTTGATTCGCACCGGCTGCGAACAGCGCCTGAGCGATTTTCTGCTTTGGGAATGCGCCTACGCGGAGCTGTACTTCGCCGACTGCCTGTGGCCGGATTTCGACGAGCGCCGATTCCTCACGGCGCTGGACGCGTTCGCGGGACGCCAGCGCCGCTTTGGCGCACTGGGAGCCGGGCGGACTTAGGTGCATCGCCAGCGGCGGGCCCGGGGGCGCTACCGGCAAAGGATCCCTGCCCGCTCCGGCCTTCGCACGCGCACGCGAGAATCCCGATCGCCACCGGGTCGCTCGGGCTAGAATCGTGCTGATGACGACCCACACTCGGCGCGCGCCTCGGGCCGCGGAACTCACTCTCTTGGGCGTGGCGGCGGGGCTGTCGCTGCTGTTCGGATGCGCCTTCGCCTTCGCGGCGCAGTCGGACCAGGGCGCCGCGCTCGAGGCCACGCTCGACAACGGCATGCGGGTGGTCGTCGTGCGCAATTCGCTCGCTCCGGTGGTCACGGTCGAGATGAACTTCAAGGTCGGCGGCAACGAGACTCCGGCGGCCTTTCCGGGCATGGCGCACGCGCAGGAGCACATGGCGTTTCGCGGCTGCGCCGGCATGAGCGCGGATCAGACAGCCGCCATCTATGCCGAACTCGGCGGCCAGAACAACGCCGACACCCAGCAGAACATCACCCAATACTTCGCCACCGTGCCCGCCGCCGATCTGGATATCGCGCTCGAGGCGCAGGCGGCATGTCTGCGGGGCGTCGACGACGCGCCGGCCGAATGGGCCGAAGAGCGCGGCGCCATCGAGCAGGAGGTCGCCCGCGACCTGTCCAACCCCACCTACCAGTTCATCGACCGCCTGAATCGCGATCTGTTTGCAGGGACGCCGTATGCACACGACCCCCTCGGCACGAGGGCATCGTTCGAGGCCACGACGGGGACGATGCTGCAGGCGTTCTATCGCACCTGGTACGCGCCCGGAAACGCCATCCTCGTCATCGTCGGCGACCTCGACCCCGCCGATGCCATGGCGAAGGTGCGCAGGCTCTTCGGCGACATCCCCGACCATGCGATTCCGGCCCATCCTCGCGTGAAGTTCAAACCCGTGAAGTCCGAGACCTTCGTACTTCGAAGCAATCTCCCCTACGTCCTCGGCTTCATTGCCTATCGATTTCCCGGAACGAATTCGGCACAGTTCGCCGCCGCCGAGATCCTCGCGGACGTGCTCAACAGCCAGCGAGCGGATCTGTACGGGATGGTCCCCGCCGGCAAGGCGCTCGCGGCGGAATTCGGCGTCGCCGAGCCGTACACCGAGGCCAGCGTGGGCTACGGGGTCGTGGCGCTGCCGGCCGGCACCGACGCCGGCGCCGCGGTCAGGCAGATGCGCAGCATCCTCGCGCACTATGCGGCAACGGGGATTCCGGAGGAACTGGTCACCGCGGCGAAGCGGCACGAATTGGCGGATGCGCAGTTCGAGCGCAATTCCATTCCGGGACTCGCCGCCGTCTGGTCGAACGCGCTCGCCGCCGAGGGGCGCGCGACACCGGATGAGGACATCGCGGCCATCGAGCAGGTCACGGCCGCAGATGTGAATCGCGCCGCCAAACGCTATCTGGCCGAGCAGAATTCGATCACCGCCATCCTGAAGCCGGTCCCCACCGGCCGGCCCGTCGCCTCCAAGGGCTTCGGTGGGGCGGAACAAGTCACGGTCGCCCCCTCCAAGCCGGTGGCATTGCCGGCCTGGGCGGCCGACGGCCTCGCGCAGCTGAAGATTCCGGCCGAATTCATCCAGGTCTCCGATGCCACGCTCGCCAACGGCATTCGGCTCATCGTCAAGACCGATCGCACGACACCCACCGTGTCGGTCGTCGGCGCCGTGAAGCACGAGTTCGGCCTCGAGACCGCGGGCGGACAGGACGGCATTTCGGACGTGCTCAACGAACTGTTCTCCTACGGCAGCGAGGCGCACGATCGGCTGGCATTTCACGAAGCGCTGGATGACATCGCCGCGAACGAGACGGCCGGTTACCAATTTTCCTTGACGGTCCTCGCCGCCGATTTCTCGCGGGGCGTGGAGCTGCTCGCCGAGAACGAGCTGCATCCGGCGCTGCCCGTGGCGGCGTTCGCCGTGGTCAAGCGGCAAACCTCGGAGTTCCTCGCCGGCAATCTCCAGAGTCCCGAGTACCGCACCTTGCACGCACTCGACAGCGCGCTGTTGCCGGCCGGCGATCCGGTGCTGCGGCAGGCGACTCCGGCCACCCTCGCGCGCGTCACACTGCAGGACGTGCGTACATTTTACGCCGCCACCGTCCGCCCGGATCTCACCACCATCGTGGTGATCGGCGATGTGTCGGCGCAGGAGGCGAAATCGGTGATCGAGCAATGGTTCGGCGCCTGGCGGGCGAACGGGAACGAGCCGCCTACCACACTGCCGCCGGTCGGCACCAACCCGCCCTCGGCGGTCGCCGTCGCCGACCCGGCGGCCGTGCAGGACTCGGTGTTCCTGGCCGAGCAGCTGCGTCTGAACCGTTTCGATCCGGATTACTACCCCTTGCAACTCGGCAATCACGTGCTCGGCGGCGGCTTCTACGCGACGCGCCTCTATCACGACCTGCGCCAGGTGGCCGGCTACGTCTACACCGTCGATGTGCGCCTGGACGCCTCGAAGACCCGCGCCGACTACGCGGTTGAGTACGGGTGCGACCCGCGCAACGTCTCCAAGGCACGGGCGCTGATCGAGCGCGACCTCGAGCAGATGCGCACTCACGATGTGTCCGAGGTGGAGCTGCATCAGGCCAAGGCGCTGGTCCTGCGCAAGATCGTGCTCAACGAGTCGAGCGAGGAAGCGGTGGCCCACGGACTCCTGCAACGCGCCGAGATCGGTCTGCCGCTGGATGAGCCCGTGATCGCATCGAAGAAGTATTACGCGATCACCGCGCCGGACATTCGCGAGGCGTTCGCCAGGCACCTGCGCACCGGCGATCTGGTCCAGGTGGTCCGGGGGCCGCCGGCGCAATGACGGGATGCGGCGGCCGCGCCGTTACGGATCCCACTCCCGCCATGCGCTCATCAGCGGAAAATACAGCCCGACTCGCACCGGCTCCGGACCGAGCCGCCGCGCCAGCACGGCATAGCGCTCCAGCTGCGGACGGTAGCGCTCGACTTCGCGCTCCAGGAACTCCTCGAGTCCGCCTCCGGCATGCCTGCTGGTCTTGTAATCGATGACCCAGCGCACACCCTGCTCATCGATGAAGCTTCGATCGAACACCGCGCGCACCACCTCGCCGCGCCAATGGCCCGAGAGGGCATGTTCCCTGAAATCGTCCCGATAGCCGCTGCGCAGGATCCAGCGGCCGCGCGGGTCGCCGCGCACCGCGATGAGCGCCGCCATCGCGCGCTCGCCGGCCGCCCTCAGATGCTCGGCGGGAACCCCGTTGAGCGCCAGCCAACGCCGGAAGTGCGGGCCGCGCGCCCGAATCGCGGCCTCGTCATGGATCAGAAGATCCATGGCCTGCAGTTCCGCGTGAACGAGGCTGCCGACGCGCCGGGCGGTCTCGCTCACCCAATCGAACAGCGGGGTCTGCTCGCGCGCGTCGTCCGTCGAGCGCAGCGCCGCGGGCAGTTCCCCGGACAACTGCGGCGGCGACCAATCGAGGGGCATGCGGCGCAGCGGACCGCCGCGCAAGGCCGAGGGTGCGGCGGCATTCGCGGATGCGCCCTGCGCCCCGACCGCGAATTGCCCGGCCACCGTGGGCCAGAGCACCGCGAGCAGGCTTCCGCGATGCGGCGCCCGCAGCTCGGAAGGCTGTTCGGCGTTCTCGCCGGGGGCGGCGTCCGGGTCCTCGCGAGGCCGGAGGGCGGCGTATAAGTGCAACTCCGACTTGGCGCGGGTGCAGGCGACGTACAGCAGCCGCTGCGCCTCGAGACCGCCGGCATCGCGAGCCTGGGCCCGCAGAAACTCGAACAGCCTATTGGTTCCGGCGCCGACGGCCGGGCGCGCGGCCATGATCATTCCGTCCCTGCCGGTGCGCGCGAATTGATGGGTCAGCAGCATCGGACTCGCGTTTTGCCGCGCGTACCGGGAGAGCCCGGGCACGATCACCAGGTCGTACTCCAGGCCCTTGGCCTTGTGAATGGTCATGATCTCTACCGGGCTTGCGGCGCCGCCGTCCGCGTACAGGTCGGCGAACCGCTGCACCAGACCGGACGCATCCGGCAGCCCTCGCTCGGCGAGCACCCGCAGGCGCGCGAACGCCGCGCGCACATCCGCGAGCCCGCGTTCGTCCGCGGCACAGGCCGCGCCGCCGAGTGCGAGCCAGGTGCGCTCCACCCAGCGCGGCAACCCGGTTTGACCCCGAGCGCGAAAGGCGTCCTCGAGAATCCGGCGCACGCGTCTGCAGCGCCCGGCGCCCTCCGCGCTCAACCGCCCGAGCACTGCATCGTCGCACATGGCATCCCACACGATCGGACCGGAACGCGCGATGACGAGCAGATCCGACAGCATGAGCCCCGCCCAGGGCGCCCGCAGCACGGCCAGCCACGCGGTCCGATCCCCCAGATGGACCAGGGCACAGATCAGCATCACCAGATCGCGCACGACGGCACGGTCCTGCAGGGGTTCGATGTTCACCGCCCGAAACGCGACGCCGCGGGCACGCAGGGCGAGTGCGATGTCGCGGGCATGCGTGCGGGCACGCACCAAGATGGCGATGCGCCACCCGGGATGCTCGGCGCGCCGCGCCTCCACCAGCTCGGCGACCGCCTGCGCCTCCGCGGCGTCGCTCCCGAAACCGCGCAATGTGACCGCTTGCGCAACGTCCGGCGGCGCCTCGACTTCGGAGTCGCTGGGGCGAAACGCGATGGCGCCGCGCTGCCGATCGTCGGTCCGCGGCATGACTCGCGCGAAGCACGCGTTGATCCACTGCACCAGCGCCGGACTCGAGCGGAAATTGCCCGATAAGCGCCGCACGTCGAATCGCAGTTCACCGATGCCGATTTCGGCGAGCTCCAGGAACGCCCTGACTTCGGCCTGCCTGAATCCGTAGATCGACTGCATCGGATCGCCGACGCAGAACACGCTGCGGCCGTCGCCGTGCTGCCAACCGGAGGTCAACAGGCGGACCAGCTCGAGCTGCGCGCTCGAGGTGTCCTGGAACTCGTCGAGCAGCAGATGCTGCAGCCGGTAATCGAGCCGCA
>VFSW01015690.1_pt1 | contig 10389 bp, 7 predicted proteins | sample 5358111 | NCBI WGS metagenome assembly VFSW01 (sample SAMN11554181, study PRJNA540505) | mine drainage metagenome | isolation source: sediment from site ElyBrook_90M | place: USA: Ely Copper Mine, Vershire, VT | collected 2017
CGCGTCATCGCGGGCGTTCCTTTGAAGTCCACGTTGTCGAAGTACTCGCCCTCCAACCCAAACCGCGCATCACCCACCGCCGGGTGCAGTACCGTCCGTGGAACGGGGAGCGGCAACTCGCTCACGTAGGGTGAGCCCTGAGCATACTTCACGTTAGCAGCACCAAACATCGCCTCCATCCCGGCCAACGGCAGCACAGGCTGGGAAGGCACAGCGTTGTAGTTGCCCTCGATCGCGCTAAGACTCGCAGCGTTCGGCCCAATCACAGCAACAGTCATCGTCTTCTTCAACGGAAGTACACCGTCGTTCTTCAGCAGCACAATCGACTTACCCGCAGCGTCGAGCGCAAGCTGCCGATGCACCGCTGAATCAGCTTCAGAGAATGGAATCTGTGCGAACTTCACCTTTGCCGAATCATCGAAGAGGCCAAGTTCAAACCGTGCCGTAAAAACGCGCTCTACGGCGCGATCAATCTCCTTCTCCGAAATTAAACCATCATGCACCGCCTTGACGAGGACGGCATACTCCTTGCCGCAACTTGTATCGGTCCCGGCTTTGACACTGACAGCAGCCGCATGCTCAAGGTCGGGTGAATATTTGTGGCCAACAAAAACGTCGGTGATCGCAGCGCAATCCGAAGTGACGTACCCGTTGAAGCCCCAGTCCTTGCGCAGAATCGTCTGCAACAGCATAGTGTTCGCGCAGGCGGGCTCCCCATCAATCGAGTTATAAGCGCACATCACGCTGCCTGCTTTGGCCTCGGTAACGGTCGCGCGAAATGCAGGCAGATAGGTGTCTTCGAGATCGTGCGGAGACGGATCGACATTTGCTGTGTGCCGTGTACTCTCCGGCCCGGAGTGCACCGCGTAATGCTTCGGCGTTGCGATCGTCTTGTAATAAGTGGAATCAGTTCCCTGCAGCCCCTCGACAAAGCTGACGCCGAGGCGGCTGGTCAGGAAAGGATCCTCGCCATAGGTCTCTTGTCCGCGCCCCCAACGCGGATCACGGAAAATGTTGATATTAGGCGACCAGATATCGAGTCCGTAGTAAATGCTGTGGATGCCCTTGCGCAGCGCCTCGCTATTTTTGGCGCGAGCCTCCGTGCTAATCGTTGTCGCCACATCATGCATCAGCGGCACGTCCCACATTGCAGCGAGACCAATCGCCTGCGGAAACACCGTCGCATAGCCGGAACGCGCGATGCCATGCAACCCCTCGCTCCACCAGTCGTATTCGGGGACATTCATCCTGGGGATGGCGACCGCATGATTCTGCATCTGAGACACTTTTTCTTCTAGCGTCATCTTGCCCACCAACGCTGAGACGCGCCGCTCTACCTCCGGCGTCGGAACGTGCGCGGGGACCTGAGCTACCAGCGCTGCCGTGAACAGTAAAGCGGCGCAAAGGCTAAACGCGCATCTTGGACCAATAAGTTGCCGGAATGTAGCCGCGGGAGTCTTGGTAAACATCATCATGATGCGTCGCCTTGTTCTGGATTTCGAAGAACTCCAATTTATAGTGGGGAGGCAAACTAATGCAAATTTCCGCAAACCAATTAATATGGAGCTGGTGATTCGGCAGTTTATCTAGCTCTCGCATGCTGCGGTGCTTGCGATATATAGACACTTGGATTTTTCCGCGGTATTGCCTGATGGGACTCTGCTCGAGTTATGCGACGACAGCTTGATTATCCACATCACAACAGGCACGTCATGGACACAACCATCCTCCATGATGTGCAAGCGAACGTAGTTCAAGATGTATGTTGACGAGTTCCACAACAGAAGAACCGGAATGACCTGCACCGCAAACGTTTGGCCGTCCTAGGCAGCCGCGCAACAAAAATAGCGACACTGCTAACGGTACGCTCAACGGTGCGGGGTACAAATAAGAGCGCGAGGGTTGAGCTGAACATGGATGTCTGGTTCAGTCGCAAGCTGTATTTTCTCAGTTGCTAAGGAATAAGTGTTGCATCCGTCGGTGACCCCGGTTGGCCCGTCATCGCAAGCGTCCGGAAAAGAGCGCTCTCACGATCAAGCAGCAATTCGCTCGGCTTACCTTCCCCTACGATTCGTCCTAGATCTATGCAGATGACGTGATCAGCGTTCAGAACTGTTTCGAGCCGATGCGTAATTATCAGGATCGTGCAACCTTCAAAGCGATCGTCGATGGCTCGACGAACGCGTTGCTCCAGTGCGAGATCCATCGCGCTCATAGCTTCATCCAGAATGAGGAACTTTGGATTGTGGACCGCCGCACGTGCTAATCCAATACGTTGGCGTTGGCCTCCCGAAAAGCGCAGCCCCTGTTGCCCAACCCAGGTTTTATAGCTATCAGGCAATGTATCGAACAATTCTGAAAGTTCTGCGAGCTTGAAGGCGGAAGTAATCACCTCATCAGAGGCATGAATGTCAGCCATCTTGATATTGTCGAGTACTGTGCCTTCAATAAGATCAACGTCTTGACCAGCAACCGCAATAAGTTTGAGCCAAGCGTTGCGGCTCACATCGGTCAACGGCATATCGTCGACATAAATCGCACCAGCATCAGGCTCATAGAGACGCAGTAGAAGGTTGACGATAGTGGTCTTTCCCGACCCACTGGCTCCGACGAGTGCCGTTATACCGCCAGCGGGAATTTCAAAAGAAACCTGGTCGAGTGTGGTCGTGCCACCTGCCTCGTAGCTGAACGTAACTCCATCAAAACGCAATCCCCGCTTGATTGTATTAATAGCAACACCGCCGGATATTCCATTCTGTTTTTCGCCTGCCTCAAGAATGGATCGGACCGACTGAAATTGCGGTTCGAGTTGCAGGAGTTTGAGTCTTGTTCCCTCCAACTCGCGGACATGAGGCTGTAGTCGATACAGCAGCGCAACGCAGGTGAGCGTCGTAGCGAAGCTTATACCAAACGACTGCGCGCCCGCGATGAGGATACCAAGGATTACTAGATAGCCCGCTTCGGTCAGAGGATCGAGCAGCAATATTAATTGCAATTCTTTTATGTCAACATCGCGCGTGCCAGCGGATGAGTCCTCAAACCTGGCCTGATGTGTTTCCTCTTGACCGAAGGCGCGGATGGTACGCATGCCCTGGAGAGTGACCATCATGTGGTCCCACATATCTCTATTTACCCGCTTTACCTCTTTGCCGATCGCACGTGCACGTGCCGACAAAAGACGAAGCAGCGACGAGAGCAGCAATGAACCAGACAAGGCGCAGAGCATGATCTTCCATGAAAGCACCGAGAGAAGACCTCCTAGGATGACAATGAACGTCACATTGACAAGTATCCTAGTAAGGCTAGTGTAGGCTGCTGCGAAGAGCGGCACTTCGCGGCCAAGTATTTCAATCAGTTCGGCCTGTTCATGTTGCTGGATGAAACGATACGGAAGCTGCAGGTACAACGTATGCACACGGTCCCGCGTGATCTGGCTTATCTGCTCACTAATATGGGCTGTGGCGATGGCATACGCATAGGCAAGTGCCCCGCGGGCAACAATCAGCAGTACAAAGACAAGTGCGATCTCACGAGAACTATGGAATCGCATCAGGAGATAGCGCAATACCACACCCAGAGGTCCACTATTCGAGGTGAGGACGTCGAGCTTGTTCATCATCGAATAGAAAAAAAGAGGAATAAGTGCGATTCCCATCGCTTCGGCTAACGAAGAAAGTATGCCGAGTATGACAAGAGTAGGGGCTGCCCACCGTGGCCGTGGAATGATCTGAAGAAGGCCAACGAGATGCGGGAAAGCTCGACGCATCAACGCCCCACGCTGATGGTTCTCGCTACGCACCTGATTCTGAGTAGTCATATACTAAATCGGGTTCGCCGATTAGACCCTGTTGTTTCCCTTCTTATACCCAAGAGTTGCACAGAGAATGAGCCTGTCAAAGAATCTGTTTTACTCATTTTAGATTGCCCTTTCTGGAGCAAACACGATAGTCACCTGCTTATTGCTGGGAGGAGGGTGGAGCAATGGTCCCCGGCTTTATGGAAATGAAACGGGGGCTGAAACAGACGCTGACTCTTCGTCTGGCTTTAAATGAAGTTGTAGTATGCGCGAATGCCGCTCTCCACGTTGCAATCGTCGTGATGGCAACAAGCGGGAGACAAACAGTAATAATCCTCCACCCGCAGCTACTATCTTGCAGATATTTTGCGATAGAGTCATTACTGCAGCGAACAGAAGAAGTCGCAATCCTCGCTCGCGATAGATAAAGCGAAGCAGCCCGCGATCCATATAAAGTGCCAGCGCCACAAGAATACCGGACATCATCAGCCATCTGATTGAGTGGAAACTAGCAGCAAAGCTAAGCAACGCCAATCCGGTAAGGATTACTGAGATGCGATGGTGGTGCTGGATATTCAGGTCATTGGGCATCTTGCGGCGCTCAAGCAAAAGCGCCATCCACGGAATTCCTCGATACATCACATCTGTTACAAGTGAGTTCCATACAGTCCAGTGCTTTGTATGCGTGACACAGATCTCGGGATCCAACTGAATGCGAGCGCCATGATCTGTCATCCGATATCCCAACTCAATATCCTCAATGCTTGGCCTCAGATATCGTTCATCAAATCCGTCGACAGCAATAAATGCATTGCGGCGAACCGCGCCACATCCACTCCAAAACGTGAGCGCAGCGCGGTTCGCCGACCGGTGTATATAGCAATGCGCCAAGTTGCGATATTGGGAACAGGTTCCCAAATCAGATGGCGTGTCGTCGTAGGATCCAAAGACGCCCGTCAAGCTTGGATCTGAGGTAATGCGATCCACCATTTGCTCAAGCGTCTTTTCATGAACGCATGTGTCCGCATCGAGAAATACCAGAACTTCACTGTGAGATAGGAGAACCCCTTGATTGCGGCAGGCTGCCGGGCCTACGTTGCGCGGCATCACAATGACCTGCGCGCCATACCCTTCTGCAATCTCGGCACTATCGTCTGTGGATCCATCGTCCACTACGATGAGCTCATCCGGAAGCCTGGTTCCCAAAGACAGCGCACGAAGGGTATCACCAAGCAATTTGCTCGAATTGTAGACAGGGATAATCACCGCAATTGTCATGGTGTCCGTCCCTGTCGATTGGGCGGTTGATAAAACACATGGCAAGCAAAGCCGTTATCGCTAACAGGGTAGAAGATTGTCCCACATACTACTTCAGCACGTTGATATCCGATAAGTTCCAGATACTTTTCCTCAATTCGATACCTTGGGTCATCGGTAGTCTCTTCAACCACAATAACCGCAGAGCGATTCTCTGAATCGACGAGATACTTCGAGCGCAGATCGTCATCACCACCCCAGAACCAAAATCTATGGACCTTATTATTGATTGGTTCCTTCACAAAGTAAGGTTCTATGTCGGTGATATAAAACTCCCCTTGTCCGTTAGCCTCCGTCTTAGAAGGGACGGCAACGTCTACTTTATAGCCCCTCTTGAGGTATGCCTCCAGAATGACAGCGCCATCTCGGCTTGGAGAATATGGCATAGACGCGTCATAACGTATCACATTGCTCGCCCAAACAAGCTGAGAGGCAATACAGAGCAAGACGGAGATAAGGAGTGCAGTCTCCATCCACTTATTGTTCCCCAATATTAATTCATCATTAGGCCAGGTGACCCACCACATAAACAGGAAAAGTACCCAGAGCAACCCTGCATGGTAGAAGCTGAATGTGGTGTACATACATGAAATTGCAAGCAAGAAGACAGGCAAGGTATATCGAAGCATACCCTGTCGTTTCAACCTCAACAGAAGTAGCACCCAAACAATGACGCCCATGTGAAATCTTGAAGACAGCCCGTAGCCGAGTACGTGTGCAAACCGAAACAGGGTTGAGATTGCGACCTCTATATGAAGCGGAAGGTGGCGCATCCACGAATGATTTGCTATACCGCTCATGGAGACTGCTGAAGGCATTTGCTTTGCGATGACGACCCATCCAGCATCGCGTGCAGGCGCAATACACCAGACAGCAAAACCAACCATTGCCGAAAGTAGAACAGCAGAGAGCAGCCATATCCTCAAGCGTTCATGCTCCAGCTTCCGGATGCTGTACCGCTCGATCGTTAAAACGACGCCCAGCCCAACTGCTACGGCAAGACCATGTAGAGAGACATTCGCCAGCAGCCCCAGGAGCAAGGCCAAAGCAAAAGGGTGCCTCCGTCTGGCCGGCCACACAAACGCGAGCGCGAATAAAATTGCCGGAAATAGAACGTAGCTTCTTGCTACGACTGCATATTGGAAGGCAAAGAAGTAAGTAAAGGGCAGCAATACACGGATAGGAAGAGGAAATGGTGATGCAAGCATCAGCAGCGCTGCGGAAGTTAAAGCAATCGCGCCAGTGAACCAGTGCATGCCGCTATAAGTCACATTCATGCGTGCAAGTAACCACAACAGGAAGTGCCACAGCCCAGGGGAGCCTTCATAGTGAATATAAGTTCCAAAGAGACTCTTCAGACTTAGGCTTTTTGCAAGCTCCCAAGCCTGCGCCTCATCCGCCCAGGGCTCATGACGCGGTATTACGTATATCAGCAGTGCTGTGTAGAGAGCCAGAGCTAGAGCAACTACTACTCTCTCTACTGAGGTAGTAAGCCTACAGATCTTGTGGGTGATTATCCTATGGCGATAAAGGATGGCAGGCAGGGTCATGCTCATGAATTGCTCAGCATGAGGGGTATCCGCGTATCGAATCTCCTTCAGTCGAAATTTGATTACTTTCCGCATGACGTTATGACATTGCATTGAGCTAATTGCACCTCAACACGCACAGAAAAATGCGCTGTTGCGTACTGAACTACGATTCCAACCTGATCTGGTAGGAATGTATGACCGAAGTGACGATATTCATGAGGCTAGAGGCAACTGGTTCCCAGCCAAGCAGCCTCTTCGCCTTGGATATATTCGATACCGAGTGAGCGGGATCTCCGGGGCGGGCTGGACGTGGAAGGTATGCAGTAGGTTGTCCAACTTCATTGCTCACGGCCTCAATAATTTGGAGAACAGAAACACCCACTCCTGAGCCTATGTTGATCACCTCGCCATGCTGGGCTTCCTCCACAAACCGAAGTGCTTTCAGATTGGCTTGGGCGACATCATCTACGTGCACAAAATCGCGCACCGCGCTGCCATCCAGCGTCGGAAACTCAGTACCGAAAACCTCCATTACTGAGTTAGAGCTAATCATTGTGTGAACGGCACGAGGAATGATCCGGACGGAAGAGGAAATCTCTTCGCCAAGGCCTCCTGTCGCTCCAGCTACGTTGAAGTAACGGAGTGCCATCCAACGCAATCCGTAGGTACGCTGATACCAGGGGAGAACGCTTTCGGTCTGCAGCTTGGACTCTCCATATGGACTTACGGGTATCACTAAATCGTCTTCACATGCGAACGGAGATCCGGAGTTGCCGTAAACGGAGCAACTCGAGGCAAAGACAAATTGCATCACGCCTTCTGCAACCATCGCATCAAGCAACCCGAGGCTCCCACACACATTATTGGCAAAATAGAAGTCTGGCCGATTCATCGAGTCACCGACATGTGAACTCGCCGCAAGATGCAAAACAGACGTCACGCCATACTGCCGAATGATCGAGCGAACTAGCTCCGCATCTGCAATGTCGCCTTCAACAAAGGCACCCCAACGTGCATTTTCCCTGCGGCCAGTGGTGAGATTGTCCAAAAGGACAACGTCCAAACCTGATTCATAAAGGAGCTTTGCCGTGTGGCTACCGATGAATCCGGCACCTCCAGTGATGAGAATGGACATTGTGATGAGCACCTGCCACCAGGTATCAGCCAAACCCCTAGCTCTTCCAATCCGTTTTCGCAATAATTCTCGAAGGCTTGTGAGTTTAAATTGTTATAACCTAGTATAGAGCAGCGAAATGAGCCATACGATAGATGATCCGCTCGTCTCGGTGATTCTCCCGGTTTACAACGGAGCTGAGCATGTTGGTTTGGCGATCGAATCTGCGCTGAGCCAGACATATCGGCATCTTGAAGTAATCGCTGTTGACGATGGTTCAACCGACGACACGCTAGCGATCCTAAACCACTATGCGGCGAAGGATGCCCGGATACGTGTCCTGAGCCAGGAGAATGGCGGCGTCGCACGCGCCCGTAACCGAGGCCTGGCAGTTGCACGTGGCGACTTCATCGCACCGCTTGACGCAGACGATCTGTGGGAGCCAACCAAAATTTTCCGTCAAGTGCACCGATTGCTGCAAGCAGGCGATCGGACAGGCCTTGTTTACTCATGGTGGGTTTGGATTGACCCCGCTGGAGTTGTGCTGGATCGTTCGCCGCGCTGGATGATCGAAGGAAGTACTTTCTAACAGCTTCTTCAGATCAATTTCACGGGGAATGCGAGCGTGCCGCTTTTTCGTCGTCATTGCATTGAGGAAGTGGGTGGATACAACGAAGCACTTGCCGCCACAAATGCCGGAGGATGTGAGGATTGGGAGTTAGTTTTGCGTGTAGCGGAGAGTTACGATGTCGCTGTGGTTCACGAGTTACTCATCGGCTACCGACGGCGTCCAGGCAGCATGAGTACGGCATGCGACACCATGTGGAGGTCACAGCAACAGGTCATGAAGTCCATGCGACTCTTGAGGCCGGGGCTAGATCCGCAATTGGTTCGCCGAGCGACACATCAGTTTGGTCTGTATCTTTCCGGGTTATGTTTTTGGTCCGGTAATCTCGTTGGTGCAATTCGATGGGGTTTGCACTCAGGCGTCGAACTTCCGTTGCGGGTTGCGCCTTATGTGGTCCGGATGTTTCTCAACCTGCGTCGACGCAAAGGAGATATTCAAACCATGCTTCCTGGAGTCCCGTTAATCACGCAAGCCATCCCCTAACCCCTTCTGCCGTACGACCGGATTCAGGCGGCTCGGTCCACCTGATATTTCGGAATACATAGGCCTCGCTTCCTCGGACTTTCTTCAATTGCTTCGCCACCAATTACCCTCTCAGGAACATTCTCCCCATGCAACCAAACGAGCACGATCCTACGGTGAAATCAGATCTGGTGAGCGTCGTAATTCCTGCCTTCAACGCGGAAGCGACGATTGACGACACACTGAGAAGCGTCAGGAGCCAAACGCACCGACATCTGGAAATTATCGTAGTCAATGACGGTTCAACCGATCAAACGCTGTATATTGCAACGGCGCATGCAGCTGTAGACAAGCGGATCATTGTGCTCTCACAGGAGAATGCGGGTGTTGCAGCTGCTCGAAACTACGGTTGGCAATTTGCTCACTCTGATTTGATTGCCTTCATCGACGCTGACGACCTCTGGGCTCCGAGCAAAATTGAACGGCAGCTTGAAGTAATTCTCGCCGGTGGCGAGCGCGTTGGACTTGTTTACACATGGTTCGCTGTCATTGACGAGCAAAATTTCATTCGCTTCAGAGTTCGTGGACGTCCTATCTCCGGAGATGTACTGGACCAGTCTCTGCGAGGGAACTTTGTCGGCAATGGAAGTTCTCCTCTCATTCGGCGCAAGGCGCTAGTGGAAGCAGGAGGCTACGATTCGGGACTTCTGAAAAATGGCGTGCATGGCTGCGAAGACATGCTGATTTACTACCGAATCGCAACACGATTTCACTTCGGCCTCGTCTCGGAGCACCTTACCGGGTATCGCGTTGTCTCGCTCAGGATGTCAAGCAATCGACCGCGAATGTTAAGCTCCTTCCGTGCAGTTGCAAATGAGATGAAAGCCGCTCATCCAGATCGAAAAAAAAGAATAGATGCAGCCACCAGGTACTATCTGCAATTCTTGATTGGCGAAGCGCTAGCATTTCAGGATTTTGCACAAGTATGGCCGCTGCTATCTTCGGGGTTCCGGGAACATCCTCTGGATTTAATCACCGTTCCACCAAGGGTCTTTGTGTCGAAAGCTATTTTTTACCTTCAATGGATGATCAGGATATTGCTCGGCTATCCGGTCTCAAGAAAGACACAGACCTTTCCTATAGGCGAAACCAAGCCCTGAACACCACACGATAACCGGGTTCAGTGCACTGCCAATAAAATTGGTGGATATCGTTCAAGCATGCACCGTTACGGAGTCCGGCGGTGTCTTTGGGTTGTCATGAGATCAAAAGCGTCTGAACATCCTTCATACCTTGACGACCATACCTGCTGGCCGTCAGCAGGTCGACGTTGACCTGGAGCTAAACAGAAGTTTCGGACATTAGTAACAATCAAGCTTCGCAACAGGTGCAATACCAGCCGTAACAAATCTCTTCACAAGCTACTCTCGGTACTGACTTAAAGTGATTCCCACAACGACAGATTACCGCGATCGCGTTGAGCGCGACTTTTCCAACGCGAGCAGCAGCACGGCCATCTGTCCACAGTGATACCGTTATT
>VFSW01015691.1_pt1 | contig 10388 bp, 25 predicted proteins | sample 5358111 | NCBI WGS metagenome assembly VFSW01 (sample SAMN11554181, study PRJNA540505) | mine drainage metagenome | isolation source: sediment from site ElyBrook_90M | place: USA: Ely Copper Mine, Vershire, VT | collected 2017
ACGTATTCGCGCGTCATGTCCTCGCTGTAGCCGATATAGAGCGCATCCATTCCGCCCTCGGTACCGGCGGTGAGCACCGAGTCCGACGCGTCGCACCAGGATGCGCCGATCCGGCGCGACTTCTCCCACAGCGCCACATCCGTCTTGTCAGCGACCCACGCCTGCTGATAGGAGAGCAGGACCGCGGGGGCGAGCGCTTTCGCGACCGCAGCGGCGATCGGCTTCTTCGCCCCCGCGCTCCGAGGTGACTGCGCCGGCTTCTTGCCGGCGCCGGGCTTGGGCTTGGCCGTTCTGTTCATGTCGCGATCCCCAGGATCTCGCGCCGGATGTCGTCGGCCGTCTTCGCCGAGAAGCCGCCTTTCTTCGCCAGGCGCGCGACTCGATCGGCGACCGCCTTGACCTTGTCGCGGATCTCGATCTGCCATTTCTTCAGGTTCACCGACGCGCGCGTGAGCGCGGCGATGTTCTTCGCTGCGGCCGAAAGCAGCTTCACGCGCGCCGCAGGGTCTGCGTCGGCCGCCTCCTGCAGCTTCATGATGGTATCGAAGAGTTCGGTCTGCACCAGGCTCACGATCGCGCCGGAGCGCGCGTCCTGGTCGTCGGGGGCGGCCTCCATGATCATCACTGCGGCCTCGGTCGAGGCCTTGATCGCCTGCAGACGGCGCTCGAGGTTCGCACCGTAGCGGTGGATGGACGACTTGCCGACGGTTACGCCGCGCGCAGCCAGTTCAGCCTCGAGGGCCTCGTAACCGGAGAAATTACCCTCGATCAGGGCATTGTCCAGCCACTTGCGCACCTCGGCCGGCAATGTGGCGATTTTGCTGCGCTTGGGCATTACCAGTACTTTCTCGGCCGCGCGATGCCGAGGTCGCAGGCAACGGTATATTCCGCCACGTCGACGCCGGCGCGCGTCAACTTTCCGTGCCACGCCGGCGACTCCTTCGATGCCGGATCGACCGACACAAGGCCGCGCTCCTCGAGGTAGCCCAGTTCGCGCCGCAATTCGAGTGCCGTCACCCGGTGCGGGACGCCGGTGATCGCCGAAAGAATCAGCGGCTCGGCCGCGCCGAGCGGCCGCGCCGCGTTCAGCGTGGCCATAATCAGCCAGCGCAGCGTCTCACGCGAGGCCTTCTCGTAATCGATCACATCGGTCATGTTTTGCCCCCTTGATTCCAGCGATCCATCCAGCGGTCGAGCCTGTCGTTTATCGCATCGAGCTTGGCGTTGACCTGCACGTCGCCGCGGATCGCGTCCTCGCGTCTGACATAGTGAATCGGCAGCGCCGCGATCAAGGCGGACAGATCGCGCTCCTGCACAGTTAGCCGGCCCTCCATGCCCTTGAACCGCTCATCCCAAATCCTGCGGCCCTCTTCGCGCGACGTTTCCATCGCTTTAAAGCGCTCGTCCAGGCGCTTCTCGAATTGCGCGACCACGATCTTCACCAGCGCCCAGGCGCCTCCAACCAGCACCGCTGCCGCGCCGAACATCGCGAGCAATTCGCCTGTCGTCATGCCGCTCTTCTCCTTGTTGTTTTTAATTCGAGCGCGCTCTGGCACTCCACACAAAGCTCGACGCCGGGGACCGCCCGGCGCCGTTCGTCAGGGATGCGCTCCCCGCATCCGGCTCCCTTGCACCACTTCAGCGACAGCTCGCGCCAGTCGCCGGTTCGTATTCGCGTTCTTGCTGCCTGCTCCGCCAGCGCCTGGGCGCGGTAGTACTCCTCGGCCTCGGTGGCCCGGTCGAACTCGTCCATCCCTAATGGTTGCCCGCGGTTTTGGTTATTTTCTCCGCGGTACGCATTCCCCCAAGGCCCAAGATGGATCCGAGGAGGCCGATTAAATCCGTCACGCCGAGATCTGGAAAGGGGGGAAGAAGGATGTGCGCGGGGTCGGTCGCAAGGTGAACTATCGCCGATGCCTGCCAGGTCCAGATCGCCGCCAGCACGATCGCCTTCGGCCAGTACGCAAGAGCCAGCGCGACCACACACACCCACATCACAGCAGGGCGCGGGCCCGCGATGAACATGTTGAGCGACTTCGCCTGCTCCTGGTTGACAGCAATCTGCGCGAGCTGTACCTCGATACCGCTCTTGATGCAGAACTCCTGGAACTCGACATCGATCTTGCGCAATGCGATTGCGTCTTCCGGTTTTTGCCCCTGAAGCGTGGTCTTGATCGCGTCCACCGTTGGCGCGGAAGCGCCGAGCTTCGAGGCGAGCCATTCCAGACCGGCGCCGGCGATACCGCCGGCGGGTCCGCCGAGGAACCCGAGGATCGTCGGCGCGAGTCGGAGGAGATCGTTCATGCGGGTTTTCCGTAGGGAGGCGCCCCAAAATCCTGCGCCGCATAGCGCAGATCCTTTGCCGCGCGGCCGGCCCAGCCGTTGCCGAACTTGGGCCAGACGGAAAGCTTTCTCCAGAAGTCGATGCGCTCGGCGATGAGCAACATGAGGAGCTTCGCCACCGGCATGGCGCGGACCGCCGCAATGGTCACCGGCCCGATATGGCCATCTTCGGCCATGCCGGCGGCGCGCTGCAGCAGCCGGACGCCGGTCTCGATGCCGCTGTTGACGGCAATGTCGAAAGTTTGGAAGGCGACCGCCGGGTCAAACTCATCCATCCGCGCGCGGTCCCAGAATATCGCCCTGTAGATCGGCCGCGCCTGCTCGCGCGTGAGCGTCGCGATGGTTGTCTCTGGCGGGACGATGGACTGCGCGATGGCCTGGTGCAGCACCGGCCAGGTGATGCCCCAGCTCGTCTCGCCACCGGGATCGTCGGGCCGGTCGACGTAGCCGCCCTCGTTGCCAATCAGGCGATCGAACGCCGCGTCGAAAATGAGCTTGCTTGAACTGAGCATGCCCGCAGACTAAGGCGGCGGGCGCTCGGGGTTAAGGCTGAAGATGTTCAGCCGGGGAAGGGAGGGGGCGGCTTTATAGCTTGACGCATTCGCGCTGGCGCGTCAAATCACCGCCGCGCCTCCTGGTTTTGTGTCGGGGCGCGCGGGCGCTATCTTATTATCCGATACCCGCGTCCGGCGAGGCAGGCGCGCAACGTCGTCTGTTGCTCGCGAACGGCGCCCCCGGCGCCCCCGGCCGCGCCGCCGGCCGCACCCCATGCCGCGGTGGACGTGGCGCAATTCCGGCCGCAGAGGGCGCCCCCGATCACGGCGCCAAGCAGCGCGCCGAAGACCGCGCCGCCGGCCGCGCGGTTTGCGGCGTTCGTCTGGTCTGCGAGGCGCGCGCAGTCGTCGTAATCCGCCTGGTATTTCGCCATGTCCACGCCTTGCGGGTCGATCAGCGAATAGGAATCCTGCCTGGGCGCTACAGCGCAGGCGGCGAGGGTAAGACACAGTGCAACTGCGGTGGTGCGTTTCATGGTGATCTCCTTGTTGGCGGCCTCGTGGCCGGGGATGGTTCAACTACAAAACGTGCTAAAAAAGACCGAGTTGCGCGGCGGGTTTTCCCTGCGCGTCGAGGAGCTCGTCGTCGCCGCCCTGCGTCGCGATCGCATACACCTGGCGCTCAGTGAGTTCAAACTCGCGCGCGAGCGACGCCGCGGTCTCCGACTTGAAGCGCGCGCGGATCTCCCGGTCGCGCACGCGGCGCATATAAGCCATCGCGCGCGGGATGGTGATCCATTCGCCCGGCCACAATTTGGCGAGCTTCTCCGCGGCGCCGGTGCCGACGATGCGCGCGAGCGGGCAATCCTCAGTCAGCCGCGCGAATGTCGGGACGTATACGCGCTGGCCGCCGCGCTCGGCTACCAGGCGCAGCGCGAGCTGCGTGCCGACGGCGGCGATCAGTTCGGCGAGCGGGGCGTTCACGCCTTCACCTGCGCGCGCTGCGCCTGCCACTGCTCCCACGCCCTGCTGTGCTTCGGGCAAAGGTGTTTGTCATCCGCGACGCGCTCCGCGTGTGCGACGCAGATCGGCAAGTCGCATGTCTTGCCCGGACCTGTTTTCCAGTCGCATAGGAACGGCGCGACCTGGTCGCAGGCGGTGCAGTGCTTGATCGGCGGACGGGAGCCGCAGACGATGGCGCGCACGCCGCCGGGGAGCTTGACGTGTGTGCAGCGCATCAGGCGGTCGCCCTCGCTTCGCGCCGCCGGCGATCGAACTCGAGCGCGCCCACAATCCGGCGCAGCTGATCCGGTTTGCAGAACTCCACCAAGTCGACGCCGAACATCTGCTTGGCGATCGCGTCGACGTAGGCTTTCTGGCGGTCCGCGTCCTTCAACATCACCGCGATCTTGCGCAGCATCGCCTGGCGATCGGCCGCGGCGTTGTTGACCCAGTCCCAGTCGCTCGGCCGCTTTTCTTTGGGCGCACGCACCTCGAACCCGCGCGCCTTCATGTGATCGAGCACCGCCTTGCGGCCGGCGTAGTCGAGGTCCGCGGCCGAGCGCACGCGGGCGACGGTCCAGAGCATCGCGCGATAGGTCTCATCGTCCAGGCCGATCTGCGCCTTGGCGATGTGGATCTGCGCGAGTTCGCGGCGCCGGGTGTCGGGGGAGGCGGTCATTGGCGCAGCGCCGCCGGCAAAAGGTCGCCGTTATCGGCAAACTCGTCACGCAATATCTCTAAGGTGTGATCTGAGGCAGCCTCGATCACCTCACGGAACGAGGTGAACGGCTTGCCCGTTTTTGGGTGATGCGAAGGCGCACCCATCGCGTGTTTGACGGAAATTTGTACCCACCTCGGCATCATCCGAAATGAGCGATCGAGTTGATCGATTAAGGCAGCGCGCTCCGGGGGGGTCATTCCGATCTCCTCCATATTCCGAGCGCCCCGCACGCGCGCTTCACATCGGCCCACGTGATCCACTTGGTCCCTCGGGTCATCGGCAGGAGCGCCCTACGGAGCCGCTTGATCTCCGTCTCGAGCTGCGCTCTGGTCTTGTGCTTCATTCCGCGTCGACGCTTTCTTTAACGTGCGCGATCGCGGCATCGCGGGCCTGCTTGTACTCCTGCATCGCGAGGCGCTTTATCGACGGATTGGCGCCCCGCAACACGGTCTTCCACAATCCGAGCACCTGTGCCTGCAGCTGCTCCGGCACGAGGTCCCAATGAGGCCAGCACATCAGCTTGTGGTCGGGGATTTTCGCGGTGCAGATCGGGCAGCGGTTCATGCTGCCTCCCGCATCGCCGCGACTTTCAGCGCCCGTTTGACGTTGGTATTGACCGCCGAGTCGCGGCGGTTGTGCAATCTGCGCTTTTTCTGCAGATGGTCCGGATTGAAGCAGGGCGGCGTATCGCACTTGTGCGCGATCTCCATGTAGAACGGGATCTCCTCGCCGTGCGCGAGCCACCACGAGAGCCGGTGCACCAGGTATTTCGCGATCCGGCCGAACCGGCGCACGCTCATGCGGCCGTAGTCGTCGTTATTCCGGGTGCCGTCGTATAGGATGCAGCCGTTCTCACCGGCGACGGCGTGGCGACGCAAGCGCTCGGCGATGCGCGCGCTCTGCTCCTCGGTCAGGAACGGGATGCAATGCTTCCACGCCTTGAACGCGGAAAAGTTGACGACGGCGGTGCCGTCGTCATCATCGAGGGTCAGATCGGCCTCCGCCGCGTGTGACCTCATGCCGCATCCTTCGGCGCGGCCGCCGCGGCGCGCTCTTTCTTGCGGAGTTCGGCGGTGAGGCCGCGGATCAGCGAAACGCGCGGCGTTTCGCTGGATTGTTCCACGTGGATGGCGCGCCTGATCACGGCGATGCTTGCGTGAATCGCCGACGAGATGCCGTCCTGCACCGAGGTGTGGACGAGGAAAGAGACCTGGTGCTCGACGTCGCTCATCCGATCCTCCCGTCGCGCCGCGCTCGTTGTGCTGCGGCGGTGTAGGCCGCGTTATAGAGCGCGTTCAGTCCGGACAGCATGTCGAAGGCGACGTCGCGAGCCCGCGCCGGTTCGCCGGCGCGCATCGCGGCCAGATATTGGTCGAGCTTCTGGCGCAGGTCTGCGGCCTGTTGTTCTGGCGTCATTTCTTCCCCGCCTTTTTCGCCGCCCGGTCGGCCAGCTTCTGCTCGCGCTTTTCCTCGTCGGCATCGATCTTCACCAGGGCCTTGAGCACCTGGTCGATATCGCTGGTCTCGTCCTTGGCGAACGGCACATCGCCGGCGTCCTCGACTGTGACGCCGATCGCCTTCAGTTCCTTCGCGTCGAGCTGGTTGAGTGCGGCGCTGACAGGCGTCTCCTCGACGCGGATCAGGATGTCGGCCTGGTCGGGAAGGTGCTTGCGGATCAGCTTCACGACCGTTTCGTCGTCCTCCCAGTTCATCTTGCCGCTGCCCTTCCTCATGCCGAACTTGATGCCGCCAACGGTATAGCTGCGCGGATCCGCGAACAGCGCCGGGTTCGCGCGGATCTCCGCAAGGAGCGCCGCCTCGGCGTCCTTGGCCCTCGCGGCCGCCTTCTTCAGGCCGGGCATTTTCTCGCGCTGGACCTGCCGGATCACGTCGTGGATCGTGGCCACGGCCCAGGCAAGCTCCGTGCGCGCGACCGACAGCGCGTCGGCCCGTTTGGTGATGTCTGCGATGCTTGTCATGCTGTTTTCTTCCTTCCTTGGGTCTTCACGTCTTCAGGCGCAGCTGCCCGAGCAAATCGGGCAGTGGGACGTGACGCAGTTTCGATTCGAGGGTGAGGCTGTGCAGGGCGCGCGAGCGCAGGAACTGGCAGGTGCGCTCGACTTCGTCGGAATTGGCCGCGATGTAATAGCCGTCGCGCGGGTGGCCGCACACCGCGACGCCGTCCAGGCGCAGTTCGCTCACCATCGTGCGCACGCGGCGCTTCGGGACGCCGATCGCCAGGGTGATGCCCTCGGCCGTGATGCCGGCCGCCTCGCCGATGTGGCGCGAAAGCAGGGTTAAAAGCTCGTTTTTATCGGCCATTAAGAGATCCTCCAGACCCGCACCTCGTTGCCTTCCTTGCGCGTGGTGATGACGATGCCGAGCTTCTTGGCCTCGACGTACACCTGCGTCGCATCCTTGATGAGAAACGAGTCGTTGCCGTGCATTTCGAGCAGGGTATTGCGGTACACGTTCGCCTTTCCGAACCGCGGGCCAGGGCATGGGACGCTGTCGGTTACGGCAAAACGCGAATCGGGCGCGGCCGGCGTCTGCGCGAGGGCAGCGGCCAGCGGCGTGCCGGTGGGGCGGGGGCGGTTTTTCACGGCTGCGCGCCCTGAGGAGACGCGCCGACCTCGCCGCGATCCAGCGTGCGCACGAACTCGATCACCGCGCGCGTTTCGCCGCGGTCCAGTTCGAACGCGCCGGCCTTGGCGCCGAGGAAGATCATCGCGCCATCGGAGGCAATCGCGGTGCGAAAGGCGCCGGCGTCTGCGTATGCCATACGCAGATGGCGCTCGGCCGGCCGCGCGGCGGGCACCGCGGCAGATACAGTTTTCTGTGCTTTTTTTGCAGTTTTCCGCTGCACTTTGCGCACCGGCGCGCTGCGCTTCTTGGGTTTGGCCTTGGGCGCCTTCTTGGGCTCGGCCACCGCGGCGCCATCGCCCTTCGGCAACTTCTGGCCGGGCAGGCCGTAGATCGAGCTATGCGCGCCGCCGCCGAGCCGGATGAGCTTGTGCGCCTTCGCGAGCTGAGAGCAGGCTACGCTGCCCCAGGCGACGTCGACGTGGGCGCGCAATTGCCTGGTCGTCATCGGGCCGTGTTTTTTGTAGGCGTCGAGAATTCGTTCAAAGACGGACATGGTGGCTCCTTCGGTGTTGTGTTGAGGCGGCACAGTTCGGTGCGGAGCGCGCACAGTCGCGGCCGCGGCCGCGGCCAGGTCGGGCTCCGGCCGCGGCGGCCGGGTTGGGGGGTGGCGGGCACGCCCCGGTGGCGGGCCCCCGCCAGCGGGGCGGTATTCGTTGACGTCGCCCTTGTCGCCGAGGTTCACGCGGCAGCACACGAGTTCGCCCGATGCGCAATGCGGCGTGAGAGCGGCAGCGATTTCCCACTCGCCGGTTCCGAGCGCGGCAGCCAGGTCGTTGTCGCGCGCGGTGCCGCGCTTTCTGATCAGCGCGATCGCGCGCTCGGCGAGGAAGCCCACTCACACCTCCATCGGCTTGCGGGTCGCCCGGCGCCGCGCGCTCCAGGCGTGGTGCCGGAGCTTCTCGCACCAGACGCCGTTGGCGCAGTGGCTCTCTGCCGCGAGGGCGCGAAGCGCGCACTCGCCCAGTTCCTGCAGCGCGGTTTCGAAGTCGGCACGCTGCCGCACCCGGAGCTGCCTCACGAGGAGGCCGTGGCGCGTGACGATCATCGCCGGCCGCGCGGCCGCGGCGAGGATCTCCGCCGGCGCGAGCAGAAACGTCTCTAAGCGCACGCCGCGCTGCGCGATTTGCGGATTGGCGAGATATACGCAGGCCCAGTACTCGATGTGCTCGTCAGTGAAGGTGCGCGGGGCGGCGAACGATCGTTCGGAATTGAATGGTTTATGCATGCGCGGCCTCCTAGCAGGTGATCGACCAGACGTTCTTCGCCTGGTTGATGGTGACGGTGCATTCGATGCGCTTGCCGGCGTACAGCGTCGGGATGCGCGCCACAGTCTGATTCGGTGTCTGCTGGACGATCCGGGGCGCCTGCAGTGCCGCGGTGTCCGGTTCGATCCAGCGCGGCGCGGCATAGGCGAGCAGCGCGATCAGGAGACCGCCAAAAAAACAGCCCAGATACCGGGCACGCAATTGCTCGTCAGTCAAGATGTTCATGTCTTCCTCCTGTTTGGGCACGACTGGCATGCGCGCCAATGCCGCATGGCATAGGGTGAGGACGTGGGCGCGGCGCGCGAGTGGAATTCGATGCACTTCGCTCCGGTCAGCTCTTCGTCCAAGTGCGGGCAGTGCACGCGGCCGAACACGGCGAGGACGCGCGCTTCGATCTTGTCGGTCTTCGCTGGATATTTGCCCGACAGGGCCAGCGAGACCACCGTGCTGCTTTGATAGCCGAGCGCCTTGGCGACTGAGCCCTGGCTCGCGCCGGGCGCCTCCACGGCCTTCCTGAGCAGCTCTAGCCACATGGCGCTTCCTTCGGCTGCCTACGCGGGACAACGCGGGGCAGTTTGGCCGCGAGCGAAACGTCTTCCTCGGTGTTCGGGTCGTAGAGCGTTCCCCGGCTCGTGCTGCACGTAGGCGCCTCGGGGCCAGTGTTCCGGATCAGGAGATAGCGCACGAAACCGTTGGACGTGGGAGCGGTCCCCGCTCCGCGCGCCGGCAGCGGTCGGAGGTACCCGGCGCGCGCGAGCGTGCGCACGTACTTGCCTATGTTCGATTGCGGATTGCGTTCGCCCCCGTCGATCGAGAGCATCACCAGCTCGTCGATCGAGAACTTTCCCTTGATGCGCATCGCCGCCCAGGCACGGCAGCGCAGCGTGCAGGCGCGCACCAGGTGCCCGGAGCGCGGACCCTTCGGCCCGGAGCGCAGGCGCGCGCCTTCGGCGGTCGCCGCACGGCCGGCCTTGGTGAGTTTGTGGCAGCCCTGCTCGGTTTTCTTGAGCAGACCGTGCTTCCGGAGCTTTAGACAGGAGTTCTCCACGCGCTTGGCGGGAAAGCCGGTGATCTCCACCAGGCGCGCCTCGGTGATGCACTCACGCGGCGCCGCCTGGGCGATCGCGGCGAGGAGCTGCTCGGTGGGCCAGCTAGCCACGCGGCGCTCCCGAGCGCGGCCGGCGCGCCTGCCAGTCGTACACCAGCGCCTTTCCGGCGAAGTCGGCCGCAGAGACCTTCTTCGCGCCGCTGCGCTTGGCGGAGCGCTCGACGACGGCGATCGCGTTGACCACGTCGCGCATGCGGCCGCCGCTCTGGCGCCGGATCTCATCGACCAGGTCGTCGGCGACGGGAATCTCGCACAGCTCCTTGCAACAGCGGCCGACGTCCTCGACCGACGCCGGCGCGAATTCGACCACCTTGCCGATGCGCGAGGCGATCTGCGCATAGCGCGCGATCTTCGCCTGGACGCGCTCCTCGCCCGCCACCAGGACCACCAGGGTCTCGGTCAGGTCGGAGATGTCGCGCACCGCTTCGAGCGTCTTGGCGCCGTTCATGAGGCAGTGCTGCACCTCGTCGATCACGAGCGGCGTCTGGTTGCGGCCGATCGCGGCCACCACGCGCCCGAAGATCTCGGCGCGGGCGCCGTCTATGCGCAGCTCGGTAGCCAGCTCGCGCATGAACTTCGCCGGCGTCCAGTCCACCTTCGCCCGCAGGTAGATCGCCTTGGTTTCGATCGCCCAGTGATTGACGACGATGCTCTTGGAGAATCCCGGGTCGCCGACCACGAGCAGTAAGCTCGCCTCCGCGGCCCCGCGCTGCTCGACCGCGGTGATCGCGGAGCGAAAGCGCTCGTAATTCGAAGTTTTGACAAGCCCTTTTTTCATTGTTAAGCTTCCCTTGGTTGGTGGTGCAAGC
>VFSW01015692.1_pt1 | contig 10388 bp, 3 predicted proteins | sample 5358111 | NCBI WGS metagenome assembly VFSW01 (sample SAMN11554181, study PRJNA540505) | mine drainage metagenome | isolation source: sediment from site ElyBrook_90M | place: USA: Ely Copper Mine, Vershire, VT | collected 2017
GGCACACGATGACAACGAAATTTCTGCGTCGACTCGTCGCGGGACGCCTCCCCGCCCACGGTGCCCACCCGAGAGCCACTCGCCGCGCCCTGGCGCCCCTCTGGGTGGTGTTGCTCGCCTTCGCGACGATCATTCCAGCCACGGTGGCCACGGCCGCGAGTGCTACGAATGCGAACGCGAACGTGGCCCCCAGCCGACTCTATGTCGGAAAGTCCCTCGCGGTGGGCGCCAGCCTCACGTCGCAGTCCGGCCTCTATCGCGCCACGCTCCTGTCGGGCATGCGCTTTGAAGTACTACGACACGGCGTCGTCGTATGGACGAGTGACTCGTCGACCGGACTGACCAGCATCCTCACCCGGAAAGCGAACGGTGCGGTCCAGGTCACTGCGCGTCGCGGGGCCCACCTGACCAAATCGGTCGACACGCCGTCATACCTCACGGTGGACAACGAGGGAGACTTGGCGGTCGTCTCGACGGGCGGCGTGCCGATCTGGCAGGGGGGACTTCGCGCGCACGTCACCTCCTCACCGGTGGCGCCGTACACACGTGGCGCGCTCTTTGGGAATACGAATCCGTCGGTACTGTGCTTCACCTGTCAGGCCGCGAACGTCACCGGCACCGCGCCGCCATCGGACACGTTGGACGCTGGTACGAACGTGAACAACATGACCGGTGACTTCTCTACCTCGAACACCCTTTTCGACGCCCCCGCGATCGGCGGAGACCTGTCGCTCTCCCTGAACTACGACGCGCAACTCGCACAGTTTGAGCTCACGCACGGCACCAGTGGTGGCGCCTTTGGCGAAGGGTGGGCGTCCAACTGGCCCTCCTCGCTTACCCAGAGCACGGACGTGAACGGGAATCCCACCGTGACGATCAATCAGGGGAGCGGCGCGCAGGTCCTGTTCACCGAGTCGGCTGATGGCGGCACCTCCACCTCGTGCCAGTCGTCAGGCGATCCTTCGTCCAGCCAGTACGCCGGCGACTATTACTTCACGAACAAGTACACCGTGAGTGGCTCGACGTACAACTTCTGTGCACTTGACAGCGTGCAGGGCCAGTTGAGCGAAATCAGCGGCACGGGCTTTACCTACCAAGAAAACGGCGGCCAAGAAGTTCAGAACTATGACTGGACGGGCCATCTCGTAGGCACGACGACGAACACCGCGTTGGCCGGCACGCCAACGGAGGACTACGCTGCCAACTCGGTGCTTGCCGGTACCACCACAATCTCGGGCGTCACGCTGGCGAACGCGTGCCCGTCGTCTGCGACAAACGGCTGCACGGTCATCTACACGCCCGACGGTCGCGACATCGTCGAGGTGATGAACGCTCTCAATGAAGTGAGCCAGGTACTGGACCCGTCGGGCAGTTCCTACGCACTCACCTACACCCCGTCGACCTCGTTGCCTAACAACCTCACCAGCGTCGCTGAGCCGAGCCCGACCGGTAGCGGCACTGTCGCGTGGACCTACGAGTACTCGACCGATTCCAGTCCCTACAGCAGCGACATGGTCGAGATTTACGACCCCGACGCGTCGTCGCCGACGGGATTCGTCGCCGGTGCGGCGCATTCAACCACCATTGCGTACACATCGTCTACGGGTTCTCAACCCGGCATGGTCGCCTCTTTGGAAGATGGCATGGTTACCAATGCGGCAACGACCACCTATTCGTACGCATCTGCTTGCGCGACGGGACAATGTGCGGCGGCTGGCGGATCCCAGACCACTACGATTCTTTATCCGGCAGAGTGCCCGAGTGGGACCTGCTCGCCGTGGCCGACCTCAACGACCGATGTGCCCGAAGAGGTCGACCAGTACAGCAACGGCCTCGAGACGTCCACCCAGATGAGTGCCGAGTACACGCCGACGCAGGTCGAGACCTGGCTCTATAGCTGGAACCTGGGCAACGGCATCGCCAACACGTCTGAGGTGATCACCTACCCTCACGCGCTCCTCGGATCATCGGGGCTGAGCACGGCGTCCATCACAACAGACCCCGCCGGCAACATCATCAGCACCACCAACGCGCTCGGGGACGTCGCCACGTCGTCCTACAATGAATCGACGTCGCTCAACTTGCCCGAACTCGCCTGGAGTTATCCCGGTCCGTCGTCGAACTCGTCGTCGAGCCCGCCGACCGGCTCGTCGCAGTACACCTACAACAGTTACGGACAGGTGGTGACCGCCACGGACCCGATGGGCAACACCACGTTCTACGGTTACTACAGCCACTTCTCATCGCTCTGCTACGTCGTGTCGCCCGTATTGGCATCGCCCTCCGGGCTCAATTGGACGGCATCGACGACACCACCGAGCTGTTCGAGCAGTTACACGACGTACGACAGTGGCGCGGTGAGCGCCCCCGTTGGTTCGACCACGTACAACTACGACGTGCAAGGCGACATCACCGGCTCGACGATCGACGCCGGTGACACGGGAGCCAGCGCCGATCCGCAGACGACGACGGCCTCGTACGATGTCATGGGCAATCTTCTCTGGGAGATTCCGCAGGCCGGCCAGTCCGGATCGCAGTCATCGTCGAACGCCTACGCGACGTCCTACGCGTACGTCACCCACACGGCTCTCGTGGCGGATCGATATCAGCCCTCGGGAATCACGACACAGTACGGCTATGACAACGCGGGCAACCTGACGAGTTCCGGCAACAACGGTGCACCCCAGTGGGTCTTCACCACCACCACCTACGACGGAGACAATCGGCCCTGTTATCAGATACAGGCCTACGGCAACTCGGGCGCCTGCGGCGCGGGAAACGCCCAAGGCTCCACGAGTTGGACCTACGAACCAGGAACGACCAATGTGTTTCAAACGGCGGACTCGAACAGCAACGTGACGACGAACTACTACGGCGACCTCGCCTTCCCGAACTCGACGACCGAAGTGCTTGACTCGGGCAACGTGCAAGCCCAGTACAGCGCGTACAACGACTACGGCGAAGCCTGTGTCTACGGCGACGCGGCGCCGACGCTCGGCAGTACCCAGTGCTCGACCGTTCCCCCCGGTGACACATCCGCTACCTATGACGCCCTGGGCAACGAGTTGACGATCACCGATCCAAGTACCAACACGACGACGAACTACTACGAGGACGCGTCCTATCCGACGCTCAAGACGAGATCAATCAACGCCTTGGGTGCGATCACGAAGTACACCTACAACGCCGACGGCCAACTGGTAACGACCACCAATCCCGACACGACGACAGGTGTAACGCAGAACTATAACGCCAACGGGCAGATCTGCAACAAGATGCCGACGCTCGTCCAGTACCCGTGTGGCCAGGGTCCGAGCATCGCTGGGGTCACCCAGTACGGCTACAACGACGCCAATGAGCTCATCTCGATGAGCGACAACACCGGAAACCCCGCGACGCCGACCATCTGGAGCCAGTTGACCACCTACACCTACACCGGTGGGCAACTGACGAGCACGACCGATGGCAACGGGAAGACGGTGAACTACGCCTACAACAATTCGGGGAACGTCTCATGCATTGCCTATCCGGTCAGCACCTCGACGAACTGCTCCTCGACCGCGTCGGGTACCAACACCATCGTCAAGCGCACCTTTGACGCGTTGGGTCGCATCTCGACAGTAACCGACTGGCTCGGCAACACGACGAGCTACACCTACGCCGACAGTTCGACGCCCAACACACCGACGACGATTACCTATCCAACGGCGACCGGCGTGACCGCCAACTATGGCTACGATAACGCCGGTAACCTCAATGCACTCAGTGCGTCGTCCACCGTCACGTCGGGTACCGCGATCAGCGACACGTGGCGGTTCGACTCCGACGAGCGTCTGGTCGTCAGTTCGATCAACGGCTCCACCGGCAGTTGGGCCGGCTACAACGCCAACAAACAGATCACCGCTGCGCCCAACCTCGCCACCTCGACGAGTAATGACTCGTACACACTGGCTGCGAATGGTGCGATCACGAGCGACGTTGCGCCTTCGGGTTCAACGACGTCGTTTGGCTACAACGCCGGCAGTGAACTCTGTTGGCAGGCCAACGTGGCGTCGTCGTCGTCGGCGTGCGGCTCTCCTCCGTCGCCCGCTCCGATTTCGACGAGCTACTCGTACACAACCAACGGTCAGCGCGCCAGCGCCGCGACCACGACCGGCGCGATTGCGCCCGTGGGCACGCTACAAACGCACAGCGCCAACGGCGACGCCACACAGACGGTCAACCCCCAGCACGTGGGCGACGCCATCGTGTTAGGCGTTGAACTCCAATCGTCCAGTGTGACCGTGAACTCAATAAGTGGCGGCGGGTCAACGTGGAGCAAGCTGGCGAGTTACAGCACTGGCGGTATGGACACCGAGTTGTGGCTGGGGACCGTTACCACGACGGGCTCATCGACGATCACCGTCACGTACACGGGAAGTGTCACTTCGGATTGGATTGAACTCTCCGCACAGGAGTACTCAAACGGCTTTGGAGCGAGCGCGTCGTGGACGACCGACACATCGGGCGTGGCCAATACCACGTCGTCGTCAACCTCGGTCGCCCTGCCCTCGCTCACGCCGAGTGGCTCGGGTGAGCTATACGTCGGCCTGGCGTACGTCGATAACTACGCCGCTGCGGGCTCGACGACCGGTTTCACGTACGAACCAACAGCGGGCAATATGTACACCTTCGATCCGAACGTCTCGAGCTCGGTCAGTCCAACGGAATCGCAGTCGCCGTCGGGCACCTATCACTCGATCGCGGTCCTGCTGAAGGCCAACACGCCCGCGACGACGACCACGCACTACGCCTGGAACCCCTACGGCCAGCTGTGCAACGTGAGCGCCGCGACGACGGCCTGTGGCACGACCCCCTCGAGTGGCACGGCCTACACCTACAACGGCGACGGTCTGCGAATGACGGCGGCGACGACGTCGTCCACGACCGACTCGACCTGGGACAGCGTCAGTGGTGGTTCGATACCACTCAACATCAACGACGCCACCACGACGGGTGCAGCGACGACGAACGTCTCCTACATCTACGGCGACCTGCTCTTTGGCGGTACGGCCCCGATCGAGCAAATCACCACGACGTCGAGCGGGACCTCGGTCTCGTACTTGGTCAGTAACCAGAGTGGCGTGCAGGGGGTCTACAACGGCAGTGGCAGTTCACTCGGGGCGGTCCAGGAGATGGCCGTGTACTCCCTCTACGGAAACCAGTCGATCAGTTCCGGCTCCAAGGTCACGCCGTTTGGCTATCAAGGGTCCTACAAGGATTCGTCCGGGCTGATCTACCTCATCAACCGCTACTACGACCCGACGACCGACCAGTTTTTGAGTATCGACCCGGACGTCGCGACGACGGACCAGCCGTACGCGTTTACGAATGACAATCCTCTAAACAACGAAGATCCATTCGGTCTTAAAACCAGTGGCTCTAATTCGCCTATAACCGTTACCGGAGCGAAACCGACGAAAGGTCCTTCGACAAAGTATCGGTATTTTCTTGGTGACACCAATACCGAAAATGTCGAATTCTACGCAACAACTCGCGGCGGCACACTCACCATCGAAGTCGAAGATAAAGGATTGAGCTCCCAATTGTTCATTGGAGGAACGGAGCCGGTCTACTTGTGTGCAGTGGGAACCATGGGAGGCAAATCCTGCGCAAGTAGAGGATTGACCAAAAATGGTGATGTGGCAACGTTCACAATTTCAAGTTCGGTTGCGCAGTTCGGTGACGCCATGGCTCCTGCAGGGAGCCACATGGCAACAACGTGGTTGATCTCGATCACCTTTGGCAACTCGGCCAATCAGGATAATTATGTGGCTGCCTTCACTCCAAGAAGGGCGACGTTTGCTAATCATTGAAGGCAAACCGTCACCCTATGAGATGGCTCAATCAAGGTTTTTTCGTGACGTGACACATTCAACGCAGTTAGGCCATGATTGTTTGATAGAAATCAACTTCAAAATCCTAAGGTCCAAACATATTCAATGGACACCCTAAAGAATAGGAAGGCATTGAAAATGAAGACGGCGACACGAGTGCTAATCGTTGCGGCACTACTTCCTACGATCGTGATGGCTTCGCACATTACGTCAACTCATGCCAGTCGAATCAACGATCAAGGTTTCACTGCAAAGCCCGTATCCTCAGATTCGCACCGGACGACGGTTGTCGCTCCTGCGGCAAATCTGTCGGATGCGATCTTCGGGAGTCGTGCTCAATCGAGCGTGTCCAGGCTTGACTATCCAGTTGCAATGGTTGCCACAAAGCTTGGATTGTGGGTCGTGAACAACGGCAACAATTCGGTCAGTGAAATTAGCTATGCCTCGGGAAAAGTCCTGAGAACCCTTAATGCGTCATCGTATGGATTTGCAAAGCCAGATGCTGTGGCCTCAAACGGTACAGACATCTGGGTTGCAAACGCAACTGGTAATTCGGTAACTGAAATCAACGCCTCATCGGGTGCATTGGTGCAACTGATCCGAGGCTCGAAATTTCATTTCGCTGGAGTTGATGCGATAGTCGCGAATACTCATGATGTGTGGATTGCCAATTATTCTGGCAACTCCATCACCGAAATCGACTCAGCTGGACGTTTTGTACGTGTACTGAGTGGAAATCCGTTTGAATTCAGAGGACCAGACTCTCTGTTTTTGAATCGCGGAGAGCTATGGGTCTCGAATGCTGAAAATGAGTCGGTTAATGAGATCGATGCTGTCAAAGGTGTGGTCGTGCGAGTAGTTCGAGGCGCACAATATCGATTTGATCTGCCAATCGCGATCACAATTGGCCAGTCAAACTTGTTCGTCGTAAACGAGAATGGGAATTCGATAACAGAAATCGATGGTTCGACTGGATCGTTGGTTCGAATCATTGGCGGGTCCGGCATTGGCTTCAATGGCCCCCTGGCAATCTCAATCGGCGATTCGCACATTTTTGTTGCCAATACAGGCGACAACTCAATTGTCGAAATTGCCTTGGACGGAAAGCTGGTTCATATTTTCCGAGATCATGCTTTTGGTTTTGATCTTCCCTATGCAGTCGCTGCGGTCGGTCCAAACGAATGGGTTGCGAATTATGGCAATAGCACGGTCTCGAAAATCTCATTGTTGAGGTGATCGACCACATCACTTCTTGATGCTCTTGACAACGTAAAGAAGAGTTACTCAAATCGACTCTCTGACCCTTGCTGGTACAGGAATCCAATATCTCGCGGCCGGCTGGCGCGCAGCGCCAAGACGGCCAAGCGGGCAGGTTAGGCAACTCTCAAAGTGGTTGAAATGTCAAAAGATATATGTGAATCTCCGAAGTCGAGTCCAAATTGATCAAGTTTGAGGAACCTTTGGGCAATACGCGAAACATGTTTGCATTGGGGACTCAATGGTCACGCCGGAAAAAGGACTGCAGACAAGCCTCGTATCGAAGCGAAATGAAATCAACTTCGTTGACGAACGTCAATTGCATTGCGCCGCGCCGATCGATTTGCGAGATCCCGCGTGAATGCCGAGGAGATATCACGGCTGCTTCGAGAACTTCAAGGCTCGAGCAACTGCTCACATCCAATTCGTCTTCGCGGTGAGATTGTAAATACTGCGACCGGTGAAGTGTCAGAACGCGATCTTCGAGTCGCTTGCAAGGACAGACGAGAAGTTATCTGTCCAGCGTGCTCATATCTCTATCGGGCCGACACCTGGATCCTTGTTTCCACCGGACTCGTCGGCGGTAAGGGAACACCGGAAGTTGTCAGTACGCATCCAAGACTCTTCATCACGTTGACCGCCCCGTCATTCGGTGCAGTCCATACGATTCGCGACGGCGGCGGTTGTGTCGTGCGAAATGGAACGACGAAGTCACAGTGTCGCCACCTTCGTTCAACTTCGTGTGCACGTCGACATATTGACAACGACGCTGACCTAGGTCGTCCGCTGTGCGAGAAGTGCTTCGACTATCGCGGCGCCGTTCTATGGAACGCGCTCGCGTCGAGATTGTGGAACAACACGATCCAAGTCATCCGTCGCTTGTTGGCTGCCGAGGGCGGGGTAGGACAGCTCAACTTGAGTGAAGTTGCTCAATTGCACTACTTGAAGGTTGCCGAAGTACAGCGCAGAGGTTTGACTCACTTCCATTGCGTGCTGCGACTCGATGGTCCAGAGTCGATTGAGACCGAGCCGCCACCGTGGGCATCTGCTGAACTCATCGAGCGCGTAATTCGTACATCCATCGCAAGGGCGTCTGCCCCCGATCTTGAAGGGCGCTCGATTCGGTGGGGTCGCGTCTACGACATCCAAGACCTCGCGCAACGCGCGGAGGAAGCAGTCAAAGTTGCCGCCTACGTGGCGAAGTACGCGGCAAAGACGACCGATGGGTCGAAGGAGTTCGCCCGAAGATTCCGTTCTCGACGCCAGATCGTGTCGCTCGTTGACGACTCGCACCTACGCCGCTTGGCGCTCACCGCCTGGGACTTAGGCGGTGAAGCCAAGTACGAATCAATGCGCCTGCGAGAACACGCACACACATTCGGCTTCACCGGACAACTGATAACGAAGTCGAGGGGATTCTCAACGACCTTTGAAGCTCTGCGCAGTGCGCGCACGGTTTTCATGGCCGACGAACGAGATGGTGACCCGGTTGAGGGTACGTTCCACTTTGAAGGTCGCGGCTACGACGATCCCCGAGGGACGAAGCTCGCCGAGTTCTTCTTCACATCGGAACGCGAACTCCGCGAAGAGGCTCGGGCAAGGAAACTCGCTTTGGAGGTCAAGCCCGAAATCGGAGATGTCGTCGCAGAATAAGCCCGATTGGTTGGATATTCGACCGAGAACCGCGACCGTTGGACAATCGTGCAGAAGGTCTCTCCATCGACAAGCAATCCACCGATGACTGGGTGATGGTAAGACGTCACTTCGGGACAGTGAGACAGCGAGAGTCAGGACGTTGGCAGGCTCTCTACTTTCACGAAGGGAGGTTGCGATCGGCCGGAACGTTCAAGACCAAAGCCGACGCACTCGTGCATCTGTCAACGATTGACGCCGACCTTCATCGCGGCGCATGGATCGATCCCAAAGCGGGAAAGACGACTCTTAACGAGTACGCCGAGCGGTGGCTCGAGCAGCGAAACGACCTGGCCTTTCGCACACGCGAGTTGTACGGCTACCTACTTGAACTTCACGTCATTCCGACTCTGGGTCGAACTGCATTGATCAATCTCGCGCCATCGACGATTCGAAGTTGGCATGCGAGCCTCGCCCAAGTGCATCCATCCACGGCGGCAAAGGCGTACCGCCTTCTGTCGGCGATTCTTCGGACGGCGGTGGTCGATGGATTTCTCGTCTCTTCGCCGTGCAAGGTGGACGGAGCGGGGGTTGAGCGCCCCGCGGAGCGCCCCGTGGCAACGATCGCAGAGGTGGGTGCCTTGGAAGCTGCGATGCCCGAACATCTGCGTTTGATTGTTGATCTCGCCACTTGGTGCCAGCTTCGGCGAGCGGAACTACTGGGACTTCGAAGGAAGGACGTAGATCTTGATAGAGCGTCAATCCAGATCGAGCAGAGTCGAACGGTGACGATGCATGGGAAATCGCTGGTCAAGGCACCGAAGACGCAAGCCGGGCGGCGCACCATTGCGGTCCCGGAGGCCCTAATTCCGAAGATACGCAATCACTTGGAGCGATTCGCCGGCAAAGAACAAGACGATCTCGTCTTCCTGGGAATCACTGGAGTACCTCTCACAGCCAACGTATTGCAGGTGGCTTGGCAAAAGGCGCGAGCGAAAGTGGGCCGGAATGACTTGCGTCTTCACGACCTTCGACACACTGGATTGACGCTTGCCGCCGCCACCGGCGCAACAACAGTGGAGCTGATGCACCGCGCCGGTCACTCGTCGTCAGTCGCCGCAATGCGGTATCAACACGCGACGAAGGAGCGAGACAGAGTCATCGCTGACGCCCTCGGCGGCTACGTCGAAATTGCGAACAAGGAATCGACCAAACAGAATCTGTCGGACTTTCAATGAGAGTTTCGTCAGGTATCGGATCTTTTCTCGTCGCCTCTCTCTCCGTGGGCGAAAGAGATGTGTCGCCTCAGTGGACCGCGGGCAAAGTTTGGGCATCATCGGGCAAAGTTTGGGCATGTAACAGTGGACATTCGCGGTTACTTGTGGTAACTCGTGGTCACTCGAAAGTGCTTGAAACCTTTGCACGCTCAACGAAAAGCTTGAGAGCGGGTGACGGGAATCGAACCCGCATGGCCAGCTTGGAAGGCTGGAGCTCTACCATTGAGCTACACCCGCGCGTCTCATCGAGACTCGAAGAAGTCTAGATGACGCCATTAACGTGGAGGGGTGGAGGACACGTTCTACGACCAGGTCGGGGGCCATCCCTTCTTTCACTCGCTGGTCA
>VFSW01015693.1_pt1 | contig 10388 bp, 4 predicted proteins | sample 5358111 | NCBI WGS metagenome assembly VFSW01 (sample SAMN11554181, study PRJNA540505) | mine drainage metagenome | isolation source: sediment from site ElyBrook_90M | place: USA: Ely Copper Mine, Vershire, VT | collected 2017
CACCGTCACGGCCTTGATCCGCTTCTCGTCTGTCAGGTATTTGAGCCGCTTCTCGAGAACCTTATCGGCTGCCACGCGGTCGAGGCGGTCTTTCTTTGCCTGGAGGTTAAGTTCTTCCAGCTCCTCGTAGGGGAGCGCAAGAAAATTACGATACTCAGTGGACATGGGTCTCCTTCCCGGCGGGAAAAGGTACAGCGCAGCGTGATTGAATGCGTTCCATCGATGCACCACATCGGCCTTCCAGTTCGCCATCTCCACACCTGAGCCGGGAGACGCTGCCGAAAAGCTGAATGGGAAGTCTGGATGAATCCGATTCAACTGCGCGTAGCTGTTTGAGAGCTTATAAACATAGGTTAACGCCGCGAGGCGGCCTGCGCACAATGAAATCGCCCTTGCGGGAGTTAGAAACGCGGAAGATCGAGACAAATTGGCACTCGAATCTTTCGAGTCAGGCTGTCTGCAACCCAATGGAACGCACCGCCCGGCATGGCTGCGCCACTACTGAGGAACGGTCCTGCACTCCGGGCCGCCACGCCGCTGCGTTACTCTGAATTTCTCAGGAGACCTCACCAACGATGCACACTCTACGCTGCTTCTCTTCTGTTCTCTTCACCGGCCTTCTTATTTCCCTTTCATTCGCTCCCGCAATGGCGCAACAAACTCCGATCCAGATCACCGCTGACCTGTCTGACGCGCCGCGCAAGCTCTACCACGCAGAGGTTGATTTGCCCGTCAGCGCCGGGCCGCTGACGTTGACCACTCCCCAGTGGATTCCCGGCACGCATCAGCCCGCCGGCCCGGCGCAGTGGATTACGGGCGTGGTCTTCACCGCTAATGGGCAGTCAATCCCATGGAGGCGCGACGATGTGGACCTGTACGAATTCCACATCATGATTCCCCAAGGCGTAACCACGCTGCACGCCCACCTGGACTGCATCGTAACTGCGCGCGTCTCGCAGAAGCTGGCAGTGCTGGAGTGGGAAAAGTTACTGCTGTATCCGGCCAACACGCCGGTCCGCGACATTCCCATCCAGCCGTCGTTGAAGGTTCCCCCGGGGTGGGGCATCGGCACCGCGCTCACGCCCGTCGGCTCCGGGCCTTACCCGGTTCCCGCCGCGGGCAGCACCACCCGCTTTGCCGCCACCAACGTGGAGCAGCTTGAGGACTCGCCGGTCATTACAGGGGAATATTTCCACGAGTTCCCGCTGGCGCCCACCATCACGCCCAAGCACTACCTCGATGTAGCTTCCGACTACCCTGAAGACTCGAAGATGCGCCCTGCCACGCTGGCTGAAGTGGCTAACCTGGTGCGCGAAGCCGATGCGCTTTACGGCTCGCACCACTACCACGTCTATCACTTCCTGCTCACGCTATCTGACGTGGCCGGCGGTGAGGGTCTGGAACACGGTCAATCGTCAGACAACGGCGTGGGCGAGAAAGGCTACGCCAACGACGCCCACCAACTGCGCGAGGCCGACCTGCTTTCGCACGAGTTCACGCACTCGTGGAACGGCAAATACCGCAGGCCTGTGGGGCTCTATCAACCTGACTTCGCCACACCGCAGCAGGGCGCCATGTTGTGGGTGTATGAAGGCATGACGGAGTATCTGGGTAACGTACTTGCTGCGCGTTCCGGGCTCAAGAATCAGGCGCAGTATCGCGACATCCTGGCACGCACGGCGGCAGGGCTCGACTACACGCCGGGCCGCACCTGGCGGCCAACAGAGGACACCGCTGTGGCCGCCAGCATCCTGCGCGGCGGCAATCCAGCGTGGGCCAACTGGAAGCGCGGGCAGGACTATTACTTTGAGGGTGAACTATTGTGGCTGGACGCTGACACACTCATCCGCAAGCTCACGAAGAACAAGAAATCGCTGAACGACTTCGAGAAGATCTTTCTTGGCAAGGGTGGTAACACGGGTTCGCTCATTGTGCCCTACACCTTTGGCGAACTGGTGCAGGATCTGAATGAAGTTGTGCCCTATGACTGGGCAACCTTCCTGCATGACCGCGTGGACAAGATCAATCCACGAGCCGACATGGCCGGCATCGAACAGGGCGGCTACAAGCTTGTGTATAAAGATAAGCCCAACGCCTCCGAGCGCATGCTGGCAACTGCCGGAGGCCATCGTAGCGGAGGCGTGGACTGCTGGTTCTCAATCGGCCTCCGCATTGGAAACGACGGCAACATTGCCGACGTGCGCTGGAACGGCCCCGCCGACAGGGCGCAGCTGGCGCCGGGCGAAAAGATCATCGCCGTGGATGGGCAAATCTTTTCCAGCGATGCGCTGCGCGACGCCATTCGCAAGGCCAAGGGCACAACCGAGCCGATTCACTTGATCGTGCAGGCGGATTCGTTTGTGCACAACGCCGAAATCGACTACCACGACGGCGAACGCTACCCGGCACTGGAGCGGGTTGCGGGCACACCGGACTATCTCGACGACATCACCAAGCCGCTGACCGTGCCGGAGAAAGCGCCGGCGGAGCCGAAGAAGGACGAGGAGTAGCAGGAACAGTTGTCAGTGTTCAGTTGTCAGTGGTCAGTTTTTGGCGTTCGCCGGAATGTGCAAACAGGACGGAGCCCCGATCGCCTGCCGGCAACTGATCACTGACGACCGGTCACTGTCGTGGAGTACTCTAGTGTCCTGAGTCTAAAGTTCGCAGCAGAATAGAGCTGTCATCCTGAGCGCAGTTTGGTGCGCATTTTGCGCCAAACTGGGTCGAAGGATCTGCGTTTCGGGACCTTAGCGCAGGCATCGAACCTCAGGCTCACCACACTAGTTTCTCAGGAGACTCTTGCCACCAATGCACAAACTGCACCGCTTGCCCTTCACCGTTGTGGTTGTTCTTGCGCTGGCGTTCACCGCTCTCCAGGCCCAGCAGCCATCGCCCCAGACGCCCGCCGAGGACTACGTCCGCGCCCACTATACAAAGTACGAGTTCCGCATTCCCATGCGCGACGGCAAGCGGCTGTTCACCGCAGTCTATGTGCCCAAGGACGGGGCTGGCGGACCGTACCCGTTTTTGATGGACCGCACGCCGTACAGTGTCGCTCCCTACGGCGAGGACCAGTATCCCAAGCACCTCGGCCCCTCAGAGGAGTTCGAGAAGTCCGGCTATATTTTCGTGTACCAGGACGTGCGCGGGCGCTGGATGAGCGAAGGCGACTTTGTTGAAATGCGTCCACACATCGACGTGAAGAAGTCCCCGCAGGACGTGGACGACGCCTCCGACACGTATGACACCATCGAGTTCCTGCTCAAGAATGTGCCGAACAACAACGGCAAAGTGGGCATCTGGGGCATCTCTTATCCGGGGTTCTACACTTCTGCTTCCATCATCGACTCGCACCCGGCGCTTGTGGCGGCCAGCCCGCAGGCGCCCATGACCAACCTCTTTCTGGGCGACGACAGCTACCATGGCGGAGCCTTCATGCTTTCGGCCGGCTTCGGCTTCTACGCCCCTTTCTTCCGTCCGCAAAAAAACCCGCTCACTCCCAAGTCAATGGTCCCCTTCGACTTTGGAACGCCGGACAGTTACCAGTTCTATCTTGATGCCGGTAACATAGCGAACCTTGAGACACGCTATCTGAAAGGTTCCAACTGGCTCTTCGACGACCAGTTCAAGCACGACACCTACGACGCCTACTGGCAGGCGCGCGACCTTTCGCAGCACATGAGGAATGTGCGCTGCGCGGTGCTGGTGGTGGGCGGCTGGTATGACGCCGAAGACCTGATGGGTCCCTATCGCACCTTCTACGCCATTAATAAATTCAACCCTGAGACACCGACCACGCTGGTGGAAGGTCCGTGGGTCCATGGCGGCTGGGCGCGCGGCGATGGCAGCCATCTAGGTGACGTTGAATTCAATGCCAAAACCAGCGAGTACTTCCGCGCCAACATCCAGTTCCCTTTCTTCGAGCATTACCTGAAAGGCAAGGGCTCGGCGCAACGCAAAGCGGTGGTCTTTGAGACCGGAACCAACGTCTGGCGCCGCTTTGATACCTGGCCGCCCAAGGCCGCCACGGCCAAAACTCTCTACTTCCATGCAGGCGGCAAACTCAGCTTCGATCCGCCCACTGAAGCCAAGAGCGTGGACGAGTACCTGAGTGACCCCAACCACCCCGTGCCTTTTGTGGGCTATACCACCGACACGGTGCCGCAGCGCTACATGGTGGACGACCAGCGCTTCGCCAGTTACAGGCCTGACGTGCTGGTCTACGAGACAGAGCCGCTCAAGGAAGATGTAACCATTGCCGGCCCCATCTCTCCCAAGCTGAAAGTGTCCAGTTCCGGCACCGACTCCGATTTCGATGTGAAGCTGATCGACGTATATCCGGAGGACTATCCCGACGCAGAGGACACGTCGCACGGCAACAAGCGCGTTCTGGACGCGCCGCCGCTGCACATGGGCGGCTACGAGGAGTTGCTGCGCGGCGAACCATTCCGCGCCAAGTTCCGTAACAGTTGGGAGAAACCGGAGCCGCTTGTGCCCGGCAAAGAAACCGCGATTGACTTTCAGATGCCCGATCTCTTCCACACCTTCCGCCGCGGCCATCGCATCATGGTCCAGGTGCAGAGTTCATGGTTCCCTCTGACCGACCGCAATCCGCAGACCTTTACTGATATTCCGTATGCCACACCGGAGCAGTTCCAGAAAGCCACCGAGCAGGTGTTTCACCAGAAAGACGCGGCCTCCGGCGTTGAAGTACTGGTGCTGCCGCAGCCATAATCACAGCGAGTTAGCAAGCTAGCGCGGCTGCGCCATAAGCGAGTCAGCGTTTTTGTGCGGCCGCATTGCTAACGCGCTGAACTGCTGATCTGCTGACTCGCTGAATTGCCACTCCATGAGGGCCAAAATGCTCGTCCGTACTCTCCGCTCCGCCTTGCTGCTGCCGGCCGCCCTGCTGCTGGCCGCCGCGCCTGCGATCCATGCCGAAGAAGGCATGTGGACCTTTGACAATCCGCCGGTCAAACAGTTGGCGGCCAAGTACAACTTCACGCCCACGCAGGCCTGGCTGGACCACCTGCGTCTGTCCAGCGTCCGTCTCAACGACGGCGGATCGGGCTCGTTCGTCAGCCCTGACGGACTGTTGCTCACCAATCATCACGTGGCCCGCGGCCAGTTGCAGAAGAACTCGACCGCAGAGCACGACTACCTGCGCGACGGCTTCTATGCGGCCACGCCCGACCAGGAGATGAAGTCTCCCGACCTCGAAGTAAATGTGCTGGTCGGTATGCAGGAGGTGACCGCACGGGTGCAGGGCGCGGCCAAGGGCATCGCCGACAACGCCAAGGCGCTAAAGGCCCGCGATGCCGCGATTGCCACGATCGAAAAAGAGAGCAAGGACAGGACCGGCCTCCGTTCTGACGTGGTCTCTCTTTACGATGGCGGCGAGTATTGGCTCTATCAGTACAAGGCTTACACCGACGTGCGCCTTGTGTTTGCGCCAGAGGAGCAGGCAGCCTTTTTTGGCGGCGACCCGGATAACTTCACCTATCCCCGCTATGACCTGGACATGGCGCTGTTCCGCGTCTATGACAACGGCAAGCCCCTGCACACCGAAAACTATCTGCGGTGGAGTGCCAAAGGCGCAGCACCGGGCGAGCTGATCTTCATCTCCGGCCATCCCGGCTCCACCTCGCGCCAGGATACCGTGGCTCAGTTGCTGGTGGAACGCGACGGGCTCGCGCCGGCAGTAACGGAATATCTAAAGCGCCGCATCGCCACCGCCCAGGCCTTTGCCACGCAGGGACCGGAGCAGGCTCGGCTGGTGGGCAGCACCATCTTTGGCCTGCAAAACAGCCTCAAGGTCTACGAGGGCAGGCATGAAGCCCTGCTCGACAAGACCATCATGGCCAAGAAACAGGCCGAGGAGGACGACTTTCGCAAGCGCGTGGCCGCCAATCCTTCGTGGCAGAAGGAATACGGCGGCGCATGGGACACCATCGCTCGCGTCGAAGAGCAGTTCAAGCCGGAGATCAAGAGCCAGCTCTTCCGCCGCACTGACAGCCAGCTCTTCAGCAACGCGCTCACCATCGTGCAGTATGTGGCCGAGATCAAGAAGCCCGACGGCGAGCGGCTGCCGCAGTTCCACGACGCGGGTCTGGAATCGCTCAAATTCCGTTTGCTGTCTCCCGCGCCAGTGTATCCCTCCACTGAGAAACTGTTCATGGCCGATGCGCTCAAGCTGGCCGAGGAAAAGCTCGGCAAAAACGATGCCTATGTGCAGGCCATCGTGCAAGGCGGCGACGTAGACCAGACCGTGAATTCGTTGGTGGATGGAACCAAACTCGGCGACCCGGCCTTCCGTAAATCGCTGCTGGAAGGCGGTGTGGCCGCCGTGGCCTCATCCACCGATCCCATGATCGAGGCTGCTCGACGCGTTGATCCCATCGTCCGCGAAACCACTCGCCACATTCGCGACACATTTTCCAGCGTGTTGACTCCGGCCGGAGAAAAGCTCGGCAAGGCCCGCTTCCTCGTCTATGGAAAGGATGCCTATCCTGACGCCACGTTCACCCTGCGCCTGAGTTACGGCACCGTGCAGGGCTACCCCTACAACGGCACTATTGCACCGCCCTTCACCACCTTCTACGGGCTCTACGACCGTGCCGCCAGCTTCAGCAACAAGCCACCGTTTAACCTGACGCCGAAAGAGGCGGCGGGACTGGACAAGATCGACCTTTCCACGCCGCTCGATTTCGTCTCGACCGGCGACATCATTGGCGGCAACTCCGGCTCACCGGTAGTGAACTGCAACGGGGAATTGGTGGGCCTGATCTTCGACGGCAACATCGAGTCGCTGGCCGGCGATTTTGTCTATGACGGGACCAGAAACCGTGCGGTCGCGGTTCACTCTGCCGGCATGATCTAGGGCCTGCGCAAGTTCTACAACGCCGCACCCCTGGCCGACGAACTGGAAGGTAAAAAATAGCGCGTCTGCGCTGCCAAAACGAGCGAGGGGAGCCGCAGAGGCTCCCCTTCAGCTTCGCTTTCCGTGGATGCGGCGAGGGCTGGGCGGACAAGTCGACTCGCGAATCACCAGATCCGGATGGATCGGCACCATCTCGGGAATCGGGGCCTCTCCCCGAATTCGTTGCAGCAGGATGCGCGCGGCCACAGTGCCCATTTGACTAAGCGGCTGGCGGATAGTCGTCAGGCTGGGGTTATGGAAAGCCGCCCCCTGAATGTCGTCGAAACCCACCACCGAGATGTCCTTCGGAACGCGCAGGCCGCGATCCATGAAGGCCCGGATCGCCCCAATGGCAGCCACGTCGTTATAGCAGACCAGCGCTGTAAACTCGACTCCGCGATCGAGCAGCTCATTCGCTGGATCGTAGCCCAGTTCGGGCGTGGAGACGCGCAACTGCAATTGCACGGTCTGCTCGGGTAGGACAGCCATCTTCAACCCCTGAGCCACCGCCATCAGGCAGTTCCAGCGGTCGTCGGCATCGGAACTGTGGCTGCCCCCGCGCATGAAAGCAATCTTGCGGTGCCCCAGCTGGTAGAGATGACGCAGGGCCAACTCCGCCGCCCGCCGCTGATCCAGCACGACGTTGGTCACACCCCCGATCTTGCGGTGTCCGGCCACGGCCACGACGGGAAGATTCAGACTCTTCTGCAGGGCGGTGTCGATCAGGATAAATCCCTCGACAGAGCGATCCATCAGCAGTTGCGGATACTCCTCAATCAAGTCGGGTTTACGGCGATGACTGGCAGTCAGGTAGAAGTAGCCCTCCTCGATGAGGTACTCCTCGACGCCGGCCAGCACCTGGGCAGAATAGTTGTCGTTCAGTTCCGGCACCAGAACACCCACCGTGAAGGTCTGGCGCTTGCGCAGCGAGCGCGCATAAAAGCTGGGCCGGTAGTCGAACTTTGCCGCCGCCTCGGTCACCCGGTCCCGCGTCTCCTGCGGAATCGAACGCACGCCGGGAGCATTGTTCAATACCAGCGAGATCGTCGCCGGCGACAGGCTCAGGTACTCACCCAGAGTACGCAGGCTGATCGGCTGCCCCGGCCGCGGCTTGGCTCCGGTTTTGGTTGGCTTGGCCATGAACTCCTGTTGTAACACCCTTCGCGCCCTACGTGTTGTGATTCCAAGGGCTTGCTGGCTTCTGCAGACTATCCGGCTCCCCTGCACCGTTGCAACCCGCCTCGTTCCCTTCCCAGGAGCCGTCGCACCTCTCCTACGGCGAGGCCTATGGAAAATGCCCCGGTTCGACGTACAATCGGCTAGGGCCCCACCTCCGCGGAGGGATGGGTGAGCGGTTGATACCGGCGGTCTTGAAAACCGTTGTGCCTGAAAGGGTACCGGGGGTTCGAATCCCTCTCCCTCCGCCATTATAAGTTATTGATTATAAGCTGTTTACACTTTTATATTTCCTTTCGCACCTACTCCGTACGAGACCTTCTGCCGTGCTCACACTCTGTCGCAGGCACCGTGCCGGCTGCGAGCACCGCTCACGTCGCTATAAGAATTGTTCGTGTCTGATATTGGCGCAAGGCGCTCTACCGGAGAGCCCTTCAGGCGTTCGCTCGATCTGACGAGTCAGAAGAGTTCCTTGCAACGGAGGGGCGTTGCGACGTCTGGAATGGAGCGTCTGCGCCGGTACTCCCGCTCTGCAATCGGAAGAATTGGCAATCTGTTTACTCTCCCCCGAGGGAACTGGATTGAGTCAAGCCTAAGACCCTGCAAGCGCGTTCTCTCAATGCGGGTTGCCGGCTCATTCGCGGCGGTGCTGCCGGAACGAAGATGTTGTTGCGGACCGGCTCCGCTAAGCGCGGCTTCTGCATCCCGCTTTTGACCTGGGCGATGATTTCACGTGCGATTTGTATCCGGCTCTTCTTCAAAGTCAATTCTCTCTTTAATCGGCTTGTAAGTCAGTTAATGCCGCACTTAGTCCAAGGACCTGGTCAAGCTAAAGCGCAACCTCTATCTCCTACAACAACGAGCTAGAGGTCTGAACCTTTCGCGAGAGAGGACTGAGACCCGGAGACGGGGTGATGTTACTTCGCAAGGACTTCGAGACATTACTCAATGTGTGGAGTTTTCTGACTTCTTGCACACTTTCATTCGCGTGCAGGAAACATACGACCTTTTTGAGTCTCGCGGGAATCAGGATTGACCGCTGTAACTACCGTCACACGTCTTGACTTCCAGTGATTCTAGAAGCGCATCAGCAGGCCGTCTGCTCACTTTGAACCACAGCGAGCACAAGGGAGATAGTGGCGAGGATGGACCGCAAGGATCGGATAAAGGAACAGGTTCTCTGGATTTTGGGGACTCAGCGGTCCGACAGAGTCGCGGCCTGGAGGGGCCGAGAAACACAGCACCCATGCTTAAGAAGCAGGCCGGCGCCTTGAGGTCGGGGTCCAAGTCAGCGCGCGCTCAGCGGTGGCTGTTTGCCTACCAGGCCATTCGGCTTTCCCAGAAAGACCTCAGAGGGCAAATACCGTTGTTGTCTATCGCAAAGCGGGCAAGTTACCACGAGGGATTTAAAGGGAAATTCCTTCACTCCGATGGGCACGTCCCGGCTGCATCGCTTGCATAGAACGACGAATTGCTTTCTTTCTTGAAACCCAAAGGCGATCACGTCAGTGCTTCAATATAGCCGGGCGGAGGTCCATGCGGATGAGCAATCTTAACCGCATGGGAAACTATTCTTCATAGGCTGGACGTCCGGTGGGGTTCCATTTACCCGCATTCAGAAAACAAAGTTCCGGTGGAAGGCGCTCCGCATCGAGGTCGTGGTTTGCATTGCTTTCGAGCTTGTGGGTCCTTCCTCAAGTTTTGCGTTTGATTCCCGGTTTAGGTAAGGACTCTCCGTTCAAGTCGGAGCGGTCCGCATAGACGGGAATTCCGCTGATAAGTCCCTGATAGTTAGTGAGGCGTTTGCCCAGAATAACCACGCCCTTGGACGTGATTTCATATTCACGAATATCCTTGGCATGATTCCCGCCCCGCATCTTGATCACTACCATGATCTTGCGAAGCTCGCCATCGATGGATACATACCTGAGCCGGATGATGTCATCGGTGAGGAAAGAAATTGAGTAGGTGCTGAACGGGAATTCGGTAAAGGACTCATCCACCTCAACCGTGCTTAGAATCGTCACGCCGATTCCTGTCAAAGCGAAGATCATCCGGTAGAGCGATTCGCGAAAGTCGGCGCGAAAGCCTGGCGACAGTGCCATCTCAAAGCCTGCCAACGAATCGATAACCAGGCGCTTGGCTCCAATCTTCCGCACGGCGTCGAGAATCGAGTGCATGGTTTCATCTACCGACAAATCCAGGGGGCGAAGATAGAGGATTGCGAGCTTCCCGTCATTCTGGGGCGTATCCAAATCCAAACCTAAACTCTTGGCTCGCTCCGCATACGCTT
>VFSW01015694.1_pt1 | contig 10388 bp, 6 predicted proteins | sample 5358111 | NCBI WGS metagenome assembly VFSW01 (sample SAMN11554181, study PRJNA540505) | mine drainage metagenome | isolation source: sediment from site ElyBrook_90M | place: USA: Ely Copper Mine, Vershire, VT | collected 2017
CACCCCCCGGCGCGGGGCGCGGGGCGGGCGCCGGAGCGGCGGCGGCCCCGGTGCTGGACGCTCCCGCGGCCTCTGGAGATGCGGCGCTCTTGGCGGGCGGCGCGTCGGTCTTCGGGGGGCTCGAAGGCGCGTCGTCGGCGAATGCCAGGGTCGAGTTCGAGACCGCGGCGATGGGGACGACGGCGATCATCGCCCAGCGGGTCACCTTCATGGCGGAGGCTCTCATGATGTTCGTTCTATTCTCGTGTTGGTTCGGGGGCGGGTTGCAGTTTGCCCGTGGCGCCCGATGCGGGGCGCGCTCGAGGCGGCATCTTATCGTTTCGCACTACTGCACGGTGAACGTACCGGTGAGCGGCAGATTGTCGTAGCTCGGGCCGACCTGGACGCTGAACGTCCCTGCCGGAGCGACCCACCCGGCGTTCGCGTTCGTGTTGTCGGGATTGGGCGTGAAGGTCTTGTCCCAGTATTTCAGATCGGCGACGCGAATGGGGAAGGTTACGCGCTTCGTCTCCCCCGGCATGAGCGAGACGCGATAAAAGCCCGCGACCTCCCGCACCGGTTTGGGCTGCGGGCGCTCCGGCGGGTATGTAAGGAAGAGGAACGCCACCTCGTCCCCGGCCACGGTGCCGGTGTTCGTGACGTCCGCCGTGGCGTAGACGACGCCGTTCGGCGTCACGGTGGTGCACGGGACGTAGAGGTTGGAATACGCGAAGGTCGTGTAGCTCATCCCGCTCCCGAAGGCGTAGAGCGGCTTGATGCTGTTCTGCTCGTAGTACTGGTAGCCCGTGTAGAAATCCATCGTCGTCGTGAGGTTCGGGCCCTCCCACTGCGGCAGGTCGGCATCTTTGGCCGGCCACGTCATCGGCAGCTTGCCGCTGAAGTTCGCTTTGCCGAAGAGCTGCTCGCCGAGGACGGTGCCCCCGTGCTGCCCCGGGTACCAGGCCATCACGACCGCCTGCACCTGCGACAGCCAGGGCATGTTGACAGGGGCGCCCCCCTCGACGATGACGACGATGGGCTTGCCGAGGGCGATGAGCGCGGTCATCAGCGGGTTTTGAATCGGGTTCCCGTTGGCGTCGCGCTCGTCCGGTTTGCCGTCGAGATCGAGCGTCGTGCGGTCTCCTGCCTGCGTGTACTCCTCGCCTTCGTCCTCGGGGGTCAAGCCGACGACGGCGACGATCAGATCGGCGTTCGACGGCACTTCCGCCGCGCTGTTGCCGGCGACGACCGTGACGCCGGCCGGCGCGTTGTTCTTGATTCCGTCAAAGGCTCCAACGCTCTTCGCGGGGTCGGGGAACACACGGCTGCTGCCGAGGTCCCCGCTGAGAACACCGACGAGGTGTTGCTGGTTGTCGTAGAGGAAGGTCCTCGCGAAATCGACTGTGCCCCACGGTGGGAGCGTCCCTTTGGCCACCCACGGGACCTTGCCCCCGACGACGGCGATCGTATGGACCTTGGTCGAGTCGATCGGCAGCACGTTGTTGTCGTTCTTGAGAAGGACGGTGCCCTCGAGCGCGGCTCTCTCGGCGTCGAGGACGTGGGCGTCGTTGCCCACGATCGAGCCCGTGTTCTCGTCGATCGTCGTCGTCGGCGTCTTCAGACCGAGCGTCCCGCCCTGCGTGCTCTCGACGTTGAATCGGAATTTTTGCTCGAGGATCCGGCTCGCGCTCGTCGTGACCTGGAGGGTCTCGACGGGGAAGTCGGGCAGGGGGCCCGTGATGCTCTCGAGCTCCGCGTAGTTGTACGCCCATGGCAGCTCCATATCCATGCCGGCATTGGCCGCCTGGCTGGCGTAGCCCTTGAGCGCGTCGGTCGTCGCGAAGTTGCCGCCCGGCGGCATGGCCCACCAGTCGCTCAGGACGAAGCCCTGGTAATTGAAATCGCCGCGCAAGATGTCCGTCAAAAGATGGGCGTTCTGTGTCGACTTCGTGCCGTTTACGCTGTTGTATGCGGCCATGACGCACGCGACCCCCGTGTCGCGGACGATCATCCCGAACTGCCGCACGTACTTCTCGCGCAGCGTTTCTTCTTTCATCACCGAATCGGTATAGGCGCGTCCGTCCTCGATGTTGTAGGCGGCGTAGTGCTTGACGCACGCCGGAAGGTACTTCTGCGCCCCCGTCACGAACGCCGACCCCATGCGGCCGAGGACGTACGTGTCCTCGCCGTACGTCTCCTGCGCGCGCCCCCAGAAGGGGTGCCGCAGCAAGTTGACGACGGGGGCGAGGATCATCGTGTTCCCCGAGGCGAGCACTTCGTCGCCGATGTCTTCCGCGATCTGCTCTTCGAGCGCGAGGTCGAACGACGCCGCGCGCGCTTCGGGGACGGGGAAGGCCGTGGAGTACCCCGCCTTGTTCGCGGGAAGCTGCGCCGAGAGGCACACTCCTCGAGGCCCGTCGCGGAAGAGGAAGCCCTTGATCCCGAGGGGCTGGTTGTCGAGCGTCCGGAAGATGTCGTAGTAGTTGCCGAGGTTCGCGGGGTTCGTCCCGCGCATCTGCCCCGCCATGTCGCTGAGCTGCATCGACGGGAGGAGCTGCGTGACCTTCGTCTGCGCCGCGATCTGCGTGGTCGCCGGATATCCGGGGGTCCACGGGTCGCCGTACTCCGCGTCCCCGCACGCCATGGGCGTCGCGGAGGGCGGAGCGCCGTCGGTGTCGAACGACCCAGCGTCCCACGTCTCCACGTAGACAAAGGAAGGTACGGCGCCGCCGTCAGAGACCGGATTGGGCGCGAGCAGGCCGCATGCCATGGCGGCTCCTCCCAGCACGGACGCGACGACGACCCCCCGGAGGGCGACTTTCAACCAGTGTTTGGCCATGTCTCAGTTCCTATTTCACGCAGCTCGGAAGCTCGGCGGCCGAGTGGAATCCCGTGTCAATCAGCATTGCCTTTACATTGTCCGGTTTGATCAGCACGACTGGAATCGAGACGACGGGCACGCCCGCCTTGGTGCTGCCCGCGTCGACGGCCTTCCCCTCGACGATGGCCGCCGCGACGGTGGCGGCCTCCTCGGCGAGCGGCTCGACCTCCTTCAGCACTTCGACGCTCTGCTTGCCCTCGCAGACGTAGTTCACGTTCGACGCGTCGGCGTCGGCCCCCGCGATGAAGATGCCCTTGCGCCCCAGCCCGGCCGCTTGCACGGCCTGGACCGCGCCCCGCGCCATTCCGCTGTTGTTCGCGAGGATGGCGTCGATGTGCCCCTTCGTCTTCGAGATCGCGTCTTCCACCGTCTTTAGCGCCTGCTCGGGCGACCACGCGTCGTTGTTGCTCTCGACGACGATCGTGATCGCGCCCTTGTCGACGTAGGGCTCGAGCGTCTCGTGGTATCCGCGCGCGATCTCGAGCGCGACGCTGTGGCCCGACTGGCCGTCGAGCAAGACGTAGTTGCCTTGCCCGTGCGTCGCCTTGACGGCCTCCTCGGCCTGGAGCACGCCCACGCGGTAGCTGTCGTGGGCGACGTAGAAGTCGGCGCCGGGGACGAAGCGGTCGTACGCGACGACCTTCGCGCCGCGGGCGTGTGCCTTGGCGACGTAGGCGCCGGCGGCCGCGCTGTCGGTCGGCTGGATGACGAGGACGCGGGCGTGGCGGGCGAGGGCGTCTTCGACTTGCGAGAGCTGCCGCGCGTTGTCGTTGTCGGCCGAGAGGGTGAAGAAGTCGAGCCCGTCGGCGCGGGCCGCGTCCTCGAAATATTTCTGGTCCTTCTTGTAGCGCTCCTCCTGGAGCGTGGAGAGGAGGAAGGCGACCTTGTGGCCGCTCTCCGATGCGGCGGCTCTCCCGGAGGCGGCCTTGCACGCGGCGATCGGGGCGACCGCCGCGATGCTCGCGAGAGGGAGCGCCGACATCCAGAGGCGGAGCTTCACGGAGCCTCGTTCGTCACGGTCAGCGAATCCAGCGCCGAGGCGCTGAGGAGGATCAGCCCCGTCAAAATGAGCTGCCAGTTCGAGTTTAGGTTGAGGAGATTCATCCCGTTCGACAGCGTACCGAAAACGAGCGCGCCGAGGAGTGTCCCTACCATGGTCGCGCGTCCCCCGGACAGACTCGTTCCGCCGATGACGACCGCCGTGATGACGTGCAGCTCGCGCAGGAGGCCCATGTTGCCGGGCGTGACGCCGTTCGTCCGCGCCGCGGAGACCAGGCCGGCCACCGCGGTCAGGACGGACGTCAACAAGTAGACGCTCACCTTGACGCGGACGATCGGGATCCCCGAGAGGCGTGCCGCCTCCGGGTTGCCGCCGATCGCGAAGGCGTAGCGCCCGAGACGGCTCGACGTCAGCATGATGCCGCCCATCCCCGTGATGATCGCGGCGAGCAGCACCGGCACGGGCATCCCGTCGCGGTACGTCCACAAGAGCGCCGCGAAGATGGCCGCGAGCACGAGCGCGTGCCCCGCGCGGACCCAGAGGCTCGGCGCCGCGAGAGCGAACGCTCGCCGCCGCCGGTGGCTCTCGGTGAGGATGCCGACGGCGAGGGCGACGCCCCCGATGCAGAGCACGATCGTCGTGGTCGGCGAAATGCGCCCGCCGAGGAACGCGAAGTCGCTGCCCATCGGGGAGAGGCCGCGCGAGTTGGAGAGCAGGAGGGCGAGCCCCCTGTACGCGAGGAAGCCGCCCAGCGTCGCGATGAACGGGGGGATGCGCAGCTTCGCGATCAAGAACCCGTGCCAGAGCCCGACGAGCACCGAGACGCCGAGGGCGGCTGCGATCGCGACGACGGCCCGCTGGTGGTGTTCGATCTGAAGGGTCGCCGCGACGGTCCCGAAGAGGGCCATTCCGGCGCCCACCGAGAAGTCGATTCCGCCCGTCAGAATGACGAACGTCATCCCCACGCCGATGATGACGATCTCGGCGATCTGCGCGGTGACGTTGCTCAGGTTCTCGGACGTGAGGAAGGCGTCGCGCGTGCCGGGATGAATGACGAGGATCCCCCAGAGGAACATGAGGGCTGCGGCCGTGCGCAACGTGCGCGACTGCCGGAGCTCGGCAAACTTCGGGGCCACTCGCCGAGCGGCGGCGAGCGGAAAGGGGCGCAGGGTCATTCGCAGCGGCTGATGCGCTTTGCTCGGTGCAAGCGGACAGCGTCACGATACCCCGCGGGGGGGTCACGTTTCCACCCTCGCAGCTCCCGCCGGACGGCACGTTCTCGGTTTCGGCCGGGAGTGGTCGATACCCATAGGGAGTGCGGATCGGAAGCGGCGGCGCGCGGGAAGGGGACGGCATGAGCGACGGGCGCGAAGTCGGCGAACGGCGGCCGGCAGGCCTCATGCCTCGGCCCGATTCGAGCTCGAACCGCGCACGATCGGGCGAAACCAACGGACCATCGACGGGCGTCTACGCTGGCGCCGGATGGAGGGTGCGGCGCTACATGCCGCACATGGATCGATCCGGACGCACCGGCCGAGAACTGCGCTCACTCAGAGCGCAGGACGGCGAGGAGACGGGGCACCACCCTTCTACGTCTTGAAGAACTCGAGGGCGCGCGCCCACGCGCGCGTCAGCATGTTCGTGCGCGCGCGCCGCGGGGCTTCGACGACCGTCGACTCCCCCTCGCGATCGAATTCGTGGTGGGTCGAGTTCGGCGGACGGTCGCTGTCGTGCGCGCCGCCCGGCAGCTTGCGCGCGGATTCTCTCTCGAGATGGGAGACCTTCAGCCTCCGGGCGGCGAGCGAGCCCTCGGCGATCGACTGGACCCAGTCGCCGATCTCCGCCGCCGTCGCTTGGCGGAACGCCTTTTCGAGCTCCAGCGCCATGTCCCGGGCGGACTGGAAGCGGCGCTCGTGCTCGCGGTTGAGCCCCCTGAGGGTGATGGCGTCGAGGGCAGCCGGAATGTCGGCGCGCAGCGAGCTCGGTGCGGCCACCGGGTGCGAGAGCACGAGCGCCAGGATGTTCGCCTCCCCCTCGGCCTGAAAGAGGCGCGCTCCGACGAGGAGCTCCCAGAGGAGAACGGAGGCGCCGTAGACGTCCGTGCGGGCGTCGATCGTGCCGCCCTGAATCTGCTCGGGCGCCATGTACGGCAGCTTGCCCTTGAGCTGGCCCTCGCGGGAGACGTTGGAGCGACCGGCGGCCTTGGCGATGCCGAAGTCGATGACGCGCGGGATCCCGTCGCTCCCGACGATGACGTTCTGCGGGGAGACGTCGCGATGGACGAGCCCGAGAGGGTGTCCTTCCTCGTCCCGAGCTTCGTGCGCCGCGTGCAAGCCGTGGAGGACGGAGGCGACGATCGAGATCGCGATGGCAATCGGAACGTGCGCCTGGCGCTCGCTGGTGAGGCGGAGCAAGCGTGCGAGCGACTCGCCGTCGATGTACTCCATCACCAGACTGAGCTCTCCCTCTTCGGCGTACACGTCGAGGACGGGGACGACGTTGGGGTGACGTATCCGGCTCGCGAGGCGTGCTTCGTCGAGGAACATCGCGACGAACTCCGGGTCTCGCGAGAGCGCGGCGTGTAGCCGTTTGATGGCCACGATCCTCGAGAACCCGAAGGGGCCGAGCACGGAGCCCAGGTGCACGGTCGCCATGCCGCCCGAGGCGATCTCGTCGTGTACGGCGTACCGGCCGCGTCCGGCGCGGCGCATCGGAGGGGTGCCTTTGAGCGTCTGCGCCGTCTTTCCGTCGCGAAGCACGGCGACCCGGTCACAGAGGCCGATGACCTCGTCCAGGCGATCGGAGACGTAGATGCAGGTGGTGCCCTCTTTGCGCAAGGACCGGAGCCAGGAAAAGAGGCGGTCTCGTGCGGCGGGAGTGAGCAGCGCCGCGGGCTCCTCCAGCACCAGCACCTCGGCGCCGTCCAGAAGGGCGCGCATCATCTCGAGGATCTGCCGTCCTCCGACGTCGATCTGGTCCACCGGAGCCGCCGCGTCGATCTGGTCGGCGAACCCGAAGCGAGCGAGTAGTTCTCGCGCTTCGAGCTCGAGGCGTGCCTCGTCGACGAGCCCGTAGCGGCGAGGCTCCCGGCCGAGCATCAAGTTGTGGGCCACGGAGAGGCGCGGAACGAGCATCGGCCGCTGGTGAATCACGGCGATCCCCGCGCGACGTGCGTTGGCCTCCGACGTGAGGCTCTTGGGCCGCCCGCCGACGAGGATCTGCCCTCGGTACGTCCCCGGCGGCTGGATGCCTTCGAGGATCTTCACGAGCGTCGCTTTGCCGCTGCCGTTTTCACCGCAAAGGCCGACCAGCTCGCCGCGGTCGACGGTCAGGTACGCGCCACGGAGCACCTCGACGCCGCCGGCCGACTCGATACCGACGAGCTCGAGGACGGGAGGCTGGCTCGGGTCGGCGTCGGGGGAGGCCGCGACGGCCGTGGTCCCCCCTTCCCCGTGCACGGCCTCCATTTTAAATCATTAAGCTTCCGCCAAGCCAAGACTGTCAAGCCAAGGGCCGCCCGCGCCGCATTGCGTTGGCGCGTGCAACCGCGGCCCCGATCCTCAAAGATCCTCGCAGCATCGGAAGCCGAGGTCCGCCGCGCCGGCGGTGCGCGTCCACCAGCGCTGGCTGAGGCAGCTCAACGATGTGTCGGGAGAGTCGAACCCACCGCCGAAGCTCGAGCAGAAATCGTTGAACGCGTCGGACCGGCAGGCATCCAGCCACTCCCAGACATTTCCGCTCATATCGTAGATCCCGGGATAGCCGCCGACGCACTGCCGGTTACTCTCGACCGGGGTAATCGCTCCCCCGGCCGAGGCTCCCTCGCAGAAACTGCGTTCGAAGGTGCCGCCGTACGGATAGTCATTCATCCCCCCTGCGGTGCACGCATTCAGCCACTGCGAGACTGTCTCCGTGCTCGGCGGCACCGGGCTGGGCTCGGATTGGAGCGAGCCCCCTCCGATTTGCCCGCACAATCGCTTGCCCGCCCAGGCGCAGTACGCGTACGCGTCGCACCAGTCGACGTGGACGACGGGGTAGTTGGTGGCGTCCGTCGGCCAAACCGGGTTGACGGCCATCGGGTCCGTCGGGGTGAAGTTGGTCATCTCGACGGGGCAACCGTGCCCGAGCGTCACGATTCCCGGGGAGGCGGTGATCGCGGCCAGAAATTCGGCGTACTGTCCGTTCGTCACCTCCGTGCTGTCGACGCAGTAAGTCAAGCTGCCCGCCTGAATCTTCACGGCCACCGGCCCGGGGTGCGGTGGGCAGCCTCCTTGTAAGTGATCCAGGTTGACGGCAACTTCGCAAGCTGGCGAGGCCAAGAGAACTGCGAGCCCCAAGGTTGCTCCGCGGCCTCCCGGGCGCATTCACAACATGGTAGCATAACGGGCCTTCGGGACCGTAGTGTCGACCTCCGCCCGTGACGACCCGACGGTCGCCAGGTGGGCACCTTCCCAACAAGCGCCAAGCCAAAGCATGACATCGAGTGTGGCCGCAACCGCCGTAGCCGGGCGTTACCTCATCGGAGACTCGTTTGCCTCCGGAGGGATGGGCACGATCCACCTCGGTCGCGTCCGCGGCGCCGGCGGGTTCGCGCGCACCGTCGCGGTCAAGCGTCTCTTCCCCGGTCACGCCCATGATGCCGCATTTCGGCAGATGCTCATCGACGAGGCGCGCCTCGCGTCGAGGATCCGCCACCCCAATGTCGTCCCCACGCTGGACGTATGGGAAGAGCAGGACGACCTCTACGTGGTCATGGAGTACGTGCACGGCATATCGCTCGCGCGCGTGCTCAAGCTGTCGACCACCGGCCCCATGCCCGTACCGATCGCGCTCGGCATTCTCGAGGGGATCCTCTCCGGTCTGCACGCGGCGCACGAAGCCCGCGCGGAGGACGGCACTCCGCTCGGCATGGTCCATCGCGACGTGTCCCCGCAGAACATTCTCGTTGGCGCCGACGGCGTGCCGCGCCTCATCGACTTCGGGGTCGCCAAGGCGGCGACGGGCCTCCAGGTGACCGAGCCGGGTGTCGTCAAGGGCAAGACGGGTTACATGGCCCCCGAGCAGCTCCTCGGCCAGCGCGTCTCGCGGCACGCGGACATCTTCGCGGTCTCGGCCGTGCTCTGGGAGGTGTTGACGAATCGCACCCTGCTCGAGGAGCACGGGGAAGACGCGCTGAGGCTCCGCATCACGTCGGGCGAGGACGTGCCGCCGAGCCGGTATCGCGAGAGCGTGTGCACTGCGCTCGACACGGTCGTCCTTCGTGCACTGGCGCTTCGCCCGGGAGATCGCTTTCCGACCGCCGAGGCGATGGCGGGCGCCCTTCGCAAGGTCGAGGTGCCCGCGCCGGCCGTCGACATCGCGCGGTGGGTGCGGCAAGCGGCGGGGGACGAGCTGGAGATCTCCGAGGAGCGCGTGCGGCTGTTCGAGCAGTCTCCCGATGCGTCTTCGTCGCTCCCGATGCTTCCCGAGTCGAACGAGCCGGACTCGGGGATCACTTCCGCGGTGACGAAGGCGGGGAGAACCGGCCTCGCGCGAGGGGAGCTCTTCGGGCCGCCGCAGCGTACGGGGGCGCGTGTTGGGCGCTCCCGCGCCGTCGTCTCGGCAGCCGTTCTCGTGGGGCTTGGGGCGCTGGGTCTCTCCTATCTGGGTCGCGAGCACGGCGCGGGGGGCCAGAGCGCGTCCGAGGCAGCGTCGCTTCCGCCGGTTCCCCTTCCGGCGACTCCGACGATTCCGCCCGCCGTGGACCCGGCTCCTTCGGGCGGCGTCGCTCACGCTGCTTCTTCGACGCCGTCCGCGAGCTCCGCGACGCCGGCGGCGTTCGAGCGCCGCGTTCGCTCGTCCGCGCCGTCCTCGGCGAAGCCTGCGACGCCGCGGAAGCCGAAGTGCGATCCGCCGTACACGATGGACTCGAACGGACGCAAGACGTACGATACCCGCTGTTTTTAGCTCTCGTGCCTTCGAGCATGGATCACCGACTTGCGCGTCTCGTCGCCCTCGCCGTCGCTGCAGGCTCCGCTACGAGCGCCTCCGCCGCCTCCGCCGCCGATGCGGGCAGTCTGGCTTGCATCCAGGCGGCCGAAGATGGGCAAGGGGCGCGGGATCGCGGCGAGCTCCTGAAAGCAAGCGAGATCCTCGCAAACTGCACTTCGGACGCCTGCCCGGGGATCATTCGCCGCGATTGTTCGAATTGGCTCGAAGACGTTCGAGCGCGCATCCCGTCGATCGTGGTCGTGGCGCGAGACAGCGGGGGGCGCGATCTCGTGTCCGCAACGCTCACGGTGGACAGCGCGGCTCGTCCCCTGGACGGCGCCGCGATCGAGCTCGACCCCGGGCCGCACGTCGTTCGGGTGCAACTGGGCAGCGCGCTCGTCGAGGAGCGCGTCGTCGTCACGGCGGGGGAGAAGCGGCGATTGATCGCCTTGACGGTCGTCGAGAGGCCGCCCGCCGTCCCAACCGCCCTGCAGCATGACGCCCCCGAGGAAAGGCCGCACGTGCCGGCGGGGAGCTATGTCCTCGGGGGCGTCATGC
>VFSW01015695.1_pt1 | contig 10387 bp, 8 predicted proteins | sample 5358111 | NCBI WGS metagenome assembly VFSW01 (sample SAMN11554181, study PRJNA540505) | mine drainage metagenome | isolation source: sediment from site ElyBrook_90M | place: USA: Ely Copper Mine, Vershire, VT | collected 2017
ACACACCGGGCCGGGCGGCCCGCTTCGTGGGACAGGCCTCGCACGGGACCGACACCGGCCTCTCTCAGAAGCAGCAGGTCGACATCCTGGATCGATTCCGCCGGGGGGAGGTGAACTGCCTCGTGGCCACCTCGGTCGGCGAGGAAGGACTGGACATCCCGTCCACCGACCTGGTCGTCTTCTACGAACCGGTGGCGGACGAGGTCCGGACCATCCAGCGGAGGGGAAGAACCGGTCGGTTCCGGGCGGGGCGCGTGATTGTCCTCATCACTTCCGGTACGCGCGATGTTGGTACCTTCCTCTCGGCTCGTCGCAAGGAACAACGGATGCACGAAATGCTCGAGAAGGTGGAGGCGCAATCCCGGAAGGGAACGATCGCGCCTCCGGCACCCCCCCAGGTCCAACGGATGCTGGACGAGTTTCGGTGACGGGCCCGACGCCCCCTACGGCCGGTCAACGGCCCGTGCTTCCGAATCCGCCCTTCCGGTCGGTACTCGGGAGGACGGTTCCGGACTCGAAGCGGGTAGGGTATTCCTGAGCGACCCGGACCTGTCCGATGCGATCCCCGGCCTGGACCTGGTACTCACCGGGGAACAGGAAGGTCAACGGGACCTTCACCTCTCCGGCGTAATCGCGGTCGATCGTTCCGGGGGCGTTGACCATCAGGACGCCCCGGCTGCTGAGGCCGCTGCGGGGCCGCACCTCGAGGAACGTTCCGGGGGGAGCCCGCAGTCGAAGACCGGTGCGGACCAGCGTCACGGATCCGGACCGCAACGTCGCCGGCTCTGCCGCATGAAGGTCGAAGCAGGCCGAACCCATCGTCGCCTTGGACGGAAGGGGGGGTGGCGGGATGCCCGCGACGGCTTCGGCAAGGACTGCGTGGACGGGGACGCGACGAGAGCTAGAGGCGCTCCGGCGGCGCACGACACTGCCCTTCTGGGACCGCGGCATACCGCCGCCTACGGCCTGGCAAGATAACGGCACGGGGGAGCCGGACCGTGCCCCCTCGCCGGGGCCGGTCTACCGATGGCTCGAGGAGACGGGGGGGCGATGGCACCCTTCCCGCGCGTCCGAGCCCCCGCTACGAGCCCGCGAGCCCCGCCGTCTCCGGCCGCTGGACGCCTGGCAGGAGGAAGGGATCCGAGCCGCGAACGCCCCGGGGGATGGTCCGCGCGCTTTCGGGACTTACCGCGTACCTTGAAGACCTTCGACGCTCGGAGCCCGGCGCCAGGGATGCGTTCCAGCCCGATCTGGACGCGGTGGCCGAGCGGCTTCGTACCCTCAGGAACAAGGAGAGAGCTCGTGCAGCAAGCCCCAGCGATCTACGCCGAGAACCTGGTCAAGATCTACGACGGAACGGTACGCGCGGTCGACGGGGTCTCCTTTCGTGTGAACCGCGGGGAGATCTTCGGGTTCCTCGGTCCCAACGGCGCGGGCAAGACCACGACGGTCTCGATGCTCTCCGCCGGCCTCCGGCCCACGTCCGGGAGTGCGGTCATTGACGGCCTCGAGGTGAGCCACGACCCGGAGGCGGTCAAGCGACGGATCGGCGTGATCTTCCAGGAATCCACGGCGGATGGGGACCTGACCGGTCGGGAGAACATCGAGGTGGCCGCAGGGTGTTACGGCATCTCGGCCGCGGAGGCACGTCGACGGGCCGAGGCCCTGCTGGAGCAGATGCAGATCACCGAGGCGGCCGACCGGTATGCGAAGACCTACTCGGGCGGGATGCGCCGACGACTCGAGCTCGCCGTCGGGCTCGTGCACGACCCGAAGATACTGTTCCTGGACGAACCAACGCTCGGTCTAGACCCGCAGGGACGTAACGGCTTCTGGGGATTCATCCAGAAGCTCCGACGCGAGGAGGGCCTCACGGTGTTCGTGACGACGCACTACCTGGACGAGGCCGACACGATGTGCGACCGGCTCGCGATCATCGACCACGGAAAGATCGTCGCGACGGGCTCGCCGAGCGAGCTCAAGGACCGGCTCGGAGGCGACATCGTCACGATCAAGACCGCTCCGGAAGCTCCGGACATGACCGGTGTACTCCGTCCGTTGATCGGCGTGACGAGCGTGCAGAAGCAGGACGGGAGCTACCGGGTGAAGTGTGCCAGCGGGGAGCCGTTCGTGCCCGTGGCCGTGGAGGCTTGCACCACCGCCGGCGCCGGGGTCACCGGGGTCACGGTCAAGCGGCCCAGCCTCGACGAGGTGTTCCTCGAATTCACGGGGCGTGAATTCCGCGAGGAGGAAGGACCCACCGCCACGGACCGGGCCCTCATGGTCCAGCGCGTGCAGAACCGCTTCGGGGGGCGGCGCTGATGTTGCGGGAGCTGGGCGCCCTGACCCGCCGGGAGTTCCTGAAGCTCGCCCGGAACCCCCAGGCGATCTTCACCTCCCTCCTGCTCCCGCTGCTCTACCTCTTGCTGTTCGGACAGGGATTCAACATCAACCCGACGGAGTTCCTCGCCCCCGGAACGCCGGAGTCGGTGAAGCTCGCGATCCTCGCGGCGTACTTCCGCGGCGCCCCCAACTACTATTCGTACTTCGCTGCCGGCATGGTGGGGTTCGTCGCCGTGACCTCGACCTTGTTCATCGGCGCGAACGTGATCTTCGACAAGCTGTTCGGGATCTTCAAGCGGGTCCGGGGCACGCCCGCCCCCTCCGCCGCCGTCTTTGGGTCGCGCCTGATCGCTGGGTCGGCTCAGCCAATCGCGCTCGCCTTCTTCGTACTCGGCCTCGCCGTGGCGTTCCAGCACGTGCCCGGCCTCACGGGGCTCACGGTGTCCACCCCCGTGGGAGTGCTCGGTGCCCTCGCGATCGTCGTCGCGATCGTCCTGCTCTCGCTCATGTTCGCGACGCTCTTCCTCACCTTCGGTATCCTGATCGAGAACCCACAGATGTACTTCGCCGCGGTGAACCTGCTCAATCTGCCGGTCCTCCTTACCTCCGACGCCCTGTATCCGTGGGGTGCCATGCCGGCGTGGCTCCAGAACGTCTCCCAGTACAATCCGGTCTCTCTCGCCGTGAACGTGCTGCGGGAGACCCTGTTCGGATCCTCGGCCTACCCCTATTCGCCCGGGATCTACCTCCTCGGCCTCTTCGCTTGGGCGGCCGTGCTCATTGGGATCGCCCTCCTCCTCGTCCGTCGAGCGCTCCGGCCGCTCGACTGACGGGGCCGCGGTCGCCGCTCAGGCCCCGGACGGCGCGTCCTCGGCGATCGTCCTCGGCGCCTCGCTCGAGGCCAGGAACCGGGCGACCAGGCGCCCCTCCGCCCGGCGGAGCATCTTGCTCAGCGCCGGCGGGCTCTGCCCGGTGAGGCGGGCGAGCCGGGTGAGAGAGATACGACGCGGGACGCCGTAGTACCCGAGCGCCCACGCCCGGGAGACGATGCTCCGTTGCCGATCCGTCAGTTCCTCCGAACCGGCGGGACCCCAGTAGGGCCGGCCCGAGGCTCGGAGCACCTGGAACGGCATCCCGTCCCGGGTGAGGCGGGCCACCACGCGCCGGAGCGCGGGGTCGTCCCCGTAGAACGACGCCACGGTGCGGGTCGGGTCGGCATGGAACGGCGCCACCGGGGTGATCTCGCCCCCGGCGACGGTCAGGAGTCGGGCGATCTGAGGAGGGTTCCGCTGGCGGACGAGCAGGATATAGTCCCGGGTTCTCGGACGGCGCTCCACCAGTTCGAAGCTCTCGAGCCCATAGAGCCGACGGATCCGTCGCGATTCGCGCGCCAGCTCGGCGGCCGTTCGCAACGGTCCCCGTCGCCGGACCCGGAGCAGCTGGAGCCGCCACCCCCGTTCCAATTGTAGCGTCTCGAGGAGCTCGACCTCTCCGTACCGGGAGAAGAACCCGGGGGGGATCAGTCCGATCGACTCGAGGTCCTCGGTCTTGAACTCGAGGGAGATCGTTTTCATGGGCGACAGCGGTCCCGGAGGAGGTTCGCCTATGAACCCTCTCCCCTCCTCGCCCGCCGACCGTCTCTTAAATAACGGGGTAGGTTGAACGGAGGTCGATGGCCTTCCGCGCCCTGGGTGATTTCCTCGCGGACCTGGAGTCGAGAGGAGATCTCATCCGCATTCGGGATCCGGTGAGCCGGGATCTCGATATCACCGAGATCACGCAGCGGGTGGTCCGGAAGGACGGTCCGGCGGTGCTGTTCGAGAACGTGACCGGTAGCTCGGTGCCGGTGGCGATGAACGTGCTCGGCTCCCCTCGCCGGATCGCCCGGGCCTTGGGGGCCGAGTCGTTGGACTCGCCGATGGACCGGATCGCACGGCTGGTACGGCTCCGGCCACCGGCCGGCGTGATGGGCGCGCTCAAGGACCTGAGCGGCACGCTGCAGATCCTCGACACCTTGCGTTCGCTCGCCCCAAAACGCGTGAGCAGCGCGCCCTGCCAAGAGGTCGAGACGGACCAGGTGAACCTCGACTCGCTTCCCATCCTTCGGTGCTGGCCCGGGGATGGGGGACGAACGATCACCTTCCCCGTCGTCGTCACGAAGGACCCGGACACTGGCGAAAGTCACACCGGGATTTACCGGCTCCAGCAGTACGGACCGGATACCCTCGGGATGCACTTCCAGATCCATCGCGTGGGGGCGAACAACTACCGGAAGTGGTCCGCCCGAGGGGAGCGCATGCCGGTCGCCGCGGTGATCGGCGCCGATCCGGCTACGATCCTCGCCGGCCTCGCCCCGGTTCCCGAAGGGATCTCGAACTTCGTGTTCGCGGGCTTCCTCCGGGAAGAGCCTCTCGAGCTCGTACCGTGCCGAACAATCCCGCTCGAGGTCCCCGCCCACGCCGAGGTCGTCCTCGAGGGCTACGTGGACCCCTCCGAGCGCCGTGTCGAAGGCCCGTTCGGCGACCACACCGGGTATTATTCGGCCGCCGAGCCGTTCCCCGTCTTTCACGTGACCCACGTCACCCAGCGCCGTCGCCCGGTCTACCTGGGCACCGTTACCGGCAAGCCCCCGACCGAGGATTCTGTGCTCGGCAAGGCCGTAGAACGGCTGTTCCTGCCCATCGTACGGCTGGTCCTTCCTGAGATCGTGGACATGAACCTCCCGGCCGAGGGGCTGTTCATCAACGTCGCGATCCTCTCGATCCGGAAGGCCTACCCGTACCACGCGCGGAAGGTCATGCACGCCCTCTGGGGCCTCGGTCAGATGATGTTCACGCGCTACGTGATCGTCCTGGACGACGACGTCGATGTCCATGACCTCTCGGAGGTGCTCTACCGGGTCGGACTCCAGGCAGACCCCGAACGAGACCTGGAGCTCGTGCACGGTCCGGTAGACCAACTATCGATCTCGAACCCGATCCCGAACCTCGGCGGGAAGGTCGGGATCGATGCGACACGGAAACGACCCGACGAGAACTTCCCTCGCCCGTGGCCGGACGAGATCCGGATGGACCCGGGCGTGGTGGCACGGATCGACCAGCTCGTCGCTCGGGTCCCCGCGCTGTCGTTCCTTCGGGATGCCCGAGCGCCGTGAGCGCTCCGACGCCATCGCCCTCGGGGAGAGCACGCGAGCTCGGCCGTTTCCTCGAGATCCAGACCGTCGGCCTTAACCTCCCGTTCGCCCTGGCGTTCCTGCTCGCAGCGGCCCACGGTCTTCCGCCGTGGCAGACCGTCGTGCTCGTCGTCGTCGCCGTGCTAGCGGCCCGCAACGCGGGTCACGCCTTCAATCGGTGGACCGACCGGAAGCTGGACGCCCTGAACCCCCGTACCCAGAGCCGCGCACTCGTCACCGGCCGGCTCTCTCCCGGATTCGCGCTGACGCTGACGGTCGTGAGCGCCGGGATGCTCTTCGTATGCGCCTTCCTCCTCAATCCACTTTCCCTCGAACTTGCCCCGGTGGCCCTCGCCCTCGTGCTTGGGTACAGCTACACGAAGCGGTTCACGTCACTCACCACAGTGTTCCTCGGCCTCGTCGAAGCGCTCGTACCCGCGGGGGTCTTCATCGCGGTGACCGGGACCCTCCCGCTCGTCGCGGTCGTGGCGGTCTTTGGGGTCCTGGCCTGGGGACCCGCCTTCGAAACGCTCCACAGCCGCGGCCCGCTCTCCATCGACCAGCGACTGGGGCTCTTCTCGCTTCCCCGTCGACTGGGCATCCGGGGCAGCCTCGGACTCGTCGCGGCGCTGCATGCGGTCGCGCTGGCCCTGTTCGGACTCTTCGGGGCGGTGGAGCATTTTGGTCTCCCGTACTGGGGGGCACTGGGAACGATGGCGGGAGTCGTGGCCTATTCCGACGTCACCCTCCATCGACATCTGGACCGGGTGCGGATTCCCTTCCAACGCCACTTCCTCCTCGCCCTGATTTTCCTGGCCGGCGTGGTCGTAAGCCTCGCGCTCCCAGGCCTGTAGCCTTAGATAGGACGCCGATCCCCATGGATTCCCGGCACGGGAATAGTGTACTGTAGGGCTCTTCCTCTGGAATTCGGCGAATAACGACATATCCCCAGGCGCGCTCGCGACCGCCCATGCCGCAGGTGATGATCGGCCTCTCAGCGCGGGACTACAAGACCACCAACGAGGTCTGGCGGTTGGCGAAGCGACATTTGAACCCGATCGTCCGGCGTCGGATCGGCTGGCGGGGGCGCTCGAGCTTCCTGCGTCAACTGATCCTTTACGGCTTCGAGCGAGCGAGCGAGAACCCCGCCGCATTCCTCCATGAGGTCCGGGAGACCCATGACCCGCTGATCGGTAAGCGGGGACGCTCCGAGGCGGGGGCGGAACGACGCGAAGCCCTGATCGCCGCCTGGGGCAGTTTCTTCCCCTCGGGCGCCGCACCGAGTCGGCGCTCCCGGAAGGTCGCCCCGGGCCGCGGCGACGACTAAGCCGAGCGCACGGCAGGCACCCTCCCGTGAGGCCCTCTCTCCGCATCGGGGCGTCCGTGACAAGGACGCTGACCACCGGAGCCGGTGCACTGCTCCTGGGCTCGAGTCAGATCGGCCCGCTCCCCTTCGACACACCGGAAGTTCTCTGGAGCCAGACGGGGAGGCCGTCGGGCGAAGGCTCTGTTCGGCGGCCCGGCGTGGAGCTCCGTCACAACGAGGACCCTTCCGTCGGCCACCGCGAGCTGGTTCTGCGCCGCGCCGACGCGGAGCTTCGATTGCGTTTCCCCGTCCCCACCCCGGAGATCACCGGCATTCCGGGCCTGTGGCAGACCGTGCACCCCGGCGTGGCCTATCTCCACTGGCCGCTATCGGATTCGGAGTGGACCGCACTCCTCGGGGAGCGCCCGGAGTTGGTCGTGCTCGGGAACGCCCGAGCGCTCTGGCAGGATGGACAGCCTTTCCTTCGGGCGCTCACGGACATCCGGACACGACTCGGAGGGTATCCGCTCCTCTGGGCGCCTCGTGTCGCGCTGCCTCACCGTCTCGCGTTCTTGGCGTGGCTCGGGGTGGACCTCGTCGACACGACCGAGGGGCTCTGGTCGGCCGCGCACGGTACCTACTTCGACGCGACACTCGGGTCCGTTCGTCGGGATTCGGCGCGGGCCGAACGGGCCTGTCCCTGCGACAGCTGCCAGGCGAACCCGCCGGGCAGCCTCGAGGATCACACGGACGCGACGTACGCGCGAGAGATGGCTATGGTCCGTGTGGCCGTACGCGACGGACGTCTACGGGAACTGGTCGAGGCTCGCTTGACCGCCGAGCCGGCGCTGGCGGAGATGCTCCGGTACGCCGATCGGGACCTGGCTCCGTTGGTCGAGGGAAGGACCCCGGTCGTGTCGCAGACCTCGCGGACCTATGTTCTGCGGGAGTCCCGACGGCGTCCCGAGGTGACGCGCTTCCTCTCGCGCCTCCGGGAGCGGTACCGCCCGCCGCCCTCGAAACGCGTCCTGCTCCTGGTTCCATGCTCGCGGACGAAGCCGTATCGAAACTCTCGCAGTCATCGTCGGTTCGCGCGGGCGTGGGAGACCTGGCCTCATGCGCCCTTGCTGCACGTCGTTTCGGTCTCCTCCCCGTTGGGACTGGTCCCACGCGAGCTGGAGGACGTCTATCCCGCTCGGCACTACGACATTCCGGTCACGGGGCAGTGGGACGAGGACGAGCGACAGGCGGTTCTTCGGGCCCTCGAGATCCTTCTCGCGAAGGGGGCGTACACCCAGGTGGTCGCGCATCTGGATCCCGCTGAATATCGCTTCCTCGTCGATGCACTGCCCGAACGGCTGAGGCCTCGGTGGACTCTGACGGACGAGCACACGACGAGTGCCGCAGCGATTCACACCCTCCAACTCGCCCTTGAGGAGAGCGACCTCGGCCCGACTCCGCCGCCGATCGGACCGCTCGCCGCCGCGAAGGAGGGGCTCGAGGCGCTAGCCCGCGTACAGTTCGGGTCGTCGGCGGGCGATTTGTTGTTCGCCCCACCCACCCGGTTAGAAGGTCGGCCGTGGAGACAACGACTGACCGATGGACATGGGAAAGATCTCGCTACGTGGGCGGAAGAGCGAGGACTGTTCCAGTTGACCGTCGCCGGAGGGGCGCGGATCCTCCCGGCCTCCGCCTCGTGGGTCGAGGTAGACCCCGGGGTCACGCTCGCCGGGGATCTGTTCACCCCCGGTGTCCGGTCGGCCGACCCCTCGATCTCGCCCGGCGACGCCGTCGTACTCGTCCGTGCCGGAGCTCTTCTCGGTGTTGGCGAGGCCACTCTCCCCGGACCGCTCATGACCCAGTTGCCCCGGGGCTTGGCCGTAAAGGTACGCCACCGGGTTCACCCGACGGAGCCGTCCTCCAGCCCTCGGGCGGCCTAACGGGAAGCCGATCACGGGGGCCGCACGCGAGCCTTCGTTGAGCAGCGCTCGACATCCGCCCGGTCGTCGGCACACAGCGGCGGAGTGGTCGGCCAGAGCCCTCCGGGGCCGCGGAGGGACGGCCGGGGAGGGGAACCGGCGCACCGACATCTCCATGTTGGAGGCCTCGTCTGGTCGTAGAGGGCCGGTAGTCTAGCGGTGATGATGCCGCGCTTACAACGCGGAGATCGGCGGTTCGAATCCGTCCCGGCCCATCCGGATCCTGTTCCGTCGGGTGCCTCTCACCACCCTTGCCGTAGCGCAGCCGGAGATCCATCGCTTCCGTGTGAAAGCCGCTGGGCAGCACGATAGGTCTCGGTCCAATCGGCCTTCGTAGGGAGGGTCCTGCGGACCAAAGGGTTCCTATATCGCCCGCGACAGAGAAGTCGGGGTAGAGAGGCCCCTGTGTCGGTCCCCAGACCCGCGGGTTCCCATTCCCGCCCGAACCCAAACCGGCTCGGCGCCCTCCCGTTTGCCGCGCTGCTCGCCCTGCTCCTCGTCCTTACGGGAGTGGCCGCCGCGTCATGGACCGGGGCCGGACCGGTGCGGGGAGTTCAATCTTCGGCGACGCCGAGCCACCTGGTGGTCAAAGTCGCTGCCCAGCCGAACTCTACCTACTCGGGTGCCACCGTCGTCCTCCGGGCCTGGGTCACCGGGAACGGGACACTCCAGTCCGGCATCACCGTCTCTTTCTCCTCGAGCGGGGCGGGGAGCTTTTCGCCGTCGACGGAGACCACCGGCCAGAACGGAGAGGTCAACACCTCCTTCATGACACCGACCGTCACCTCGACGCAGACCCTTGTCTTGACCGCCTCGGCGTCCTCCACGGGCTCGGGCTTCCTTCCGGGGAGCGGTTCGGCCAACCTGACCCTCCGTCCGACCGGCCCGTTCCTGACCGTAACTCCGACCTTCCCCCAGGGCACGAGCATCCACTCGGCCTCCTCCGACCTGGTCGTGGGGCGAGTCACGGACCAGTCCGGCGCGCCGGTGGGCGGCGCCAACGTGACCCTCGAAGCGACCCGGGGCACGGTGACACCGACCGTAGGGGTCAGCGGGCCGTCCGGCAACGTCACCTTCACGCTCCGAGCACCTACGGTCACGAACGCCACTCAGGACGGTCTCCTCTTCATCGCGAACGCGACGGGATACGCCAACGGTAGCGCTATCGCGTTCGTCACGGTGAACTCGGGAGTAGCGACCTCGCTCTACGTGACCATCAGTCCGGTGACCGGGAGCCTCTCGGCCGGAGAGGCGGTGCATGTAAGCGTCACCGTTCGGTCCTCAAACGCGACGGGGACGCTGGTCGCCGGCGCCAACGTGACCCTCATTCTTTCCGACGGGCAGTACTCGCCCGCCCAGGTGTCCACGACGGCCCAAGGCACCGCGAACTTCACCTTCGTGGCGCCGACCGCCCTTGCTAAGGCCTCTCTGGTTACAATCACCGCGAGCGCCACGGCCACCAATTTCGCGCCTGGCTCGGCCACGGCCAGCTACACGGTGGCGGCGGCCTCTACGCCACCCCCTCCCAGCCTCTGGTCTTCGTACTGGCTCTGGCTTCTCATTGTCCTCCTGGTGGCGGTAGTGATC
>VFSW01015696.1_pt1 | contig 10387 bp, 14 predicted proteins | sample 5358111 | NCBI WGS metagenome assembly VFSW01 (sample SAMN11554181, study PRJNA540505) | mine drainage metagenome | isolation source: sediment from site ElyBrook_90M | place: USA: Ely Copper Mine, Vershire, VT | collected 2017
CGATAAAGCAGATTCTTCATCGCTTCGCGCCGTGCAGCATTCGCACCCTTGTCCGTCTTCAGCGGGTCGGCAGACTTCGCTCCCCCATCCGCTTCTTCCTCACTGCACGACGGACACCGATTCGCAAACCCCGGCTTCCCCGGTTTCAACTCGAACTCTTCTGCACAAACAACGCAAGTTTTAATTGGATAGACAGGCATCTTAAGTTTTATTTTATACGTTGACTGTCGCGATTCAGTCGCTGCCCGGACGCGCCTGCCGAACCATTTCGACAAGCACTTTTCGCGTCTCTTCCGAATTCTTCACTTCCCACAAAAATGCGATGCGGGTACCTCGCATTCCATCCGAAGTTTTCAGCCGCAGATGAAACCCTAGCCGATCGACCGCGGTCATCGTCGCCTCCTGCGCCTCGATGTGAGCAAATTTCCGCGCCAGCAGCACCATTGCATCTTTGTGATCGGCGTTCATGTGCTGAATGATGTCGCCCGTCGAGTCAGCCAAAGGATCCGGCTGGCTGGCGGCGTAGTCCGATGCGGCAACCCATCCCATCACTCCGAAGCCGCCGACGTAATAAATGTCGACAACCTCCAGGCGGTAAAAGGAGAAGTCCTCGAAGTCCACCCAATATTTGCTATTCGCATGGCGCGCGAGATAGAGCGAGCGCACGGCGGCAATCTCAGCTTCGGCAACTGGCAGAACATTCCCCACCAGCGTGACTCGCGACGCTCCCAGCGGATCACCGTCAGCCGAGTCCTGCGTCACCAGCAGACTGGCCCGCGGGTCCGCCTTCAAATTCTGAGTATGCATGGCCATCGTGCTGATGAGAAAGATCGGACGGCCTAGTTCGTCGAGCCCGTAGGGCATCACCGATCCGAAGGGAAAGCCAGGCTGCTTGCGCGAGAGTGTCGAAAGGCTTCCGACGCGCCCAAGGTGGACTAGCGTTCGCACGCGTTCGGCGAAAGTGGGCTCGGCGACCGGCGGCTCGGCGCTTGGCCCAGGACCTGCGTGTTTTCTGGCGGGAGGAGAAGACATGCTTTGGGTTGCGCTAGTTCAGGAAATACTGCCGGTACAGCGTATCCCTCTGCGCCGGACGGAATCCCGCGTCGCGAATGATGCGCCGCAACTCTTCTTCCGTCGTGCAGTTCGACACGCCCGCGGCCTTCACCACATTTTCTTCCAGCATCACCGAACCGACGTCGTTGCCGCCGAAGCGCAGCCCCATCTGGCAGACTTTTAATCCTTGCGTCACCCAACTCGACTGCACGTTGAGAAAGTTCGAAAGATAAATCCGCGAAATCGCCAGCGTCTTCAGATACTCGACCGCGGTAGCCTCATCCCAGTGGCGTCCGCCGAGCGCAGTATTGTGCGGCTGAAATGTCCACGGAATGAACGCCGTGAATCCACCCGTCTCTTCCTGCAATTCGAAGATGCGCTGAAAATGATTGACGCGGTGCTCGTAATTCTCGCCGACGCCGAACATCATCGTCGCCGTCGTCCGCATGCCAATCTGATGCGCCGTGCGATGCACGTTGAGCCAGTCTTCGGTCAGGCACTTCAGCCGCGCAATTTTATACCGAACTTCGTCGTCGAGAATTTCCGCGCCGCCGCCCGGAATCGAATCCAGCCCGGCATCGCGCAGTCGCAAGATCGTGTCGCGCACCGAAAGATTGCTGTACTCCGCGATCGCCAGAATTTCCGACGCCGAATAGCAATGCAGATGAATCTTCGGAAAGCGCTGCTTGATCCCGCTGAGCATCTTCTCGTGCCACTCAATCTTCAGGTCCGGATGCAGCCCTCCCTGCATGAGCACGCCCGTGCCGCCCAGTTCGACCGTCTCGCGAATCTTGTCGTAGATCGTCTCAAACTCGAGGATGTACCCTTCCTTCGCCGCCGGCCCTTTCAGCGGCCGGTAAAACGCGCAGAAGGTGCAATACTCCGTGCAGAAATTCGTGTAATTAATATTGCGGTCGATAATGTAGGTGACGGTGCCTTCCGGATGCAGCTTGCGCCTCACCGCATCGGCTTCCATCCCTATGCCGATCAGGTCATCGGACTGAAATAGTTCAAGGGCTTGTTGTTTGGTCAGGGTCATGAGCGATCCACAGAACCCTTTATTCTAGCGAATGAGCGCAGAGCGGCCAACTCCAGGCGGAATGCGGTACTGGGTCAGTTTCCTTTTCAAACTGACCCACTACCCGGAATGCGGTTGTCCGGAGGTTGGGCAAGCGGTAGACTTTTGCTCGGGGCGGGGAAAGGTGCAGTCATGAACTGTGAGCGCATATTGATCGCTTCGATTGTCTTCCTGGGAGTTGGGCTGGGGCTGATTTTCGGCTACACCCATGGTACCGTCGGTTTCAACCTAGCCTATCCGGTTTCCGGAGCGTCTCTGCAAGTCTCGATCAACACCACAGGACTACCGGCCATCGCCGGCTTCGGATGCACTGTGCTGGGCGTCCTTCTGCTCGCGGCCGCCGCAGTGCAGGCGATAGTTGCTCTGGCGATGCGCGATCCGGTTCGACGCCAAACCGGCAGCCAGGCCGGAGCCTAATCCACCGCGCTCACATCGGATTTCGAAGTCGCCGTCAGCCCGCTGAGCGACTCAACCGCGATTCGAAAGAAAATCGGCGAGATCAGCTCTTCATCCGATTTCAGGTGCCGCTCCGCCAGCGCATTCAGCCACCACTGCTGGCTGCGGTCAAGCAGCTTGCGAGCGTGGGCACGCTCGATTTCGTACTGCGGCTCCTTCAACTCCTGAAATGGTCCCGTGGCGATTACGCTGGTCCACGTCGACGGGCTGGAAATGTCATCCACCTGCACACAAGCCTTGGGATTCGCGCGCAGCCAGTCGAGCTTCTGCACCAACGTCGAGAACGAATATACGTAGCCTTCTTCATAGGCGATGCTGATGGGGACAACATACGGCTGATTGTCGAGCGCACAGCCCAAACGTCCGCCGCCGCTGCGGGTAAGAAACGCAGTGCATTCTTCTTTCGACATTTCACGGATGACCATGCCTCCATCCTACCGCCGAACCGGCGCAGCCGACAAAGTTGCGCATCCCTAAGGCTCGCATACAGCGCTCACCCGATCCAAACTTTTGCTATTGAGCGGCAAATATTTCGCATCGTTTTGATACCCGGCGCTAACCGTGCACGTCGAAACGACTTACTAAGCTGATTTTGTAGGATCCGGCGCGCTTTCGAGGATGGAATTCGAATTGCACTCTTCAATTCGAGAAGGCCAAACCAAGCCTTCCTCGGGAGGATCGGACGACGGGGAACAGGGCTAAAGTCTATGAGAAGAATGGCTTCAATCCGGACCTTCTCTCTCATTCTGCTGACACTTTTGCCGCCCTGCAGTGCCTTTTGCAGCCCACAGCAAGGCCCGCTTCCTGACGCCCCCAGCGCAACCCTCGACCAGCCACAAAGTCTCCGTGCCTTAGCTGACACAGCCCGTCTACCAGTCACCACGCTGCCGGCCGATCACGTTCTCCAGATGAAGTACGATCCGCTGCATCTTGATGCCGAGACGCAGCCAAAGCACGCAACGCCCGCCGCGTTCTTGCCGCAATCAAAGCGGAGTCCGGCGGCTGAGTCCAGTGGAGTTTTCGGTCGAGCCGCCAACGCGGCCGCGAGCCTGGTCATCAGTCGCGATGGCGACGGAAGCCGCCAGCTCAATACGCAATACCTTCTGCGCGTGCTGCCCGTAGCCACTGCCCCCGTCGGCGAAACTCCTTACTGGCGGCGTTCCCCCGCGCAACCCTTCTCCGATTTCGGGTCCATGCTTGGCAACGATGCCGGCATGAATGTCTTCCACGTGTTTCAGCCCGGCTTGATGCAGTTGGTGAAGAACCGTGAACCCAGATTCGTCACCCGATTCCACGCGTCCCGCAAATCTAATTAGCCCTGACGAAGGTCCACTTGATCTTGACGTTCGCACTCGCGACTCAGGACTCGCAACTCGCGACTAGAGCGTTACCTCCATCGCCAACTTCTCCACCATCTCGTTCAGCGCGCTCTGCGCCGAATCGCGCTTCTGCTGCGTCTCCGCGATCTCCTTATTCAGCGTCGCCATGTGGTCTTCCTGCTCGTTGAGTTCTCGCACATACCGCTCGGTCAGCGCTTTTTCTTCCGCGCTGCCTTTGAGTGCTTTCATGTTCTCGCGCACCCGCTTCTGATCTTCCGTAATGTTGTTCATCTGCGAGCGCCGTCCGGAAATCACCGCTTCGAGCGCCGCGATGTCATTCTTCTGCGCCACCACACGACGCAAGGCCTTCTCCATATCAGCGCTGATGGTCTTCTGCTACAGAAACATCTTGATGTCCTGATCGCTGATGTTGGTGATGGCATAGCTCTTGGTCATCGGGCGAAATTCTTTCACCGTCAGCGATGCCGTCTTGTGCGGTTCCACCGCCATACGGAAGCGATGGAACGACGCCGAAGTCTCGGCCGGCGTTTCATCATCCGTGAGCTTCCATCCCGCGCGCGCCGGATGTTCGATCACCACCGTCCGCGCCGCCGTGTCGCGATTGCGGATCGTATACGTAACCTCGGCCCGCTCCTGCGTCGACTGCATCATCGTTCCGTGCACGATCACCACCTTGGTCACACGCTGGCTCTGATACGCGTTGCGGTGCTCGACCAGCACGCCCGAATCCGCCGCATACGAAAGCAGCCGCTTCTCGCCCGGCTTGATCACATCCATCAAGCCTTCGCCGGCAAATGCATCGCCCTCGAGCACATTGAAGCTGCCGCCGTCGAGCGTCAGGTCGCTCGTATTGTTCACCCATAACGCGCGCAGCACGGCCGCGTCTGAAGCATTCCAGACCGAAACTTTTTCCGCATCAATACGCGACTGCAAAATCGGCACCAGCGCCGACTGATTTTTGCGGATGGTCACGCGATCTTTCAGTTTGTACTCGAACAGATCGCCCAGTTCTTGTGCCTGACCAACCTGCGTTGCGCCCTCGATCCTGTCAGCGAGTTCGGCGGGCGCAGTGTATGCATTCTCAACCATCGGTGCCAGGCCGTTCGCCTCGATTGTTTCCTTCTCCTTCAAATCGTAGCCAGCCCGCACCCGGCCCGGCACACCCACCTTGGGTGCGCTCAGCCCGCTTCCGATGCCACCGCCCATCGAGCCACCCGGAACTCCTCCGCCCACGCCGCGAGTCGGGGGAGGAGGTGGTGGTGGCACCGGCAGATTATCCGCCGTCTCAATCGTGGCCTCATGCAACTGCGGCGTCAGCATCGCCCCCTGTGGCGGAGGCACCACCGGACGCCGCGTGTAATATGGCTGCGACAAATCCTGTATGAACGACTGCGGCGCTCCTGCCACCAGCGACAACTCCACGTTCTTCCAGTCCTCGCCGACCGTGTTGTCGACCACGGCCCATCCCTGCAGCAGCGGCTTGCCGTCGCTGGGAATCACAATCCGATACGTGCTCTTCCATACCGGCACTTCGCTGATGTAGCTCACCAGCAAATTGCGCTCGCCTTCGCCCGCCGTCGAAATCGTCATCCGCCGCGTATCCTGATCGCGCGTCGACGCGACCAGCCCCAGATACTTGCCGACCTCTTCATTCACATCTTTCTCCGCCACGCGCACCGTCGTCTGTGGCGTGAGATCGAAGAGCCGCACGTCACCGGAATCCGTCACCAGCGACACCTGAGTCAATCCAATCTTGCCGCCAGCCTCGCCATTCTCGTCGCCGCCTTGCGATCCACGCCCTACCACAATCTGACGCTCTTCAATGCTCAGCAACCTTCCCGTCGCCGACAGCGCCCCACTGTGCACATCAATTCGCGCCCCGCGCAGTGCGTCCAGAAACTGCGCCGTCGTCGGATTCTCACCCACCGGCAGCCGCAGCGATCCCAACCGCTTCTCCAGCGGCGCATTCGAGTTGTAGCTGACGCCCGTGATGCGCCCCTTGCCCAGATCGAGCACGGTCAGTGATTTCAGCACGTCGTTCAACTGCGAGGTGGTGAAGTCCACGTTCACGTCCTGGCTGCCGCGCACGCGCCCGGAGTGCTCGAAATATCCCACCCCATTTTTGTAGAGAATGACACGCGTCACCGGCAGCCGCGCTGCGTCTGGGTTTGACGACTGGTCAGATGTCTGAGCGATTGAAGTTGCGACAAAGGCAAGACACACGAATGCGATCTTCCAGCAACGCATGGATCCTCCATCAGAGCTCTTCGCGCCCCATGGATTTCAGCGCGATCTCGACTGAAAATTGCTCACTCTGAGAACGCTCGCCGCTGCATTTCTTGCAACACGGCGAGCGGCTCCGCTGGAGGTTTAGACACCGAACCGCAGGGATTAGAGGCTAGGGACTAGAGTCTAGTAAAAGCAAGGTCTAGTAAAAACAGTGGGCCGCGTTTTTATAACCCTAGCCTCTAGCCCATGTTTTTTCAAGCTTTCTTGATCATGCGGCTGACCCAGATGAGGAACACCGCCCCGATGATGGCGACAATGATCGAGCCGATGAACCCGCCGGCATGAATGCCGATGACGCCCAGCAGCCATCCGCCAACGACTCCGCCAACAATGCCGAGCACGCTATCCATGAACATGCCCTAGCCGCCGCCCTTCATAAGCTGCCCGGCGGCCCAACCCGCAATCAGTCCTGCCACGATCCATGCGATGAAACCCATGAGAATCCTCCTGTGACTCCGTGACGGTGCAGGGAGCCTACGAAACGAAGAGATATTTGTCAAACGACAAGCTCTCCCCTGAAAAAAGAGCTCCCATCCCTCGGCGTCCTCCGTGTCCTCTGCGGTTTTCATTTTCTGTTTAGAATAAAAATATGTTCGCCCGCAAAATCCGCGTCGATTACGAACACAACGGCCAGCGCATACCCTGCCCGCTCAAATGGCTCGACAGTTTCTCCATGCGCAACTTCACCAACGCCACCGTCTTCGACGACACCCTTCCCACCGCCGACGGACGCATGGAAATTGGCTCCAGTGTCCCCCTCGACCAGCTACAGCATTCCATGGAAGACTGGTTTCTCCGTAAAGGCTACCTGCCGAGAGACTCCAAATTGCTACTAGCGGATAACTAAACTCCGGCCCACACTACCTCGCAGTTACGTCAAATCTCTGTAAAGACGGAATATTTTGGCGCACCTTGAGGGGTTTCTACTCGTGCCATGCCGCTTTATCCAGTGGGCGGAAATTTCACTACTCACCCCTTTTGGGATGGGTGAATGCGCGCAGTTGAAAACGATGTAGCCCCGGCGCGCGGTAACAGCATCCTAATTTCAGGCAGTTGCAAGATAGCTGAATTTGGCCAGTGAGTTGCACAAGCCAGGATTGGAGGTGCTTCATGTACAAAGTTTCGCAGCTCTCCCCCAACGCAAATCGAAGTGCCATGCGGGCCGTGGTGACGCGGCCCGGACGCTCCTCCACTTCAGACTTCGCCAACTTCCAACTCTGGCGCTCATGGCTGGAGTTCGATTCTGAACTGGATGACAAACCGGCGGGGGCGGCTATCAATTGGAACGCCCTGCTGGGTCTCGCGCTGACACTCGCAATCAGCGCCGCGTTCTGGTCCGGTGTAGGAGTAGCAGTAGTACAGATTTTGAAGTAAGGGCCCACCTTAAACGAAAACGGAGTCGGCGCCAACCAGCGCGACTCCGCTTTTTGTTAGCCCAAACGTTAGACGTCGTAATGCAGCAGCGACATCACGTCGTACTCCTGCAACCGTTCGCGGCCCTTCAGGAAATCCAGCTCGACGACAAATCCCAACCCGGCAATTTCTCCACCCAGCGCCTTCGCCAGATTCACAGTCGCCACCGCCGTGCCGCCTGTCGCCAGCAAATCATCGACGATCAACACGCGCTGCCCTTTCTGAATCGCATCCTTATGAACTTCCAGGGACGCCGTCCCATACTCGAGGTCATAACTTTCCTTGATGGTTTCCGCGGGAAGTTTGCCCGGCTTGCGCACCGGCACAAATCCCGCGTTCAGCCGATACGCCAGCGCCGGGCCAAAAATAAATCCGCGCGCCTCCATCCCCAACACCAGATCGATCGACCGCGAAATGTAGTACTCCGAAAACATGTCGATCAAAGTAGCAAAGCCGACTTTGTCTTTAATCAGCGTGGTGACGTCGTAAAACAGAATTCCCTTCTTCGGAAAGTCGGGCACTTCACGGATAAGTTTCTTCAATTGATCAACGTTCAGGCTCATAAGTTTTCTTTACGGCGTCATCCCGAAGCCCCGCGATTTTACCAGCGGGGCGAGGGATCTCGTTTGCAATGTTAGATTCGCGTCAGCCAGATCTTTGGCCCGCACAACACGAAAGGGTAGCTGAAATCCCAAACCGCTACCACGCCCCTTCAATACGAAATGAACTCACTCCCGCTGTCGGCTGCGCCTCAGATACCTCGACAGCATCCACCCGCGCCGCCCGCGGCCCTTCCCGCAACCGCGAATGAAGGCCGGCGAGCTGATCCCGCGTCCCTTGCGCCAGAACTTCCCCGCTGCCGTCGTGATTATTGCGAACCCACCCGGCGATCCCCAGCATGTGCGCCTCCCGCTCGACAAACCAACGATATCCCACGCCCTGCACGCGCCCGCGCACCACGTACCGCTTCGCCTGAATGGGGTGTTCGCTCATGTCGTAGAGACGTTGCTTGCAACGTCCTGCCTGCGCCGGTATGGCCCTTTCATCGACAACGGACCGCGCCGTACGCACAAAGAGACGCAGCAAGCTGCGTCTCTACGGATGTATCAATAGCCTTACGCCCTGGACAGATACGCCCCCTCCGACGTATCCACCTTAATCTTCTCGCCTTCATTGATGAACGGCGGCACCTGCACCACCAATCCTGTCTCGGTCCTCGCGGCCTTAGTCACGCTGGACGCCGTCGCGCTCTTCAGTCCCGGCTCAGTCTCAATCACGGTCAGGATCACCGTCTGCGGCAGTTCAATGCCCACGGCCTTGCCGTCGAAAAACTCAACCTTGATCTCCAGATTCGGAATCAGATATTCGACTGCATCGCCCAAAATGTCGCGCGTCAAATGCGTCTGCTCGTAGTTCGTCGTATCCATGAAGTAGTAGCTGTCGCCGTCAGCGGACAGGAACTGCATTTCCAATTCATCCACGTTGCTCTTCTCGATCGGATCCGGCGAGCGGAAGCGATGCTCGAACATGGCGCCCGTGCGCAGGTTGCGCAGCTTGGCCTGTATGAACGCGCGCAGGTTGCCGGGCGTGCGGTGCTCGACCGAAAACACGGAGTGCAGATCATTATTGTGCTTGATGATCATGCCGGGACGAAGCTGTGTGGCAGGGATCGACATGCGTGAAACTCTCCTCGATGATGACTAGTTTGCGATGCGGAAGAAGGCAGGAATGCCACAAGTTCCGCCGCTACTGGGCTAAACGTTTATTTTACACACAGCTGCAGCGGAAGGGAAAGCTAACCCTCAGTAGCAGTTTCCAGATTTGACTTCGCAGTTGCTCCCCTTTGCGACCTCTGCCGATATCCTCTGCGTCCTCGACGGTTCAGGCATTTGCTGTTTCCGAAATTAAGGGCTTCGTACGCGAATAGTGGATTGTGGGCTGCGAATTACAGCAATTTCACGCAAACCTTCTGCCAAAGGACTACTATCTTATGAGGGGATCGTCGCCCGTTCACAGGGCGGAATTGAGGATTTTTATGCGCAGTGGAAAATACGAATCGTCAGATAGCAGCAGCACGGGCACCGCCATCACATTCCTTCTCATCGGCCTCGGCGCCGGCGCGCTCGTCGGACTTCTTCTCGCACCCAAAACCGGCAAAGCCCTTCGCCGCGACATTCAACGCGGCTACGAAGACGCGCGCGAAACGCTCGGCGATTGGGCCGACCAAGCCAAAGATCGCGTCCGCGACGCTACCGACCGGGTCCGCGATGCCGGTGAACGCGTTCGCGATGCCGCCAGCCGCGGCGTGGAGATGGCCGAAGACCTCCGCGACTCCGCCCGCGACAAAGTCGAACCCCTTCGCCGCGCCATCAACCGCAGCTAAAACTAGCCGGCCAACGTGCATCCTGGGAAAAATTGGTTTGGGAGGGCACGGTTTAACCCGTGCCACCCGAGCAAGAACAGACGTGGCGCGCTCGAAAATTGATTTTGGGTGGCGCAGCGCTTTCAGCGCTGCGTAAGCCCTTCGTTTTCTACCAGGTCTTTAGCCCCTGTGGGCACCTCTCTCAATACAAATGAAACTCCACCTCGACCGCAATCTCCGTCGCGACCGCTTGTCCATTGCGCGTCGCCGGCTTGAATCGCCACTGCTTCACCGCCTCAATCGCCTTCTCGTCCAATCCCATTCCCAGACTCTGGCGCACGCGAATGTTGTACGTGCGCCCATCCGGCCCCACCACTAACAGCAGCCCCACCACTC
>VFSW01015697.1_pt1 | contig 10386 bp, 13 predicted proteins | sample 5358111 | NCBI WGS metagenome assembly VFSW01 (sample SAMN11554181, study PRJNA540505) | mine drainage metagenome | isolation source: sediment from site ElyBrook_90M | place: USA: Ely Copper Mine, Vershire, VT | collected 2017
GGGCGCGCGGCCCCCCCCGCCCTCCCGGCCCCCGCGGCGCGCGCCCGCGCCGGCCCCCCTCCGCGGGCGGGGGGGGTTTCGCCCCGCCGCGGGAGAGGAAGGATGCAGAAACAAACCGCCTGCTCGACACCGTCGAGAGGTCGTCCTGAGGCTCGGCGAAGGACCTCGGTAGGCACCGAATCAAACGCACAAATTGCAAAAACAAACCCACTTCGGGCAATTGACATTGCATCCCCGAGTGTCAAAAGTCGGAACCGAGTAGGCCAATGCCGACGGCATCATGATTCACCTCACGCTCGACATCCCCGCGGATATTTTCGACGCTGAATTTACCCTCGCGGCGTTCAGTGAGCGGATGCGCGAAGTCGCCATCCTCGAGCTGGTGAGGTCGAAGCGGATGCACGAGCACGAGGCGCTCGAACTGCTCGGCATCGATCGCCGCGAGCTGCTCGAAAAGATGAAAGCATACGGCATCGTGCCGACCGAGAACGCGTTCGCACAGATCAAAGGCGAACTCGAAAAGGCAATCAAAACCCGCGCGAGAAAATAGCGCGCATCGAAATCAAACGGCGAGGATTCAGCCATGCAACTGCTCCACACCATGATTCGCGTCAATGATCTCAATGAGTCGCTCAAATTCTACTGCGACCAGCTCGGCATGAAGCTGCTGCGCAAAGAGGATTTTCCTGGCGGCGAATTCACCCTTGCATTCGTCGGCTACGGCGATGAGAAGGATCACACCGTCGTCGAGCTGACGCATAACTGGGGCACCAAGAGCTACGACCAGGGCAATGCGTTCGGTCATCTCGCGATCGGCGTGCCCGACGCGTATCAGACGTGCGCGGATCTGAAAGCCAAAGGCGTCAAGGTGGTCCGCGAGGCGGGTCCGATGAAGCATGGCACCACCGTGATCGCATTCATCGAGGACCCCAACGGCTACAAGATCGAGCTGATCCAGCAGAAGCGTCACTAGGCGGGCCGAGGTACGTCGATGAGAGCGGGCGCGTTCAAGAAGCAAAATGAGGTCGGCATCATCGATGCGCCAGTGCCGAAGGCCGGAGCAGGACAGGTCGTCCTCAAGGTCCACAACTGCGGCATCTGCGGATCGGATCTTCATGCGGTGCAATTCGGCACGTTGCGGCCCGACTCGATTCTCGGCCACGAATTTTGCGGCGAGATCGCCGAAATCGGTGCGGGCGTGCGCGGATTTGAGGTCGGCGAGCGGGTCGCCTCGTTGCCGTGGATCACTTGCGGCGAATGCGAGGCGTGCGCGCGCGGTGAGGGTTACCATTGCCGGCGCAACCGCGTGCTCGGACTCGGCCAGCTCCCCGGCGGCTATGCTGAATACGTCATCTGCGGCGAGCGCAGCTTGCTCAAGCTGCCCGACAATGTTTCCTCGCGCGAGGGTGCGCTAGTCGAGCCGCTCGCGGTTGGACTGCATGGGGTCAACCGCGCGAACATCAAGCCCGGCACCGGATGCGTCGTGATGGGCGCCGGGCCGATCGGCCTAGCGGCGCTGACGTGGTGCAAGGCCAAGGGCGCCAACCCCATCATCGTGTCAGAGCTGGCGGCCGGTCGCGCCGAGCTTGCGCTGAAACTAGGCGCGACCGAGATCGTGAATCCCGCCCAAACCAGGCCCGCCGACCGAATCCGTGAGCTCACCGGGCATCAGCCCGAACTGGTCATCGAATGCATCGGGGTGAAGGGCACGCTGGGCGCCGCGATCGACATCGCGGGGACGCATGGGCGGGTGGTCGTCGTCGGCGCGTGCATGGAGCCCGACACCATCGTGCCGATGAAGTGCCTGATGAAGGAAGTCTCGGTGGAGTTCGCGATTGGCTACACGGAAGCGGAGTTCAGGGAAACCATCGAGGCGCTCGCAAGCGGCAAACTGAACGCGAAGCCGATGATCACCGACATCATCGGGCTCGACGAGGTGCCGGCGATGTTCGATGCGCTGCGCCGGCCCGGCAATCGCGCGAAGGTGCTGATCGAGTTCCCGCACTGAGCGGGCACTACGGTTGACGTACTACGCGTCGCGTAGTACGCTGAACCGTTGATCAAGAGCTTCCGCAACGAAGCGACCCGGCGCCTTTATGAAAAGCGGACCGGGCGGGGTTTTCGAGGGCTTGATTTGAGACTGGCCGTCAACCGGCTGATCTTCCTCAACAACATTGCATCGCTCGCGGATATTCCAAAATTGCGAACCTTTAAACTTCACGCATTGTCCGGAAATAGAAAAGGTCAGTGGGCGATCTCAATCAACGCTCGATGGAGATTGTGCTTCGAGTTTCGAGATGGCAACGCCCACAACGTCGAAGTAGTAGATTATCACAAGGGTTAAAGATGGTGCGAAAGAGAATACTGACCCATCCCGGCGACATCTTACGCGAAGAACTGAAGGCTCGAGGGTTAAGCGCGAATCAGTTCGCCCTCGACCTTGCGGTTCCGTCAGGACGGATAGTCGAGATTTTGAATCGCAAGCGCGCGGTGAGCGCGGATACTGCCCTGAGACTCTCGCGCTATTTCGGGACCTCGGCACAAGTCTGGATGAACATCCAGGCGCAATACGATTTGGAACTCGCTGATCAGGAAGTCGGCAGCAAGATCGCGCGAATCGTGAAACGAGCATCGGACAATGATGGCGCTCGATCTACAGAGCAGAAGAAACGAGTGCCGGTCGGTATGAAGCGTCGCGTTGCCGGCTAACCGATCGCGAGGAACTTCTCAATCGCCGCGAGCGCTTCCGGCTCCATCAACGTCGGCGCGTGACCGACGCCCGTAACCTCCACCGATTCCACGCCGCGCACCACCGATTTCATCCGCTCCACCGTCCGCGCCGCGAGGATGTCGCTCTCGGCGCCGCGGATCACCAGCACCGGCGCCTCGATGCGCGCGAACGGCACCCACATGTCGAGCGGCCGCGCGGCGGTGCGCATCGGCTTGCGAATCTGCGGATCCATCTTCCAGGTCAGCTTGCCATTGTCGGTAGGCTTGACCGACCACTTCACCTGCTCGAGGAGCTGCGCCTCCGGGATGTTACGCATCGCAGGATAATTCGCCCGGTAGTAGGCCGCGACTTCCGGCAGGCTGTTGAACTCGGTCGGCGACTCGCCGACGTAGCTGCCGATGCGCGCGATGCCGAGCGGATCGATGTCGGGGCCGATATCGTTCAGCACCAGCTTCTCGACCCGATGAGGATAGCCGCCGGCGAAAAGCATCGAAATCATTCCGCCCATCGAGGTTCCGATCAGCGTCACCCGCTCGATCCCCAATCCGTCCAGAAGTCCCGCGAGGTCGGCGGCGTAGTTCTGCGGCGTGTACTCGGTTCCGGCCGTCCACCCGCTGTCGCCGCGTCCGCGCACGTCGAGCGACCTGACGTGGTAATTCGAGCTCAGCCTTGGCGCGAGCGCGTCGAAGGCGTGGGCATTACCGGTCAGGCCGTGGATGCATACCAGCGGCGGCTTACCCGCCGTTCCGTGATCCAGGTAATGGAGCTTGAGGCCGTTTAGAGTGACGAATTTGCTCACCGACATTCGCGATGCTCCGTTGGATCTGCGTAGGCTCGACGACTGGTTGCACGCTTTTGCCCAGCAGCTTATGCGGTACGATGATCATCCTGCGCCCGTCGCGGATGAGCGCCTGTTCGTTTTCGAATTCCTTGAGCTGGACCGTGGTGCGCTGGCGCGAGGCGCCGACCAGGTCCGCCAAATCCTCATGCGTAAGTTTGAGCGTCAGCAACACGCCGCGCGCGTCCTCGACGCCGAATTTATTGCCGACCTCGAGCAGCGCGCCGGCCAGCCGCTCACGCAATCCCAGGCCGACGAAGTTCGCGTACCGCACCAGCATCATCCACCATCGCCCCACGGTTGCGTCAAGCACCCGGCTCAGGAGTTCGCGGTTGATGCCGAGGGTGGTCTCGACGAAAACCTCGGGCTGCACGATGGCGACGGTGCAATCGGTAAAGGCATCGCAGCGAAAGGGCCGAATGGCATTGGGCAACAGCGACGATACCCCGAAGACTTCGCCCGGACCCACCAGGCCGACCAGCACCCGATCCTCGCGATTGAGGATGGACAGCTTCGCGACGCCGGACAGCATGATGTAGACGCGGTTGGAGGCCTGCCCCTCGGAGAAGATGGTGTTGGGGCGCCGAACGCGAATGGCCTCGGCGCTGGAAGACAGCCGCTCCAGCTGTTCGAGGCTCATCCACGACAGCGTCCGCAGGCGCTTCAGCGCCTTCGGGTCCAATGGATTCTCACGCACCACAGTCCTTAGGTACCACATGGGAGCCGATGCCCCAAAAGGCGGCATTAGAACTATCGGATGAGAGGCGCGGAAATCCTAATGGAGCCGATGCGGCGGGAGATAGCGACGTAGACGCTTCGGATCGATCGCATATCTGATAATGGCGAAATGCTCGAGGGTCGTGACGACATCGATGCCGCCTACCGCGGGGCGGACGAGATGTTCAGGCGCGAAGCGCAGCGGTTCAGTCAGGAGCATGAGAGCCTCAGGTGCGTGCGAGCGGTTTTACGCGCTCGATCCAGTTTGAATTGGACGCCTTGCGATTGTCGCTGCGAGATGGATGAACGAATCAATCCATTAGGTGGATAGGCTAGTCGGAAATCCGATCGTTTCACGTTCCGCGCGGACGAAAAAGAATACATCTCACGGCTCAAAATCCGTATATTTGGCGAGAATCGGACGGGGTCGCCGACCGCATCGATAACATTCCGTGGAGTTCGATGAATTGACACAGTGTCTGAGAACAATTTGCGGCAACGAGAATCCACAAGGCGCAGAGCGAGTTTTGTCATCACGATGAAGCGCATTTGACCAGCGGATTACATTTAACCATCAAGCCCTCGTCACCTGCGCGACATTTGATGGCCCTCAAAGCGGATTTTTAGCCATTTCGTCACAAGCGGGACAATCGTAAGCAACACTAATCATTGCGTTGGTCCCGCCATTAGTTCATCTTACACATCGTAACGAACATCGATGACGCGGTTCTCAAACTGAATACCCTGACCAAGATGACGCCCAGCAAACAAGCAGATGAATCCCGCGATGCGCGGTGCTTGGGCACTGAGAACAGTCCGCGACTAGTGCGATTGGACTTAGACGCGTTTTCAAGGGTCGGGGGAAGGGCACCGACCTTGCACAGATGGCCCACTCAGGTGGGTTGCGGAGCTTAGACGACGGAGGTTTTTTTTCATGAACCAGCCCAAATCAGAACTCAGGACCGGACTTCTGGCGCTCGCCGAGGTGGCATTGATCGACTTGCCGGCCGCAGCAACCCTGCGCGCCTTCAAGGCCGAGACCGACGGCGAACTCTACAAGGCCGGGTGGAAAGCCTACGAAGCGGCGACCTCGATGGTCACCGAACTTACCAATCGCGCGTACGCTAATCGCAGCATCGCGAAAGCCGGCGCGCGGATGCTCGAGAGCACGATGAAGACCCAGCGCGTCGTTGACGCGTTTGCGGGAGCCTTCTTCTCGGCGCTGTGGCCCAGTGTCGGATTGCCGATGGCCTCGGACATCGAGGCGTTACGCCGCGACGTGAAGTCGCTGCGCGAGGAAATTCGCACCGCCGAATACGAGCGTGCCGCCGCCGGCGAGCGCGAAGCTGCGCTGGACAACGAATCCGATCCCGTCGCGCGCGAGGCCGAAGTTGCCCGCGAGATGGCGATTCGCGAAGCGGCCGTCGGAGCCCGGGCGCATCCCGACCTGGATAACTCATCGTGGATCGGATGGCGCTCGCTGCCCGCAGTGGAGGTAAGAAACCGTGTCCGTCGTTAGTGAAATTGCAGGATTCTGGGGCGAAGGCGCCCTTCGCACGCTGAATGCGTTCCGGCGCGGATTTGGCGCTCCCGAAAACGATCCACCCATTGTGACGCCCTACACCGTCATCTATGAGGGCGGCAAAGTCAGCCTGCGGTACTATGCGGCCCGCGGACCGATTCGGCATAAGACCCCGATGCTGTTGGTCTACGCTCTCATCAAGCGCCCCTTCATCCTCGATTTGCAGAAGGGTCGCAGCGTGATCGAGAACCTGACCAACCAAGGCTTCGATGTCTATTTCATCGACTGGATCCCGCCCGATGCTTCGGACACCTGGCGCGGCTTCGACGCCTACGTCAACGGCGATGTTGCCAATGCGGTTCGCGCGGTGCAGATCCACAGCGGCATCGAGCGCATCAACCTGCTCGGCTACTGCTTCGGCGCGCTGCTCTCATTGATGTACACGGCGCTGCATCAGCCCAACATCAAGAATCTCATCACGCTCACGATCCCGTTCGACATGAGCAATCGCGATCTGCCGATCACGAACTTTGCCGATGCGATGAGTCCCGCGATCGCCGACACTATCACCTCGATCTACGGGAATTGCCCGGCGTGGATGATGAACTCGTTCTTCACCGCGATGAACCCGACGCATCACATGATCGACAAGTACGTTGGACGCTATAAGAACCAGTCGCGCGATAACTACGCCGAGACCTTCGAGCTGTTCGAGAAGTGGATGGCGAGCGACGTGCCGCTGGCGGGGCAGATCTTCCGTGAGCTGACCCAGGAGCTCTCGCGCGAGAACAAGCTCTATCGCGACCTGATGAAGGTGGGCGAGGAAGTGGTGAACCTGAAGAATATCGTCGCGCCGCTGCTCAATGTGATCGCCGACCACGACGACGTGGTGCATCCCAATGCGAGCAAGCCGCTGCCGGAGTTCGTCGGCTCGGAGGATAAGCGCAACCTGCATTTCCCGACCGGCCACATCGGGGCGGCGGTGAGCGGGCCGGCAATCAAAAAGCTATGGCCGGAAATCGGCAAATGGCTGATCGATCGCGACTAGTGGCGCGCGACACCATCGGAGGTTTTCGTCGCATGGGTGACGAAAGCCCGCGAGTGCAAGCGCCATCGATGGTTAACTTTGAGGCACAGAAACGCGGGGACAGATCCGCAAATAAAATCGTCAGTTATCGGAGGTTCGAAGTGGAAGGTAAAGCAAAGGAACGTGCAGAGAAAGTAGCAGAAAACCTGGCTGGTCTCGGCAGCCAGATGTTCAGCACCGACGGCCTCAAGAAGGTCGCCGCATGGTACATCGATACCAGTGAGAAGGTCGCCAATGGCGTACTGGATTACCAGGCCAGCGCCACCGAATGGGCCAAGTCGACCGCGCTGGCGCCGATCTTCGAGGCGCAGCATGACCTCGGCACCAAGTTCGTGAAGCGCTCGGCGGAAGTCGCGCGCAAGCTCTGGCAAATCGAGAACTAAGACTCTCTGTCTAACCAGATCAGCGATAACGCGGGCGCAGCAATGCGTCCGCGTTTTTTCGTTCCTGGTGCTAAGGTCTCGTCGAAGGTTGCTGATATCGGGCAAAGGAGTACGTCCCTTTTCGTTGGCGTCTGTTTGGATTCGTGCCTCCTTTGCCTAGTGTGAAAGGCAAGACAAAGCGTCAAGCAACCAGAGTATCGGGCGGTGGGATGCCACGGCGGCTGGTCGCTGATTTCTGCGATGACTAAGGCCGGAACGCATGATGCGCTCCGGCCCCTGGTTTTGCCATTTCTTTTGAATGATAGCGCGCGCTACGGATGCTTCCTTCCGCGTTCGCTGGCGGGACGCGAGGTGCATGTTGTCAGCCAAGCGGTGGTTTTGGGAGCGGAGGAAAAATCCAACCCCACCATCGTTCCGATTACCCATACCGAGGCGACGTTCAAATCCGCGATGGTGAAATCTTTGCCGAGCAGGTACTCGCGATTGCCGAGATGCTGCTCGATGACTGTGAGTGGCGCCTTGAGTTTCGCCGCCGCCTCGGCGGCCACCGCCGGGTTCCGTTTGTCGGGCGGCGAAAACGCATTTTGCAGCATGACTACCAGCGGCGGCTCAACTTCGAGCATCGACCAATAGCTCCATTGATTCGCGAGCGCGCGATCCTGGATCGCTTCAGGCCACAACGGCGCCTTGCCGTATTTGGCAGCCAGGTAGAAGTTGATCGCCATCGATTCGTAGAGAACGAACCCGTCATCATCGATGACCGGGATGTGGCCGTTGGGATTGATCTTCAGATGCGCGGACGATTTCGCCTCCGCGATCTGCGTAGGGACGTGTTCGTACTTGACGCCGGTTTCTTCTGCGGCCCATAAAACGCGGCTGGCGCGCGACATCGAGGTTCCATAAATCTTAAGCATGCGAGTTTCCTCCGCTTGGTTCGGGTGGGATTCGATCTCTATAGCAGCCGCATTCAACGAAACAAACCCACAATCGATTACCAACCGGAGATCATAGCGTGCGGCTAGTCTTCGGCTCGATGAGGACCACTTCCAGCGGCTGAGTGTTCACGTTCTCGGTTTGTAGGGTCTCGCTGTCGAGCCATGCCGCGACGCCCGCCGGGGCACCACGCTCGTCGGTTCGGCCATCGGCGAAGACCAGCTTCACCGCAACATCGGTTAAGGTCGCCAACACCCGCGGCGGATGCTCCACCATCATGCCTTTCTCATGCGGCCCGAAGCCCAGTCGCACGATCCTCACGCGGTCGTTCTCGAAGTCGATTTGGTAGCGCGCTGGATCGACGCGGACCGCATCGAGTTTCATCGCAGGAACTGTGGGAGCCGATTTCAGCTCGACACGAATCTCGCGGAGAGTATGGCCACGATCATCGGGAACCGTCTCGCAGTAATGCGTGCTTCCGCGCGGCAGGGGCGGATCGTCCGATTCTAAGATGATGCGCACCATCGGCAGCGCGGCGGGGATGTACTTCGGGGGTTGATGATGCGCATTGAGCGTCACTTGCACGATGCGCACGAACTCGTTCTCGGATGCGACCTAATAGACCTCGACATTTTCCATACCGGAATCCTAGACCCTCGACCTTACTCCAGAGTCAATTACCCCGGCGGCGGGGTTTGCTCCGATGCGCGATCTTGCTAATCACCCTGCATGTCTCAAGTGAAAATTCTGCTCGACGAATCCGAGATACCGGCCAACTGGTACAATGTGGTGGCCGATATGCCGAATCCGCCGGCGCCGCTCCTCGGTGGCGACGGCAAGCCGGTCAATCCCGAGTCGCTCGCCGCGATTTTTCCGTCCGCGATCATCGAGCAGGAAATCTCGCGCGAGCGATGGATTCCGATTCCCGAGCCGGTGCGCGAAATCTATCGGCAATGGCGCCCGACTCCGATGTTCCGTGCGCATCGCCTCGAGGCGGCGCTCGGGACGCCCGCGAAGATCTACTACAAGTATGAAGGCGTTAGCCCCGCCGGCTCGCATAAGCCCAACACCTCGGTGCCGCAGGCCTACTACAATCGGCAGGCGGGCGTCCGGCGCATCGCGACCGAAACTGGCGCGGGCCAATGGGGTTCGGCGCTCGCCATGGCGGGTCAGATGTTCGGCATCGAGATTCGCGTATATATGGTGCGCGTCAGCTACGAGCAGAAACCGTTTCGTCGCTCGATGATGGAAGCGTGGGGCGCCGAGGTCATCGCGAGTCCGAGCCCGCGCACCAATGCGGGCCGGCACATCCTCGAACAGCATCCGGATTCGACCGGCTCACTCGGCATCGCAATCTCGGAGGCGGTCGAGGAAGCTGCCAGCCGCGCTGACACCAATTATGCGCTCGGATCAGTGCTCAATCACGTGCTGTTGCATCAGACGGTGATCGGCCTCGAAGCCAAGAAGCAGTTCGAAAAAGTCGGCGACTATCCGGATGTGATCATCGCATGCTGCGGCGGAGGCTCGAACTTCGGTGGCGTCGCGTTCCCGTTTCTAGCCGACAAGGCAGCCGGCAAGCAGGTCCGCCTGGTCGCAGTCGAGCCTGAATCATGTCCGACCCTGACTCGAGGTCACTATGCCTACGATTCCGGCGATACCGAAGGCCTCACTCCGCTGATGCTGATGTACACGCTGGGGCGCAATTTCGTGCCGCCCTCGATTCACGCGGGAGGTCTGCGTTATCACGGCGATTCGCCGCTGGTTTCGCAGCTTCATCATGAGGGTATCGTCGAGGCGGTCGCGGTGCCGCAGCGCGCGACCTTTCAAGCGGGGATGATGTTCGCGCGCACCGAGGGAATCATTCCCGCCCCCGAGAGTAATCATGCGATCCGCGTCGCAATCGACGAGGCACTCGCCTGCAAGCGCAGTGGAGAGCGCAAAACGATTTTCTTCAACCTCTCGGGCCACGGCAATTTCGACATGGCGGCATATGACAGCTTCTTGAGCGGCAAGCTCGAAGATTCCGCCTATCCCGCGCATGCGATCGAGGAAGCGCTCGCGGAGCTGCCGAAGGTCAATGTCACAAATGTTTGAACCGGCCTTGCTCGTAGGGGCGGTTCGCGAACCCCCCGGAACCCTGCCGGGATTGCGGAGGACCTTTGCGATTGAGTCAGA
>VFSW01015698.1_pt1 | contig 10386 bp, 12 predicted proteins | sample 5358111 | NCBI WGS metagenome assembly VFSW01 (sample SAMN11554181, study PRJNA540505) | mine drainage metagenome | isolation source: sediment from site ElyBrook_90M | place: USA: Ely Copper Mine, Vershire, VT | collected 2017
TGGAGCAGGCGCACCTGGAGCAGGCGCACCTGGAGCAGGCGCACCTGGAGCAGGCGCACCTGGAGCAGGCCCGGCGGGCGCAGCAGCAGCGCCAGCGGCGGTATAAAGTTTTGTAGCTACAAGTTGGGCGGTGCTCTTATCACCGCCCTTACTCTATAAGAGGGAGTAATGATGCCAGCGAAAGGTCAAATAAATCCTGCGATTCGAGATGAATTCGGGAATGTAATATCTTGGAAGAAACGAAACAGAGAAGTGGCTAATTCATCAGCTAGGGCGCTTCGTAAGCGCGATCCTAAGAAAGGTAAATTAGCCACAGCTAGATATGCTTTGAAATTCAAGTACGGCATAACTCCAGAGCTTAAACAAATTCTTGTAGAGAACCAAGATAGTTTATGCTTGATATGCGGTTGTGCTATTGATGCCATAACGTGTGCTACAGATCATTGCCACAAAGATCATTTTATTAGAGGTATGCTTTGTAGAACTTGTAATTCGGCGCTAGGATTATTCAAAGATAGTCCTGAAATTCTTAGAAGAGCGGCGGATTATCTAGAAAAATCTAAAGAGATTCTGGAGGAACCAACAGTTGAGGATTTCGAAATAGCAACTATGTTGGTTTATAAAGCTGATGAAAGAAGGACATAAGGTTTCACTTTACAGGGCCATGCATCAACTTAGAAAAGGAAATTTACATCGCGCTCTAGGAATACCCGAAGGTGAGAAGATTCCAGCCGAGAAGTTGGAAGTTCATGAAGGTGATTCTACTCATCTAAAGCACATGAAGAATTTTGCTAAAACGATGGGTGGTTTCAAACACTAAGAGAGGCGCTATGAAATTTTTGAAGCGTATTCTTTCTGTTGCAGCACTAGCACTAGCACTTTCAATGTCAGTTGTGGCGTCAGCAGCGCCGCACTCCGTGACACTTACTTTTACACGATCCGTGGACGATTCGCAGGCAACTGGACAAGGTTACACAGCATGGCGCATGTCTGGCGCATGTCCAGCGTCTGTTACGACGACAACCGGATTTACTTCATTAAACGCCAGTCTGTTTACAACAACCACATATGTGGATTCGACAGTTGTGCCAGGTAGCTACTGCTACATTGTTACATTTTCGAATCCGACTGCTACGAGCGTTCCATCAAACACGGCACCAGCGGTAATTCTTCCAGCAGCGCCTACGAACGTTACAGTAACGGGAACAACTTAAGGAGCCAGCATGGCAACGCACACAGTCACACTTACTTGGACAGCGTCTACCGATGCGGTAGAAGGGTATAATGTCTACCGCGCTTCGAACGCTCCGGGAACCGAGAAAGCCCCGGCCCAAAATACAACGTTAATCACTGGTACTACATTTACAGACACAGTCCCATCTCCAGGGGTATACGACTACGTGATAACTTCGGTTGAGAACGGCGCAGAATCCGTTCACTCAGCAGAAGTTGTTGCGACCGTACCTCCCTTTCCCCCGACCAACGTCGTGGTATCAGCGATTAATTAACTTTTTGTTTTTGTTGTGGCTCAAAATTTCAGGGCGAGCGTAACCGAGGGTTTCAATGTACGACGAGCAGGCTTTTCTTAGAATTATAGGAAAATTGATACAGCAAGTCGAAGAAGAAAGGTGTCGTAGAGAAGAAGTCATTAGAGCGTTCGCCTTACTTTCCTCGATTAAGTCAACTTCTATAAAAGAACCATCTAAAGAGGAGATCGAAAAACGGATTGCGGAGTTACAGTAGGTGAGTATGCCAGACGAAAAATCAAACGATCTAATCGTCGGCTATGTCGGAAGACACGGCGACACAGTTCTCAACGATCAAGATCGCTATCGAGGACAGTCCGACGTTCCGCTCAATGAGAAAGGAAAGCAGGATGCAAAAGATCAAGCTGATTTTATGGCTGATAAGGAAATCGGTCAAGCGTGGACAAGCCCGCTTTCGCGAGCTAAGGATACGGCCAAACAAGTTTTGAAAGGCCGTGGAATTAGGGCTTCTGTTTCTGACAATCTTCTTCCCATCGATGTTGGAAAGTATACTGGCGAAAAGAAGCAGGATCACGCCGATCAGATGAAATACTATCACGAACATACTGACATTCCAATTCCTGGTGGAGAATCCATCGACGAAATGAACGCTAGGGTTCGTAAGCCGTTATTCAAAGGATTCCGAGTAGCGTTAAGAACAGGAAAGCCTAGTTTCTTTTCAGCACACTCTAGTGTCATCCATTCATTGGGCCATCTTTTACATGAGGATCACAAAGCTGCACTCGTAGAACCTGGTGGAGTTGTTGCCGTCACTTTCGATGGAAAGAAATTCAACGCGACTCCAATTTTTAGATCGAAGAAAGAGAAAGACGACACCGCCTACGCTTCATAGTAGGGAATAGTTCTACAATAGTCGGAGACCAATATGGCATCAGAGGGACAGCGTAAGAAAGATTTGAATTTCGTACAAGCTCGTCGCGATAGGCAAAAAGAAGAATGGTCGCGGTGGTTTAAGGGAGACGATCTTTCTGGTTCTGAAAAACTTGATCCGGAGATTAGAAAGTGTCTTATCGATCCGGCGGATGAAAGATTTCGTTCCGAAGGACTTCCACTATACGAACGTGAGCTAGATAAGCCGTGTTTGTGGAGACTCTATACCGGAACTCAAGATGTATCCGAAGAAGAAGAGAGTCGAGGAAAAAAGAAGAAGAATAAGGAAACCGCTATAATTCCGATAAGCGCGAGAAGAATTATAGGATTCCCTATCCTGAATAAAGACGGTAAACCTTCTGGTGAGTGGTCATATGACCGTCGTCAATACCTTGATAGCAAGGGGCGACCCACAGGAAAAGAAAACGTCTTCGAACCTTTACATTTTCATGAGAGCGGTTATCTTTCCTTTCAGGATTGGCTTTTTGCCCGCGATCAAGCTCGAAAAGACCTTCTATGGTTGAACTTGGCTGTTTTGAACAACACTAAAATGACCGTTGCTGCGCATCAACCGATGTGCGATCAGTTCGTTCAGAAAAATTTTGACGGTGTTTATACACCCGATTATAGTTTGGATTCAGTTCAGAGTGCAATCGAGCGTCAGAATAGAGTTCCTTTGCGTTGGCTTGCCGAGGCAAAGTCGTATGTCCCACTTCCAGAGCAATTGGATAATCCAGACAATTATCAGCGGTTGATGATTTTGCTGTATCCTCGTGCGTTTTTTAAAAGCACGATGAATCGTGCAGATGCAATTCAGTGGATGCTGAATTGTCCCGATATCTCAATGATGATTATGACTGCCGCTCGGGATTTGGCAGAGACATTTGTTTTGGATATTAAAAGAGAGTTTTATTTGGCGAAGGGAGGACAGCCCAAGCCTTTGCATTTGTTGTTTCCAGAATACGTTCTTACTGGCGTTGATGGGACATCAGCAGAAGATTTGATCTGTCCGGCACGCCGTAAGGATCGTCCGTTTCCAACTCTATGGGCAGATTCGATTGATTCGACTTTGTCTGGCTGGCACTGCGATATTATTAAGTTTGATGACGTTGTGTCAAACTCCAATGGTCTTACACCAACTACTAGAGAGAAGTTGAAGGGCGCTATCGATAATACTTTCAACCTATGTGATACATGGGGAAAGATCGATATGCTTGGAACTCGTTATTTCCCGGATGACTTCTATGGTAAGCGTATCGATATGATGCGCGACGAACCGGATGCTGGCGGCATGAAATATCTTGTCGGAGCGGCTTGGTATGTAAAGCCTGAGTTCATGGGTATCGCTAAGAAGAATCTTCGCGACCTAAAAGAACACATGGTTGAATTGACTTTTCCAGAGCACGCTACCTTCAAATATCTTCGTGGAATGCTCGTAAACAACGAGAAAGAATTTCGTTGCCAGCAACTGAACGAGCCGGTATTCGGCGAGAACTTTAGCATCTATTTTAGTGAAGCTGATCTGAATGCAGCAACTATCAATTCAGAGGAAGCTAAGCGTTTGCGTGGCGACACAATTATCTTGTGGGACACTGCCAAGGAAGCAAAGAAAAATTCTGATTACACCGTTGGTGTAGTCATGAAGATTTTCCAAAAAGAAGACGGCGTTGTAGCCGTTGTCGTTATGGAAGTTGTTTTCGGTAAATGGACACAGACCGAAATAGCTGACAAGATTGCGAGCCTCAATCAAAAATGGCAACCGAAAGAATGCATGGTTGAGGATACCGGTGGATTGGACGCTTTTAAAGCATTAGTGAGAGCACGCTCAATTCAGATGTCTGGATATCCGGTATACATTTATTGGAAACCAGTCGATAACGAAGATAACGCGAAAAGAAACAGAATTAAGTCCCTCGAAATTCTTTTGAAGGCTAAGAGATTGTATTTTGCTAACGGTCCTTGGCTTGAGATGTCAGACGGAGTATTTCCTCAATTAAGACAATATACCGGGGAAAAAAGCACACGTTCTCGTAAGGACGACATACCCGATGCCATGTCATTCATCACAAGGTATCTTCCGAGCAGCGCACCGTTGACTCCGAAAGAGCAAGAGGAAAAAGCGGCCAGAGAGGAGTTGTATTTCCAAGTTTTGGCGGCAGATCAGCACTACAAGAGAATGTTCGGCGACAGAGGGCCTGGTTATACTCCACCGCCTGAATTACCTGAACCACAACAAGACCAGTCACCGATGGGCGACATAGCAGGTCGCATATTCGGCGGCAATGGTTTACGAGCATAATCGTAATGAGAGCGTAAAATGACGGAATCGCTTAACAAGCACGCGGCTGAGGCCCTAGAGAGTAGGGTGGTCGAACCTGTAAACGATATCACGTCAGAGCACATGACAAAAGACCCCGATACCGGGGTCTACATGTATGATGACGGGGCAGCTTTAAAACTAGTAATCGACGACGCATCGCAGGCCGACAATTATCAGAACATCAATCAGTGGGCGAACGCTTGGACAGAATCGAACATTTTGATTCAGAGTCCACGGCAGAGTTCCGCGTTCGATGGCGGGAATGTGGCGCAGGCCAATGTTCCTAAGTTTACACTCTCAAATCACATTAGTTCTATTGTTCCTAAGATCGTGGAAGGGTTGTTCTATGAAGACCCTCCATTCTTGTTGCGTCCGCGCCCTGGTACAAAGCAGGATGTAGTTCGAGCTAAAACTGCGTTATTTTCAGCCCAATTGTGGGATATGAAATTTCGTGTTCAGATTGAGCGCGGCGCGAATCAGATGGCTCTTTTTGGAACCACTATTTTCAAGTGGGGCTACTTAGAGCACGATGAGAAGATTAAGAAATATCGCCGTAAGCAAAATCCGGCAATGATAACTGGTTCGACGGTGCCGATACCTGCAATCGATACTCCAGATTCAGACGATTTTGAAGTGTTTGTTCAGGCTGTTAAAGTATCTCGACCTTGGATAAAGTTTTGTGACGTTCGTACCGTCCTGGTCGATCCAGGTTGCCGTGTTGGCGACATACGAGAGGCTAAGTGGGTCATCTACCGAGACTTTGTGACGTACGATGACTTGAATGCGCTGCGTAATTATCCAGGATACGATATTCCGAGTGAAGACGATCTGAAATCATTCTTTTTGTCAAATCCTTCGACCGGAATGGATAACATTACGTTAACAATTCCGGAAGGAATGCGTGGGTATTTGCAGCACGCTCTTCCGAGAAGTTATAGATTTAGCGCCGATCCTCTTCAAACTCCTTTAGAACTTTTGGAGCGTTGGGATAAGGATAAGGTTATCGTTGTTTTAAGTTTCAACGGTCAGAATATTCTAATCCGCAACGAGGCTAATCCGTACGGAAAGATTCCATTTTATAGTGCTAATTGGCGTGATTTACCAGACGGATTTTACGGACAAGGCTTGGGCCAACTTATCGGAGCCGAGCAAGTCGTAGAACAGGGAATCACTAACTTGGCACTTGATCTATTGGCGTATGGTTTACAGCCAACGGCTGTTCGTAAGAAGGGTTACAATGTTCCGACACAGATGACCCGCTGGAAGCAGGGCGGAATCATAGATGTAGACGACGATGTCGATAAGTCATTTAAGTTTTTGACCATGCCGCCAGTACCTCCCGAAGCATGGCAATTTTTGCAGCAGGCTCAATCAACTGCTCAAATGACATCGGGTGCCAACGAAAATTTTGGAATGGGCGCAAGCTCACCCGGAATCAGAACAACAGGTGCTCGTTCGGCAACGGGAGCCGCCGGAGTTATTCAGGCAAATGCTTCCCGCTTGGACGGTCCAACTGGACGTATTGTAGAGCAGATTTTTGTGCCGTGGCTCTACCAAATGGACGAGTTGAACAATGAATTGATTCCAACGTCAGTTCTTCGTCGAGTTCTTGGCGAAGAATTGGGATCGGTTTGGATGGGAGATCATATTGACTTCCGAAATGCGAAGTTTGAGTATGAAGTTCTCGCCGGATCGCATTTGGGTGCTAAGAAAGAAATGGCACAGGCGCTTCCAGTAATTATTCAGTTGTTGAACAATCCTACATTCGTCAAGAATGTAAACGATGCTCATTATCAATTTGATGCTGTTGCTATATTTAAGGCGTTTACGGATGCCGCTGGTTGGAAATTCAGCCAAGACTTCCTACGAAAGATGACGCCGGAAGAAGCTCAGCGTTATGAACAGAACAGTCCGGTTGCTATGCAGGCTCAGCAAATAAAGGGCCAGCAGGCTATGCAGGCTCAGAAGTTCCAGCAAGATCAAGCTCTAGAAGATCAAAAGACTTTAGGTAAGGCTGGAGCAGAAGCTTTGCGTGCCGCAACCGAGCACAGTCTCAACTTAGAAACAGAAGGACAGCCGAGTGATAATCCTCAGAGTTTTGGTTCTGAGACCACTTTGTAAAGGATAACCAATGTCAGCAGAAAACCAACCCCTACTTTCAGACTATCTTACCGAGGCTCAACGATTAGCTTTGTTGGGCCTCAAGCAGCATCCTGGCTTTGCCGTACTTGAATTAATGCTCATGGATGCTTGCAGGCGTACGAATGATAGTGTAATGAAGCTCGATCCAGAAGAAGAAGCATACGAGAGAAAGCTTAAAGCTCGACAGGCTAAAGCCCGCGAGCGCAATGAATTTTCTTTACTTTTATTGAGGTCGATTGACTGGCAAACACAGCCAGCATTTACGGCCCCAAAACAGGAAGAGAAACCGGAACCCAATCCAATTGTTAAAGGATTAAAGCAATGAGTGTAACTCCAGAAACCCTCACTTTTGAGGATATTAAAAAGTGGACTCCGCAGGAAATGCGTGAGAATATGCGTCATTTTGATATGCGTGAGGCTATCACCAGAGTGGTGAGCAGCCAGCCACTAGACGCGGTTCTAGACGCGGATAAAGCCGCCAAGGAAGCAGCGGCACAGCAAGAGCAAACTGTCATTGAGACCCCCGAGCAGGCGGCGCAAAAAGTGGCGGAAGAATTAGCGGCGCAACAGGCTCGATTGGCGGAGCAGAGGATAGCTTCCGAACAGGAAGAAGCTAGAAAAGTGGCTGAAACTCCGAAGAAGATCGTGGTTGAGTATCAAGTCAAAGATGAAGATGGAAACCCGATTGGGAGACCGACTCATCTAGAGGCAACGACCGAAGAAGAAATGCGTGGAAAGATTATCGAAGCGCACATTCAAGCGACTCGTGCTTTCCATCGTTTAAAGAAACAAAAGATTTCGTTTAAAGACCAGCAGCCTATTGTGGCTTCGACAGCCGATGCCGATCTATTGACGGCGATGGCCGATTTACGGTCAGAAGACCCGAACAAGCAGCTTGCAGCATTACGTAAAGTACAGCAGGCTGAGTCTGACAAGCTTCGGGCAGAAGAAGCGGAACAGAAGCGCCAAGCGAAAGTCAGCCAGGACTTTTTGAAGGCGCACAAAGAAGATTTCTATAACTGCCAAGCAAACATCGAGTTGATTAAGGAATATTTCGAACAGAATCCAGAATTGAACTGGACTTATGACAATCTCGAACTTGCGTTTCTTGCAGTGGAACCGAAACTGGCTCCGGTCCCTCGACCAGAACCAGCGTCTGTTATCGTGGTCAATCCGCAACCAACAGCGTCTGTCGCGCAACCAACTCAGGTTGTAGCGCCAGTAGTACAACAACCAGTAGTACAGCAGCCTGTGCAGGCTGTTGTGCCTACTCCGGTAGTAGCAGCGCCAGCGAACAATACGCCAGTGTCTGCCTCACGACCGGGAGTTAACGGTGGAATTGTTCCCGGCGAAAGTTCAGCTTCTCGTCCGGCAACAAAGTCTACTGGACTCACAGCGGAAGAAATTAGGTCTTGGTCTCCGGCTGAGATGCGAACACATATGCGTAATCCCGCAAAACGTGCTCAAATAGAAGCGTTCTTCGAAGCCCGTAATCAAGTTAGAAAGTAATCCGCCAGAGACTATCAAGTCCTGAAAGACGCACACGAGGTTCAGCTATGGCTGGATCACCAAACCCATCAGCAGCAAATGTTGGAAACATATTGACTGCTCAAAGTATTTTGTTTGACAAGGAATTGATCCCGAACCTAAAGGGTGAGACCGACGCATTCTTGGCAGCGGCAGAACGCCGTGTTCAGCCTTTGAACGCTGGTATCAACCGTCAATTCTTCCAGTACAACACTCTAACCGGAGATACAACTCAGGTTGGCGACGGTGTTGTAGGTTCACCGGAATTCATCGGCCAGATCAGTTCTCCTGCTCAGGTCGGTGAGTGGAACAACTATTCTAATTTCTCAAGCTTCGTTATCGCGTCAGCGTTGGACGATGTTGTGGGAAACAGTGCTATTGAGTTGGGCTATCAGGCAGGACAGAGCATTTCTGAATTGTACAGCGCAGTTGCTGACAACGCAGGAGCTTCATCTGTTGACAGCCAAGTGAACCAGAGCAGCTTGCTATCAAGTCCGTATACGCTCGATTTGGGCACTGTCCGTGAATTGAAGCAGCAGCTTGTTTCAAAGAATGTTCTTCCATGCAAGAACGGTAAGTTCTTCGGTGCGGTAAGTTCTAACGTGTTGGGCGACATATTCAACTCAACGACTGTTAACAACAGCATCGTAGATTTGTGGAAGTTGGGCAACATCGAAAAGTTCGACAAGATGGCTGGCTCTGACCAGAAGATGGACATCGAACTTCCGGGTACGAACATTGTGCTACGTCAGACACCGTTCGTTACCACAACTGCTAACTACCAATCATCCGGTAAGATTGCGTACCGTACATACGTGTTCGGTAACTACGCTTTGATCGGCGTATGGTTGGAAGTAGCTGGAGATGTTGATCTTCACGACGGCGACTGGCGTACGATTGACTGTAAGGTTGTTGACAATGCTCCGGCATCGTCATTCGACCCGACAGGAACTATTGGTGGATGGTGTGCCTCAACAACGGGGTCACTCGTTAGCTAACGAGTGAGAATTCTCTCTGATTGACTTGAACCCTGAGATGGGAACAAGGCGCAAGCGAAAGCAGCGTGAACGACTAAGCGAGAGGACGCCGAAAGGCGATGCGATAGTCTGCTCTCATGGGAAGAAAACCATGAGTGGTCGGCAGAAATGACCGATCCTTTCCGAAAGGAATGTAACACATAGGACAAGTTCCATCAAACAGTTACGTTGCCTCCAGCACGCGGAGCCAATACTCAAAGAATGCGCTGGATCGATTCGATCCCGGCGATACAATAATCGCTTTCCCACGGAGTCATGATCCGTGGTTTACTAATCAGGGGCGAAGCCCAGAACTTCGCCCCAGATTAATCTTTCTGGGAGATTCAAAATGGCTCTAACAAGGTCAGAAATAAATAAGCGGTATTACAAGAGGCACAAAGAGAAAGAACGTGCTCGAAGTAAGGCTTATTACCCAAATCACTACAAAAAGAACGGCGAATATATTAGGATTCGTCGTCGATCTTATGTACATGGGTGCTCTATTGAATGGCTAGAAGAGAAACGTAAGCAGCAAAAGAACCGTTGTGCGATATGCAATCTAGTTTTCAAAAAGACCCCGCATGTGGATCACGATCATAGTTGTTGTCCACCTACAAAACGATTTGCATGCGGAAATTGTAACCGAGATTTGTTGTGTGATGATTGTAATTTAGGATTAGGTCGTTTCAAGGATGATATAAATCTTCTTGAAAACGCCAAACAATATCTTCGAAAGCATAACAAACTTTCAAAGAAAGGACTAGGCGATGGAAATTAAAAATCCGTCAAATTTACCACTCCAAAAACTAGACGATCCGTGGGCGGTTCGTCGGGATTTGAAGACGACGCGGGAGACAATACGAAAACTCCTAGCGAACGGCGCCCGCCCCCCCGGGTGGGGGGGGGGGGGGGGGGGGGGGGGGACGGGGTGTGGGGCGGGGGGGGGGGGGGGGGGTGGGGGGGG
>VFSW01015699.1_pt1 | contig 10385 bp, 13 predicted proteins | sample 5358111 | NCBI WGS metagenome assembly VFSW01 (sample SAMN11554181, study PRJNA540505) | mine drainage metagenome | isolation source: sediment from site ElyBrook_90M | place: USA: Ely Copper Mine, Vershire, VT | collected 2017
CCACCCGCCCCTACCCTCTGAGGCAGCTGCAGGTCCCAGGAGGCTACGGGCTCCGGGACCAGCGACTGGATGTGAGAGAGGTCAGCCTCCAGGCTGGGGGCCTCCTTTGCAGCCTCCTACGCACGAGGTGAAGGGTATTAGAGGGTGAGGCTGAGGATAACATTGTCGAGACACAGTTGCGAAAGAGGAAGGGCCTGCGACACCACCTGGATCCCAAAGCCTGACAGGAACTCCTTCACCCAGGCCTCCTGCAGGCGCAGCGGGGCGTCCGCGCACACCACCGGGCACCCCCTCTCCTGGGCGCCCGCGACGGCTGCCGCGTACTCGAGGCCGGGTGTGAAGCCAAACAGCTTTGCCGCGGCAGCCATCTGCTCTGGAGTCGTGACAAAGTCCAGGCCGGAGTAAAACCTTGAAGCAGAGGTCAGAGATCAGGCCGGCTCGGTCATCACCGGTCGTTAGTGGAGCTGGAGGTCAGGGTCCTGCCGCCTTTGATGCCACGCCCTCCCTCTCACCCGAAGCACTCGTACGGATCCAGAACGTCCCGCCCCACTTGCGCCTCCGATCTGCAGCCGCCGAGCGCCGCCGCGAGCCCCTCTGACTCTTGCGGCGAGAGGCTGGCTGTCGCTGTCTGGAGGTCGTTGCCTTCAAAGGAGTCCAGGAGCGCATCGATGAACGATGGGTAAGCGCGCAGCTGGCCTGAGGCCGCCGTCGGAAGCGGAAGGTCCAGGACGACGGCTGACGCCCCCGACTCACGCACGGCACGCAGCACGGCCGCGGCCGAGGGAGGTGCGAAGGGCGCGACCCCAAAGAGATGCACCCTGGTGCCGGTTTGGCCATGGACGAGCGGTCGGGAGAGGCAAAGCTCCAGCCAGGAGTCTGAGGCGGATTCGATGAGCCGCATGACTGCGGGCGGAACGGCGATGGGTGCTGAATGAGCATAGGCGGCTCGGCCAGCCCCCCTTGCTCTGATCCTCGTGCCAGGATTTGACGCCTCCCTCAACATGCGGACGATCTGTTTCGCATGCAACAAGAATCTGTTTTTTTGTCCTAACTCTGATTCGATTGCCGGACTGCGATGCCACGATTGCGCTGAACTCGCTGCTCGATCCGCTTCGATCGATGGCGGCAGCATCGTCGATCCGGCTGCATCTCTCGCTCAACAAGGTGTACTACGAGCCGAACGACGTCGTGTTCGCCAGCGTTCAGGTGCGACTTGGAGTCAGAGTGGGTGGCGTCTCTGACTTTGCCTCCTCCGCAGATCGCCAACGATCCCGACCAGGGCCTAGGCTCGCACATCAAGGAGCTCGTGTTCCAAGCGTCGGGCCAGGAGAGGATCGATCCGGCTTGGATCGCCTCGCTGTGGAAGCCCGAATGCAAGCCAGAAGCGACCGAGAACAGGGTGCGAGGGATCGGAGCAGAACTTGACTGGCATCATGACACGCATGGCGTCGTTTTGTGATGTGTCTGTCTCCCCCTCGTTGTGGTGTGCTGCAGCGACAAATACGGACGCTGTTCAAGACCGAGGCCGTGAAGCTAGCCTCGGGCTCGGACCTGAGGCCAGGGGAGACTCGCCATTTCAGGCTGAGGTTCCGACTGCCTCAGGGCCTCCATCCGACCTTTCGCGGGAGCTCAATCCGGTTTTCGTACTCGGTCGACGTCCGTGCGGTGTACCACCAGCAACGACCAGGCAGCAAGCCGGCCTCTTTCGAAACCGTCGCCAGCAGCGCGCTGCTCATGTGGCCGCCCTATTGGTCAGGGAGCAGCAGGGCAGCGGCAGATGGAACAGGAGGTGGAGGATCAGGGACGGCAGCGGGCAGCGGCAAGGCAGCATCGGGGACGCATTCGGTGCCGTCCGCGATGCGGCAGCCATCCGGCGGCGGCGGCGTGCCCCATCACTCTCAGGGCGGTCACCTGCACCACGCCAGGACCTCTCTCATGGGCTTTGAACGCAATTCAGCAGGAGACTCGTCTTCTTTGCACGGCAATGACGAGCCCCCGCTGCTGGACTACCAGCCTCAGAGGTTAGGGGTCAAGGTCCGCTTCCATGAGGCGCAGGTAGACGGAGGAAGCAATCAGCACGTGGTCACAGACAGCTCGGTTCCTTCCTCGTCCTCGAGCGTTAAGCAGCAGCAACGGATAGGACAGAACTCGCTAGATGAGCCTTCAAGCTCAAAGCCTCACAATCAGCAGCAGAATCGGCCTCAGACTTCTGCGATGCCATCATCGTGGCCTGCGGATGCGGAGCGGACCGCCTCCGTGACCGGCCCCCGCACGTTGCTGGCGGCACTAGAGAGGCAGGCGGCGGCCGCCGCGCACGACTCCGACACAGAGTCCGACTCGGACGGCCCGCCCCGCCGCCCTCCGGGAGCAACTGCAGGCCCCACGTCGACGCCGGCGCGCGTCTCCGCCCGCGCCCGCGCCGCGCTGCTGCAGCAGCAGGCCCGGCAGGCGGTGGTCGACGCGCAGCAGCACACGCTGACTGTGCACGCGTCCGGAGATGGCGCCGAGGCGAGGGCGTCGTCGCTGTCGCCGGCGGGGTCCTCGGGCGAGGAGTCCGCGACTGGACTGGCTGTGCGAGCGATGGACGAGCGGCCCAGGCAAGTGGCCAGCTCGCTGCCCTCGCCGCGCCACTCACCTCTTACGTCGAGCTTGGGGGCGGCAACGGCAGCCTCATCCTTAGCTCCGCGCCCGCCGTTGCACCGAGCCGGTTCCGAGTCAAGGGGGCCGCCGACGGCTTTCTCAAAGTCGTTTGTGCTGAGTGCGTCAGGCCACCCAGTGCTGAAGATCACATTGCAGGTGTGTGTGTGCACTGATCTGGGTTGTGCAGGTGAAGGATCTGCATCGTGAAGCAGACAACGCTCTACTTTTCTTTTATCTTGTCACGAGATCACCACCGCTGCCCCGATCCACGCAGGCGCCCCTAGACGGTCCTTTGCAGCCGGGTGCATCGTTCGGCGGCCTCCTGGACCTTTGCCCCTCGACGTCCTCGCCACCACCCTGCTGCTGCTATCAGCTCTCCGTGGTCCTGGAGACAGAGGAGGAGGTGGCGGCAGCGCACTCCGCCGGGCGCCTGACCACGCAGGGCCAAGGGAGGGTCATGAGGACCATGCACTGCGAACACCAGGTGTGTCGCCCTTGCGTTTTGAAGTCCTCTTGGCTACACTTCGTTCAGAGCGACAATCGAAACATCCCACCGGCTGAATAAGCTATCAACCCCACTCTCCTCGCCGCCCTCAGGAGATCACGCAGGACGTGGCCTCGTCGCACTTCATCTTCACACTGCCCGCTGCCGCCACGCCCTCGTTCCGCACACCCATGGTCTCGCTGCGCTGGGCGCTGCATTTCGAGCTGCTGGTGGGGCCGCCGCCGGCCGAGCACGTCACCGCCGCTGTCGGTGCGACCGGGAGCCTCGGGCGAGGCGGCGGTGGCACGGGGTCTAGAGTCGCTCCTCCGCTTCAGCGGCTACTGTGGTCCCTGCCTTTGGTCGTCCTCCCACCGTCGGCTAGCGCAAATCAGGCGTTTTGATTCTGACATTGCTTCACCTCACCCGGATTTCGCATGTCACAATCAATCCGTGCTTCAATGTTGTTTGTCCTAAGCCTTCTTGACCCCATACACGACATACATCGGATCGCTGCCTCTCCCAGGAGAAATGTCCTTGCCAACGGGATCTTCGAACCCTCCAGGAACCCCGTAGTGGAAGTAGGAGCCGACGATCCTGTGTGGGAGTCGGGAAGGAATGTCGTCAAATAACGTCAATCCTCACCCTACCACAACCGCTGCTCAGATAGATCCCCCCTACCAGATGTGGTCCAGATCCCCTGTCTGCGTCCATATCGAAACGGCCTTTGTCGGAAAGCAGCGGTTGCTGAACGACATGATTGCCCTTCCGCCGGGCTTTAGACACCGATGGATCTCCTTGAAGACCTTTGTGCAGCGGAGCAATTTAGTGAAAAGCATTGATGAAGAGACATGGGGTTCGAGACACCCCTGCACCTCGAGGGGTTTGTTCAAGTAGTCGACGGATACGCAATTTGTGATCAAGTCAAAGCTGTTGTCTTCATACGGCAGCTTGGGGTCCGAATTCAGGTCACGGACCTATGAGATCATGTCAAGATGTTCGAGGGCCGAGTTGGGAGACACACACAAATGCGCACCGTGAACTCTGTCAGCTGAGAGTTCCTCGCCAGCTCTTCGGCGTTCATTCCCAGGCCAGCAACTCTCCCCGCCTTGTATCCCTCTGCGTCAGCGGATAAGTTTTATGAACGAGGAGTTCATGGCACTCTTCTAACTCACCGGGATAGTGGCTGACCCAGCTCGAACAGATGTCCAAGATGGCTACGTCGGCCTTGCCGGAGGGTGGGAAGACCTCTGCGTAGTATCTGTCTAGGAGTGGGAGGCGAAGTTCCAAGCACGAACAGAGATCCCTTACTTTGTCAATGCTCCGACAGCCTTGTCGTCAATGTGGTAGACAAACCGCGGCTGCGAGTAAAACTGAGTGTCGGCCGTTTCATCGTACCTGGGTGCAGCTCAATAGATCAATCTCAAGGCGGTGTCGCACATGACCTGTCCTCACCTCTGGAAGGCGTCTTTTGGGAAGGGCCACTTGTCTGGCCACTTGGGGTCTAGAAGCACCTGCGAATGATTCAAGATACCATGTCTTCCACGGCATGCCACGCGCGACTTCGTGGATGGCCACATGTGAGTGAGTGGACCTGCTCAGCCGGAGAAGCAGAAGCAGCAGCGGTCGCTGCAGATCGCGATCCAACGAACAGCATCGATGCCGTAGTGAGCATCGCAGCACCGCAAGCTAGTCTTCTGCTCATCCCGACCGAACTGCTGCTCGACGCTACGGCACAGATCGGTCGATGATGCCCCGGTCGCAGTCCGCCTCGCAAAAACGACGCCATTCGCTACGGAAGTCTGATGGCAAATTTTATTTTTGGGCGCGCGCGTTGAGGAACGATCTCGTTCCATGCCGCCTCAGAGCATGCGGCCCTCTGATTCAGGAGATCGCCTGATCCGAGAATCTTCTCGGATGCGCACCATGGGAACGCAGCCCTGCACACGCACCCCGTTCGTCCACCATGTTCATGCAACGGACGGCTCGTGCCTCCACAACTGCTGCAGCGAGCCGAGGCCTTTTGCCTCTCAAAAGCTCCTGCAGCAGAAGCCTCAGTGCCTTTGGCCACCAGTACCCTCTCAAGCACGTCGATCAGGATAAAATTCTCTTGCCCTTGAAAGGCTCCGTTGGCCACGTGCTCGGTGCGAGGGTCCTGACGTGGGACGCCGAGATTCCCAAGGCCGTGTCAAGCGGCCTCGTAGAAGCGACCAAAGCCTTGATAAAGGGCAGGTGCGTATCGTGTTGTTGATGTTATTTAGACCAACCGATCATCTTCATTTGCTTTGCAGAAAACCAATGAAAAGGCACTTCCGCGAACTCGGATTGGCATCCTTCTTCGAAAGGAAGAAATCCCGTGAGGCTTTGAGCGAGCTTAGGGCCTGGACCAACTCCGACCTCCTCGACGAAAGGTGGAAAGTCGTCAATGCAAAGATTGTCAACGTCCTCGCATCAGGAGAGAACATGCCGGAGGTAGGGAAGTTGGCTGGGGCCCCTCAGGACTCTGGTCAAGATTACCAAGGGTGGAGAAACATCATCCAGCTTAAAGACTACAACGATGAGCCGAAAAGTCTTCATTTCTTTGAAAATCTCAGCGGGAGGAATGCGCAGACCAGAGTCCTCGAGCCTATTTTCTCAACCGATGCTGCGCTCGTTGCAATGAATGCTGGGTCTGCCGGAGCAAAGCGCCGCGGTCCATTTTTCCATCAAGGCAGGGGTCGGGGCTTTTGGCTGGTTCTTGATGTCATCCCGATATCGCAGCACATCATCAAATCCAACTCCAACAAGGGTCTGATCGAGTATTTTTTCTCTCCTTATTCCGAGCACTGACAACAATTTCAGATTGTTGTTTGCCTTCAGTCCTGTGACATTGTTTAGAGGCTGTAAAATCTGAGCCGAAAGAAGAGTTGAGTTTCCGATTACAGCAGACCGCATCATCAGCAACACAGTCTCAACTTCGCGATGAGTAAGTCTATTTCTCCTCCTCCTTGGAAGCAGCCTCCTTTGCCTTCTTGGCGCGGAGGCCGACCAGGCGGGCGTTGGCGCGCTCAATCCTCAGCTTGCCGTACGCGCTGGCCTTCTGCTCGCGAGGTTAGAGGGAGGGCAATGGTCACCGTTAGCTCCATCGTGAGCGCATGCTCGCCCGATCCAACTGCACATGCGCACCTTCATGTCCGCCGTGACCTTGACCACCTCCAGAGCGGGCTTGGTGGCGACGATGGGCATGATGGTCTTGGCGTTGCTCTGGGACACGGTCTTGGCGTCGGCGGCAGAGGCCTCAAACTTCTTGGGCTTCTTGGCGTTGCGAGGCAGGATGACCAGGTTGCTCCTGTAGGCCTTGAGGCGGTTCACGTTGGCCTGCACAAAGCCACACAGAGGATCAGAGCCCGTCATTAATGGAAGAGAAATCACGCGTGAGAGTGCCGATAATCCTGCCCCAAGTTGACTCGCCTGAAGCCCCTCGAGCGACCTGTTCTTGCGGCGGTGGTCGACCGAGATGCCGATGGTGGGCGCGAACTTGACGGGAATGCCGGCCTCCTGCAGACATGCCAACGGAATAGTAAAATGCGGACATCGTGAACTGGAAAGAGGCTCGGATTTTCTCTCTCGTCTGTCTGCTCCATGCCATGCTGACCACCACGGGGCATGACAGTCGCGAAAGACCCTCAATGATTGCATGAGGCATGCATTGCGTGCACATATGACGCCATGCTGTGCCCATGCACACGCACCTTGAGCTCCTCGAGCGTGAAGCCCCTCCCGAGCCGGCTCTTGGTGTTGTACCGAACGGTCTGGCTGCGGACGACGGGCTTGAGGCTGCCCGCCACCGGCCGTGGGAAGGCCGCCTTGGCCTTCTCGGCGCGAGCTGCGAGCGTGCAACAGGGAGATCAAACACCGGAAGATGATGATCGCGCGATCGCGCTTCACTCACCGCTCCTCCTTCGCACTTTGCGAGCGGGCTGGTTGAACCACGTCTTGACGTGGAACTGCCACTTCTGCGCAGGAGGGGAGCGGATGGGGAGGGGCGAGACGAGCCATGCGCGACAAAATGCAAACCTTGTGGAAGTGCGCGTTCGGGATCATGTTGTTGTGGCGGACCATTTTCAAGCTGCGTCAACTCCTGCGGGGGCCGATACGCGGGTCAGCCGCCGGCCCCTCCTCCCTCGCACGTCGGTGTGAGACGCAGCCCACCGCCTACTCACGAGAGTCCCGCCGCTCGATAAAGGCGGATTCGGCCTCGAATCGCTTTTTGTGCAGGCCCAGGCGGTACACCAAAGAGAAGAGAAGAAGAAGGCCGCGCCCGTCCAGCATCCAGAGGATGCACAAAATCTCACCGCCCTCCGCCGATCGATCAGGGCGAAATTGCCTTCTAGAAGCGAGCTCGAGGAGCTCTCCGACCTTCTTGAGCCTCCTGAAGCTGGCTCCTCGTGCGTCGAGAGCCTCCATGCGTCGCGCCGCATGGGGAGACAAGGACGGCAAGGCGACGGACAACGACGACGACGGCCTGCTTCTGCCAAAGGATATCGAGTCGAGCCCGAGATGGCGGTGGCCAGGCTCTGCAAGACCGCCTCCGCCTCCGCCTCCGCCACCACGCTCCTCTTCTTCGCCGTTCGACATGTTCGGCGGCGGCCCAAGCAGCAGCGGTGACAGGCGGCGCGAAGGCCGTCGACAGCCTCAGCGGCGTGAAGACTGGCGTCCGAGCATCCGCCAGTTCGCCGGCCGCCTCTTCCGCAACCCCGAACTCGTGAAGCTGGCACAGAGGGAGCTCGCGGCAGAGGCAGAGGCAGAGGAGAGGCTCGCGGCCTCGGCGCGGCAACGGTCAGGCTCCAGCCCGCGGCAGCAGCAGCCACGCAGGCCGCCGGGCATGCCTTCGGACGCAGAGGACATCACGGACCGTCGCTTCCGGGACGACCCCGACTTTGCAAGCTGGATCGAGTACAAGCGTGAGCAGCGGAAGCGGCAGAGAGAGGATCAGCAGGTGAGTGGTCCGGTGATGCCTGGTTGCAGGCTTGCATCTCAAGCTCTGCTGAACGCAAAACTGTAGGAGGACGAGATCTGGGACATCGTCAAGATTTTTTTCGCCGCGTATTTAGTGCTCATCGTCCTGGCCTTCATCTTTGGGCGGTGATTGGCTGAAGACGCACGGCATTTACAAATGAAGGAATGTTGAACAGAAAGAATGTTGAACAAGGCAATGATAAAAAATGAAATCCAATGAACGAACGACACGAGAGAGATTTAGTCGGCACTGTTTCCCGGCAGGTACTCGGCAAATCGCCTTGCTTGGTTCTTGGTACTTAACTGCTGGGCCAGTGACACCTCCATAGCCCCTGAAGCCGCAGCACGAGACCAAACCTCGCCCGCCCCGTCGCAAGCCATGCGCAGCCTTTGCATGAGCGGGTGGTTCTCCGGGTCGAGGCGCAGGACATGCATGCAGGTCCAGGTCACGACAGCCTGATCCTTCGATGACAGCAGACTGAAAATGTTGTCTGAGGAGCATGCCCGGCGGTTGTGGTCGCGTAGCTCATCCCTCCCCCTTCCAGTGTCAGACTCCCGCATCCTTGCTGCTGAAGTCTTTGACGCCTCTCCCGGCAGACGAGACGAGAACTGGCGGCTAAGAAAGAGAGATATGGCATCCACAACTGCGGCTGCTCTTGGGCTCCCTGCCGCCAGCTTGATGAAAGATAATTCACTGCTGTCGGCGGCCGGTGTTGGACTGGAAACATCTGTCGAAAGCAACAGCTTTTCCCGCAAGCCGGCAGCGATGGCTGAAGAAATCACATCCGAAATCTGGTCCTGACTTTTATCATTACCTTCAGGACTTGCCGAAGCCCCCTTTGCAGCGGCTTTTGTCATGGGCGGCAATCGCTCCATCACCTCTCTGAGGACATCATCCACAAGTCTGACGGTGGCGCTGCTGCCGCGATCAACCCCTCCTCTAGCCTCTGCAACAGCGGCGGTTGATCTGGCTATTGACCAAAGGAGCGTCGCCAGCTGGTTGCCAGACAGCTGCTGCAAAGAGCCCCGTGCTTCTTCTACCTCTGACATGCCGAGGTGCTTCATTGATCCACGAGACGTTATTGTCGCCGGCATGAGCAGCACCTCAGCAACCGACTCGACGAGCGAAGCATGGACCTCTGCTGACCGACCCGATGACGTCAAAGGCATCAGGATGGCAGTGCCCTCTTGGACAGGCTCGACTCGGACCTGAAGCTCCATGCGTGTCAAAAGGCGCTTGGCGCCCCACACCAACTCGACAAGTTCATCTGGCTGGCAGCGGCGCAGCAGCGATGCGTTGGCGGCGGGCATGAGAGCGCTGAAAACCGTGGCAATGTCGGAGGCTGAAGCAGCGGCAGAAGGAGCGCCGAACGCCGTCCCCAGCGCCCACAGGGTGTCGGCAAGGAGCCGAGGTGTCCAGCGGTCGTGACGCGAGGCGAATCCCTCACCTCCTGCGGCAGCAATGGCTGGCAGCAGCTCTCTCCTTACGCTGCTGAGGGCATCGGCAGGAGATGCTTGGTGCGCAGTGGCACCTTGCTCCTCGGCGCGGCTGCTGCTGTATGCCAAGAGGTGTGCGGCAGCCCACGAGCACGCCGCAATGTCCGCTGGGCTGGGTGGCTTGCCTCCCCGCCGCGTTCTCAACCTCTGGCAGATCGCACTCAGCAAGGACTTGGCCAAGTTGGAGGCCAGCTGCCGTGTCCTCTCTGTGTTCCTCTCATCTGCATGGCCGCCGCCGCTGCCTGAGGCCCATCCGTCGGGAATATCGATGACTTGGATGACGGATCCCAGCAGCCGACGGAGCATCACTGGCGAGAGCAGAAGTGGTGCAGGGTATTTTTGCGAGCTTCTGAAAAGGGGATTCGGCACCGTGTCCACATCGAAGCCTGGGCTGTCAAAATGGCATCCGCTGTGGCCGCTTTGCCTCCTCTCGTTGATTAAGGTCGTGAACATCTCGGATCTCAAGCGCTTGGGAGCGACCTTCAGCAGCGACTGTATCAGTGCGAAGGCCAGGAGGCCTGACGAGGGGCCTGCTCTGGCAGATCTGTCAAAGAGCCCTAGCGTGCCACAGGTGACCAGCAACTGTGCGGCCTGAGACGGTGAAGGGCAAGTACGAGATCACATGCATTCAATACATACTCGTTCCGAGTATTCCGAGTGTACGCAAAGGCCTTTCTCCCGCACCCCCCCTTCCCACCTTGAGAGGGGCCAGGTCTCTGTTCAATGCCACCTCAGCCAGCGGCCGCGCCAGCAGGACGCAGAGGTCCCT
>VFSW01015700.1_pt1 | contig 10385 bp, 4 predicted proteins | sample 5358111 | NCBI WGS metagenome assembly VFSW01 (sample SAMN11554181, study PRJNA540505) | mine drainage metagenome | isolation source: sediment from site ElyBrook_90M | place: USA: Ely Copper Mine, Vershire, VT | collected 2017
GCCAGGAATGGAACAAGGCAGCGGAGCCTTTTGGAACTGTGGCGGCCAGTATGGACACGAGTGGGCCGTGAGAGGCTGCATAATCCGCGCGCCCGAGTTCGTCGAGGCTAACCCGAAGAACCGTACGAGTTGCTCTGTCTATCCCGTGATTCGTTCGCCATCCGCGTGCGGCCAGACGCAAATGGAAGGACAAACGTTGACGAGTGCATCTGATCCCTTGTCGCATGGGTTCGGCGGGTTATCGTACGTGGCGATTATTCGCAGCGACGGGTGTCTGCTGTAAGAGGATGTGGCTCTGGATCGCTCCATAAAGCGAGGATTGCGGGTGGAAAGTGGTCTCTCGAGAAACTCTCCGGAAAACAAATGGGCACACTTCCACAGGCTGATACAAGAGGCGGCAGTATTCCAGAGAATCCCAATGTCCGAAGCCAATGTCGCATTGCGCATGTATTCGGAATCGAGGCGCGCTTTCGCGGGCTTCACGTATTTTTCATAGACCTCGTCAAGCTGTTCCTCTGGAATCATCGCCAGCATCTCCTCTTCATCCCGGAAGGCGAGGCTCGCTGCTCCTGTTAATCCGGGCCGCCAGCAGAGGTTCAGGCCCTCGTGCTGAGGCAGTTTGGGACGAGGTCCCACCAGAGCCATATCCCCCCGGAGAACGTTCCACAACTGCGGCAGCTCATCGAGCTTGAATCGACGGAGGAATCGCCCGACAGGCGTAATGCGGCGATCTCCGCGCACAGTGATGGCGGCGCCCTGCGCGGCTCCCACACGCATCGATCGAAACTTATACAGGATGAATTCCCCGCCCTGACGACCTGCGCGGCGTTGCCGGAAGAGGATGGGCCCCTGGCTGCTAAGCCAGCCGGCTGCGGCAACAAGCAGGAGGAGCGGTAAAGAGCAGACGAGCGCCACAGCGGCGACGCTGTAGTCGAGGCAGCGGCGGCAGGGCGAGAGCGCCCACTCGCTGGAATTGCTTCTGGCAAGCGAACCAGCAGGGGTATCGGTTTCAGGTGACTCTGCGAGGAACACTGAACTCATCGAAAAGGGACCCTTCCTTCAACTTGGAATGCCGTGGCTGTAGATGATGGCTGAGGAGACGCCGCACACCAGGGAGTTATCGCGATTCATTGCGGTGGTTTGGGCACCTCCTCGATGAGAGCAATGGCGGCTCTGTGCTGATCGGAGCCGCTGACGGCTGTGAATGTGAGGTTGTAGGTCGCGGTGTAACCGGGGATAACGGTGGTGCCGCAGGATGACGTTCCCAGCAGAATGCAGCTCGCAATCACAAGAACGGCTAATAGACGGGTGCGCCGAGCGCGACGAAATGCACCGGCGAAAGGCAGGATCAGGAGCGCGATACTGGCGAGAACCGGCCGCGACAATTCCCGAGAGGCGGCGGCTGCAGAGCCGGCGGTATCGACTCTCAGGGTGACGGTCTGGGCTCCCTGCTGCGAAGTGAGCGCCGAGGGAGAGATCGAGAAGGCGGCGTTGATGGGCAATCCAGCCACGCTGAAAGTGACTGCTCCCGGATAGTACCCGTTGAGGGGATTCAGGTGGAAACGCCAGGTTGCCGACTGGCCGGCGGTGATGGTCTGCGTCGGGGATCCGACGACGGCCAGGGAGAAATCGCCCGCGGGTGGCTCGATCACCTCAATCACAGTGGGGGAAACACTCGCACCCAGACTCGATGTGCTCACCCAGGAAGCCGTGAGGCTGTGCGTTCCCACGCTCAGGGACGAGGTGGTCAGAGTTGCTGTGTGATTCGCCGACAGAGCAGCGGTGCCAAGAACCGTGCTTCCGTCGAGGAAGGTTACGGTTCCGGCAGGACTGTAGCCGGTTTGCTCGTCTGTGACCGAAGCGGTGAGCGTGACGGTTTGTCCTGGAGTTGCCGGATTAGGAGTCGCCGTCAGCGCCGTGGTGGTGGCCACAGGAATGACCATCACGGTGAGCGGATTGGAAGAGCCTTCTGCAAACTGCGTGCTGCCGACATAGGACGCGGTGATGATGTGGCTGCCCACGGCGAGGTCTGTCACGGGGAGGGACGCCGCTCCGCCTGACAGCGAGTCATTGCCGAGGGTGGCGCCATCGGCGAAGAACGTAACCGTACCGCTGGGCGTTCCTCCGCGGGAGGATACATTGACCATGAGGGTGATGGGTTGCCCCGCCTGCGCGGTCAAAGGATTGGCGGAGAGCACGATGGAGGTCGGATACCCGGTGATGTTGACGGTGACTGCGTTCGAGGTGCTCCAGTCAAAGTCGAAGTTACCGTCGTAGCGGGCGGTCACGGTGTGTGTGCCGACGGGAAGAGTATCGGCGGAAAATACTGCGACGCCTTCGCTGCTCAATGTGCCCGTACCGAGGAGTGTCTTACCGTCGAAGAAAGAAACCTGGCCGGTGGGACTGGAACCGTTGACGACCTCGGACAGACTGACGGTGGCCGTGAAGGTGATGATCGAGCCGCCGGGAGCCGTTGTGGGCGCTACGGCCAGGGTGATCGGAGGACGCGGCCGGACCTCATAGACGCCCATATCGATGGTTCCGTTGACCGTGCGGGCTTTTCCGTCAAGGTCGACGGGCGGAATCTCCGGCGCATCGAAATCGCCGACGCCGACCACCGGGGAAGAGGGCTGGACCCGGAAGTTGTTGTTTGTCGGATTGCGGAACAGGGGATCCACCGCAAGGTTGCCGGTTCCAAGGGCACAACCGCTCGACTGGACCTGACCGACGGGGTAGATATCGTTATTGCGAATGGCCAGTGGGGAGTTTTGGGCTTCAGGATCCGCGCACCAGAGGGCATATTCCTGGATGTAGGCGTTAGGATCCGCATTGGTGTTCATGATGATGTTGTTTTCCACGGCGGAGGGAGCAAACGAAAGAACAAACTCCTGCCCCAAACCATCGATCGTGTTGTTGATTTCCTTCAGAGAGGGATAGGGTGGGTCGGCGGTTCCACTGAGAAATATCTGCAATGTCTCGTAGCCGTTTGGGTCGGTATTGCCGTAAATCAGGTTCTGAATGAGCAGCAATTTGCCGGCTGGGTTTCCGATGGTCTCGCCGATTCCGGGATGGCAGTTCGCCCGATTGTTGCGAACGATGTTGTCCTCAAGAAGAACCTCAGAACCGTTGCGGATGGAGACCCCGCCAAAACAATTTTGGTTGCTCGGATTGTTGGCGAGAACATTGTCCTCGATGATGTTGCCGACGATCCGGACGTCTCCCGCATCGACCATGGCGATACCCGTACCCGCGTTGGCGGCTGCGGTGGTAGAAAGCCGGCAAAAACTGTCGGAAGAGCCAGCGCTGTTCCCCTTCACGTCGTTCCCCTGGATCAGAGGACCGGCGGAATTCACCACGAGAATTCCGCATCCGTAGTTATCGGTGACGAGGTTGTTCGTGAGTGTCGGGGAAGCACCGGAGACAAGGATGCCTCCCACGTTCAGCCGCGAGTTCGCGCTGGCGTGGCCATTCTGAATGGTGAAGCCGTTGAGGACAGCGGAAGAGGGTTCGCCGGAGCTAATGTTGACGACCGGGCCATCGAGGGTGCCGTTGATGATGGTGGACTGGACCGCCGGATCACTGAATTTGGTCGCCCCGGTGGTGACGCTAATGGCCTTGCCTTCAAAATTCAGGTTCTCGTTGTAGGTGCCGGGAGCAACGAGAACCGTGTCGCCGTTCGTTGCCGCGTCGATGGCGGACTGGATTGTCGGCTGGTCGGCAGGAACATGGATTGTTTGCTGCGCACCTGACGCAGTCGCAAGGAGCGCGGCGAGGGCAACGGCGAGAAGGGTGCCGCGCGCAAGCCCTGGTCTGCGTCCACGAACTCGAGCAGCAGAGTGCTCGCCGGGCCGGAAGGCTGTAATCTGCCGGAGGTTCATCTGCCTATAAAGAGCAGCCGGAGGGGCGGAATCTACCCTGGTCACATGGCAATCTGTCGGAAACTATTGCGCGTGCGAGCAATGGGAGCGGGTTCCCTCGTGCTCAGCCAGGGCAAAGCGAATAAAATTCTTTGGAACCGAGGGTAGATTGGCTGAGTTCAGACCCTCTTTAAAGATAAATGGACCCGGGTATCTCCAGATGGCGAACAGCGGCGGCTCCGACCGAGGAGTTACTGGCGAGCCGCTATGGGCAGCTTCTGCAATGGGCGGAAATGCTGGCTCGCGGCGACCGCGGGGTGGCGCAGGAGATCGTCCACGACCTGTGCCTGCAACTGACCCTGTCGAGACCGAACTTCAGCGGCATCGCCAATCCGGACGGCTATCTTTATACCTGTCTCCGCCACCTTTACCTGTCGCGGCTGGCGCGCTCGTCGCGCGAGGCCGTGCGATTCGTGAGCATCGCTGACTGCGATTCGGTACAGTTTGCCCTGGACGTGGGGCAGCGGGTAGTCGATTCGCTTGAAATGCAAAACGTTCTGCGGCGCATCTGCGGCTATTCGGTGTGGCGTAAGGAGCAGGCCAAGAGCTTCAGCTATTTCATCTTGCATTTCTTTCACGGGTACTTCCAAAGGGAGATTGCAGAGTTGGCCTGCCTGCCGACCGCAGCTATCTATAACAAAGGCAGGGCCGCGCGAACGGAACTGAAGGCACATCTGGATGACCCGGCAAAACTGCGCTTTTCCAATCGAGAGTCTCCTCCGAAAGTGCACCTCTCATGGATCCCTGTTTCGTCGCCGGAGTTGTTCCGTGAGTTGCGACGAACGATCCTTGGCGCGCGCACGGGAGCATGCCTCCCGGAGGAAGAGTTGGTGGCGCGGTACCGGGCCAACCATCCGGCTCCCCTTCCGTGCTCTCTGCTGGCGCACATCGTCAGCTGCGAGCGATGCCTTGAGATTCTGGATCGGCATCTGCGTCGTCCGACGTTGAAAGATCGCGATTCGCTGGACGGCCTGGATCTAACGGCGGATGCGCGGGGGGGGAACCCCAGGGATGCGGAGACGATGCTGCGATCCCTGATCCAGCGGAGGCGGCGCATCTTTGAACACCGGCCAGCTTCGCTGTCGATTGCGATTAACGGCAGGATCGCGGCGTCTCATGAAGTGAGAGGCGAGTACAGCCTCCTGTCGGCCAGGTTCGAGCCGCCGGAGTCCGCACACTTTGTAGAAGTCTTTTCCGAGCAGGACCAACGCCTCGCCTTGCTTGCGACAGAGAATCGCCCTCCAGACGGTCCGCACTCCCTCAGCCAGCGAACCGCGCTGAGCGATGATCGCTGGCTGGAACTCAAGGTGGAATTCGATGGCCTGGGACTGAACAGCGAGGTCACATATTTCGATTCGGCGCTCGCCCAGGCTCTGCTCGACGAGGAAACGGAAGCGGTCGAATCAGGGCAGGTCGTTCGTGTGGAATCGGAGCGGGCGTCCGAGAGGGCGCTGATTCATCCGGCTCGATTCTTCCCGGCACTGGCGGGCCTCGCCCGGAGACTGACTCCTTCGCCGGCTCTGGGTTGGGCCGTCGTTGTGCTTTGCGGGCTGGCTGGCGGCGGTTATATGGTCTGGCGCTCGACAGAACAGCCTCCTGATGCACGGACGATTCTGAGCCAGTCGATCCAGGCCGAGGCTACGAGTCTCTCGGGACGAGCCGAACATCAATATTTGTCTGTAGAAAAGGTTTCGGCCGATGGCCGCATCCTCGTCCAGGGCACAGTGGATCTGTGGAAGGACGGCATAAGCGGCCGCTATATGCGCCGCCTCTACGACAGTCATCATCGTTTGCTGGCTGCAGAATGGCAGACCAGGAACGGCGAACGTGGATCGTGGACCGCGAAAACCGGGCAACCCCACGTCAATGATCGGGAGCTTTCTGTCGATGATTGGTGGATGGAGGATCTTTCGCCTCGGAGCTTCCGCGCGATGGTGGAGCCGCCTGTTCATATGACGGCAACCACCGACGGTTACGAACTCTCCGGCCCCGTTCACGATGCCGCCCGGTCACAATTGGTCTCGGCCACACTGATACTAAACCGAGGGCTCATGCCTGTAGGTGCAATGTTCGAGACGCGTAGCGGCTCCGCCGTGCAGACGGTTCGGCTGTTGCAGACCGCGCTGACCATGGAGCCAACTTCGATGGTGCCGGATGCGGTGTTTGATCCGGAGTCTCTGGAGAGATCGGAGCGAGTGGGGCCACAGTCGTTCGCCCTGCCCATTCCGAATCAGTTCTCCCCGTCGCCCGATGTACGCCTGGCGGCGCTGCAGATTGGCGTGCTCTACAGCCTCGACACGCTGGGCATGGATGCGGGCGAGCCGATTAAAGTCGAGCGGAAGGACCACATGGTTCGCGTGGCGGGCACGGTTGCCGACGACGCCCGCCGGCAGCGGATCATCGATGCGCTTCACTCCCTGCCGGGTAGCCAGTCTCTGGACGTGCAATTGACAAGCCAGCAGCACCTGCGGTCGCCGGCTCCGCCCGATCAGCAGCCTTCCACTGTTTACAATGTCATGCAGAACGAGCCCCTGGCTGATCCTGTGCTGCGCAGTTTTTTCGAACACCACCCGCCTCCTGGCGAAACGATTGACGCGGTCGTTGTCCGCTTCGAGGGCGAGGCCCTGGGACATGGCCAGCGTGCGCTGCAGAATGCGTGGGCACTGGATCGCCTGGGAAGCCACTTCACCGCGGAGGAACTGCGTACAGTCGGACCTGCTTCACGCCATCAGTGGGCGGAGATGGTCGCCGCCCATGCAGCGGGGCTTGAGACCGAGTTGCAGCATCTCCGGGGTCAACTAGACGAGATTGGAGTACCTGGCAGCCCGTCCTCTGCTCCCGCGAACCTGCTCGAGAACCCCTCCGAATTCGCGCATGCTGCCCGGCTCCTGCTTCAAAAGACGCAGGTGCTCAATCGCGAGGTCGGCTTCGCCTTTGCTTCCGGTTCCGGTCAGGCGACAAAGGAGAATTCCCAACGGATCCTCTCGGATGTGGCTGGTTCCATCCCGCTCTCTCAGGCCGCAGATATCTCCCAACTGGCCCTGCGACTCACCGGCACAGGCAAACAGAGTACGGGCACTTATGCCGGGAAGCGGTCCGCACCATCCGACGATCCGAATTAGACGATGAAGCTGCGGTCCCGTCGCGTTCTGGTGCTGGCCCTGATTGGCGCTGTTCTTTCTGTCGCAGTACGGGCCCAGGTGAGCAGCGCCAACGTCACGGGTGTCGTCGAAGACTCCACCGGCGCGCGCATCCGTGATGCGGTGGTGAAGCTCATCAACACACAGACGGGAAGCGAGAACGACTCCCAAACCAACTCCTGGGGATTGTTTCTTGCGGCCGGTTTGATTCCCGGGAGCTATGTTCTGGAGATCGAGCGGACTGGATTCGCGACGATCCAGGTGGCGGGCCTGACGCTCAGCGTCGGGGAGACTCGCAGCCTTCTCATCCGGATGAAGGTGGGATCCATCCTGCAGACCGTCAGGGTCGATGCCTCGGGGCTGCCACTCGACACTTCGGACGGTTCGGTCAGCACCGTAATCGATCCGCGATTTGTCGCCGGCATTCCGCTGAGCGGCCGTAGTTTTCAGGATTTGATCTCGATGATCCCCGGCGTTGTCACCCAAAGCCCCCAGGCCATCGGCGGGGGGCCGCGTGCGGAGGGCAACTTCAGCGTGAACGGCCAGCGGCCAGGCACGAATACCTTTACCGTGGATGGCATATCCGCACAGATCGGTATCCGATCGCTGGTCGACCACCAGAAGATCGTTTCGACAGGCGATCTGTTGCCGACCACTGCCATCGATACGACGCAAACACTGCTCTCGATCGATGCCCTCCAGGAGTTTCGCGCGCTGGGGTCAAGCTATTCCGCGGAGTATGGCGGCACTCCGGGGGGGCAGTTCGTTCTCCTTAGCCGATCAGGAACGAGCAAGGTGCACGGCAGCGTTTTCGAATATATGGACCGCAGCGCTTTCGACGCCGGCGACTGGTTCGGCCGATACTATTCCGATTTTTACGGCGATGAGGGAAACAGCTGCTGTGCTGGCTGCTGTACTTTTGGCAGCTACCATGAACAGGACTTTGGTGGAACTTTCGCTGCCCCTCTCCATCTGCAGAGAATTCGTCGCCCCGACAGGACCTTTCTGTTCGCGTCCTTTGAGGGTTTTCGCGATTCCCAGCCGAGCGCTCCCCTCGTACAGTTCTCACCGTCACTCCTCCTCTACCAGGAGGTGCCGCCTGCATTGCGTCCTCTCATTAAAGACTTCGCGGTCGTGAACGGGAACAATTCGCTCCTTACCAATGCCGGAGTCGCTTCGGAATCCTTTCCCGGCTCCGTGAGTGCAACCACCATCCGCCTCGACCATGTCTTTTCCGCGAGGTTATCCGGATTCTTTCGTTTCAGCGATACGCCCAGCAACAGCGAAAGCGGAACCCAAAATTCCATGACGACCAATCGCCTTCGCACACAGACATTTACTGCGGGAACGACCGCGCAGCTCTCTTCCGTTCTGACGAACGATCTCAGACTCGGGTACGCGCGGAGTGGGGCCTCCCTGTTCACATTGCCCCTTTTTTCTCCGAGCCTGGATGCGGTGCTCGGAATCCCGTCATCCGACAAGGGTGCGGTTGCCGATGGCTTCATCGAGTTGGCCGGCGAAGGAACTGCGGAAGTGGATGCCGACAACGCCTCTGGTTCTCTGCATCAGTGGGATCTCCGCGATACCTTCGCTGTGCAGTTAGCGCACCATCTGCTGCAGGCGGGCATCGAAGATCGCCATGTCACGGCGGACGTGATCCCTCCCCCATTGTCAGTCGAGGCGGATTTCTTCGACGCGTCCTCGCTCCTCAACAACCAGGCTTCCGACATTTCCGTTACAAGGAGCCTGCCTGCCCATATCGGCACCAATGAATTTGCTGCCTTCGTCCAGGACAACTGGCGCATTTCGAAGACGCTCACCTTGTCCCCTGGGCTGCGCTGGGAGGTGGATCCAGCGCCTCGCGGCAGGAATAGCGCGGATGCTTACACGCTGCTTGGCAGCCTGGCGGCACCGGCGGCCCTCACACTCGCACCCCGTGGCACCCCGTTGTGGAAGACGACCTGGTTCAACTTCGCTCCCCGGTTGGGCGTGGCATGGATAGCCGACAATCATCCCGGCCGCGAGTTGGTGGTGCGCGCTGGTGGCGGTGTCTTCTTCGACAGTGACAATCGGGCCGCTGCCGGAGCCTTCAGCGGGCTGGGTTTCTCTGCTACCTCGCATCTGGAGAATGGTCCTGTGCCGGTGACGGCTGCCCAGCTCGACTTCTCGCCAACCCCAAGCGCGCCGTACACGAATACGCTGGCATTCGCTTTCCCGCCGCATATGCAGCTGCCTTTCACCTGGCAATGGAACTTGTCGATCGAAAAGGCGCTCGGCAAAAATCAGGCCCTGACCACATCCTGGGTCGGTGCCTCCGGCCGGCGCCTCCTTGACTCCCGACGCATCGACATCAACGCGCAAAACCCGGTATTTGGCGAGATTGAAACGTTCCCCGGCAGCCCGACTTCGAATTACCAGGCGTTGCAGATGAAATACCAGCGTTCGGTGTTTCCGGGACTGCAGGCGCTCGCCACCTACACGTGGTCCCACGCGCTCGATTACGGATCGACGGATCCGGTTTGGCCCCTGCAGTATGCCAATTCCGATTTTGACGTAAGGCACAATCTGCAGATGGCATTCTCGTGGAATGAGTCCGGCATCGCCGGCGACCGGATGCGAAGATACCTGTTGGGCGGGTGGGAGCTGGACGGACGCCTGATTGCCCGCTCAGCGTTTCCGATCACCCCAGTGGGCGCGACCTACTCTGACCCGGCCACGGGGAACCGCTACTACAGCGGCGTAGATCTCATTCCCGGTCGACCCCTCTATTTGTATGGATCGCAATATCCGGGGGGACGAATGTTCAACGGCGGCCCCAATGCCACGGATCCGGCGCTCGTTCTGCCAGTCGCCGGGACAGCCGGAAACGCGCCGCGCAATCGGCTGCGCGGGTTCGGCGATGAAGAAGTCAACCTCGCGCTGCGGCGTGATATCCGTTTGCGGAATCAGGTGGGTCTGCGGATAGGGCTGGAGACATTTAATGTTTTCAACCACCCGGACCTCGGCTTCATCGATCCCGGCGTGACCGATCTTCTCTTTGGGCAGGCCACTCTGATGCTGAACCAAAGCTTCGGACCTACCGGTTCTCTCTATGAACCTGGGGGTCCGCGCTCGATCCAGGCCGCCATAAGACTGCACTTCTAAACACGGATTGCTTTCCGCTTCTCCCCGAACCTCCTTTGGCGGATTGCCGTTGTCCTCCGAAACCAACCTTCATCAGCCCAAACTCTGCCCCAATATCGTCTCCCGCGTCTGTGTTCCTGTAGGTCTCTCGGCGTTCTTGGCAGTTCCCGTGCTCCGCTGCAAGTTATTGATATTGCGGGTCTTG